>JNSL01000154.1_pt1 | contig 12651 bp, 14 predicted proteins | sample 210691 | NCBI WGS metagenome assembly JNSL01 (sample SAMN02808685, study PRJNA238866) | freshwater metagenome | biome: fresh water; feature: freshwater reservoir; material: water; isolation source: water column of the freshwater reservoir Embalse de Amadorio in Spain | place: Spain: Valencia ...
TGTCCACAAGTTTTCCCGATTTATTAGAGTGTTTTCCCCGAGTTATCCACAGTGTTATACACACCGCGGCTTTATAAGGGTTTGTCAGTGGTGGATGCTAGACAAGTTGTCACCACCCCCATTTCTAGGAGCAATCAATGTCATTGGCGCCCGTACTACCGGCAGACCCGGGGCGATCAACAGACAGAGTGCTACCTCACGACCTTTTAGCAGAACAATCCACGCTCGGTGCGATGTTAATTTCGCAAGAAGCAGTTGCTGAAGTTTTCGAATATGTTCACGGTCCTGACTTTTACGCACCGAAACACCAAATCATTTTTGAAGCACTACTCACTCTTTACGGAATGGGTGAACCAACCGATGTCATTACAGTTACCGATCAGCTTGTAAAAACTGGAAGCCTGGTTCGTTCCGGCGGTGCAGATTATTTGCACACACTAACCAGCACTGTTCCAACCGCTGCTAACGCTTCCTTCTACGCAAAGATCGTTCAGGAAAAAGCAACGCTAAGAAGACTTGTTGAAGTTGGAACACGCATCGCACAACTTGGCTACGCCAACGAAGGTGAAGTTACTGATCTTGTAAACGCTGCTCAAGAAGATGTTTACAGAGTTACCCAGTCGGGTACCGGTGAAGACTACGTTGCACTAAGCGACTCAATTGAAGCTGCAATTGCAGAAATTGAAGCTGCACAAGATAGCAACGGAGATCTCGTTGGTGTTCCAACCGGATTTACTGAACTGGATGCACTTACAAACGGTTTCCACCCAGGACAACTAATCATTGTTGCTGCTCGTCCTGCGATGGGTAAGTCAACCTTCGCACTTGATATTGCAAGAAACGCGGCCATCGCACAGAACAAATCAACGCTGTTCTTCTCGCTGGAAATGGGCCGCGCCGAAATTGCGATGCGTATGCTTTCTGCGGAATCATCGATTCCTTTGCAGTCAATGCGTAAAGGAAACATCGCAGATTCCGACTGGACCAAGCTTGCTCAAGTGCGCGGTCGCATCAACGATGCGCCGCTCTACATTGACGACTCACCGAATATGACCTTGGTTGAAATTCGTGCGAAGTGCAGAAGGTTGTCTCAGCGCGTAGGACTGAAGATGATTGTGATCGACTACCTACAACTTCTTACCTCTGGTAAGAAAGTTGAATCACGCCAGCAGGAAGTCTCCGAGTTCTCTCGCGCACTAAAGCTTTTGTCGAAAGAGCTAAACATTCCAGTTGTTGCTCTTTCTCAGCTAAACCGCCAAGCAGAACAGACCAAGGATAAAAAACCTGAGCTTTCTCACCTTCGTGAATCTGGTTCCTTGGAACAAGACGCTGACGTAGTTGTTCTTTTGCACCGCGAAGCAATCGGCGACTCGGATCACCCAAGAGCAGGTGAGGCAGATTTGATTCTTGCTAAGCAGCGCTCTGGTCCTACCGGAACCGTAACTGTGGCCTTCCAGGGTCACTACTCGCGCTTCGTAAACATGAAGATCTAAATCAAGTGAAATTTGTTTTTGCTGCTCGAGCAGCAATTTACTTCGGCGTTGGAATCTTCATAACCTTCAATCAATCTCACTCCGCAGCAACTGGCCTACTGGCACTTGCGATCTTTGGTATCGGTTTCGCACTGCTAAACGCAATCGCGAGCACCGTTTGGGGTAAGGGGCTATTCTCACTTGAGAATTTCCCACTGACACTTGCCGCACTGATTGTTGGACTTGCTGCGCTGTTGGTTCCGGCAACTGAAGCCAACGCCGCGGCCTTGGTCTTTGTTTATCTTGTGACTGGCTGGGGACTGATTGCCGGAGCTTTTGAAATGTATCTAGCTCAAAGATCTGGCTTTGCTACCCGCTTTGGAAAAGACAGCTTGATTAGTGCGAGTTTGAGTTTGGTTGTTGGACTGCTGTTTCTAGCTGTTCCGCTGGATATCATTTCGGCGGTTGGTTTTTTTGGTGCTTACCTTGTGCTGAGTGCTGTTCACTTAGGCATCTCGGCGACAACGCCGAGTAAATAGCTTTAGGCTTGATGCATGCCTAGAAAAACCAAAGTCACAACCTTTTTGACGCTTTCAGCTGCTGCTGCTGTGTTTGTTGGCGCGATGGTTTTCTTCGCTGTTGACATGCTTGAGTCAGCAATCATCTGGGGCGGACTTACCTTTATTGTTTCGCTGGTTTCAATTTCAACTATGGCTCTGATGGTTCCTGAGAACAAGAACGACCCCGATAAGCAAGTTCTTAGCTAAAAAATATAGCTAGGTCTGAGCTAGCTTGGCTGCCAGGCCGATGTAATCCTTTGGGGATAAAACCAGGAGTCGATCTTTCGCCGCCTGCTCGATATCCAACTTCAAAATAAAGTTCGCTAGATCCTCGCGAGTCAATCTCTTGCCGCGGGATAGATCCTTCAATAGGTCGTAAGGATTGCTGATCTTCGATCGGCCAGAAACAACCTCTGCCCTAATGACAGTCTGAATGGCTTCTGTTAGCACTTCCCAGTTCTCAGCTAAGTCTGCTGCCATCACCGATTCGGCAACTTCAATTTCGGTAAGTCCCTTGGCGATGTTGTCTAAGGCAAGAAGGCTGTGTCCAAAGGCCACACCAATGTTTCTTTGTGAAGAAGAATCGGTTAGATCTCGCTGCAGGCGAGAGGTGACCAAGGTTTGAGCCAACACATCAAATAGTGCATTTGATATCTCGAGGTTAGCCTCGGCATTTTCAAAGCGAATTGGGTTGATTTTATGCGGCATGGTCGATGAACCAGTTGCGCCTTTTACTGGAATCTGTTTGAAGTATCCAATTGAGATATAGCTCCAGATATCTGTTGCCAGGTTGTGTAGCACTCGGTTGAAGTGAGCAACCGCGGAGTAAAGCTCTGCTTGCCAGTCGTGAGATTCAATCTGAGTGGTTAGTGGGTTGAATTTTAATCCAAGTGATTCAACAAGCTCTTGCGCAAGCTCTGGCCAGTTTGCAGATGGCACCGCAACTACGTGAGCGGAGTAAGTTCCGGTAGCACCGGAGAATTTACCTAAGAACTCGCTTTTTTCAATTCGCTTTACTTGGCGATCAAGTCGGGAAGCAAAAACTGCAATTTCCTTACCCATGGTGGTTGGGGTTGCTGGCTGACCGTGAGTTCGCGAAAGCATCGGAACATTGGCGTATGAGCGAGCAAGTTCAGTAAGTGTTGCAACAATTTGTTTTGCCTTTGGCAACCAAACACTGTTCACAGCATCTTTGATAATCAGTGCGTAGGAAAGATTGTTTATATCCTCACTGGTGGCTGCGAAGTGAGCTAGCTCGTGAAGATCCTCGCGGTCAATCTCGGTTAGTTTGTCGCGAACGAAATACTCAACGGCCTTTACGTCATGGCGGGTTCGAGCTTCGGTTTCGGCTAGTTTGGCAACATCTGCGTCGCTGAAGTAGTCAACTGCTGAGCGCAGTCTTCGAACTTGTTCTTCGGTGATGTAGCGGTCTTTGCCAAAGATTTCTTTGTTGGCTAGAAGAATTAGCCACTCGATTTCAACTTTGATTCTTGCTCGGTTGAGTGCGGCTTCAGATAGATAAAGCGAGAGTTCTTGAACCTGGGATGCGTAGCGGCCATCAAGGGGACTTAGCGGCTGAAATGAAAGGCTCACCTATTTATTCTGCCGTAAGCCAACTAGTTTCACCTTTTAGAGCTTTCCCCAATTTGCTCTGACTGGCCCACAACTGCCCGAGATCAGATTGATATAGAAATCATGGAATCTATATCAGCCCAGATCGAAGCGGCCCTGTATCGGCTTCGACTAGCAAAGCCCACCCCTGGTCTTTGGGTTGGTGCCACCGCTACAACTTTGACATCAACCCTTGCCTCAATAGAGACCGAGCTATTAGCTCTGCAACAAGCTCTGAACTGGTGAGCATTGAAAGCTACGGGGGAAATCCAGACATAGTCGCCACCCGCGAAGAAATACAGCGAGTGGCATTGGAGATAAAACTTTGCTCAGAAACACTAAGCGCCTGGAATCCACTCGAATCGCTTTGGTCGGATCCGATCCATCAGATTCAATACCGGGTGCTCTCGGTGGGCGTGATGCAGAAACTCGAAAGACTTTACAGCCACTGCATGATTGCCGCCGAGAATTACTTCACCACCGAGGCACAAATTCATCGGCGCTTTGAAATCGCTCACATTCCACAGCTCGCACAGTTCACAACCAACGTCGGAGCTTCCTTGGGCTGGAAGCTCGACAGTAAAGTCTCAGCGACTCTGGCACTTCAGACAACATCGCCAAAGACTGGCTCGATTACCCAGATGCTTGATCGACTATGGAGGTTATCTTCCAAAGACCAACCAACAATTGGCGTTGATCTATTTGAGAACCCTTCGGGTAATAAAACGGCCGTTGTCTATGTTCCAGGAACTCAGACGTTTGATTTTGGGGAAGGAACAAACCCACTGGATATGGCATCGAACATTCAAGCTATGTCGGGTGCTGGGAAAGCTGCGAGTGAAAAGGCGGTGCTGCTTGCCATTCGGCAAGCAGGCATCAATTTAAGCGACGAGGTAATACTCGTCGGTCACTCGCAGGGTGGAATGGTTGCTGGAAATCTCGCAGCTTATCCTTCGGGGTTTATTGCGGCGGGGCTTGTTGTATTCGGTGCTCCCTTAGCTCACATCAAAAACCTGAAGGCTCCAGTAATGGCAATCGAGCACGTCAATGACCCAGTTCCAAATCTTTCGGGTAAGGCCAACCCCCTAAAGAAGAATTGGGTTTCGGTACAAAGAATTAGCGAGAAGCCCGAATCTGATGCGTTGATGTTTTCGCACTCGCTCAAAAGTTATCGAAACACCACAACCGCCATTGATTCTTCAAACGATGTTGGAATCAGGAACATCAAGCAAGACATCTTTCAAAAGCTTGCGGTTGCAAAACCATCAAAGTCTTATGAGTTTGTGATCTCTAGAGAATCCGTGCGGCCTTGAAGATTGCGCGGGCAAAGAAAGATGAAATTGAAATGATGATCGATGCAAGGATCGCCCAACCAAGAGATTCAATTGTTAGGCCTTCTGATGTGAAGCCATCGATGGTCAAAATGTCCGCACCGATTTGCGTTGATAGCCAAGCGACAAACAGAAGTAGTGCTCCGTTGATCACAAAAGAAATCAGACCGAAGGTCAGAACGTAAAGGGGAAACGCAAGGACTTTAACTACCGGAGCGATGATTGCGTTAATCAGTCCAAAAATTGCGCCTACAAGTAAATATGAGGCAATTGTTTGCCACAGGCCATCTCCACCGTACGGAGTAAGAGTCACCGCTGGAATCAGGAACGTAACCAGCCATATTGCGCCTGCACTGATGATGCTGGATACCAGGAATCTAATCACTTATTTATTGTCCCAGCAAAGCGGGTAAATTGGAGTGATGACTCCTCAGGCCGGGCGTGTGCCGCAAGTTCAGATGCTTTCTCCGGACGGCATCTTTGAAGTGCCCGCTGAATATGCCGAGTACGGCAAATACATCGAGCGATTAAACCTCGACGACTTTCTAAAGTTTTATCGAGACATGGCTCGCATCCGCCGATTCGATAACGAGTGCACCGCACTTCAGCGCCAGGGACAGATGGGTCTTTGGGTTCCAGCCATCGGTCAAGAAGCAGCTCAGATTGGTTCCGGCTACGGCGTTGGACCCAACGATCACATGTTCCCTAGCTATCGCGAACATGGAGTTGCAATTACCCACGGCATCGATTTGATGTCAATCATCAAGATCATGCGCGGTGTAAACCACGGAGGTTGGAACCCCGAGGAAACCCGCTTCCATCTTTACGCCATCGTGCTTGCTACCCAGGTGCTTCACGCCACCGGCTACGCGATGGGTGTGAACTTCGATGGGCTTCGGCGATGGCGCAACCGCCGAGGGCGATGTCAGCGAAGCGCTGCTATTTGCGGCCACCACAAAAGCTCCCCTGGTGTTTTTCTGTCAGAACAACCAATGGGCCATCAGCTCCCCGGTTTCTGCACAGACTGTTGTCCCGCTTTATCTTCGTGGAACCGGATTCGGTGTTCCAGGAATTCAGGTCGATGGCAATGACGTTTTGGCTTGCTACGCGGTGACCGCAAAGCACATGGACGATGCCAGAAATGGTCTTGGACCTTCCTTGATTGAAGCGCTCACCTATCGAGTCGGCGCACACACCACCAGCGACGATCCAACCAAATACCGCCCGGCCGAAGAACTCGAGTATTGGAAGGCAAGAGACCCACTAACCCGCTTCGAGAAGTTCCTTCGTCGTCAAGGCGTAGGCGATGACTTCTTTGAAGAAGTTGCCATCGCTGGAGATCAGCTTGCCGAGCAAATTCGTGCCGAGACATTTGCAATGCCGAATCCCCCACTTGAGAACATCTTCAAGCACGTTTATACCGACCCGCATCCGTTGGTTGCTGAGCAGCAGGCTTGGCTCGAAGGCTACGAAGCTTCCTTTGAAGAAGGTGAGGCCAAATGAGTAATTCAGTAGAGATGCCAATTGCTAAGGCCATCAACGCCGGTATTCAAAAAGCAATGCAGAACAACAACAAGGTTTTAGTCTTCGGTGAGGACGTTGCCGAACTCGGTGGAGTATTTCGCGTTACCGAAGGACTGCTTGCCGAGTTTGGAAACAAAAGAGTTTTCAACTCCCCCATTGCCGAATCAGGAATTGTTGGAACCGCTATTGGTCTTGCCATGCGCGGCTACCGCAGCGTTGCCGAAATTCAGTTCGAGGGTTTCGTTTATCCAGCTTTCAACCAGATCGTTTCGCAGCTTGCCAAACTAACAAACCGATCCGAAGGACATCTTTCAATGCCGGTGGTTGTTCGCATTCCTTACGGCGGCGGAATTGGAGCGGTTGAGCACCACTCGGAATCGCCAGAGGCATACTTCTCACACACACCAGGACTTCGAGTAATTAGTCCATCAAATTCCAACGACGCTTACTGGATGATTCAGCAGGCAATCGAATCTAATGATCCGGTTATCTTCTTTGAGCCAAAGCGTCGCTACTGGCAAAAAGGAATGGTCAATCTAGACACTCCTCCATCAGGAATGCACGATGCCAAAGTGATTCGCGAAGGAACCCAAGTCACGCTTGTTAGCTACGGACCAATGATTCCAACTGCTTTGCAGGCAGCCGAAGTTGCAGCAGCTGAAGGAACAAGCATCGAGGTGATTGATCTTCGATCAATGTCACCGATTGATTTTGGAACAATCATCAACTCAGTGAAAAAAACCGGAAGGTTGGTTGTTGCATCTGAGGCTTCAACTTCCTTCTCAGTCTCGGCTGAAATTGCAGCCAAAGTGGCAGAGCTGGCCTTCTATCACCTAGAAGCACCGGTTATTCGAGTTGGAAGTTTTGATGTTCCCTATCCTCCTGCCAAACTTGAGGAACTGTTCTTACCCGATGCGGATCGAATTCTCGAAGCCGTCGACCGATCGCTGAATTACTAAAGGAGGGCAAAAGATGTCACTAGCCATGTTCAACTTGCCCGATGTTGGCGAAGGTCTAACCGAGGCCGAGATTGTTTCTTGGAAAGTCTCCCCGGGAGACACCGTCACCGTGAATCAAGTAATTTGCGAAATTGAAACCGCGAAATCAATCGTTGAACTTCCTTGCCCATTTGCCGGAACCGTCGAAGAACTTCTTGCTAAAGAAGGAGACACCGTAGGTGTTGGCATGCCAATCATCTCGGTTCAGGCCGAAGGAAGCATTCTGGTTGCAGGCCCAATCACAACTTCAATTCCAATTGTTCCCGAATCCTCTAGCACCCATCAGGCAGTTGCCGATGTTGCTGCATCGGTAGCATCCGATGAGAACAAACCAAACCTGGTCGGATACGGATCTGCAACACATGGTGGAACCAGAAGAAAGCGAGGAGCTTCAATCAATGCACCGGCAATTATTCCTGCTGCCACTTCCTCCATGCCACTATCTCCATTGGTTCCGACCGGTGTTGCTGCAGCCAGCGCATCTACAGATGTCATCGCCAAGCCACCAATTAGAAAACTTGCTAAAGACCTAAACGTTGATCTATCCAAAGTTTCGGCAACCGGACTTGCCGGTGAAATCACCCGCGAAGATGTTGTCAACGCAGCTTCTCAAGCCTCGGTGTTTAGAAACCTCAAAACTCCAGCTGTTCCATCAGAGCGCGAAGAGCGAATTCCAGTCAAGGGAGTTAGAAAAGCAATTGCTACCGCTATGGTTCAGTCAGCTTTCACTGCCCCACACGTTTCAATCTTTGTTGACGTTGATGCCACCAGAACCATGGAATACGTCAAACGCTTGAAAGCCTCCACTGACTTTGCTGGGGTCAAGGTAACACCACTTCTTTTGATGGCCAAGGCAATGATGTGGGCAGTTAGGCGAAACCCAACGGTGAATTCAACTTGGACAGACACCGAGATCATCGTTCACAACTTTGTAAACTTCGGTGTTGCTGCCGCGACCCCAAGAGGCTTGATTGTTCCAAACATCAAAGATGCCGACAAGATGAGCATGTTTGAGCTCGCTCAAGCAATTGAGTTGCTTGCAGCAACAGCTCGTGAAGGTAAGACCACACCGGAGGACATGAAGGATGGAACAATCACCATCACCAACATCGGTGTCTTCGGTGTTGACACCGGAACTCCGATTCTGAATCCCGGCCAAGTTGCCATCGTTGCTTTGGGATCAATTAGACCTAAGCCTTGGGTTGTAAACAATGAGATCGTGATCCGCCAGGTCACAACAATTGGTGCCACCTTCGACCACCGCGTGGTCGATGGTGACGTAGCTTCCAGGTTTGTTCAAGACGTTGCTTCGGTTATCGAGGAGCCAGCACTGCTTCTTGATTAGGCAATAATTCTTATTGACAATCGTTCTCAGTAAGCCTATAGTTGGGCTTATGAAGACAAAAATCCTTTCCATCGCCCTTGCCACCTCAATTGCCCTCTCAGGCTGTGCTCAAAGCACCCCTGAGGTGCAGCCAACGCAGGATCCCTTCACCGGGATCACCATCGTTGCGTCCACAAATGTTTGGGGGGACATCGCCAAATCGATTGGCGGGGACCGTGTCCAGGTGGTTTCGATCATTGAAAACTTTGCCCAAGACCCACACTCCTACGAGGCTTCGGCTCGTGACCAGTTAGCAGTTAACGATGCTGACCTGATTGTTGCCAACGGTGGCGGCTACGACTCATTTATTGACGCCTTGGCTCAAGCCTCCGGCAACGAGAACATCATCTATGCCTACCTGCCCGACGAACTGGCCAAGGAAGATCAGGCGGCCAAAGAAGATGATGGCCACGACCACGACCACGCTGAAGGGAACGAGCACGTTTGGTATGACTTCCACGTGGTTGAGGATTTTGCTAGCCGTCTGGCTGGAGCGCTAGCAGCATTGGATTCTGAATACTCGACGGTTTACTCCGACAACTTAGTTGTCTTTCAGACTGAGATCGAAATTCTTGAGGACCGCGTAGCGGCTTTTTCAGGCAAATACTCGGGCTCAACTGTTGTGACATCAGAACCGGTTGCCGACTACCTGTTGGTTGAGATGGGTCTTGAAAACCTAACCCCTGCCTCCTTCTCCCAAGCCATTGAAGAAGAACTAGATGTTTCTCCTAAGGACCTGCTGGAAATCCAGAAGCTTCTGAAATCAAAGTCGGTTGATGTGTTTGTGGTGAATCCACAAACCGGAAGCGTGCAGATTGATGACCTCATGGAATTAGCAAAGCAAAACGGCATATCGATAGTTGAGCTCAGTGAATTACTTCCAGCAGGCTCCAGGTACTACGAATGGATGGATCTAAACATCGCCAATCTAGAAGCAGCTCTTAGGTAAGTTCTGTCTTCGCAGCCGATCCTAAATGTTCAAAAGGCAAGCCTGTCTTTTGGCGATAGGAGCATCTGGAAAGATCTAGACCTCTCAGTTGCAGCAGGTGAATTAATTGCCGTAATCGGTGCCAACGCTTCTGGAAAAACAGTTTTGCTAAAAGCAATTCTTGGTCAGCTACAACTTTCCAGCGGTGCAATTGAATTACTCGGTAAATCAGTTGCCCACGGTTCAAGACAGATCGGCTACATCCCCCAGCACAGGCAAGCAGATTCGGGATTGCCCCTTCGCGCCAGGGATTTACTTCGCATGGGACTAGACGGTCATCGCTTTGGAATTCCATTTCCATCAAATGCAACTGCAAAAAAAGTTTCGAAGATGCTAGAAGCAGTCGGTGCAGAAGATATCGCTAACACCCCGATTGGCCAGCTATCAGGCGGGCAGTTGCAGCGCATCCGAGTTGCGCAAGCAGTTATTGATAATCCAAAACTTATCTTGGCCGATGAACCACTCAGCGCACTTGATCTAAAGCAGCAGTCGCTTGTTGCAGAGCTGATTAATTCTCAGCGCCAACAAAACGGCGCTGCGGTTTTGTTTGTCACTCACGATGTCAATCCGGTTCTTGATTACATCGACCGAGTTCTATACCTGGCCAACGGCCAATTCCGAATCGGAACGCCCGATGAAGTCTTGCGCTCGGATGTTTTGTCAAAGCTTTATGGCCGGAGCGTTGATGTGGTTCGAAACCAGGGACGAATTGCAGTTCTTGGTTCTTCTGATCACACTCACCACGACGATGAGAAGTGGTTGTAATGGAAAGACTTTTTGACTTCTCTGATTACGACCAGCTGATTCCGATGGTGCAGAATTCCTTGATTGCCGGATTACTGCTTGGCATCATGGGTGGGCTAATTGGCGTTTTTGTGATGACGAGAGATATGTCATTTGCGGTGCATGGAATTAGCGAGCTTTCTTTCGCGGGTGCTGCCATTGCACTTCTGATTGGATTCAACGTTGCCCTCGGGGCAACGTTTGGTTCGATTGTTGCTGCCATCATCATCGCGATTATGGGAACCCGCGCAAAGGATAGAAACTCGATTATCGCGGTGTTGATGCCCTTTGGTCTTGGAATTGGAATCCTGGCCCTTGCCCTTTATGAAGGAAGAGCTGCCAACAAGTTTGGGCTTTTGACCGGTCAGATTATTGCCGTTGATGACCCACAGGTTATTTGGTTGATCGCTACCTCTTTGGTTGTTGTTATCGCTCTGCTTGTTATCTGGCGACCGCTTAGCTTTGCAAGTTTGGATCCTGAAGTTGCTGAAGCAAGAGGTGTTCCAACCAAGGCACTAGGAATCATCTTCATGTTGCTATTGGCTTTGGCAGTTGCAGCTTCGGTGCAGATTGTTGGCGCGCTACTTGTTATGACGCTTCTTGTGACGCCTGCTGCTGCAGCGCTTCGCCTTACCTCTTCACCGTTGTTGGTTCCGATTCTGAGCATGGTGTTTGCGGTTGTGGCGGTAGTTGGTGGAATCTTGTTGGCCCTTGGTGGCGGATTGCCAATTAGCCCTTACGTGACTACGTTGTCGTTTGCGATCTACCTGGTTGCAAGAGTTATTGAGAAATCTCGAGGCAGCTCGTCAGACATGCTTTGTCTGAAGCGGTTGGCTTTGTTTCCGCTCAGCAGCTTCACCAAGTGCTAAAAAACCACGGTTCTAGCACCTCTCTTGCCACCGTGTACCGGGCGTTAAATGAATTGGTGTCTTCCGGGGAGGCCGACTCGCTGCAGTCGGCCGACGGGGAGTTTTTGTATCGGGACTGCGGCGAAGGGCACCACCACCACCTGATTTGCAGGGCTTGTGGCCAAACCGTTGAAATTGAGGCCGAAAAGGTGGAATCTTGGGCCGATCAGGTGGCCCAAAGCCATGGATTTTCGTCCCCCAGCCACACCATTGACATCTTTGGGACCTGTGGGCCCTGCCAGAAAAAAGTTGCAAAGTAGCCAGAAACTAGCCTAGACTTGGGGCTTGTTGCGGATTTGTCCGCAAATCTTATAGAGGCTTACAAGCAAACTATTTTGGATGTTTTTAGCTTGTCTTGCCTAGAGGAGGAAAGATGGCAGCTTACTGTCAGGTGACTGAGACCAAGCCACAGTTTGGTCATGCCGTCTCGCACGCCCAGAACAAGACCAAGCGTCGTTTTAACCCAAACATCCAGAAGAAGACTTACTTCGTTCCTTCTCTGAAGCGTAACGTGACCCTGCAGCTATCAGCTCGCGGAATCAAGGTAATCGATGCCCGTGGCATCGAGTCCGTGATTGCCGAGATCTTGGCTCGTGGCGAGAAGATCTAAGGAGCGCTAAATGGCTAAAGAACGCGATATTCGCCCAATTATCAAGATGCGCTCGACCGCAGGCACCGGATACACCTACGTGACCAAAAAGAACCGCCGCAACGACCCAGACCGCATCGCTTTGATGAAGTATGACCCAGTAGTGCGCAAGCACGTTGAATTCCGCGAGGAGCGCTAGAAATGGCCAAGAAAAGCAAGATTGCTCGTAACGAGCAGCGCAAGCTAGTAGTCGAGCGGTACGCCGAGAAGCGTCTAGCCCTGAAAAAGGCCCTAGTCGACCCGAATTCAACTGACGACCAGCGCGAGGCGGCCCGTTTGGGTCTCCAGAAGCTACCTAAGAACGCCTCCCCGGTAAGACTAAGAAACCGCGACGCCATTGATGGCCGCTCACGCGGAGTTCTTGCCAAATTCGGCGTTTCCCGCATCAGATTCCGCGATATGGCTCACCGAGGCGAGTTGCCGGGCATTACCAAGTCAAGCTG
>JNSL01000155.1_pt1 | contig 12573 bp, 11 predicted proteins | sample 210691 | NCBI WGS metagenome assembly JNSL01 (sample SAMN02808685, study PRJNA238866) | freshwater metagenome | biome: fresh water; feature: freshwater reservoir; material: water; isolation source: water column of the freshwater reservoir Embalse de Amadorio in Spain | place: Spain: Valencia ...
GGTTGGCCATCCCCTGGAAAACAGAACACCGGCAAGATTCATGGCTCAGCCTTAGGTCAAGAAGAACTTGCGGGTCTAAAAAAGGCTCTTGGCTTTGATCCAACAAAGACTTTTGAAGTCTCTCCGGAAGTCATTGAATACACCAGATCTTTGTCTGACCGATCCAGATCAGCAATTTCGCAATGGCAGTCTTCGTTTGATTCATGGTCTGCTGCAAACCCGGCAGCCAGGGCTTTGTTCGACAGGCTACAAAAAGGCGAAACCCCGACCGAGCTCGTTGGCGCTCTGCCAACTTTTGACTCGGGTAGTGAGGTCTCGACCAGGGCAGCTTCAGGTAAAGTCCTAAACGCGATTGCTGCAGTGATGCCCGAGTTGTGGGGAGGTTCCGCAGACCTTGCTGAATCAAATAACACCACAATCGCCGGGGCCAAATCATTCGTGCCTGCTATCCATTCAACTCATGAATGGAAGGGTGCCATCTATGGTCGCGTGATGCACTTTGGTATTAGAGAGCACGCAATGGGCTCAATCTTGAACGGTATCGCGCTGCATGGAAAGACCCGTTCTTATGGCGGAACATTCCTCATATTTAGCGATTACATGAGGCCTGCTGTTCGTTTGGCCGCTTTGATGAAGGTTCCCTCTATTTTTGTTTGGACACATGACTCTGTTGCTCTTGGCGAAGATGGTCCAACTCACCAGCCAATTGAACAACTAGCAACTCTTAGAGCTATTCCAGGGCTAGACATCGTAAGACCAGCAGATGCGAACGAAGTAAGTTTCGCTTGGAAGAAGATTCTTGAGCGTCGCCTTGGCCCAGCCGGTATCGCTTTGACTAGGCAGAACGTTCCTGTTTTCAACAGAGAGTCTCCTGACGAAACTGGAGTGGTCTACGCCGCAGCAAGCAGCACAGAAAAGGGCGCCTACGTTCTTGCCGAAGCATCCAACAAATCGCCGGAAATGATTTTGATCGCAACCGGGTCTGAGGTCCAGTTAGCAATCACAGCTCGTCTTGAACTTGAAAAAGCAGGCATACCTACTCGCGTTGTCTCAGCACCATGCCTTGAATGGTTCGAGGAGCAGACTGAAGTATATAGAGAGTCGGTCCTTCCAAGTTCAGTCAAGGCAAGAGTGTCTGTTGAAGCAGGTCTTTCTCTTGGGTGGGGGAAGTACGTGGCCGATGGGCGAAGTGTCTCGATAGAGCATTTCGGAGCCTCAGCCGACTACAAGACACTGTTTACTAAATTCGGAATGACCACTGAAGCGGTCGTTCAAGCTGCCATGGGCGTTGTAAAGGGAAAGAAATGACTTCACCGCTTCATCAACTGAGCTCCGCTGGAGTAAGTATCTGGCTAGATGATTTATCTCGCGATCGAATCGAGTCAGGTTCTCTAAAGGCCCTGATTGACTCCCGCGCGGTCTCGGGCGTCACTACAAACCCGACTATTTTTGCTGGTGCATTTTCAAAAGGAGCGGCCTACGCTTCACAGCTCGCGAAGTTGGCTAGCCGTGGCGCTTCAGCTGATGAGGCAATTTTCGAGGCCACCACTGATGATGTGCGCGCCGCTTGTGACGTCTTTGCCGATGTCTATGCGGCTACAAACGGCGTGGACGGAAGAGTCTCTATTGAAGTAGAGCCAGGTTTTGCGATGGACCCGGCAAATACCGTTCAACAAGCAAAGGCCCTTTACGCTGCTGTTGGCCGTGAAAACGTGATGATTAAAATTCCCGCCACGATCCCTGGACTTTCAGCAATCACTCAAGTGCTAGCTGCAGGAATCTCAGTGAATGTGACTCTAATTTTTTCCCTTGATCGATACAAGCTAGTTATTGATGCTTACCAAAGCGGTATAAGCCAAGCAAAAACCAATGGGCACGATGTTTCGAAAATTCACTCAGTGGCATCTTTCTTCGTCTCCCGAGTTGATACTGAAATTGACAAAAGATTGGAAGCTATTGGTAGTCCGGAAGCACTCAACTTAAAGTCAAAGGCTGCCCTTGCTAATGCTCGATTGGCTTATGAGCTTTTTGAGAAACAGTTTGCAACGTCCTCTTGGGCATCACTCGAAGCCGATGGAGCCAACCGTCAGCGTCCACTGATGGCATCTACAGGGGTCAAGGATCCAAACCTTCCAGATACTCTCTACATCACCGAATTGGTGGCGCCTGATTTGGTGAACACCATGCCTGAAAAGACTATGGAGGCGGTCTTTGATCACGGAGTGATTACTGGAGACACAATTACTGGCAACTATGAAGATGCTCGTTTGGCTCTAGCCAGCATCGAAGCCCTTGGCGTTTCTTATGACCAGGTGGTTGCGCTGCTCGAACAAGAAGGCGTTGACAAGTTCATCGTGTCTTGGAATGAGCTAGTTGCAACTGTCTCCAGTGCCTTGGATTCTTCTAAATGACCCTTAAGGTTTCACACAAAGGGAAAGTTTCTGAAGCTGTAAACAAGTACGTCCCTGAACTAGTCAAGGACCAGGTCGCATCGCGTATTTTTGCCAAGGACCACACACTCTGGGGTAAGGACGCCGAAGCAGAGTCTTCAATCAGGTTGGGATGGGTGGATGCTGCCCAGACAAGTTTGGCGCTGATACCTGAACTGACTTCCTTATCTGCGGATTTGAAAGCAAGAGGGCTTAGTCGCGTTGTGCTGTGCGGAATGGGTGGTTCATCGTTAGCACCTGAGGTTATAACGAATACTGCGGGAATTGACATAGTAGTTCTGGATTCCACAGATCCATCACAAATCCGTCAGGCGTTAAATGGAGATTTAACCAAAACTGTCGTCGTGGTTTCCTCGAAATCTGGTTCTACCGTTGAAACTGACTCCCAAAAGCGAAGCTTTGAAAAAGCTTTTGACGAAGCGGGAATTGCGAAGACTGGGCGAATTTTCATCGTGACAGACTCTGACTCCCCTATGCATGTTCAAGCGATGAAAGACGGATACCGAGTTTTTCTAGCTGATCCAATGGTGGGAGGGCGCTATTCGGCTCTAACTGCTTTCGGAATAGTTCCAACAGCTCTTGCTGGCGTTGACGTCACCGCTTTACTCAATGACGCGATTGCCGCATCCGATCTCTTATCGCAGGACCTCGATTCCAATCCAGGTCTGATACTTGGAGCGGCCATTGCAAGAACCGCAGGTGGAACGAGCTTCAAAGACAAGCTTGGTTTTGTTCCAGACGGTACCGAAATTGTTGGCTTTGGTGATTGGGTAGAACAGCTCATTGCCGAATCAACAGGCAAGCTTGGTCGCGGTATTCTGCCAATTGTTTTAGAAAAAGATTCGTTCGAAGTGTCAGACAAGGCCGACGACACCCTTCTTATAGGGCTATCGTCAGACGCATCGATTTCAAGCTTCGATCTAGCAATTTCAGGAGAACTTGGTGAACTACTGCTGCTATGGGAGGTAGCGACCGCCGTTGCTTCTCGCCTATTGGGCGTTAACCCTTTTGATCAGCCGGATGTTGAATCTGCCAAGATTGCGGCTAGGGCCGTACTGGACTCCCCTGCTGAAGGATTCGATTTTGAGGTGTCCGACAAGGGAGTAGAGATAGCGGCCTTTGGCTACTCGCTTTCCTCAGAGAAATTATCTGAATGCCTGTCGCAGCTTATTCACTCAGCAGAATCTGACTCGTACCTGTCGATTCACTGCTACCTAAACCGAGAGAAATTCGGCTCTGCAATCAAATTGCGCGAACTTGTTGCACAAAAGTCCAATCGACCAACCACTTTTGGTTGGGGTCCAAGATTCCTACATTCGACCGGTCAGTTCCATAAAGGTGGACCCAAGCAAGGTGTTTTCATCCAGATTGTGTCTGGCGAAGGTGACGATCAAGATATTCCTGGCAGACAGTTCGGTTATCGCAAACTCATCGACTCCCAAGCCAGTGGCGATGCGAAGGTGCTAGCAAGCGGGGGTTCGAAAGTTCTCGTACTTCGGTTGTTGGATGTTAGAGCGGGGATTCAGACACTAACTGAGGCTCTGAAGTAGAAGTTTTCGCCTGAACAGGCTTTTGGTTTACAAACCCAAATCCTTGGCGGCAAACCCTAGGCCGACCAAAACTAGTTCTTAGTAGATTTTTTTACAGCAGGTTTTGAAGCAGACTTTAGAGCTTTCTTAGCTGGTTTCACAGAGGCTTTTGCCTTGCCGGCCGGTTTCGCTACTGTTTTAGTCTTTGATTTTGCTGCAGGTTTAGTCACTGCTTTCTTAGCTACTGGCTTAGCCGGCTTCGCAACTGGTTTTTTGGCAACAGGCTTTTCGACCTTCTTCACGGGCTTTGGCTTAACAGCTTTAGCAGCGGCGGCTTTCGCTGCAGCAACCTTGGCCGCAGCAGCTTTGGCGGCAGCCAATTTAGCCTGCTTAACGGCTTCCTGTGCGAGCTTGATGCGTCTTTCGCGAATCGAAGTCAGAGCTTCGTCTAGAAGAGTTTTAGCCTCGTCGGAGGTGCGACGCTCCTTAACATAAGCAAGGTGAGTTTTGTAAGGCTCGTGTTTTGCAATCTCTGGTGGGTTCTTCTTGTCTTGGCCTGCAGGCATTCCACAGTTCGGGCAGTCAATCATGTCCGGGATTTCACTCGGATCAATGTGAGCTGCAAACATCGGTTCTTGGACGTGGCCGTTTATGCAGTAGTAGCTGCGCTGAACTCGCTCAGATTTAAATCCTCGGTACTGCTCGCCCATCGGGCCAGCGCCAACGCGAGACCCTCTGATTGCTGAACCACCGTTTGCCAAAAGCTAACCCCTAGAATCCGAATCTTGTGAAAAGGCCCAGTCCGATAACAGCAGACACCCAGACCAACCCCAAGATGATTGTGATGCGGTTCAAGTTGCGCTCGGCTACCCCAGAAGAAGAGACGTTCGAGGTGACTCCTCCACCAAACATGTCAGAAAGTCCACCACCGCGGCCCTTGTGTAGCAGAATCATCAGGATTAGCAGCAAGCTAGTGATAGCGAGCAGCACCTGGAGGGCGATTTGAATGGCGGCCATGATTTACCTGTTCTGTATTAGTACTAGACGATTATAAGCTGACATGCTTCTGGAATCGACAGATACCCGAGAATTCGCCCACATCCAGGCTTGCACCACCAACAAGCACCCCATCAACCTCTTCCGACGCCAAGAAACCGGCTACGTTAGCACTCTTTACCGATCCCCCGTACAAGATTCGGGTTGCTTGAGCTACTTCCTCGGATACAAGCTCCGAGATTGAAGCGCGAAGTTTCTTAGCCACTTCCGCAGCCTGCTCGGCTGTGGCCACTTTTCCAGTGCCTATTGCCCAAACCGGTTCGTATGCAACTACGAATTCACCAATTTCTTTGTGCCCATCGAGCGCTCTCACGAGTTGCTTTATCGGTACTGCAGCGGCACCTTGTTCTTCAAGCTCCTCTAAAGTTTCACCAACACAGATCACTGGAATCAGATTGTTTCGGAAAGCCGCCCCAACCTTGGCTTGGATCACTTCATCGTTTTCGTTGTGCAATGTTCGGCGCTCGGAATGGCCAACCAATACGTAGTCGACATCAAGCTTCTTTAAAAACTGACCAGAAACCTCGCCTGTGTAGGCACCGGAATCGAACTTCGACAGGTCTTGAGCACCAAGAGCGAGCTGAAGCTTGTCCGCGTCGATTAAGGTCTGGATGCTTCTAAGATCAGTAAAGGGAGGAAAGACAGCTACTTCGACCTTCTCGTAGTCGTGGTTTACATCCTTCAGTGTCCAGGCAAGCTTCTGCACTAGTGCGATGCCTTGTTGATGATCAAGGTTCATCTTCCAGTTTCCCGCGATTAACGGTTTGCGGTCATTCACTTTAGAACCTCCAGGCCTGGTAAGGATTTACCTTCCAAGTATTCAAGACTAGCTCCGCCACCGGTAGAGATGTGGCTAAAATCGCTCTCTGCGAAGCCAAGGGCTCGGACTGCCGAGGCCGAGTCTCCCCCACCCACAACATTAAGTCCTTCAACCTGTGATAACGCTTTGGCGATTGCACGAGTTCCTGAAGCAAATGCTTCCATTTCGAACACACCCATAGGCCCATTCCAGAAGCAAACCCTTGATTCTTGGATTACTTCAGAAAAGACTTGCTCAGAATCCGGACCAATGTCCAAACCGATTCCTGTTTCCCCGAAGGAAGTTCGATTCAGGGCGTCAATTTGAGCGATTTCTACTTTAGCGTCAGGTGAAAAGCTACTGGCCATGCGGATATCAGTTGGCAAGATGATTCGGACACCCAACTCTTCGGCCTGCTGGATGTATTGCTTCACGGTCGGGATCTGGTCACTTTCCAAAAGGCTTGATGCGACCTCATAGTCTTTTGCAGCCAAGAACGTAAATAGCATTCCACCGCCGACAATCAAGTTATTGATTTTCGGAAGCAGAGAACCAATAACTGCTAGCTTGTCCGATACTTTTGAACCTCCGAGCACAACGGTGTAAGGCTTCTGGTCGGAGCGTGTGAGCTGCTGGAGAACCTCGACTTCAGCCTCGATAAGCAACCCTGCTGCAGAAGGAAGAAGGGTTGCCAATTCATAGACGCTGGAATGCTTGCGATGTACGACGCCAAAACCGTCGCTTACAAATTTGTCTGCAAACGCTGCAAGCTCCTTGGCAAAAGCCATTCGAGTCTCGGCATCTTTGCTGGTTTCTGCTTCTGCGAACCTTAGGTTTTCTAGAACTGCCACGCGGCCCAAAGAAAGGGCATTGGTTACTTCCTTAGCTTGGACTCCAATTGTGTCGCTAGCGAAGATTACCTCTTGCCCCAAAAGCTCTCCCAGCCTGGCTGCAACTGGCGCGAGAGTGAATTCTTTGTTTACCTGACCTTCTGGTCGACCAAGGTGTGAGCAGATCAGAACACTAGCTCCGAGTTCTAGCAGCCTCTGGATTGTTGGGTTAAAATCACAACGCAACAGAACGCGCTTACCGGCTAGATCGCCGAGGTCGGAAAGGGTCCTCAAGTTTTTAGAGTTTGTTCGCAACCAACACGGTTAGGTCGACAAGGCGGTTCGAGTATCCCCACTCGTTGTCATACCAGGAGCTAATCTTCACGGTCTGGTCGATTACTTTTACCAAGCCGGCATCAAAAATTGAGGAATGAGGGTCGGTCACGATATCAGATGAAACAATCTCATCCTCTGTGTATTTCAGGATGCCTTTGAGTGGGCCGTCAGCGGCTTTCTTATAAGCAGCCTTGATTTCCTCGATTGTGACCTTTTTCTTGGACAGAATTGTCAAATCCGTGATCGAACCAGTAGGAACTGGAACTCTCAGGGCGTATCCATCGAGTTTTCCCTTGAGCTCCGGAAGAACCAAACCAATAGCTTTAGCTGCACCTGTGGAGGATGGAACGATGTTAATCGCTGCTGCCCGGGCACGTCTCAAGTCTGCATGTGGTCCATCCTGCAGGTTCTGATCTGCTGTGTAGGCATGAATTGTGGTCATCAGGCCATTTTCAATTCCAAACTCGTCGTTAAAGACCTTTGCCAAAGGAGCCAAGCAGTTCGTTGTACATGATGCATTAGAGATGATGTGGTGGTTGGCCGGGTCGTATAGGTGCTCGTTGACTCCAAATACGAAAGTCGCATCCTCACCGCTTGCCGGAGCAGAAATAAGGACCTTCTTAGCGCCAGCCTCAATGTGCTTGATTGCATCTTTAGCATCGGTGAAGCGCCCAGTTGACTCGATAACAATGTCAACGCCGAGATCTCCCCAGCCGAGGGCGGAAGGGTCTCTTTCAGCCAAAACCTTGATCTTATAGTCACCAACGATGATGTACTGCCCTTCAACCCGGACCTCGGCGTCTAGTCGGCCAGTTACCGAGTCGTACTTTAGTAAGTGGGCAAGAGCCTTAGGGTCGGAAAGGTCATTGACGGCAACGATCTCAAGGTCAATTCCTTTAGCCATTTCCGCTCGGAGATAGTTTCTTCCGATTCGTCCGAAGCCGTTTATTCCAACCTTGGTTCCCATGAGTGTGCCTTTCCTTGGGCGCTAATGCGCTAGCTCGTTTTTTTGATGCTGATCCACGCACCCTTGGGTGGAATTGCTAAATTCAGACTAGCAGTAAGCCTTTAGTTTGGCCCCTTGCAGCCTCGAAGCGTGCCTGGACGTCCTTCCAGGAAACAATGTTCCAGAAGGCTGAAACGTAGTCTGCCTTAACGTTCTGGTAGTCCAGGTAGAAAGCGTGCTCCCACATGTCGAGCATCAAGAGCGGTACTGAAGCAGCAACCAGGTTTCCCTGCTGGTCATAAAGCTGTTCGATGATCAAACGCTGGCCCAATACATCCCAAGCCAGAATTGACCAACCAGATCCCTGGATGCCCATTGCGTTGGCGGTGAAGTGGGCACGAAAGCCGTCAAAGCTGCCGAAGAACTCATCGATGGCTGCGGCTAGTTCGCCTGTTGGTTTGTCGCCTCCGGATGCTGAAAGGTTCTTCCAAAAAATTGAGTGGTTTACATGTCCACCAAGGTTGAAAGCTAAGTCTTTTTGAAGCTTATTTATCCAAGTCAGGTCGTTCTTCTCTCTTGCTTCGGCCATCAGATCAAGGGTTGTGTTTGCGCCAGCAACGTAAGCTGCGTGATGCTTGCCGTGATGTAGCTGCATGATCCGACCAGAGATATGCGGCTCAAGAGCTGCGAAATCGTAGTCCAGGTCAGGAAGGGTGTACTTGGTCATGAGGTTCGTCCTTAGCTTTCGGTGTAGCTCTATTATCCGTTGATATTCAGTTAGTCGTTGTCTAGGTCTTCTGGCAGGAAGGCGTCTGTTCCTTCGATGCCTAGGTCCTCAGCCTTTTTGTCTGCCATAGACAGAAGCCTGCGTATCCGGCCAGCGACGGCATCTTTAGTCATAGGCGGATTCGCAAGCCGTCCAAGCTCATCTAGACTTGCCTGCTTGTGCTTGACGCGAAGCTCCCCTGCGTACTTTAGGTGCTTAGGAACATCATCGCCAAGAATCTCTAGGGCGCGGGCGACTCTCGCACCTGCTGCCACAGCAGCCTGAGCAGAACGTCTTAGGTTCGCATCATCGAAATTCGCAAGCCTGTTAGCTGTTGCACGCACTTCGCGTCGAAGCCTTAGCTCTTCCCACTTCAGCAGTTGCCCGTGAGCCCCCATTTGAGTAAGCATTGCGCTAATGGCATCGCCATCTCTGATAACAACGCGAAACACCCCCCTTACCTCTCGAGGCTTGGCAACAATTCCAAGTCTTCTCGCAACTCCCACTAATGCCATGGCAACTTCATTTCCAGGCGCAGTCACCTCGAGTGCTGCTGAGCGCCCTGGATCGGTTAGAGAACCGTGGGCAAGAAAAGCTCCACGCCACACGGCTTGAGCTTCTCCTAGCGAACCAGTCACCAATGCGGCGGGTAATCCCCTGGCCGGTCGACCACGAGTATCAACGAGTCCGGTCTGTCGAGCAAGAACCTCTCCTTGGCCAAGAACTCTAACCTGATATCTATTGGTCTTTCTGATACCCCCGGCTGAGATGACTGCAAGCTCGCTGTCGCAACCAAATAAATCTGCGAGGTCCTTACGAACCCTTCTTGCTACCTGGGCTGAGTCAAGTTCAACTTCGATGACGACCTTTCCGGAGACAAGGTGCAACCCACCTGCCAAACGGAGAATAGTTGCAAGCTCGGCAGCGCGTACGCCGTTTTTAGCCACCTCAATTCGAGCCAACTCGTCTTTGATATCCGATGTCAGTGCCAAGGTGCTACTCCTTACCAAGGTCACGGTGTCTTACCGCAACGGTGTATTCATTGTTCTTTGATAACAGTTCTGCGAGTTTCGTGGAGATAGCCACCGAGCGATGCTTTCCGCCTGTGCATCCAATAGCGATAGTTGCGTAGTGCTTGTTCTCCCGAAGGTACCCGTCAAGCACCGGTTGAAGCGCCTTAGCGTAACCATCGATGAATTCCTTTGCGCCTGTCTGCGCCAAGACATACTCACTTACTTGAGTATCAAGCCCGGTAAAGGGCCGGAGCTCCTCATTCCAGAATGGGTTCGGTATAAAGCGTGCGTCTGCAACGTTGTCCGCATCGGCAGGTATTCCGTATTTATATCCAAAGCTCATTACCGTGAGTTGCAACTTGACAGTGGAATCAACTGAAAAGTGCTCGGCTGTCTTTGTCGAGAGCTGATGAACGTTGAGATCTGAAGTGTCCATCACGACATCAGCTGATTCACGCAGGGCAAGTAAACGCTTACGTTCTTCTGCGATTCCATCGAGGATTGTTCCATCACCTTGCAGGGGGTGAGGTCTTCTCACCTGCTCAAACCTCTTGACAAGAGTTGAGTCATTTGCTTCTAGGTAAAGCACGCGGACATTCACAGCCTTGCCGCCCAACAGCGACAAGTTCTCCTCTAGCTCGCTAAAGAATTCGCCGCCGCGGACATCGATAATTACGGCGAGTCTTGGGACTGGCGTTTTAGTGATCGTGAAGAGATCCGCAATCGGACCAAGCATCTGTGGGGGTAGGTTATCCACCACATACCATCCAAGATCCTCAAGAGAATTGCCCACGGTCGAGCGGCCGGCACCGGACATGCCGGTGACAATTAGCAGCTGGTGGCCGGAGTTATTGGGCATCGCATCCTCTCGTTGAGACGAGTCTAACCATTTCGCGACACGCCCGAGCGCGTTACGGCGCCTACTTTAGCTGGTTCAGAATCTCCTGTGCCAGCGCGGGACCGATACCTGCAACATCGGAAATCTCCTCAAGAGTTGCAAGCTTTAGACGCTTAGCCGAACCGAACCTCCTCAGAAGAGCTGTGACGCGCTTTTCTCCGAGTCCGGGAATATCCATGAGAGAGCTAGAAATGGAACTTAAACGCTTCTTTCTCGAGGCTGTCAGGGCAAAACGGTGAGACTCATCACGAATGCGCTGGAGCAAGAAAAGCTCTTCAGAGCCACGCGGCAAGATGACCGGGAAATCAGAACCTGGAACCCAAACCTCTTCAAGACGTTTGGCCAGCCCGCAAAGGGCGAGTTCGGGCACTGGGGATTCTGAGATAGCTTTTTTTGCTGCCCCGACTTGAGGAATTCCGCCGTCGACAACTATCAAGGATGGCAAGTAGCTAAAGCGCCCATCATCGAGACTCTCTGGATCACGCAGATACTTGAGTCTTCTCGAAAGAACTTGGTAGATGGCATCAGTATCATCAGTTGCCGTCTCAATATTGAATTGACGGTATTGAGACTTCTTGGCCAACCCGTCCTCGAACACAACCATCGAGGCAACGATGTTGGTACCCGATAGATGTGAAACGTCATAGCATTCGATTCGTAAGGGCGCTTCCTTGAGCGAGAGTGCTTTGGCTAATGCGCTAAGTGATTCCGAGCGCGAAGTGAAGTCAGCCGTTCGACGTGTTTTGTATAGAGATAGCGAATACTCTGCGTTCTCAAGGGCAGTTCCTGCAAGAGCTGCCTTGTCGCCCCTTTTTGGGACTCGAAGCGACACTGTTGAGCCTCTTGACTCTTCTAGGAATCTTTCTAGTTCCGAAGCATCTTCCGGAAGCGCAGGTACCAGAATTTCCTTGGGAACTGTTGGTGCCTCGACGCCTTCTGTTGAGGTGTAGGCAAAGAGGATTACCTGCCGCACCAGTTCCTCGAGGGATTGCTCGATTTCTTTGTCAACCACCCAGGACCTCACTCCCCTGATTCGACCTCCGCGAACAGAAAAGAGTGACACAGCGGCAGCAAGTTCGTCGTGTGCAATTCCAAACAGATCCGCATCGGTCAGGTCGCTAAAAACAACGGTGCTTTTCTCCAGCACAGTTTCAAGCGCTCCGATGTTGTCTCTAAGCCTGGCGGCCAACTCATAATTCTGGGCCTCAGAAGCTTTCTCCATGCGCTGCTGCAGTATCTCAACCTGTCTCGGGTCCATTCCGTTCATGAATGACACAAGCTCTTTCGCGATTTCCTGATGCTCCACTTGATCTACCCGACCTACGCAAGGCGCCGAGCATTTCCCAATATCTGCAAGTAAGCATGGGCGATTAGCACTCTTTGCAGCATTGAAAACGCCTGAGGAACAAGAACGAATCGGATAGACCCTAAGAAGCGTGTCAAGAGTTTGTCTTATAGCCCAGGCTTGGGTGTAGGGACCAAAGTACTTGACGCCCTTGAGATCTCTGTTGCGGGTGATGAAAACCCTTGGCATTTTGTCCGATAAGGAAACAGCTAGATACGGGTATGACTTGTCGTCTTTGAATCGGACATTGAACGGAGGGTTGAATTCCTTGATCCAGGTGTACTCGAGCTGAAGCGCTTCAAATTCAGTTTTGACAATGGTCCAGTCAACATCGCTTGCCGAAAGAACCATTCGTCTTGTTCGTTCATGAAGAGAGTCAACAGGCGCGAAATAGCTTTGTAGCCTGGCGCGAAGGTTCTTTGCCTTTCCAACATACAGGACACGCTTTTTCTCGTCGAAGAAACGATAAACCCCTGGCCTGGTTGGTATCTCCGATGTCTTTGGCCTAAAAGACAGATCGTTGGCCATCTACTTCAGTATCTCCTTGAGGAAACTGCCAGTAAAGCTTGCCATGTTCTTTGCAACCTGCTCTGGTGTTCCTTCCG
>JNSL01000157.1_pt1 | contig 12549 bp, 12 predicted proteins | sample 210691 | NCBI WGS metagenome assembly JNSL01 (sample SAMN02808685, study PRJNA238866) | freshwater metagenome | biome: fresh water; feature: freshwater reservoir; material: water; isolation source: water column of the freshwater reservoir Embalse de Amadorio in Spain | place: Spain: Valencia ...
ACGGGTAATCGGCCTACTTAGCCATATTCTTAGAGAAGTTAAACCCCAGGAGGAACTAATGGCCGGAATACTACAGCGCAGCATGGAATTTCTCGGATTTGCCGAGGAGTCCAACGAGCTGCCAACTCGCCAGGATTCAGTGTCTACTGCAGCGCGACCTGCCCGCGTAATGAGCCCACGACCTCGTCGCGGATCAAATGATGTCGCGGAGATTTTCACCATCGAGCCAAAGTCTTACGAAGAGGCGCCAATGGTTGCAGCTCACTACCGAATCGGAATTCCAGTGATCGTAAACATGGGTGAGATGAGCGAAGTTGAGTCTCGTCGCATGCTTGATTTCATGCTTGGACTAAAAGAGGGTCTAGAAGGCCACATGCGTCGCGTGACTCCAAAGGTATTTTTGCTGACCCCCACCCACGTTGCAGTCAACGAGGAGCAGGCAGCAGAGAGCACCAGCGAAGTTGACGAGCTTCTAGTTCGTCCATAGGTTCCGCTATGGGACTAATCGCTCTAATTGTTTATTGGGCGCTTCAGCTTTACTTCTATGCACTTATTGGCCGCTTAATTCTTGATCTCCTGATGTCTGTGAATCCAGCGTTTCGACCCAAGGGCATACTGTTGCCGGTTGCAGAGATTATCTTCACCTTGACCGACCCACCGCTTAGGTTCTTGAGGCAATATATAAAGCCGGTTCGTATGGGTGCCATTTCTTTGGATTTTGCCTGGACGGCACTGGTGCTGGGCGTAGTGTTCGCTCAAAGTCTGGTTCGCGGCCTCATATAGCGAGTCAATTCATCTTGGGTTAGGCTTTTAGAAAGTTCGGCCCAAGCTGGCCAATCGAAAGAGGAAGACAGTAATGCCACTAACTCCAGAAGATGTTGTCAATAAGAGGTTCCAGCCAACCAAGTTTCGCGAGGGCTATGACCAGGACGAAGTCGATGACTTTCTAGACGAGATCGTCGTCGAGCTAAGAAGGCTCTACCAGGAGAACGAGGACCTTCGCAGGCGCCTGTTGGCAGCAGACGGACGTATTGCAGAGCTTCAGCGAAGTGGAGCAGATCTTCCATCCCAGCTTGTCTCAGCCCCTGAAGTCACATCCGCACCTATGGCATTCCCGGAAGCTGTTGCTGACCCATCAACTTTGGATTCTTCCAACACCAACAACTTGCTTCAGCTGGCTCGTAAGCTCCACGACGAGCACGTGCGTGAAGGTATGATCAAGCGCGACGAACTAATCGCAGAAGGTCACGCAACCGCTGCTCGTCTAGTTCGAGAAGCAGAAGCTCAGCAGCGCTTTGACCTGAATCGTCTTGAGCAAGAAAAGGCAGTTGTTGAGCACAACATCCAGCAGCTTCGTAGCTTCGAACGTGAATACCGCACTCGCCTGAAGTCCTACATTGAGTCTCAGCTAACCGAGCTAAATTCTGCAGGCGTTGCTCCATCGCAGCAGGCACCAGGATATACTCCTGGCATCAGCGGGTAGTGCAGGTTCTTGAGCAGGTCAAAACACGCAGCTAGTCGCTGGCTGTACCTCGTTGTTGCCCTTGTCCTAATCGCTGTTGATCAGTTCACAAAAAATCTCGCGATAGCGAACCTGCAACCTGGAATCAACAATCCCGTTGTCGGAGAATTGCTGTCCTGGCGTCTGATTTATAACGACTCGGCTGCTTTCTCGCTGGGCTTTGGTCAAACTTGGATTCTTGCTGTGCTCGCAGCTGCCGCAACTGTGGCAACAATGTGGTTTTCCGGGAGGATTACTTCGCGCTCCTGGGCGTTGATGGCCGGCACATTTCTTGCAGGGGTAGTCGGTAATCTAATTGACCGTCTGATTAGAGAGCCAAGTTTTGGCAACGGTCACGTAGTTGACTTCATCCAAATCCCTTTCAATTTCCCGGTATTCAACCTGGCAGATATCTTTATCGTTTCTATGGCTACCCTCACAGTTATCAGAGTCTTCCGAGGTGAGAACCTCGGTGGTGTTGCACCGAGGAAAAAATGAGTCAGACATTTGAAATTGATCAGTCCCTTGCTGGCGAACGGGTTGATACCGCGATTGCGCGCTTGCTTGGAATATCGCGCTCAGCTGCGGCTGAACTTTGCGGAGCAGGTGGGGCCAGAGTCGGTAAGAAGACTCTTGGAAAATCCGATCGGGTGAATCTAGCTGACGTGCTTGAAGTTGACCCACCGAAATTAGCTCAAGAGCTCAAAGTGGTTGCCACTCCGGTGGATGGGCTACTGGTGATTTATCAGGATGACGATCTAGTCATCGTCGATAAGCCAGCAGGGGTCGTTGCTCACCCAACAGTTGGCTATGAGGGCCCAACGGTTGCTGGTGCGTTGCTGGCGCTCGGAATTCAACTAACAACTTCCGGAGCCCAGGAGCGTCAGGGAATTGTCCAACGACTAGATGTTGGAACCAGTGGGCTAATGATGCTCGCCAAATCCGAACTGGCCTACTCGAGACTGAAGCAAGATTTTCGGGATAGAACCGTGAACAAGATCTATCACGCCATTATTCAAGGGCACCCAGATCCGATGGAGGGTACATTTGATGCACCCATCGGTAGGCACCCAAAAGCTGAGTTCAAGTTCGCTGTTATGGAAGATGGCAAGCCCTCTGTCACTCATTACAAAGTGCTCGAATTGTTCGCCGCCGTTGCTCTTTGTGAAGTGAACCTTGAAACTGGAAGAACTCACCAGATCCGCGTGCACTTTTCAGCTTTCAAGCATCCACTACTTGGGGACACTATGTACGGGGCTGATCCAACCCTTGCCAAAAAGCTCGGAATAGACCGCCAGTGGCTCCATGCCAAAGAACTTGGATTTACCCACCCCATCACGGCTAAGCAAATGCATTTTGTCTCGGAGTACCCAAAGGACTTGGCCGAGGTGCTTGTAAAGCTCCGAGCCTAGAAACCCTTAGGCTAAAAATCCCACCAACCATCGCTATTTCTAGAGGCCCACTTGTCAGCTAAGGATTCCTTTGTCCACCTTCATGTGCACAGCGAGTACTCGATGCTCGATGGTGCCGCCAGGGTAAAACCCCTTACTGAAGAAGCTGCCCGGTTGGGAATGCCGGCAATCGCAATTACTGATCACGGTAATAACTTCGGCGCTTACGACTTCTACCAAACTGCCAAAGCCAATGGTGTCAAACCAATCATCGGTATCGAAGCATATCTTTCGCCAGGAACCCCCCGAACAGAGCGCACCCGAGTTCAGTGGGGAGTCGGTGGCGAGGATGATGTTTCCGGTGGCGGAGCATTCACGCACCTAACAATGTTTGCTGAAACCACAGAAGGTATGTACAACCTCTTCAAAATGTCTTCCAAGGCTTGGTTGGACGGCTTCTATTTCAAGCCTCGTATGGATAGGCAGCTGCTTCAGGAATATGGCAAAGGAATTATTGCAACCACCGGTTGCGCCTCGGGTGAAGTCCAAACCCTGATTCGTCTGGGCCAATACGACAAGGCACTGGAAGCAGCAGCGTTCTATCGAGACGTTTTTGGCAAAGATAACTACTTTGTCGAAATAATGGATCACGGTATAGATATCGAACGCCGTGCGATGCCGGATCTACTGCGACTGGCAAAAGATCTTTCCTTGCCGCTGTTAGCCACAAATGATCTTCACTACACCCACGCCTCCGATTCAGTTAGCCATGAGGCATTGTTGTGTGTGCAGTCGGGAACAAACTTACTTGACCCAAATCGCTTTAAATTCGACGGACGTGAGTATTACCTGAAATCTGCTGAGCAGATGAGAGAGCTATTCAGAGATCATCCAGATTCATGTGACAACACTCTTTTGATTGCTGAGCGATGCAATGTTGAGTTCAAAAAGCGCGACCTGATGCCCAAATTCCCTCTCCCAGAGGGCGAAACAGAAGCGAGCTGGTTTGCAAAGGAAGTAGACAAAGGAATGAAGCGCCGCTACGGCGAGGTTGTTCCGGAGCGTCAAGCCAAGCAGGCGGAATACGAAGTCAACGTAATTGCACAAATGGGATTCCCTGGATACTTTCTTGTGGTTTCGGACTTCATTGCTTGGGCAAGGGCCCAAGGTATTCGAGTTGGACCAGGTCGTGGTTCAGCCGCAGGATCAATCGTTGCTTACGCCATGGGAATAACTGAACTGGATCCAATCGTTCACGGTCTAATCTTTGAGCGATTTCTAAACCCCGAGCGTGTTTCGCCGCCAGATATAGATGTTGATTTTGACGATCGAAGACGCGGAGAAGTAATTCGGTACGTGAGCCAAAAATACGGCGAGGATCGCGTTGCTCAGATCGTGACCTTTGGAACCATCAAAGCCAAACAAGCCCTTAAAGACTCTGCTCGCGTTCTTGGCATGCCGTATGCGGCAGGGGAGAAGCTCACAAAGTTGATGCCCCCGATGGTCCTAGGTCGGGATGTGACCTTAGGAGAGTTGGTTGAAAAGCCAAAGGACAAACAGGCCGAACAAAACTCTCGTTATAAAGAAGCCGCAGAATTTCGCGAGGCATTAGAAAGCGATTCGGATTCAGCAAAAATCTTCGAACTAGCCCGAGGACTTGAGAATCTCAAGCGCCAATGGGGTGTTCATGCAGCCGGTGTAATTATGTCCGCTGAGCCACTGTTGGATGTAATTCCAATCATGCGCCGCGAGGATGACGGTGCTGTAATCACGCAGTTTGATCAGCCACCTTGCGAAAAGCTTGGTCTATTGAAGATGGACTTTCTAGGGCTTCGAAACTTGACAGTTCTGGATGATGCTCTAGCAAACATCAAGGCTAACCGCGGAGTGAGCGTGGTTCTTGAGGAACTTGATCTGAATTCAGATCAAAACACCTTTGAGCTTTTGTCCAGAGGGGACACCCTCGGGGTTTTCCAGCTCGACGGTGCTCAGATGCGTTCTCTTCTTCGAATGCTAAAGCCAAGCGAATTCGAACACATCTCCGCTGTTATCGCGCTTTACCGCCCGGGGCCAATGGGAGAAAAATCACACACCAACTATGCCTTGCGCAAAAATGCTCTTCAAAAATCAGAAGCAATCCACCCGGAGCTTGCAGCTCCGCTGGCAGAGATTTTGGACCCCACCTATGGACTGATTGTTTATCAGGAGCAGGTAATGGCGGTTGCGCAAAAGGTCGCTGGCTTTAGCCTGGCTCAAGCGGATTTGCTCAGAAGAGCGATGGGTAAAAAAGATAAGAAAGAGCTGGATCGCTCCTACAAAGATTTCAGCGAGGGTATGGCCGGCCAAGGATACTCAGAACCGGCTATTGAAACTCTTTGGAAAACTCTTCTTCCATTCGCCGACTACGCCTTCAACAAGGCACACAGTGCTGGCTATGGTGTGTTGAGTTACTGGACGGCCTACTTGAAGGCAAACTTCCCGGCCGAATACATGGCAGCTCTTCTTACATCGGTTGGGGACTCGAAAGACAAACTGGCAATCTACTTGAATGAATGTCGTCGAATGGACATTCAAGTTCTAGCCCCCGATGTTAATCAGTCCATCGGTCCATTTAGCGCAGTTGGTGACACAATTCGCTTCGGGCTTGGTGCAATCCGCAACGTTGGCCACAACGTAGTTGATGGGATCATCACGGCGCGCAAGGATAAGCCTTTTGCTTCCTTCACTGATTTCTTGAGACGAGCTCCAGCTCAGGTTTGTTCCAAGAGAACCATCGAGTCACTTATAAAGGCTGGCGCATTTGACTCGCTTGGCCACACTAGGCGTTCATTGATTGAAATTCACGAAGAAGCTGTTGATTCACAATCAGTAATCAAGAGAAACGAATCAACCGGTCAAGTCGATCTGTTTGGCGATCTATTTGCCGATTCCGATTCGCAACTGGTCATTCCTAATCGACCAGAATGGCCAAAGGCTGAAAAGCTTGCGCACGAACGCGAAATGCTAGGTCTATACGTATCTGATCACCCCCTTGCCGGAAGAGAGAAACAGCTTGCTCAGTTTGCAGATTTCACAATTGGTGATCTGCTAACCAGTGATGAAATTCGCGATGGTGAGACTGTGACTATCGCGGGTCTGATTTCAAGTGTGACTCACCGCGTTGCCAGATCTTCAGGTAATCCATACGCCAATGTCATCATCGAGGATTTTGAAGGCGAGATGTCTGTGATGTTTATGGGCAAAACCTACAAAGAGTACTCCGAGGCATTAATCAACGATGAAGTAGTTCTGATTCGTGGCCGAATAAATGCCAGAGATGAGGGCTATGCGATTTCAGCTTTCTCAATGGAAACTATCGCTCTGGGCTCTGAAGGAGCCAATCACGGGCCACTTAGACTTCAGATTCAAGAAGCTGATGCCACTAGGTCTGTACTCGAAAACCTTGATGCAACTTTGAGAGCTCATCCGGGCAAAGAAGAAGTCCAGCTGACTTTCATTGATGAGTTGAACCCAAGAAGCTTTAAGTTATCTCCAAAAGTGAAAATCAGCGACGACCTTATTGGCGAGCTAAAGGCTTTGCTTGGTTCGGGGTCTTTGGTTCAGAGTGCGGTCTCTGCTGGGTTGAAATAAGAGCGCTGGAAATACAACAGCCCCTTATCTAGCTTCCCAAGTTTGCCCGAAAGCACTTCCGAGACAAACACTGCGTTGTTCTCAACTCGGTGAAACTCTCTAACTTTTACAAAAAGCACAGCAGTTGCGTCTCTAAACACCGGAAGCCCAAACTCGGAGAATTCCCAGTCCGAATCAGCGAAGCGCTTAGTTTGGTCTTCTGCCATTTTCTTCGCAAGACCTAGGTTTTCGGCGCCGAGCATGTGAAGAGCTAGATGTGTTGCGCTTGACAGTGCCGGCCAAGAAGATGAACCCTGAGAAACATTGAAGGTCACCAATGCGGGGCTTGAGCCAAGTGAAGTCATAGAGGTTGCTGTGAAACCAACAGGGTCACCAGATTCTGATTTTGTTGTGATTACTGCAACTCCGGAGGCGTGGCGCCTGAAGGCAGCCTTCAAGGCATCAGAGGGGTCGTGGTTTAGGTCTTTTTCAAGCATCGCTTACAAGATTAGCTCAGCCTCCAGCAATAACCGACCAAATAGACTTAGGCCACAATCATCGAAAAGAGAGCTCGGGCCAATGCCAATTATTCGCCAGCTGGATCTTCGTGGGCAGCTTTTGACCGAAGCGAAGATCAAATCATTGCTTCCTCGGGCTAAACAAGATGGCCGATCGGCCGAGCAGGTAGCAGTTGAGGTGATTGCAGGCGTAAAAAGTGGGGGAGCAAGCTACCTAAGAAAGCTAACTCAAGACTTGGACGGTTTTGATCCGGAACCTTTGAGGGTTTCCAGTAAAGAGTTGCAGTCCGCACTTGCAAGCTGTGATGCGCCACTTCATTCAGCGATTGAATTGGCAATTGAACGCAATCGCTTGGTTTCGCAAGCCGCAATGCCTAAGCCATTCACGATTGAGCTGGCAAATGGTTCTAAGGTTTCTCAACGCTACGTACCGATGGACTCGGTGGGGCTTTACGCACCAGGTGGAAAAGCTGTTTATCCATCCAGCGTGATTATGAATGCGGTACCCGCTCAAGTTGCCAAGGTTCCTCGCATTGTTTTAGCCAGCCCTGGACAAAAGCAGTTTGCCGGACGTCCCCACCCAAGTGTTCTTGCTACCGCAGCAATGCTTGGTTTGGATGAGGTTTATTGCATGGGCGGTCCAGCTGCCATTGCCGCTTTTGCATATGGCCTCGATGACGCCAATTTGTTACCTGTCCGATTAGTCACCGGCCCCGGTAACGCTTTTGTTGCTGCGGCAAAGAGATTGGTTCGCTCGGATGTGGCAATTGATTCCGAGGCTGGCACAACAGAAATTTTGATTATCGCCGATAACAGCGCAAACCCAATACTTGTTGCCGCTGACCTGATCTCGCAGGCCGAACACGACGAGGCTGCGGCCGCGGTTCTGGTAACCGACTCGGCGGAGTTAATCGAAAAAGTGCTTCTTGAACTTCAAGGCCAGCTAATTGATGCTAAACACTCCGTTCGCATCTCACAAGCGCTGGGCGGACAGCAGTCGGCACTTGTGTTGGTTGATGACATCGAAGCTGCCGTATTGGTTTCCAATCACTACGCAACTGAGCACTTAGAGCTGCTAGTTGCAGACCCTGCTGCCCTCCTTGGCTCAATCACCAATGCCGGAGCGGTGTTTTTGGGGGAGTATTCACCGGTTAGTGTTGGAGATTATTTGGCCGGATCGAACCACGTTCTGCCAACCGGCGGTACCGCCAAATACTCTTCTGGGCTCGGTGTCCACACATTCTTGCGCACACAACAAGTAATTGATTACGCCGAGGAAGGATTAGCCCAAGTATCAGAATCACTTCCAATTTTTGCGCAAGCCGAGGATCTTCCAGCTCACGGAAGTGCCGTTTCAAAGCGCTTCGAAGCCAATTAGTTATTGGAAACCGGAAAACAAGTGCAATTTCAATAGCAGCGCTCTAAAATTGGATCAAGGGAAGGAGTCAGAATGCATTGTCCGTTTTGTCGCTATGCCGATTCACGTGTGACTGATTCCCGAACCAGCGAAGATGGCTCCGCTATCAGAAGGCGCCGTCAATGCCCAGAATGTGGCAAAAGATTTACAACCTCTGAAACTGCATCCCTGTCAGCGGTGTAGGTAAGGCCTGCCAAGGAAGACCCGTATCCGACGCCGATCTTGCCGTCTTAGCTCAGCAGGTGGAAGAAATTATCAGATCATCGGGTGCTGCTCAAGTGGAAGCGCACGAGATCGGACTTGCCATCTTGGAACCGCTTCGAGCTCTCGATGAAGTTGCCTTCATGAGATTTGCGAGCGTTTACCAGGGCTGGGAATCATTGGAGGATTTTGAGGCTGCTATCAGCGTGCTTCGCGCCAGTAGTGATATTCAATCCGAGGGCAGCAAAGGCTAGCGTGATCTAGCACATTGATCTATCGGGCTTTTTTCAACCTAATCTTTTCCCGCTTTGATCCGGAAACCGCTCATCACCTTGGCGTGGTGCTCATTAGATTTCTAGGAGCCACAGGGCTTGCAGATCTAGCACGTTTGGGCAGCAAGCCAGGCGCTGTCAAGGTCATGGGGCTTGAATTCAAAGGCCCATTCGGGATGGCTGCCGGTTTCGATAAGAACGCTGAAATGGTGAAGGAACTTGGGCAGTTGGGTTTTTCTCATGTTGAGATCGGAACAGTCACGGCTCACGCACAGGATGGAAACCCTAAGCCAAGACTTTTTAGACTCAAGCAAGACCTAAGCCTTATCAATCGGATGGGCTTTAACAATGAGGGTGCCGATGCCGTTTCGAGAAGGCTGGAGAAACTTCGATCAAGCGGTGCAAAACTTCCAATAATTGGAGTGAACATAGGAAAGAGCAAAATTACCGAACTGGAAGATGCGGTTTCTGATTATCAGTACAGCGCCGAGAAGCTTGCCCCGTTTGCTGACTACATGGCGGTCAACGTTTCTTCTCCAAACACTCCAGGACTTAGATTACTTCAGGCAATTGATCAACTGGAACCGATTTTGAGAGCCGTTATTGTTAAAGCCTCAGGTAAGCCGGTGTTGGTGAAGATCGCTCCTGATTTGGCAGATGAAGACGTGCTGAGTGTCGCTAAATTGGCCTCCAAGCTCAGGCTTGCAGGAGTTATAGCAACCAACACAACTGTTTCTCGAGCTGGCTTGAGAACAGATAGCAAAAGCGTTTCGGCCATGGGCGCTGGAGGTTTGTCTGGACCAATTCTCAAACAGCGGTCTATAGAAGTTTTGAAATTGTTGAGGACTAATTTGCCAAACGAGATTGTCATTATTTCAGTAGGCGGAGTCTTCAGCCCTGCTGATGTCTCTCAGCGATTAGAGCTTGGAGCATCGCTGGTTCAGGGCTACACCGGATTTGTTTACGAGGGACCGCTTTGGGCCAGGAAGATTATCCGCGGCTTAATCAGCCAAAACAAGTAAGTAGATTTGCTTAGCTGAGCTAACAAACTACTTTCAAATATCTGATTAGAAGATCTTGTTCCCGCGCTTGACTTGTGGTTTTGGAAGTCTCATGCCGCGCATCTGGATGGAGCGCATCGCTGCGTACCAGCGCAATCCCTTTTCGGCCTTATCGCCATACTTGGCTTGAGCCATCTTTTGGGTCTTCTTTCCAAGAATGAATCCGTCGAGACCGACGGCTACAAAAAGCCCCCACATTGCAATCAGAGTTCCAAGTTGGATATAGAGATCGGTCACCGCATCATCGGTGCTAATTGAAGAGATGATTATCACCAAAAATAGCGCCGGCAGAACTAGTTCACCTGCGGTGAATCTAGAGTCAACTATGTCGCGTGCGAGTTTTCTTTGAGGTCCACGATCGCGGCTAGTTAGGTAGCGCTCCTCGCCGTTCGCTAGACCTTCTCGAGCCTTGAGGCGTTCAGCCTGGAGTGCTCGCTTTGCCAACCTCTTGGCCTCAGGGGAGCGGTTGCCAACTACTGGCTTTTTGCGCAGCTGTTCCTGCTGCTTGCGAGCTGGAGTTGGCTTACCCTTGCCGTCCTTTTTAGGCTGCTGTGACTGAGGTGTCTGCTCTGGCATTAGGCTCCTTCGAATTTGATTGGTTTCGCTTAAGATTACCCTCATGACCTTCTTCCCACCTACCACCTCGGCCGCGCAGCTCGAGAAGGCAAGCGCAGCTGTCAAGCTTCTGTTTCCTGAAGCCCTTGAAATCCTCAAAGATTTGGTGCGGATTCCTGGAATCGCCTGGGAGGCTTTTGATGCCAGCCAGCTTGAGAAAAGCGCAGCCGCGGTCAAGTCGCTGTTTGAAGAACTGGGTGTTTTTGACAAAGTCGAGATACTTCGCGCAGGTTACGGTGATTCGCAATTGGGTGCCCCCGCTATTGTGGCAACCCGGAAAGCAAAAAACTCACGGCCCACTGTTTTGCTCTACGCGCATCATGATGTTCAACCACCTGGGGATGATGCCCTTTGGGATTCAGCTCCGTTTGAACCCGAGATTCGAAACGGCAGAATGTATGGCAGAGGTGCAGCCGATGACAAGGCAGGAATTATTGCCCACTATGCCTCGGTGAAACTACTTGCCGAAATTGCAGGAGCCGACTTTGATCTAGGATTAGCTATTTTCATCGAAGGTGAAGAAGAGGCAGGTTCGCCCTCTTTCGCTAGTTTCTTAGAAACTTATAAAGACCAGCTCGAAGGTGACGTCATTGTTGTAGCGGACTCTGGCAACTGGAGCACCACAGTTCCGGCAATCACCACAACTTTGCGGGGATTAGCTTCCCTTGAGTTCGAAGTTCGGACTCTAGATCACGCCGTTCATAGCGGTATGTATGGAGGGGCTGTTCCGGACGCCATGTTGGCCTTGGTTAGGATTCTAGGGTCCCTTTGGGACGCAAACGGGTCAGTCACCATTTTGGGTCTAATTTCGGCCAAAAATAGCAATTTGGACTACTCAGAGGCCCAATTAAGGTCCGATTCTGGGCTTTTGCCCTCCACTTCGCCCATCGGCACTGGTCCAATTCTCCCTCGAATCTGGGCCAAGCCCGCCTTGACCCTGATTGGGCTGGATTACCCAACTGTAGCTCTGTCTTCCAACACCCTTGTTCCGAGCCTCAAGGCCAAACTGAGCCTTAGAATCGCCCCTGGAGATGACCCAGAACGGGCTCTGGAGGCCCTGAAGGGCCACATCTTGGCCCATAACACTTTGGGTGCGGAGATCACTTTTGGGGCTGTAGAGCTTGGCAAACCCTTCAGTTTGGGGGAGTCCGGTTGGGCCAAAACCCTAGCCGAGCAGTCCCTTTCTCTGGCTTTTGGAGAGAAATCGGTGGATATTGGGATCGGAGGCTCAATTCCATTTATTGCCGAGTTAGAGAGGGTTTTTCCAAAGGCTCAGGTGCTGGTCACGGGAGTCGAAGACCCTGATTCCAGGGCTCATTCGCCCAACGAGAGTCTTCATTTGGAGGGGTTCCAGTCGGCCATTCTGGCCCAACTGCTATTTCTTCTAGGCGGGAATCAGATCACCCTTAGCTAGGTTCAGCCTTGTTAGAGTAATAGCAACACCGAGTTTTCTAGGAGAGTAAGCATGGAGCAGACACTCAGCCACAAAGTAAGCCTCACAGACACCGCGAAGGACAAAGTTCGCACGTTGCTGGCTGCTGAAGGCCGCGATGACCTCAGACTTCGTGTTTCAGTGCAGCCGGGTGGTTGCTCTGGTCTGATCTATCAATTGTTCTTCGATGAAGTTTTGGAAGAGTCCGACGCAGTTGCCAATTTTGATGGTGTTCAGGTTGTTGTTGACAAAATGAGCGTTCCATATCTTGAGGGTGCATCAATTGATTTTGAGGACACCATTCAAAAGCAGGGTTTCACAATTGACAACCCAAATGCAGCTGGCTCATGCGCTTGCGGAGACTCCTTCAACTAATTGATTTAGTTCCTAGGACTGCTCGAAAACCCCGAATTTATAGGCGTTTTGGCACGGCCGTACGATTTTCCTCGCTTAGACTAAGACTCATAGGATTTCGATAGCCGAAGGGTCATTTTCTCCAGTGAGTAAACGTTTCAAGTGGGCCATTGTTCCG
>JNSL01000159.1_pt1 | contig 12497 bp, 12 predicted proteins | sample 210691 | NCBI WGS metagenome assembly JNSL01 (sample SAMN02808685, study PRJNA238866) | freshwater metagenome | biome: fresh water; feature: freshwater reservoir; material: water; isolation source: water column of the freshwater reservoir Embalse de Amadorio in Spain | place: Spain: Valencia ...
TGGCGAATGTGTGAGTGTGTGAACGCCGTGTAAACGCCGCTTTTCAACTCATGAAAGCGAAGAGATCACCTTCTGCAGGGCTTGATCGCCCACTTTTCTCCCGTGACGGGTTGAGACTTCAAATCGGTCGGCTGCAGCGTTGTCTTTTGTTGTGATTCGCGCATGGTGAACGTTGATGTTCGCTTTTGCCAATGCGGTTGCAACTGCTTGCACTAGTCCTGGTTGATCTGCACCAGTCACTGTGAGCACACTGTGCCACGGGTGAGCATCGTTGTCTAGGCGCACATTCAATTGTGCATCTACCGACTGCATCAGGCGTCGTGGGTTCTCAAGGCGTGACCGAAGTTTGCGTTCAAGTTCAAAAGCAATTTGCGTAGCATTTGGTTTTGCCACGGAGCGCACAATGAAAGAGTCGAGCACTGCCGAGTCTGGCCAGGTTGCGAGGTCTGCGCTGATGATTTCCAATCCACGTTCCGCAAGTACAGCGCAAATACGTGCAAGTAGCCCGCGCATGTCACGAGTAGCGATATTTATTTCCCACTCGTGCGGTGTATTTGTCTCGTGCACGCTCACTCGAGCCGTCCGTGCGCGAGGTGCTGGTTCCACCAACGTTGCGTGACGTGTAATTACTTCTGCTTCGTGGGCTAAGACGAAGACGGTGGCTGCATGTTCGATGCGGTCAATCACTAATGGATTTGATGTCAGTGCTATCGCATCGCGACGACGCACTGCTTCAAGAGAATTCTCAAGTCCTTCAATCAGTTCAGGGTGAGCAAGAAGTTCTTGTACTCCGGTGACAATCTCAATCAAAGTGGAGAATTGCCAATCTTCTAAGTCGCCACGTGCTTCTGTAAGAAGTCGGCATCGCTCTACCATCAATGGTGAGCCCAAGAAATCAGCAAGTTGCGCAAGCACGCGAGTGTTGGTTTCGTATGGTTCGGTTGTGCACGCTGCGTACATCAACGCCGATGCAGACAACAAGGAACGAGTTTCGTGTCGCACTGAAGGCGGTAGTGACAACCGATCAACAAGGGACACAACTGATCGATCAGTGGAGAAGTCGTAGATGAATGCTGCCAGCAAGAGCGAAGAGTCAGCGAGAGTGACGCGACCAACTTTTGTTCGAAGTGCTTCAACTGTTGGCATTTGCGCTAAGTGAGTTGGGTCCAGTTCCGAGGCATCGCCTCGGCGAGCACGAATTGCAGTAGAGACCTCAGGTAAAGCTCGCGTGATGACACTTGTGACATCCAGGAACCTCCATGAACGGGCGTTGCCACGCATGAGAACGTCGAGGAACAATTGACTTGTTTCTTCATCCCATTGAAGTGTGGAGTTTCGGTGCGTATGCATCCAATCCAGAAGGGCATCATTTGGTTGGGCAGTTGCAGCATGTAGTGAAGATTGCAATGCCAACGGCAGCACTAAGCGACTAGGTGGCACGCCGTGTAGCTGCACTTCGTCGTTGATAACGCGCACCCAGCCACCAACAGGCTCTTCGGTGACGTTTTCATCTTCTGGTTCAGCACTCGAACTGTCTTTAGATGTCAAGCGCCACTTCAGTAATGGTGGAGTGATAACAGTGGTGAGTAGCACGACCAGTAGTACAACGGCATAGAGATCTTCTTGAAACACGCCAACTGAAACTCCGATAGAAGCAAAGATGAGCCCAACCTCACCGCGCGGAACCATGCCGATGCCAATGAGGAGTTTGTCTGTGTTCGTGCGCCACGCTCCGAGAGCGGAGAGCATCTTCCCGACAATTGCGATGACAGTCAGAACTGCAGCCACTATTAGTACATGTCCTGAGAAGAACTTTGTGACGTCGGTGTCGATACCGATCTGCAAAAAGAAGACTGGAATGAAGATGCTTCCAAGTGCTTTGAAGTCACGTGCAATGCGATCGTGATGATCGGTGCGGGCCAAAGCAGTGCCTGCAACAAATGCACCAATAATTGGGGCAAGTTGTGCGCTGCTGGCAGCGGCCGAGAAACCAAAAGTGATTCCTGCAGCAAGAACTCCAACAGTTGCTGGCGACACAGCACGGGTTCCAACCCAAGCAAGTAAACGTGGAACAAGTGTGAGGCCAACGGCCCCGGCAATGACAAGGAAGCCCACTGCTAAGCCAATTGTGGAGATAACGCCAGCGACGTCAACCGATCCCTGCACAACGATGCGTGTGACAACCGTAAGGATGACGAGGCCGAGCACATCGTCAGCAACGGCTGCGCCAAGAACTATTCGTGCTTCCGTAGAAGACAGTGCTCGTAGATCGCCAAAAACGCGCGCCGTGATGCCGACGCTTGTTGCTGCAAGTGCCGCACCTAAGAACAGCGATGCGTTGAGTGATTCGCCAAGAAATGAACCTGCGAGTACACCCGAAGACATAGGTAGAACCACGCCAAGAATGGCAACCAGCATGGACGCTCTACCAACTCGTCGTAATTCCTTGAGGTCCATTTCAAGTCCAACGTCTGCGAGCAAAATAATGACGCCAATTTCGGCCAAAATACGCATGGCATCACTCGGGTCAATGAGGCCGAGCATGGACGGTCCAATGATGATGCCTGCGACAATCTCGCCAAGAACGGCGGGAACGTGAATTCGTTCAAACAATTCGGATGCCACTTTGGCAACAATCAAGATGATGGCAAGGTCTGCAAAGACCCTTCCATAATCGATTGCCCCCGCAGCGGAGAGAAGTGCAGAAATCACTTCGTAATGTCTATCTGATGGGCGAGCAGTTCTTCTGTCGCTGCCACGGCGTCGTCGGCCAGCATCCAACCCCTGCGGCGCACGGTGATGATGGCTTCAGTTCCCAAGATGCGGCGCAAGACAACAATGGATGCATCGACTCGGCGGGTGGAAACACTGTCCAGCCCGGCAATTCGTTGAATTGTGTCCCTGCTGATAATGCGCCCGTGTTGACTGAGGAGCACGCGCAAGACGCCGCAGTCGGTCTGAGACAGAGTCGGCGACTGAGCGTGGGGTGTCCTGGCTGATTCCATGCACCGACCATATGGACTGCATTTTTCAGGGGTGTCAGCCCTCTGTGAACGGTGTGTGAACGGACACACCGTCTCAATGGGTGGAATTGGGTGTTGTTCCGACAGAATTGCAACTCATGGAACTTACCTACGCCCCCGAAGACGAACTATTTCGCGCGGAGATTCGCGCATGGCTGCAGGAGAACTTGCCAAAGGGTTGGTTCGACAAAGGCTTCGAGATGTCAAACGACGAACGCAAGAAGTTCAATGACGAATGGCCAAGCAAATTGTTCTCTGGTGGTTGGATCTGCGCGACGTGGCCAACCGAATACGGCGGCAAAGGTTTGAGCACAATGCAAGGCGTTGTGTTGGCTGAAGAGTTCGCAAATGCAAAAGCTCCTATGCGCGCAGACTTCTTTGGAGACACGCTTGTTGGACCAACACTCTTGCAGTGGGGTACAGAAGAGCAGAAGAAAGAATTCTTGCCGCAGATCCTCAATGGCAAAATGCGTTGGTGCCAAGGTTTCTCAGAACCAAACTCCGGTTCCGACCTTGCAAGTTTGAAGACAACTGCAATTCTTGACGGTGACGAATGGGTCATCAATGGTCAAAAAGTTTGGACAACACAAGGTCACCACGCTGACTATTGCTTCCTTCTCACACGTACAGATCCAGATGCACCCAAGCACAAGGGTATTTCGTACTTGTTGGTGCCAATGAAGCAGCCAGGTGTTGAAGTTCGCGGAATTGTTCAGCCAGACGGAACCGCAGAGTTCTGTGAAGTGTTCTTCGACAATGCACGTTGTCCGAAAGACAATGTCGTTGGTGGCGTAAACAACGGATGGATTGTTACAAACTCCACCCTCGCTTTCGAGCGCGGTATGAGTGCCACCACCGGATACCGCCGTTTCGAGTCTGAATACAAGGCAATGGTTCGTGGTGCGAAAGAGAATGGCAAGATCAACGATCCTGAAATTCGCCAGCGTCTCATGGAGTACTACACCAAGATTCAGATTCTGAAAATCAACGGACTTCGTTCTTTGTCTACAACATTGATGGGCAAGAAGGACCCGAGCATGGCGGCACTTGGTGCAACCAACAAAATGTTCTGGACCGAAATGCACAAAGCAGCTATGGAACTTGCACTCGACATTTGTGGCGCAGACGCAATGCTTGTTGATTATGCAATGGGCGACGGAAACTGGCCAGGCACCGCGCGTGAAAAGCGTCGCGAGGGTTACCCAGTTAGCGGCATGATGTCAGCGTTCTTCTTCTCTCGTTCCGAAACCATTTGGGGTGGAACAAGCCAGATTCAGCGCAACATCGTGGGTGAGCGCGTTCTCGGTCTTCCAAAAGAGCCAAGCAACAAGTAGTTTGCGTCCGTGGCAACACGTGACGTTTCTTATTTTTCTGGCGTAGTGACCGCACCTTTTGGTGATGTCACTGTTGTCGCCTCAGACCTTGGCGTGCGTTACGTCATGTTCTCTGACGATGCTCATCCGAAGCCGTTGAGCAACATAGACATTCATGTCGACCCTCAGCATCCTGTGGTCAAATCCACTCTTGATCAACTGCGCGAATACTTCACTGGCGCACGCACTGTCTTTGATGTTCCGCTTGATCTTCACGGAACTGAATTTCAAGTCGCAACATGGAAGTCACTTGCTGGCATTCCGTATGGGAAAACTATTTCGTATGGCGAGCAAGCTGCATCTATTGGTCGGCCAAAAGCGGTGCGCGCGGTGGGCGGAGCTAACGGTCGAAACCCAGTTGCCATTGTTCTGCCGTGCCATCGGGTCATTGGGGCAAATGGTTCGCTCACTGGTTTTGGTGGCGGAATCGCCGTGAAGCAGTGGCTATTGCAGCACGAACGAAGCGTCATCGCCGACTTGTAAACGTTTGTTTGTCTAGTCTGCATACATGAGCAATGTTGCAAATGTATTGGCCGTCATATTGATTCTCATATGCACGGCTTCGGCGATTGCGGATTTTCGTAAACCAGAACAATTGGTTGAATCAATGAGAAAACTAAAAGTTCCAGTGGAACGATTGCCGGTTCTTGGAGGAATCAAATTACTCGCAGTCGCCGGACTCATTGTTGGTTTTCAAAACATTCGACTCGCAGAGATTACAGGTCTTTGCCTGTGCTTGTATTTCGCACTAGCTGTCACCACGCATACACGTGTGAAGGATTCTTTGAAAGAGACATTCCCTGCGTTGGTGATGTTGTCGTTGTCGGCACTGTTTGTGCTGACAACAGTGGGTCAGTAAATTTCCGTCGGTTTAGCCGCGGAACTTATCCCAATCTGAGTCTTCGCGACCAAGTTCTTTGAACCGTTTCGAGATCCACAACGGAACTTCCATAGGAACGCCTTGTTCGATGCCACGAACCATGTCGCCGTTCTCATCCCACATATGACACGTGTTGAGATTCATCGCATAGGAACGCTTGCGCTGTTCTTCAGTGGAGATATTTGGTGCATCTTGTGTTCCCAGTGCTGCACCGACACGCATTGACCAGCCACTTTGAATTGCCACGGGTGCCATTGCCGCCAAAAGCGCACCAATGTGGGTGCATCCACGCGGGCCACCGAAGAGTTCTTTCACCTTGTTGTTGAATCCGCGTGCAATAGAGAGGCCAACCAGTTTCTGGTAGTCCGGCTCGATATCTGTGCAATGGGTATGAGGGCGCTCTTTGAACTCCACATGCACCGACACAATCTCAAACATGGGGAATGTGATCTCTAGGTCGACCACCATGTGGTGCACCCATAACGGTTCAGGATCTTCTGGAATGTAGAGCCCAGCAGGCTTTTCGTCGCAGACAACTCCACGCAACAGAAACTTGTCGGGACTGAGCTTGTATGTACGCACTTCATAGTTACGAGTATGAATAAGTTCAGCGCCAACTGGTGCTGCGGGGAAGTAATCGCGTGATGCCACGGCAAATACTGTGACAGAGCGAGCAATAGAGAGACGACTCCAAGCGAATTAGTCCTATTTGAACCTTAGAAATACGCGTATTTGTGTGACTAAGTCCACGGAACTTTGTGCTGACTTTTGGAATGCCTAACAGGGGGGTCTGGGCATACCTTTCTTAGAGGCACGAAAGTTTTTGTGTCAAAGGAGCAAGTTATGTCAGAGCAACCTTCGAAAAATCCGATTCTCGAGAGTGGAAACTTTTTGTATTCACTCATGATGCTCGCCGTGATCGCAATGGTGGTTGCAATTGGTGGCATTGGAATAGTTTCCGTTGCCAAAGGAAACAACGCAACTGCGTCAGCGAGTGGCGCATCATCGACAACCGTAGAAGTCACACTTACCGAGTTTGCAATATCTATGAGCCCTAATGTCGTGCCGCCTGGAAACGTAGTATTCAATGTTCACAACGCGGGTGCAGCTGTGCATAACTTTGCTGCAAGCGACCTTTCAAAACGCACAGCAGACATTCCAGCTGGTGCACATGTGTTGCTTGATGTCGGCAAAGTATCGAGCGACGTGAACGTGATTTGTGAAATTCCTGGTCATAAGGATTCTGGAATGAAGGCTGTCTTGAAGGTGAGTGCGGATGCCAGCGGCGGCTCCACAACAGATACAACACCGATGATGACTAATGAGCAAATGGACGCAGCAATGGATGCAGTGGCGAAGCAATTCCCTGCAAAAACAAAAGGTCTGGGTAACCAAGAGCTCCTACCAACAATTGGTGCAGATGGCGTGAAGCAGTTCAACATCACGGCCAAAATTATTGATTGGGAAGTTGAAGCTGGAAAGTTTGTGAAGGGATGGGCATATAACGGTCAGATACCTGGTCCTGTTATGCATGTCAATGTCGGCGACAAAGTGCGACTTCGGTTGAAGAACGAATTGACTGAGTCAACTTCTCTTCACTTACACGGCATTCGTGTTCCAAACGCGATGGATGGCGTTGATCCCTACACCCAAGATCCAATTCTTCCTGGAGATTCATTTGACTATGAATTCACTGCGCGCGAGCCGAGCGTCGGTATGTATCACTCGCACCACAACGCTCAGGTACAGATTCCCAATGGCTTAGCCGGTGCTCTAATCATTGGTGATTGGAAAACTGAAGCCATGAAGACTGCAGCGTCGCGGGTACAAGATTCAAACGGTAAAGCCGAACAAGAAGTGGTGATGGTCTTGAACGATGCGGGCACAATTGGTTTGTCGTTGAATGGAAAGTCATTCCCCGCAACTCAGCCCTACACAATGAAAGTGGGAGAGTCGATGGTGGTGCACTATTACAACGAAGGCCTGATGAGTCATCCAATGCATTTGCATCAACCTTCTGGTCTAGTTGTCGCGCGCGATGGAAAGATGCTTGAGAATCCTTTCTTTGCCGACACCATCAGTGTTGCGCCCGGCGAACGATGGACAGTGGTGTACACCGCACTTGACGCTGGAGTATGGGCATGGCACTGCCACATCCTCACTCATGCTGAGACCCCTGAGGGCATGAAGTACATGGTGACTGCACTCATCGTCAGTTAGAAATTTTAAGATGAAAAGGCCCGGGGAGAAATCCTCGGGCCTTTAGTCGTTGTTGGAGACTTTCATTCGGGCAGACTGTTGGTTATGACTTCACTTAAAGAGACTCTGAAATCTGACCTCACGGTTGCAATGAAAGCCAGTGATGATCTCACCAAGTCAACATTGCGAATGGCCTTGAGTGCCATCACTAATGCTGAAGTTGCTGGCGACGAAGTAGTGGAATTGTCCGACGACCAGATTGTGAAGGTTTTGCAAGCCGAATCGAAGAAGCGCCTGGAGTCGGCTGAGATCTATGAACAAAATGGTCGTGCTGAAGCAGCAGCAAAAGAAAAAGCGGAGGCAGAAGTATTGGCAAAGTATTTGCCCGCCGCCATGAGCGATTCTGAATTAGCCGCTGTTGTGGCACATGAAGTGGCGGCTGCGGCTGCTGCTGGAAACTCGGGAATGAAAGCGATGGGTCTTGTTGTTAAGGCTGTTCGCGAGAAGGTTGGCTCATCTGCCGATGGTTCAAAAATTGCAGACTTGGTGAAATCTGCACTCGCACAATGAGCGAATACTTGGGTCCAGATATTTCGCCGGTCTCTTCCACTATGCAGCGCACGGTGAGCGCACTACGCAACGTTTTGAAGGCCATCTATCACGTACATCCCACGCATGACGACGAAGCAATTGCTGCAACAGCTGAGGCCTTAGAAGTTTTTGTACGCGATGCCGGAACCATGGGGCTCGGTCAACCATCTCTAGAGAGACACACTCGTAACCCACTGAATGGTTCCATGAACCCAATGGCTCCTCCAGTGAATTTTGAATATCAGGAACGCAGTGTCACTGGCACAGTGCGATTTCATGAGGGGTATCAAGGCCCACCTGCATGCGTGCATGGCGGAGTAGTGGCTGCATTACTTGATGATGTCCTTGGTCGCACACGGCATCTCACGGGGCGCAACTGTGTCACCGGAACTTTGAACGTCACGTATAAGAGGCCCACGCCGCTGAATGCCGACCTCACGGTGCATGCCCGCATCACCGAGATACTCGACCGTAAGTTCCTCGTGAGCGGCGAGATTCTGCATGAAGGTCAAGTAACTGCCAGTGCCGAGGCTGTTTTTGTCTTCCTCGATACTGAAAAATTCAGTGCACTCGTTTCTGGGGCACGCGACGCCTCTCGGTAGAGGCAGAATGTCACTATCGCTTCATTAGCTACTCAAGGGGTTAACCATGTCTAACGAACTCATTCTCGATTCACTACAGCGCCGCTTCCGTGCATTGTTCTCACTGTATGAAGATGCCACTGCATCGATGACACTTGAACAAGTGAATCACCGTGAAAAAGAAAAGGTGATGCCGATTGCTTTTTCACTCTTTCACTACGTGAACATGATTGATGCTTCCATGATGATGCTGACGGGCGAGATGTTCTTGTGCAACGACGAAATTCTCGACGCAATTAACCCAGCCATTCGTGACCATGGCAAACACAAAACCGTTGATGAGATGGACGTGCAACAAATTGGCGATTACGACGCGTTCATCGATTACATGAACAAGGTGTTTGCACGCATTGAGACATGGCTCAAAACATTGAAGCCAGAAGACTTGGATCGTCTTGTTGTGCCTCGACCATTTGGTCCGCAGGTTGCCAACACATTCTCAGCTCGTGTAGCGGGGCCAGAAGGCATCACAGTTCTCGACGGAGTGGAATGCTGGCTCTACCAACACGGACTTCGCCACATGGGAGAGATTGAACTTGCTCGCGCATTTGTGGGCTTGCAAGGAATGACTTCATAGCCCCTGCGGCAATTGGCGCCCACGGCAGGAATTGAACCTGCGACCCCTTGCTCCGGAGGCAAGTGCTCTATCCGCTGAGCTACGTGAGCATGATGTGAAGCATCACACTTGCCTCAGTCTATGGCACTAGTAATTGGAACACCGTTGGAACCCCGTGGCGAGGCAGAATAGAGCCCCATGGCTGATCCATTTATTTCCGTTGCTGAACGGCTTGCCCCTGCCTTTGCTGCAGTGGCTGGCTCGGCCTGCGACCCTGTGGTTCGCCCCAGCGATAGGGCAGATGCCCAGGCCAATGGAGCACTTGCGTTAGCAAAATCTCTCGGAATCTCGCCGCGTGAAGTGGCACAGAAAGTCCTTGAAGCAGCTGGCGATGTATCAGACATTCTTTCGTCAACAGAAATCGCTGGACCCGGCTTTATCAACCTTGTTTTTTCAGACTCGTTTATCGCACAACAACTTTTCGAGGCAACGTCAGGCAATCGCTTAGGCGTGCGCGCATCAGCACGACCTGAAACAGTCGTTGTTGACTACTCAGCTCCGAACGTTGCCAAAGAAATGCACGTTGGACATTTACGTTCCACAGTCATCGGCGATGCCATTGTGCGTGTTCTTGAATTTGTTGGAAACATAGTTATTCGCGAGAACCACATTGGTGACTGGGGAACTCCATTCGGCATGTTGATTGAGCACCTCATCGACATGGGTGAACAAAATGCCGCACATGAATTGAGTGTTGGCGACCTTGATGGTTTCTATAAAGAAGCACGTCGCAAGTTCGAAGGTTCAGACGAGTTCAAGGACCGTGCGCGTCACCGAGTTGTGTTGTTGCAAGGTGGCGACGAAGACACATTGCGACTGTGGCGCACGCTGGTAAGTGAAAGTACTCAATATTTCAATCGCGTGTATACACAACTAGATGTGCTGCTCACAGACGATGATCTCATGGGTGAAAGCGCCTATAACCATCTGTTAGTACCAGTTGTCGAACGCCTGCAAAAGCAGGGCTTGTTGGTGGAGAGCGATGGGGCAGAGGTCGTCTTTGCTGATGGATTCACGAATCGTGAAAATGAACCACTGCCACTTATTATTCGAAAAGGTGATGGTGGCTACAACTATGCAACCACGGACTTGGCATGTGTCATCGATCGTGTAGAGCGGTTGAAGGCAACGTCCATGTTGTATGTCGTTGGCGCACCGCAAGCGCAGCACTTACAGATGGTGGAGGCCGTGGCACGTCAGGCTGGTTGGCTGCCTGAAGGTTCCACCATGAATCACATTTCGTTTGGAAGTGTTCTCGGGTCTGATCGCAAAATGTTGAAGAGTCGCTCGGGTGGCGAAACAGTGAAACTCGCTGCATTGTTAGACGAAGCAGTGGAGCGCGCGGAAGTCGCCGTGGCCGAAAAGAATCCAGATATGTCGAGCGCGGATCGTTCTGATGTTGCACGCATGATTGGTATTGGCGCTGTGAAGTATTCAGACCTCAGCACAGACCGCGTGAAGGATTACATCTTCGACTGGGATCGCATGCTCTCGTTTGAAGGAAATACAGCGCCGTATCTTCAATATGCCCATGCACGAATCTGCAGCATTTTTCGCCGTGCAGGTGTTGAGCGTTCCTCGGTTCGTTCTGTAGTTCCTCACATCGGAGAACCACAAGAACGTGAATTGGCATTGCGTGTGCTGCGATTTGATTCGGCAGTGTGGGAGACAATCGACACGTTGAGTCCACACAAACTGTGCACCTACTTGTTTGACTTGGCTACAGATTTCACTGCGTTTTACGAGCATTGTCCTGTGTTGAAGACAGGGCACGAAGACACTCGTGAGTCACGTCTTGCACTATGTGATGCAACAGCGCGCGTTATGGAACAAGGCCTTGCGTTGCTCGGCATTCGATCACCGGAGCAAATGTGAGCATCATCGATTTCCAATTGTTGCCGCGTACCGCAACAGTGAATGACGCTGGTGTTCTCAGCATCGGTGGCGTAACTGTTGCAGCGATGGCAGAGCAGTTCGGCACACCTTTGTATGTGTACGACGAAGAGCACTTGCGCAACCGGTGTCGTGAAGCAGTGGCTGCATTTGGCAAGGACAGAGTCATCTACGCAACAAAGGCATTTTTGTGTGGCGCCATGGCGCGACTAGCTAATGAAGAAGGACTCCTGCTGGATGTCGCAACGGGTGGCGAACTTTTTGCCGCACTTCACGCTGGTGTTCCAGGTGAACGTTGCGTGTTGCACGGAAACAACAAATCAATGGAGGAGCTGCGAGCAGCGATTACAGCGCGCGTGCAACACATCGTTGTTGACAGCTTTCATGAGTTAGATCGAATTGAGAAACTTCACTCGGAAGGTTTGCCTGCTCCACGAGTACAACTACGCATCACACCAGGCGTGCATGTAGACACGCATGATTATGTGGCTACGGGCCAAGACGACTCAAAGTTTGGATTCAATCTCAACAATGGTGATGCAATGCTCGCCATTCAACGTGCACAGGCTTCTGCTGCAGTTGAGTTAGTGGGTATTCATTGCCACATTGGTAGCAATGTTTTATCGGTAGCCAATTTTGCTGATGCGTGCGCAGTAATGGTGAATCTGTTTCTTTCTGTTGATGTACCGGAACTCACACTTGGTGGTGGGCTTGGTGTGGCATACACAAATGGGGAAACTGCACCTTCGATGAGTGAGTGGGCTGATGTTCTGAAGCGAGCAACTTCTGCGATTCCTGCAGAGAAGAAAGTATTTGTAGAGCCAGGCCGTTCAATTGTTGCCACTGCTGGTCTCACGGTGTACGAAGTAGGCACTGTGAAATCCATTGAAGGAATTCGTACCTATGTATCTGTCGACGGCGGCATGAGTGATAACCCACGCCCCATGATGTACGCAAGTGCGTATGAAGCGTTTGATCCTGCACGAACTTCAGCTAATCGCACCGAACATGTGCGCATTGTGGGTAAACATTGCGAGAGCGGTGACATCGTGATTAATGATGCGCTTGTTGCACCGAATATTCAGCCCGGTGATCTACTGGTGACGCCAGTAACTGGTGCGTACGGTCATTCCATGGCAAGTAATTACAACAAGGTGCCACGTCCAGCTGTTGTCTTTGTGGCTAATGGTGTGGCACGTGAAGTGGTGCGGCGCGAGACCCTCGAAGATCTGGTGCGCTTCGACATTTAGACCCCAAAGGTCTGTCACACCCCATCCCTAG
>JNSL01000161.1_pt1 | contig 12251 bp, 9 predicted proteins | sample 210691 | NCBI WGS metagenome assembly JNSL01 (sample SAMN02808685, study PRJNA238866) | freshwater metagenome | biome: fresh water; feature: freshwater reservoir; material: water; isolation source: water column of the freshwater reservoir Embalse de Amadorio in Spain | place: Spain: Valencia ...
TGAACGGCCAAAAAATTTGGATCATGGCGATTGGGCAACCAATGTCGCTATGCAAGTGGGTAAAAAAGCTGGGTTGAATCCGCGTGCAGCAGCAGAAATATTGCAACCAATCCTGGAAGAGCTTCCAGGAGTAGAAGGTGTTGAAATTGCAGGTCCAGGATTTATAAACATTCGGCTGGATGCTGCAAGTCAAGGTGAGCTAGCACGAGACATCATTGCTAAAGGAAAGAATTTTGGTCGTGGCACTCAGTTAGCCGGCAAGAAGATAAATGTTGAATTCATTTCTGCAAACCCAACCGGGCCACTGCACTTAGGACACACGCGTTGGGCTGCAGTGGGCGATGCGATCGCTCGCGTTCTTGAAGCTGAAGGCGCAGAATCTGCGCGCGAGTTTTACATTAACGACCTTGGCGTTCAAATGGATAAATTTGGAAATTCGGTTAAGGCAGCCGCATTAGGCGAAGCAATTCCGGAAGATGGTTATCACGGTGCCTACATTCCAGAACTTGCTAAGCAAGTGGTTTCGCAAAATCCAGGAATTACAGAATTACCAGAACCGCAGCGCAGCGAAGCGTTTCGCGATGCTGCCTATGCATTACAACTTACGGATCAAAAGCGAGTACTAGATAACTTCAATACGCATTTTGATGTTTGGACTTCTGAAAAATCACTCCACACCTCAGGAGCAGTTAATCGAGGGTTTGAAAAGCTAAAGTCTCAGGGACATATGTTTGTCGAAGAAGGCGCAACTTGGCTTCGAACCAGTGATTTCGATGATGACAAAGATCGTGTGCTGATCAAGGCTGATGGCGCATTAACTTACTTCGCATCCGATACTGCTTACTACGTAGATAAGCGCAATCGAGGTTACGACCTATGTATCTATTTATTGGGTGCTGACCACCACGGATACGTGAACCGACTTCGCGCAGTTGCAGCTTGTGCTGGAGATAATCCAGATGAAAACATTCAGCTCCTGATTGGGCAAATGGTAAAGATGCTCAAGAATGGCGAAGAAGTTCGCTTATCAAAACGCGCTGGCAACATCATCACACTTGAAGATCTTGTTGATGAAGTAGGTGTTGATGCAGCGCGCTACTCATTGATCCGCTACCCAGTCGAGTCACCACTAGTTCTTGATCTTGATCTATTGGTATCCAGTACAAACGACAATCCGGTTTATTACGTGCAGTACGCACACGCCCGAATTGCATCGGTTGTTAGAAATGCTGCTGAACTTGGATTGATCCCGGCGAATACTGCAGATTGGGATCCAGCAACTTTTGATCCATCGCAACTAACCGACGATCGGGAAGGCTCCCTTCTTGGATTATTAGCTGATTACCCACGCGTGGTCGCATCAGCTGCAGAACTTCGGGAACCACATCGAATCGCTCGCTACATAGAGGAAGTAGCAACCAGCTACCACTCGTTCTATGCTGCTTGCCGAGTTCTGCCACAAGGGGACGAGCCAGTTACTGAGCTAAACATTGCAAGGCTTTGGCTATGCGCTGCAACGCGTCAGGTGATTTTCAACGGTCTTGAATTGCTGGGTGTTAGCGCACCCGACAGGATGTAACCATGGCTTCGGATTTAAACCCATTGATATGGCCTGATTCTGCGACCCGAAATAGCCAAGGAGAAATCTCAATCGGTGATGTAACAGTTACTGAACTGGCAAAACAATACGGAACTCCGCTTTATGTTTTTGACGAAGCAGATGTTCGTAAACGTGCCCGTGACTATGTGGCTGCATTCACTGTTTCAGATATCGAAACCAGCGTTCACTATGCCGGTAAGGCTTTCATAACAACGAAAGTTGCCCAGTGGGTAAATCAAGAAGGCCTTGGAATCGATGTCGCAAGTGCTGGTGAATTAGAAGTTGCACTTCGTGCTGGGATTGATCCAACACAAATCGTTATGCATGGCAACAACAAGAGCGTTAAGGACTTAGAGCGAGCCGTTGAAGTTGGCGTTGGCCGAGTAGTCATTGACAGCTTGATGGAAATTGAACGCTTAAACGCAGTTGCCGCCTCGGCTGGAATCGTCCAGCAGGTTTTACTACGCCTAACTGTTGGTGTTGAGGCCCATACTCACGAAGCGATCTCAACAGCTCATGAAGATCAAAAGTTTGGACTCTCAACTGCCTCTGGAATGGCAATGGCTGCAGTAGACAACGTTTTGGAATTTGATGCGCTGTCACTAGCCGGACTTCACTCGCACATTGGATCTCAAATTTTCGACGCCACAGGTTTTGAATTAGCCACTCACAGAGTTGTTGACTTCGCTGTGCAAATCAAAGAGCGCCACGGAATTTCTGTTAGCGAATTAGACGTTGGTGGGGGAATGGGAATTGCCTACGTCGAAGGCGATGACCCACTTGATGTAAGCGCAATGGCTAAATCGATTTTGGACATTGTTCGCACGGAATGTGCTCGAGTAAAGATTTCAGTTCCAAAAATTAGCGTTGAACCAGGCCGCGCAATCATCGGAAATCCTGGTATCACGCTTTATGAAGTTGGAACGGTAAAACCTGTTGAATTAGATAGTGGAATTACCCGTCACTACGTTTCCGTAGATGGTGGCATGAGCGACAACATTCGAACAGCTCTTTATGACGCTGAGTACACCGCTGTTATTGCAAATCGTGATTCCGATGCCAAAAAGGTTTTATCTCGTGTTGTTGGCAAGCATTGCGAAAGCGGTGACATCGTTGTCCGCGACATTGAATTACCAGCTGACACTCGACCTGGTGACTTAATTGCTGTCGCAGCTACTGGTGCTTATTGCCGATCGATGGCAAGCAATTACAACCACATCCCGCGCCCAGCAGCCGTAAGTGTTGCCGCTGGTAAATCCCAAGTACTTCTGCGCAGAGAAACAATCGAAGATTTATTGATCTTCGATGCTGGAGTTAACTAGCCTTCTCTTTTTCAATTGATCTAACTAGTAGTCGATTGAATTCGAAAATTGCAGTTGCAATCATTAATGCCGAAGCTATGAATAGCAAGCCACGCAACGCAACTTGAGTATTCATTACTATGAACGCACCTAGCGCTACGAAAATGATGGCCCGAGCAAATGAAATCCAAACATTTGCTGGTCGAGCCCAAATCCTCTTCCAGGTTTTCGCAACTTCACTTGGCACATCAACGTCAGGTAAAACTCCGCCTAGCAAGGTGTAAGCCATGCCACCTGCCACGATCAAGATCGCAGCTGGAATCCAGAAAGCAGCATCAAATTGATTCCATGAAGCAATTAGGTAGATTCCGATATCAGGATCGCGACCGAAGATGTTCGTTGCAATCCAAATCGCACCACTGATTCCGGCAAGGATGCCACCTGAAATCATTACTGACTTAGCAACCCGCTGCGCACCTTGACGACGATATGGTGCGAGCAAAATTACAACAAAAAACAAAACTGCAGCAGCAATCGGCAAAGCCATAGATAACGTGTCAGAAATCTTCAATACCTTTTGCAGCGTATTAATAGTTGCCAAAATACTTCCAGCTGGTGGTTCAAGACTTAGCGCAGCAATCGGTTCGATCCCAAGTTGCGGCGCAAACATGTTTACTTTTTCAATTGCAACGTTTGCTGTCTCAGTAAATTCAAGTTTTAGCGCTTGACCCTTTACAAATGCATCACGCAATTGAACGGCAGCGCCACGAATTGGTTCGGAGAGGGCATCGCTAGAAAGAATCTTGGCAGCAGCATTCTCGATGACCGGGCGAAACGGGGCGGCATTTGGCGCCTTCTCGATTAACACATCAGTCAACTGGACACTCATTTTGGCGATTACGGCCGGGTCCTGGCGAATGCTCTCAATATGGTCAGCTAACTTCGGACCATTGAGCAGATTATTGTTTACGATTCCAGCAAAAGCTCCGAGAGTTAGGGCAAAAGTGCCCAGAACTATTAGGACTTTGGACAGCACTCGTAAAGACTTTGTATTTCTCATTTATTACCCCGTTGTTCGAATTCTTGACTAAACCCTATTCGATTATGCGCCCTAAACTGCTTCTTTTGGCTTGTTTCAAGGGTTTCTGCCAGACTTAGAGCACGCAGGAGTACGGGATTTTCTTGATTTCTGCACAGTATTAATAACGGCAATTGATACCAGAAGTAAATAAGGAGAAAAAGATGAGTTCCCCGCTAACTGTTGCATTACTTGGTGGCGGAACCGTGGGCGCATCGGTTGCCCAACTTATCTCCGAAAGCGCTGACGATTTAACGGCCCGAATTGGTCGGGAACTCAAATTAACTGGAATCGCAGTTCGTGATGCCTCGAAACCACGCCCAGGTGTTGATTTCAAACTTCTCACCGAAGATGCTGCAGGTCTTGCGGCATCCGGCGCAGACATTGTGATCGAAGTTATTGGTGGAATTGAACCTGCCAAAACATTAATTGAGTCTGCAATCGCAAATGGTTCTTCCATTGTTACTGCAAACAAAGCTTTACTTGCCGCTCACGGTGCTCACCTTCATAAATTGGCAGAAGAAGCTGGCGTTGATCTTTACTATGAAGCAGCTGTAGCTGGCGCGATTCCATTGCTTCGCCCATTGCGCGAATCTTTAGCAGGGGACAAAGTTACAAAGATTCTTGGAATCGTTAATGGCACCACAAACTTCATTTTGTCAAAAATGTATAACGATGGCGCAGACTATTCAGTTGTATTAAAAGAAGCTCAAGACTTGGGTTATGCCGAAGCTGATCCAACTGCAGACGTTGAAGGTTTCGATAGCGCGGCTAAAGCTGCAATTCTTGCTGGCTTAGCATTCCACACCAATGTAACTTCGGATGATGTCTACCGCGAAGGCATGACAAAAGTTACTGCCGATGACATCGCAGCAGCTAAGTCACTTGGCTATGTAATTAAGTTGCTTGCTATCGCAGAACTAACTGACGATGACAAGGGTGTAATCGTTCGCGTTCATCCAGCAATGATTCCGGTAACGCATCCATTGGCAAGTGTTCGCGATGCATTCAATGCCGTATTCGTGGAAGCTGATGCTGCCGGTCAAGTTATGTTCTACGGTCGTGGGTGGCCGCTGCTCGCCACCGAATCACGGGTTCCGTTGGTCCGGCGCAAAGTATTTACGCAGACCTTGAAGTGCGTTCAATTGGCGAGGCCAAGACTTCCTACTATTTGAATCTCAAAGTTTCGGATGAATCAGGCGTGCTGGCTGCAATTTCGAATGAATTCGCCAAGCATGATGTTTCAATCCAGGCAGTTCGCCAAGACGGTGAAGGCGATGCCGCGAGTTTGATTATCAGAACTCACGAAGCACCAGAGAGTCGCTTGCGGGCAACTGTTGAAGCCTTAGAAAGTATGACTGCAGTTCGCGAAGTTCTAGGTGTTATGCGTGTTGAAGGTGCGGGCGCGTAGTCATGGCCCACATTTGGCGCGGTGTCATTGAGGAATATCGTGACAGATTACCAATCGCTCCGAATGACATCGTCATTTCTTTGGGTGAAGGTGGAACTCCACTTGTTTATGCCTGCACTCTTTCCGAACTAACGGGCGCCAAGGTTTACTTAAAAGTCGAAGGCATGAATCCAACTGGATCTTTCAAAGATCGCGGCATGACCATGGCAATTACTGATGCGGCGCGAAATGGCGCCAAAGCTGTGGTTTGCGCGTCAACTGGAAACACCAGTGCCTCAGCCGCTGCTTATGCAACTAAAGCCGGAATGAAAAGTGCGGTTCTAGTTCCGCAAGGAAAAATTGCCATGGGCAAATTAGCTCAAGCCGTAATTCATGGCGCAACAATTTTGCAGGTTGATGGCAACTTCGATGATTGCTTGGACATTGCACGGGACTTAGCCGAGAACTATCCGATTGCGCTTGTTAACTCAGTTAACCCAACTCGACTACAAGGCCAAAAGACTGCAGCGTTTGAAATTGTTGATGCCCTTGGTGATGCCCCAGACATCCACTGCCTGCCAGTTGGCAATGCTGGAAACATCTCTGCCTATTGGATGGGCTTTACCGAGTATTACCACGACAAGGTTTCAACCCAACGTCCAGTTATGTGGGGCTTTCAGGCAGCAGGTGCAGCGCCGTTTGTTGCAGGTCATCCAATTGAAAAGCCAGAAACAATTGCAACTGCAATTCGAATTGGTAAGCCAGCGTCATGGGATTTAGCAGTTGAAGCACGTGATGACTCCGGCGGTCTAATTGACGCAGTTACTGATGATCAAATTTTGGATGCCTATCGAGTACTTGCGGACAAAGAAGGATTCTTTGTTGAGCCATCAAGTGCGGCATCAGTAGCAGGTTTGATCCAGCAGGCTCAACGTGGATTAGTTGATGCAGGATCAACAATCGTTTGCACCGTTACTGGTAATGGTTTGAAAGATACTCAGTGGGCTTTGGAAAGTGCCAAAGATCCAGTCGTAGTTCCTGTTGATGTTAAAGCCGCAGCCGCAGCCTTAGGTCTTGCCTAATGTCACGCATAGTTTCGGTTTCAGTTCCGGCAACCAGCGCCAATCTTGGACCTGGATATGACGCACTTGGATTAGCCCTTGAAATTCGCGACTTTGTTACTGCGCAATTTACTGAGGACAACAAGATCACTGTTGAAGTAACCGGCCAAGGTGCTGGCAAACTCCCAACTGATGCAAATCACTTGATTGCCAAAACAATCATTGATGCCTGCAAAGCATTTGGCACAGAAGTCACCGGGTTGCATGTTGAATGCAAGAACGCAATTCCGCAAGGGCGAGGCCTGGGATCAAGTGCTGCAGCAATTGTTGCCGGTCTAGTTCTGGCTAGCGAGTTAACTTATGCACGTGCTAGCGAAGATGAATTGTTGCAGATGGCTAATGCAATCGAAGGTCATCCTGACAATGTTGCTGCTTGCTTACTAGGCGCAATGACAATTGCTTGGCTGGAAGATGATGGCAAAGCTAATTCAGTTTCAATGAATGTTCATCCAGATATTTCTCCGGTTCTTGCGATCCCGCAGACTGAGTTAGATACTCACAAGGCACGAGGGTTGATTCCAGAATCAATCCCTCATGTCGATGCAGCATTTAATGCCGGTAGATCAGCACTGCTAGTTGCTGCCATGATCGGTGATCCAGATTTCTTGCTAGAAGCAACTGAAGATAAGTTGCATCAACCATTTCGCGCCCAGGCTTATCCAGAATCCATGGAACTAGTTGCACAGTTGCGTGAGGCACAAATTGCCGCGTGCATCAGCGGGGCAGGACCGACTGTTATTGCCTTAAGTACCAGTGATCAGGTTGCCCTGGCTTCAGAAATCATTGCTAAATCTGGGTTTACTGCGGCTCCGGTGGGCGTCGCGGACGAAGGCGCGATTCCTGACAACAATGACGTTGAACCCGAAGCGGATTAAAACCTCAAGATTTCAAGGCAATTTCGCGTCAAAGTGGTGGACCTGCTAGTCTTAAGACATCGGTTGAATCTCTTTCACCGAAAATCCCGCAAAAATTCTCGCGAAATTTCCGTGCATTACTGCTGGATCTAAAACCACTCAAAACATAAAGGACACATACGTGACCGAGACAACTGCCCAAGATAAAGGGCTGAACTCAAAACTTCTTCCAGAACTAAAGACGATGGCTGCCGGTCTGGGAATTGATGGCGCTTCTGGAATGCGCAAAGCCGAACTTGTTAAGGCAATTGGTGCCAAGCAAGGTGGCGGTAGAGGTAGTCGTTCTGCATCCCGCCCAGCTGGCGCTGCTAAGAGCGAATCAGCAAAAGAAGAGCGTGCACCACGTGAAGAACGTGCGCCTCGCGAAGATCGTGAAGAACGTGCGCCTCGTAACAACGATGGCGAATCTGAAGGCAACGATCGCAATGATCGTGGTGACCGCAACGATCGTGGCGATCGCAATGACCGCAACGGACGTAACCGCCGTGGACGTGATCGCAATGATCGCAACAGCAATGGTCGCAACAACCGCGGTGGCCGTGGTGGCGACCGCGATTATGACTTAGAAGTTTCTGAAGATGATATTCTATTGCCAGTGGCAGGAATCATCGACATTCTCGACAATTACGCATTCGTTCGTACTTCCGGCTACCTGCCAGGTCCGAACGACGTTTATGTCTCAATGGGATTAGTTAAGCGCTTCTCACTTCGTAAGGGTGATGCAGTAACCGGTCAGGTTAAGCAGCCACGTGAAGGCGATCGCCCACAGAAGTTCAACCCGCTGGTTCGCATCGAGTCCATTAATGGACTTGAACCAGACGAAGCAATTAAGCGTGTGGATTTTGGCAAGCTAACTCCGCTTTACCCACAGGATCGTTTGCGTCTAGAAACTGTGCCAAACAATCTAGTTACTCGTGTAATTGATTTGGTTGCACCGATTGGTAAGGGTCAGCGCGGTCTGATTGTTTCGCCACCAAAGGCTGGCAAGACCATGATTTTGCAGAACATTGCAAATGCGATTGCTGAAAACAATCCAGAAGTTCACTTAATGGTTGTTTTGGTAGACGAACGCCCAGAAGAAGTAACGGACATGCAGCGCTCGGTTAAGGGTGAAGTTATTGCTTCAACTTTCGACCGTCCGGCTGAAGACCACACCACAATTGCTGAACTAGCAATTGAACGTGCAAAGCGTTTGGTTGAAATGGGTCATGACGTTGTAGTTCTTTTGGACTCAATGACTCGTCTTGGTCGTGCTTACAACCTTTCTGCGCCAGCATCGGGCCGTATTCTTTCCGGTGGTGTTGACTCAGCTGCGTTGTATCCACCAAAGAAGTTCTTCGGTGCTGCTCGCAACATTGAAGAGGGTGGATCACTAACAATCTTGGCAACAGCTCTTGTTGATACCGGATCTCGAATGGACGAAGTTATCTTCGAAGAATTCAAGGGAACCGGCAACATGGAACTTAAGCTGGATCGTCGCCTGGCTGATCGTCGTATCTTCCCAGCGGTTGATGTTGAAGCATCCGGAACTCGTCGTGAAGAAATTCTTCTTGCTGCTGATGAACTTAAGGTCATCTGGAAGCTTCGTCGCGTACTTCACGCACTTGATTCCCAGCAAGCTCTTGAACTTTTGCTAACTAAGCTTCGCGAAACCAAGAGCAACCTTGACTTCTTGATGCAGGTTCAAAAGACCACACCTGAAGCACCAGGTGGCATGGGTTCAGATTCGATGGATAACGTCGATTAATTGAATTGGAAAGCGGTCCGGCTCTCATCAGAGTGTCGGACCGTTTTTATTTGGTTGCGACAAATGCCCAGATAGATTCATCTCGTGCGCATGAAATTTTGGTTGTTCTTGATCGAAGGCGCATTGTTAACTATCGCTGTAGTAGCTGGGGTTTGGGCATTTCAAATTTGGCAGGAACCTGAGGCAACCAAACCTGGTGGTTGCCAAGAAACTATCTCTGTTGGCAAATCTGTTAACGGAATCGACATAACGGCTTGCAGATTAATTGGCTCGGAAATTGATTCAAATAATGCTTTGCTAGTTGTGGGTACAGTCCACGGTGATGAGCCAGATGGCAAACGCATCGTGGATGAACTAATGACGCAAGCTGTTGCCAGTGATACGGAAATCTGGGTGCTTCGTGATGCCAATCCGGATGGCGCAGAATTAGTAACCCGCCGCAACGCAAATGGCGTTGACCTGAATCGAAACTTTCCAGTTAAGTGGGTTGCCTCAGATCCAATGGCAAGAACCTATAGCGGACCGAGTCCAGCAAGTGAACCCGAAACGTTAGCTTTAATGAACGCCGTTGAAACCATAAAGCCAAAACGAATCGTGGTTTTTCATCAGCCTTATGCCCAGATTGATTGTCCGCCTGAGCGACCAGCAACAATTAGTGACCGACTTTCGCAATTAACCGGCTATAAATCAGAATGTATTCCAGGCGAAAAATCTGGATCACCGACAAATTCCTACACTGGAACATTTACGATTTGGGTCAACTCAACTTTCCCAGAAACTACAGCCGTCACTTTCGAACTTGGTTTAACAACAATGCAAGCCAAAATCGAAACGATTGCAAAAGCCCTTCGCATATTGGCGTCCGACGGAGCATACTTGCCTTGAGGAGATGCCCATGAAACAAGTTCAGGAATACTCAGGCACCAAGCCAATTCCAAACGGACTTGATTTGGTGCAACAGGGTATTGCTACTGGTAATCAAATAGATATGGGCGTCAGTGCCTTTTGTAAACACCATGGAGTCTCTTCTGAACTTGAATACAAACTGAAAATGGCTCGAGCTGGGCGCACGATGACTGCGCTGACAATTGGACTGACAGATTGGCCAGAGACCAAAAAAGGTTTAGAGAAAATCTTCAATGAAACGGCCGATCGCGGGTTTTACATTGATCGATTTATCATCGCGCTAGATCGCCGCATGGGATTACCCGCAGAATTTAGAGCTGGCGCAATAAAGGAAACTGGGCCGATGCTGACCACCGATATGGAATGGAATGAAGTAGCGCAATCAATTCAAATTCAACCTCACATGGGCGACATGATGATTGGCTCACCAGCTTCAGTTGATAACACTCGAAGGGCGCTTGAAGCTGGGGTTAACTACATAGGCAACTTATCGCAATTCGCTTGGAAGTATCCAGGATGGCCAGGTGACGACATCGCCCAGATGAGTGAAGTTGTAAAAGCACTTGGTCTAATGGCAAGTAAGGCAAGCCAAGGTGCAGTTGTTCATTCCTATTTGGACGATGGATTCCCTGCGCAGTTTGGCGATTACTCGTCCTATGTCGGATGGGCCAAGTTCGAAAGATACCTAGTTGAAGAATTGATTGGCGCAAATCTTGCTCACGCTTATGGCGGATTAACTCATGACCCGATCACAAAGACAATCGTGACAATGGCTGTTGAATCATTGCGTCCAGCAGAAGTATGTTCATCTTTCTATTTCGGCAACACAACTAGATATACGCAAAACATCGAGCTCAACTATGGCGTGCTTGGGGTCGATGTGCTCTATATGATGTTGGCTGACAAACACTTGAGGGCCGGCTCTTCGATAATGCCAGTGCCGGTAACAGAAGCAATTCGAGTACCAACTCCCGAAGAAATCATTGACGTGCAGACCATTGCGCATCACACAAAATCAAAATTAGATTCAATTTATAAAGTAACTAATTGGAGTCAGTTAGAGAACCAAAGTAAAGAACTTATTGAAAGCGGCAACAAGTTCTTTGATAACTTAATCAATGGTTTAGCAGATGTAGGCGTAGACATTAAAGATCCGCTACAGCTCTTATTAGCGGTCAGGCGTATGGGGCCAAGTGGAATCGAGAAGAACTTTGGCGTTGGTAATCCAACTGAAGATCCACTCTTTGACGGCTATGAGCCGCTTGTGCCAACGGATGTATTGAAGGATTTTCTGGCTGAGCGTTCAAAGATCAGAGAGGTTGTCCGCCCATCGAATTGGATTCTCAATAAGTCGCATAAACCAGTAGTTGCTTCAAGTGATGTGCATGAAATTGGAATGCGATTAGTTATTGACGCAATTGAAACTTTGGACATCAAACCAATTTTGGGATCAGTTGGTATTGATCCCGATGAGTTAGCAGAGCTGGCATTGGTAGAAAGCGCCACTGCAATTCTGATCTCAACTCACAATGGAATGGCCCTGAGCTATGCCGAGAATCTTTTAGCAGAATTGAAAAAGCGAGAAATCTCTCCACAAGTCATCATGGGTGGAAGGCTCAACCAAGAATTAGAAGGAGAAGACATGCCAGTTGACGTTACTGATCAACTCCTTGAACTTGGAATAGATGTCTGCTTTGACTTAAAAGACTTGGCAAAACTAATCCAAAACTAGAGGCTAAAACTTGGGTACTCATCTGTAACTAGCAAGAACGCATAACCATAAACTCGGTTCCAATACTGAGTTACGCCAAGAAGCACGTCTGCACTAAATGCTGGCATTTTTCCAGTGAACAAGATGGTGAACCAAGTGAAGATCAAAACTGCTAAACCATAGAAAACGTAAACAACGCCAACAATGTAAAGCGGCAGTGCAAGTAGCCACTTAACCAAAGGCAAATAGCGATTTAACTTCGCGCCACCTTCAACATCTGGGAACGTGATTTTTACATCATCACTTTCTTCAATTGATGGGTACTTGTCATTAAGCAAAAGAATGTATGCAGTAACGCGAGTAGACAAGGCTAGTAGTGAACGGTTGAAGTCCAATACATATGACGGATAGATGCCACGGAATACCAGCGCTAGTAACACTGGCAAAAACAATAGGCCAGAAAGGAATGTTGAGGCTTCGGTA
>JNSL01000162.1_pt1 | contig 12249 bp, 12 predicted proteins | sample 210691 | NCBI WGS metagenome assembly JNSL01 (sample SAMN02808685, study PRJNA238866) | freshwater metagenome | biome: fresh water; feature: freshwater reservoir; material: water; isolation source: water column of the freshwater reservoir Embalse de Amadorio in Spain | place: Spain: Valencia ...
CGACTACGCGGTCGTGGTTGATCCTGACTCGCTGCTTACGCCGGCTGAACTTCTGAGTGGCACAAACGTTCGACTGCTCATGGTTGCCAAGGTCGGATCACCGCGATTACTCGACAACCTCGGTGTCGACGTACCGTAGGAAGCAACACCCGCACGGTGACCGCACGCGGCGCCAAGCTGAAGGAGCAGACGATGCATCGTCGCATGATGAAATCAAAGATCCACCGCGCTCGCATTACTGACGCCAACCTCCATTACGTAGGTTCCATCACCCTCGATACGCAATTGATGGACCAAGCCGACATTCGTGAATGGGAGCAGGTGCAGGTTGTCGATATCGACAATGGCGCTCGGTTTGAGACCTACGCCATTCCTGGCGGTCCCGGCACGGTGTGTCTGAATGGTGCCGCAGCACGTTTGGTGCAGCCAGGCGATCGGATCATCGTGATCACCTACGCGGACTACGACGAGGCAGAACTTGAGGACTACACGCCCCGAGTCGTGCATGTCGATGGAACGAATCGAATCATCGATGAATTCGAGGCCGTGACTATTGCTGCCGAAGAATCTCCCGTTCGATTCCGGGCCTGAACCCGTTCTTCGGTCAGACTGAACATCTGTGACCGCTGAACTCGATCTTCTCGTGGTGGGTTCCGGCGTGGCCGGGCTCTCTGCTGCGGTGCGGGCAGCAGCCCAGCCCGGAGTTCGTGTTGGCGTGCTCACCAAAGGCCCGTTGGAACAGTCGACCACGCGTTGGGCCCAAGGCGGCGTTGCCGCCGTTCTCGGTGGTGATCCCGATTCCACCGATCTGCATCTAGCCGACACCCTGGCTGCAGGCGCAGGTCTTTGCGATGTTGATGCCGTTCGTGTGTTGGTTGAAGAAGGACCAGTTCGCGTTCGTGATCTCGTCGCTCTTGGCGCGCGGTTTGACCGCGATGCCGACGGAAAGTTTGAACTCGCCCGTGAAGGTGGACATTCGCTCCCTCGTATTGTTCATGCTGGTGGTGTCGCAACTGGTGCCGAAATCGAACGAGCACTCGTGGCTGCGGTTCGAAGCGAAGCAACGGAAATTCACGAACACGCATTCGCTCTCGATCTTGTGATCGAGAACGGTCGCTGTGTTGGCGTACGCGCCTCGCTCGCCGACGGAACAGTCGAAATTGTTCGTGCTCGCAACGTGTTGCTTGCTTCGGGTGGTGCGGGGCAGATCTTCTCGGTCACGACGAATCCTCTCGAAGCAACCGGCGACGGAATCGCCATGGCATTGCGGGCTGGCGCAGCAGTTGCTGATGTCGAGTTCGTTCAGTTCCATCCCACCGCACTGCATCATCAACGTATGCCTCGGCCGTTGTTGTCGGAAGCGTTACGGGGCCACGGCGCGCTGATCCGTGACATCAACGGCGAACGATTTGTTGACGAAATGCTTCCGCGCGATCAGGTCAGTCGGGCGATGGTTCGACGAATGATCGAACTCCACACCGATCATTGTTTGCTCGACGTGACTGGCCTCGATCAGTTCGACGTTCGTTTCCCGACAATCGCTGCGATGCTTAGCGGCCTCGACTTTGATCCCGCGACCGACCTCCTCCCGATTGCGCCAGCTGCGCATTACTTGTGCGGGGGAGTTGTCACTGATCTGAAGGGCGCAAGCAGCCTTCCGGGGTTGTGGGCAGCTGGCGAGGTCGCATGTTCCGGCGTGCACGGTGCGAATCGATTGGCGTCCAACTCGTTGCTTGAAGGCATGGTGTTTGGTGCGCGCGTTGTCGAAGCAATCGAAAGCGGCAGCGATGGTCCTGATCGAACAGGTGCAATGCGCGCGCTTCACGGTGACGGCGGTCGTCGACTCGAGGGCTGGACGACACCTGCACCGCTTTCGGCTGGAGCCCCCGGCGATGCCGACGCGATCGCAACTGCTCGAGATGACATGCAGTGGGCAATGACGGTCGGTGCTGGAGTGGTGCGCGACGCAACCTCCTTGGAGGCCACCGATCGCAAGGTCGACCATGCCCGAGACCTCGCCAGTGGTTCAGGAGTTGCTTCGTGGGAACTGGCCAATTTGGCTGCGGTTGCCTCGGCGCTGCTGGTCGCGGCCGATGCCCGCACGGAAAGCCGTGGCGCTCACACCCGTGACGACTGGCCCGAATCGGACCCAGATCTGGCTCTGCGATTGGTGATCGCCTGACCAGTTCGCCCCGATCGGGCTCGGCAGGGCAGGCTTTGGGAATGTCCGATCTGCTCCAGCCTCCCCGAGTCGTTGTCGTCGATGCGGTCGAACGCGCCCTCGTCGAGGATCTCACTCCTCTCGGCGACCTCACCTCTTCGCTTCTTCCCCAAGATCTCGTTGCAACCGCTCGCTTTGTTGCACGTGCCACCGGCGTCATTGCTGGTCGTGACTGCGCGGCCGAAACGTTTGCGCAGGTTGACCCGACGGTCTCGCTGGTCTGGGCGGTCGAAGATGGCAATTGCGTCGGGCCAGGCACAGTGATCGCCACCGCAACTGGTCGACTCGCATCGATCCTCACCGCCGAACGCACGGCATTGAATTTCCTTGGTCACCTCTCAGGAATCGCAACGCTCACTAGTGAGTACGTGGCTGAAGCCACCAAGGGCGGAACCGCGTACGTATGGGACACGCGCAAAACCACCCCAGGTCTTCGAGTTCTTGAAAAGGCAGCGGTGCGCGCCGGCGGTGGTCGCAACCATCGCGGCAACCTTTCCGATTGGATCTTGTTGAAGGACAACCACATTGCGTTGTTCGGAATCACCGATGCCGTGGCTCGTTCACGTTCGATGTGGCCAGCACGCACGGTGCATGTTGAATGCGACACCATCGAACAGGTGCACGAGGCTTTGGCTGCCGGTGCCGATGCGCTGCTGCTCGACAACATGACGCCGGATCAAATTCGCGAGTGCGTTGCTGTTGCGTCTGCATCGCACCGCCGCCCGTTGCTTGAAGCGTCCGGTGGCATCACGCTTGAAACCATTGCTGCGTACTCTGCGGCTGGCGTCGACTGCATTTCGGTCGGCTGTCTGACCAACTCTGCGCCGGTGCTCGACATCGGTCTCGATATCGATCCCGCATGACGGAGGATCAACGAATGCTTCTCGCAGTTGATGCAGGAAACACGCAGACGGTTGTTGGACTTTACGAACTCGACGGTGGAACGTCAGCTGGACGTCGTCCCGAAGCTGGCTTGCTCGATCACTGGCGCATCTCGACTGCTGCGGATCGAACAAGCGATGAATACGCCGTTATGTTGCAGGGCTTCCTTGCCCTTCGCCGTAACAGCTTCAGCGATATCGATGGCATCGTGATTTCATCAGGTGTCCCGCGAGTGACGGCCACGTTGCGTCAGGTCACTGATCGTCACTTGGATTTCGAACCAATCGTTATCGGTCCTGGCGTTCGCTCCGGCATTCGCATTGATTACGACAATCCCAAAGAGGTTGGTGCTGATCGAATTGCGAATGCCGTTGGCGCCTACGACCTCTACGGAGGCCCAACGATCATCGCCGATTTCGGCACTGCAACAACTTGCGACGCAGTATCGGAAGATGGCGTGTATCTCGGTGGAGCAATTGCACCAGGTATTGAGATTTCGATGGATGCACTTGTGGGTCGTGCCTCTGCATTGCGTGCAGTCGAACTCAACGAACCCCGCAATGTTCTCGGTAAGTCAACGGTCGAATCGATTCAGTCGGGTGCGGTGTATGGCTTCGCGGCACAGGTCGATGGGCTTTGCGATCGCATCGAAGCAGAACTTGGCACCTGCACGGTGATTTCTACCGGTGGTCTTGCCGAAACAATCACGCCGTTCTCAAAGCGCATTCAACACACCGAACCGTGGCTCACGCTTCACGGCCTCCGGTTGATTTACGAAAAGAACGTCTGAGCTCTTTCGGTTGCAGCTAAACCGCAGCGCGGACAGTTCCGAGCAAATGCTCGGCAGCCGCTTCAAGTGCTGTGACAGCTTCGGTGCCCGCGTAAGGCGCCAATGCACGCTGACCGGCTTCGACGTAGGCGCGCGCTGTGTCGAGAGAACCGCGAACCGATGCCGAGGAACGCAACAGTGTGCGGGCCAGCGCAAGCGTGTCGGGATCGTCGACTGGTTCGATGGAACCGTCGGTCGGTGCAAGTTTCACAAGAAGCGAACGAAGTTCGTCGGCTTCGGCGCCACCTGCAGCAAGCGTGCGGATGACGGGAAGCGTGTAGGTGCCTTCCACGAGGTCGTGGCCTGCGGGCTTACCGAGTTCTTCATCGGTCGAGGTGACGTCGAGAAGATCGTCGACAATCTGGAAGGCCATGCCGAACGAGTTGCCGAATGTGGTGAGTGCATCGATCTGCGGACGGGGGAGTCCGCCAACAATCGCACCGACTCGACACGCAGTACCGAGCAACGAAGCAGTTTTGCCATCGATGGAACGCAGGTACGCGTCTTCGGTGCGCTGCTGATCGAACGCGTGTTGCAGTTCAAGGATTTGGCCTTCGCACAACTTGGCGATGGTTGCGGCGAGCAAACCAGCAACTTCAGTGCCGAGTGATGCAGCAATCTCTGACGCCTTCGCCAGCAAGTAATCGCCAGCGAGAATTGCTTTGAGGTTGCCCCAACGAGCATTGACGCTTTCAACGGTGCGACGCGTGGTGGCATCGTCCATCACGTCGTCGTGATAGAGCGAACCGAGGTGCACGAGTTCAACAGAGACGGCGCCCATGATGACTTCGGGGGTTGCCGCGCCCATCACGAGATCGGATGTGGCAGCCGAGGTCACGGCGAATGCGGGGCGAACTCGCTTGCCACCGGCCAAAATCAGGTGGCTGGCGACCTCTGTAAGGAATGAGTCCTCAGCAATAACCGATGCCTGAAGGGCGTCCTCGACCCGCGCAAGATCCGCCTGCAGAACAGGGAGCTGGAGAAGGGGTGAGGCGGCGGCCATGGCGCCACGATAGGGCCGCAGCCAGTTCCAACCTCAACCCGGGGACAAGGTCGCGGACCACTTGTGACAAAGGCACCTCTCACCTTCATTTCCGACGAGGCGATTGCGACGGTCGTGGGTACACTCGCTCCACGTATCCCCGTCTGGGAGGCAGGTCACAAAGTGTTTGAACGGTTCACCGATAGGGCTCGCAGGGTCGTCGTGCTTGCGCAGGAAGAAGCACGCCTTCTGAACCACAACTACATCGGCACCGAGCACATCTTGCTCGGGCTGATTCACGAAGGCGAAGGCGTTGCCGCCAAGGCCCTCGAGTCCTTGGGCATTTCGCTCGAGGCCGTGCGTTCACAGGTCGAAGAAATCATTGGCCAGGGCGGCTCATCGCCGAGCGGCCACATCCCCTTCACGCCTCGTGCCAAGAAGGTGCTCGAACTGTCGCTGCGTGAAGCGCTGCAGCTCGGCCATAACTACATCGGCACCGAACACATCCTTCTCGGACTCATTCGTGAGGGCGAAGGTGTCGCTGCACAGGTGCTCGTCAAGCTCGGCGCCGACCTTTCCCGTGTTCGCCAGCAGGTCATCCAGTTGCTGTCGGGCTATTCCGGTCCTGGCCCGCAACAGGGCGAGAAGGCCGGCGCCACCAGTGGTGGTTCGGGCGAAGCATCGCCAAGCGGTTCGGCCGTACTCGATCAGTTCGGTCGCAACCTCACACAACTCGCTCGCGAAAAGAAGCTCGACCCAGTTATTGGTCGTGCACGCGAAACAGAACGCGTCATGCAGGTGCTCAGCCGCCGTACCAAGAACAACCCTGTTCTTATTGGCGAACCTGGTGTTGGCAAGACTGCAATCGTTGAAGGTCTCGCACAAGCAATCGCTTCCGATCAGGTTCCGGAAACGCTTCACGGTAAGCAGCTCTACACGCTTGATCTCGGCGCACTCGTTGCCGGTTCTCGTTACCGCGGTGATTTCGAAGAGCGTCTCAAGAAGGTGCTCAAGGAAATCAAGACCCGTGGCGACATCATCCTTTTCATCGACGAGATCCACACCCTCGTTGGTGCCGGTGCTGCCGAAGGTGCAATCGACGCAGCCAGCATCCTCAAGCCGATGCTTGCTCGCGGCGAACTGCAAACCATCGGTGCAACAACGCTCGAGGAATACCGCAAGCATCTCGAAAAAGACGCTGCGCTCGAACGCCGTTTCCAGCCGGTCAAGGTTGAAGAACCAACCGTTGCGCACACCATCGAAATTCTGAAGGGTCTGCGCGATCGCTACGAGACCCATCACCGCGTGACCATTACCGATCAGGCCCTTGTTGCTGCCGCCAACCTGGCCGACCGCTACATCGCCGATCGTTTCCTTCCCGACAAGGCCATCGATCTCATCGACGAAGCCGGCTCGCGTCTGCGCATCAAGCGCATGGAAACACCGCCCGATTTCAAGGAACTTGAAAACGAAATCGCCACGGTTGTTACCGAAAAGAAGGAAGCCGTCGAGTCGCAGCAGTTCGAAGAAGCTGGTCGCTTGCGCGATCGCGAAAAGGAACTGCTTGCACAGAAGGAAGCCAAAGAGCAGGAGATGAAGGATTCCGGCATCGATCTCTTCGACGAGGTCGACGAAGAAGCCATCGCCGAGGTGCTTTCGCTCTGGACCGGCATCCCCGTCTACAAACTCACCGAAGAAGAAACCGCTCGTCTTCTGCGCATGGAAGACGAACTGCACAAGCGTGTCATTGGTCAGGAAAACGCCATCAAGGCAGTCAGCCAGGCCATCCGACGCACGCGTGCCGGTCTCAAGGATCCCAAGCGTCCTTCGGGTTCATTCATCTTCCTGGGCCCATCGGGCGTTGGTAAGACCGAACTCGCCAAGACGCTCGCCGAGTTCTTGTTCGGCGATGAAGATTCACTTATCGCACTCGACATGTCCGAGTACATGGAGAAGCACACCGTCAGTCGTCTTGTCGGTTCGCCTCCCGGATACGTCGGTTACGAAGAAGGCGGCCAGCTCACCGAAGCTGTGCGTCGCAAGCCGTTCTCGGTCGTGCTGTTCGACGAAATCGAAAAGGCACACCCCGACGTCTTCAACACGTTGCTGCAGATTCTTGAAGAAGGCCGACTCACCGACTCACAAGGTCGTTCGGTTGACTTCCGCAACACCGTGCTGATCATGACCTCCAACCTCGGCACCGCCGATCTGCGCAAGGCCAACATTGGTTTCGGTAAAGCCGACGAAGCCGTGTCGTACGAGCGCATGAAGGAAAAGGTCAACGACGCACTCAAGGCGCATTTCCGTCCTGAGTTCCTCAACCGCATCGACGACACCATCGTGTTCCACGAGCTTTCCAAGCCCGAGGTCACGACCATCGTCGATCTGCTCATCAAGCGCATCACCCGCCAACTCGAGGGTCTGGGCATCGGCCTCGAACTCACCGAGGCTGCCAAGTTGCTGCTTGCCGACAAGGGCTACGACCCCACATTGGGTGCTCGTCCGCTCCGTCGTGCCATCCAGCGCATGGTGGAAGATCCGCTTTCGGAACGTCTGTTGTGGAAGGAATTCCGCGCCGGCCAGAACATCGTGGTCGACGCCGAACCCGATCCCGAAACAGGTGATCGCATCATCGTGTTCCATGCCACCGAGGGCTTTGAGCCCCCGCCCATGGAACTGGCAGAAGCAGGCGCTCCCGAATAGGGAACCTGCATTTGGTTGAACTTCACAAACCCCGGGCCTTGAGCCCGGGGTTTGTTGTTTTTGGGCCCTCATGGGGATCAATAGAACTTTGCAATAGTGCTAGAAGTTCTTTATATTTGAAGGCGGTCGGGCGGAGAATCCGGCTTCACAATCCTCGGCACGCCAGTGCCCACCCAGGGAGACCTTCATGTTTCGCACTCTTGGTCGCATCGCCGCGGCCGCTTCACTTCTTTTCGCAACCGTTGCCATTGCCACGGTTGCCTCGAGCTCAACCGCTGGTGCAGCGAATACAAACGTGACTGCCGACTGCAGTACAGCCCCCGCAATTCAATCAATCAACAACAACGACACCCTCACGATCACGGTGGGTGCAGGCTGCGGCGCTGTGATTGTTATGGATAACGCAGGTGGCACGGTGCGTTGGGAGCCAATGTCTATGTACGTCAGCCAGGGAGCTCCGCTGGGCGGTCTTCAGCAAGGCGACACAATTACCTACACCGCTCCTGCTAGTGGTTCGGGCAGTGCGGCAATCGGATTCATGGCAACTGCCCAGGCTCCGCCGGCGATCACGTTCTCGGTGAACTTTCCGGTGCCCGCTCCTCCCACCCCTCGCAACGATTCCCTTACCGACAATGGCGACGGTTCACTTACTGTGAACTACTCGCCGGTAACGCTTCCTGAAATTATTTCTCTGAACCTTTTCGCCTCGGGTACTACCTGTGATCCAACCGGAAACCCAGCGAATCGACTTTTTGGTATTTCGTCGTCGTCTTCTCAGGCGTTGCCGGTGCTTGCTGCGAGCCCCGCTGTCCTGTCTGCCGGTAGCCCGATGCGATCAGGTTGGGCGAATACGACTGCTGCCAGCACTCTTGTGGCTGGGTCGTACCAAGCGTGTCTTTACTATTACAACGGACAGCAGTCGAACGTCTTGGTGCAGTCGTTGGCTGTCACCATCGGAACCGTCACGCCGACGACTGCTCCCTCGGGCGATCCGGTTGCACCTGCGTTTACCGGCTGACATCTCAGCTTTTGTAGGTTTCTGAAGAGGGTCGTGCTTTCGGGCACGGCCCTCTTCGCGTTGAGCGCGACCGGCGCCGTGCACTTGCGCTGGTAGGTTGCGCGCTGTGTTGAGGAACCGTCGACTGCCGCGAGTGTTTGCGTTACTCGCGCTTGTCGTCTTCGTTGCTGCCGGTTGTCGCGTGCAGATTGAAACCAAGATCGATGTCGGGCTTGATGGCAAAGGAACGATCACACAAGGAATCGGTTTCGATGATGCGGCGCTGAAACGTGTCGGCGATCCCGCGCGCGCGTTGCGTGCCGATGATCTTGTGCAAGCCGGTTGGGAAGTCGACGCAGCTTCAAAAGAAGGTGACCTCACCTGGATACGCGTGCATCAGTCGTTCGAGACACCTGAAGAAGGAACGGCGCTGCTCGCGCAGTTGAGCGGTCCCGATGGTCCCTATCGCGACATGCTCATCAGTCGTTCTGATGGTTTCCTGTCGACATCAGTAAAGGTCACCGGACAGATCGACACCACCGCTGGTCTTCAGATGTTCGGTGACCAACAGTTAGCCACAACATTCGGTGGCGACGCGTCTGGTGGGTTGCTCGCGAAGATTGAAGCCGAGGAGAAGGCACCGCCAGCTTCGATGGTTGATCTGAACCTCGTCGTGAATGCGGGGAGTTCGACGAAGACCTATAACGCGTCATTCACGGACACCGACACACAGTTGGTGAAGGTCAGTTCTTCACGGGGAAAGCTCCTTCAGATCCTTGAAACCCTTTTCGTTCTTGCGCTCGTCGGTCTCACTGCCACGGTGATTGGCCTCCGGTATCGCAAGCGCCGCCTGCGCACCCGTCGCTTGATGCACTCCCGCGGCCGTCGCTGGTAAGCGTCCTCGTTGGGTGTGCATTGGGTTGATCCCCAAGGGCCCACTTCATTGGGCCACTTCGATTTGGTGATCTAGAATCCTTAGAGCGATCGGGCGGAGGGTTCGGTCCAGTTCCCCAAGGGGTTTTGATGTCTCGTTTTTCTCGCATCGGTCGATTCGCTGCAGCGGCCGCGCTGGCAGTTTCTGCGGTCACGTTTTTTGCCGTGAGCCCGGCGAGCGCAGTGGCCACGGGGTCGCTCGCAGACGATGGCAATGGCGGCTTGTTGGTCACCTATTCGCCCTCGCCGGGGGCACCATCGAACGGGATCAATCTTGAGGTTTATCCCTCAAATTCGAGTTGCGGCACATATTCCGACGCCCTGGCAGTTATCTCTTCGGATCCCCAAGCTCCGGCTGATGCGCAAATTGCTGCAAGCCCTGCGACGCTTGTGGTCGGATCGATCGGACTTGCGCTTCAACAAGGTGCACAACAACCGTTCACTTTGGCCAATAGTGAGTATTTGTTTTGTTTGTTAGGCGAGACCGGCAACCTTCTTGTTTCTTTGACTATGACGATTGGTCAGGCAAATCCAACTACGACGACCACCACGACTGCACCGGCAGCCGATCCGGTGGCTCCGTCGTTCACCGGCTGATCGATTCAGCTTCCAGATTTGAACGGTGCCGCTCCTTCGGGGGCGGCACTTTTCGTTTGGCATGCTTGCGGATAAGACGCTGGCGTATTCTAAGAATTTTTTGTACTATTTCCCATTGATGGGACACAAAGTTCCATGCTGTTTAGGGGGGTTTCAATGTCTCGATTTACTCGTACGACGCGCATGGTTGTTGCCAGCGCGTTTTTCGTCTCAGCTGTCGTGTTGTTCGCCGCTACTCCTGCGAATGCGGTGGCAACGGGCTCAATGGTTGACAACGGTGATGGCACCATGACCATCACTTGGGCAACTCCCTCACAGGGTGATCAGGTGGCGCTCAACTTTTTCGCCAGCGGCACAACATGCCCGTCGAATTCAAGCCCATTTGGCTCGCCGATGTACCTCACCGGCACCACCAACTCCATGCCACCCCTGCCACCAGGTTCCTCTGAGCCTGCTGTATTGACTGCTTCTCCTACGTTGCTCTCTGTGGGAACCACCGTGAACGAATGGGGTGCTATGACCGCGGGTGATGGGGAAATCACAGCGGGATCGTATGTGGCTTGCCTCTATTTGAATTTAGCGGGCGGTGTATCCCAAACTCTTGAAATCACCTTTGCGGTTGCGGCTCCTACGACGACCACGACGACCACCACCAGTGCACCGGTGACGGATCCGGTTACACCTGCGTTCACCGGCTGAATCATTCAGCTTCCAGATTTGAACGGTGCCGCTCCTTCGGGGGCGGCACTTTTCGTTTGGGTTCGAAACCGCGGCAAGTCGTGCGCTTCGGGAATGTCGTTAGGAACCGAAGAACGCGTGTTGTAACGCTTCAAGTGTGAGTTGATCCCACTCATCGGTTTCACCTTGTTGCGCGCCGCGCTCGATGAACACGCGACTCAAAAGCAATCCGTGTTGCCACGCGACTGCACTAGGGAGATCGATGCCTTCGCGGAGCCAGCCTCGCTCGTTGCAAGGTTGGAGGACGGCAATTAACCCCGCGACAATCTCATCCTGTGCACGAAGCACTTCGGCTTCAAGTTCGGGGCGTGCAAACGCGCTGCCGACCACACTTACGCGACGCCACCGACTTTCTTCGCGCCCGACGAGAGTCTTTTCCCAGATATCAACGAGAGTGGTTTGCAGTTCCTCGCGTGACTGGCACTGCGAAAGTCGTTGTCCAATTGCGTCGATGTCTTGGCGGATTTGGCGGGAGTAGCGCTCGATCTGTGCAGCGATGACAAGGCCATCGCGATTTCCGAAGTGGTAGTAGAGGACCGGAGGCGTAACGCCAGCTTCCTCAACGATGTGATTGACGCGCACCGCCGCCTCGCCGCCAGCGTCGATGGCAGCGATGGCGAGATCAAGGATTTTGGTGCGATTGTCATCAGCCACGCAGTGACCTTACGGCCGCCGGAACGGCGAGGAACCGTAACCAGATCATCCAGGAGCCTGCTTAGTTTCACTAGACATTGAGAAATAGTCTTACTAGGGTTAGCCCTCCGAGTTCGCACCGAACGCGGTCACCCTTTGGAAAGGTCTGAGATGTCTCGATTCACTCGTTCGACTCGCATGGTTGTTGCCAGTGCGCTCTTTGTTTCAACAGCAGTGGTATTCGCGGCCAGCCCCGCCAACGCGGCGGGTACCGGCTCAATGGTTGATAACGGTGATGGCAGCATGACCGTCACCTGGACAGCGAGCGCACCTGATTCCGTTCTCATCAACTTCTACCCAAGCGGGGCAACCTGCCCACAGTTTGCAGACGGGATCAACGTCTCGTTCACTATTGAAGGTGGCACTGGTGTGTCGGCGGTTCCAAAATTAGGAGCCAGCCCCACGCTGCTTTCGGCTGGTTCCTCGGTGAAGGCCTGGCCGCCGATAGCACCAATGCAAATTCCCGCGGGGCCCCGTATGGCATGCCTCTATGGGCGTGACGCACAGAACCTCGCTCCACTTCTCCAATCGCTTTCCATCACATTCGCGGCGGTAGCTCCAACAACAACCACGACATCGACATCGACGACCACGGTTGCTGGCGGCGCATCTGGCGATCCGGTGACTCCGGCCTTCACCGGCTGATCAATCCAGCTTCCAGATTTGAACGGTGC
>JNSL01000163.1_pt1 | contig 12246 bp, 9 predicted proteins | sample 210691 | NCBI WGS metagenome assembly JNSL01 (sample SAMN02808685, study PRJNA238866) | freshwater metagenome | biome: fresh water; feature: freshwater reservoir; material: water; isolation source: water column of the freshwater reservoir Embalse de Amadorio in Spain | place: Spain: Valencia ...
CTTCATCTTGCTCAAACTTCATTCGAGCGCCTCGTCCAAAGCCAAGACGTCTACGAGCTAGCGCAGCAGATATGTCTTTTGTGCCTACTTCAACACCCGCGGGCAGGCCTTCAAGGATCGCGGACAAGGCTGGTCCGTGAGATTCTCCAGCAGTTAGCCAACGCAACATGGCTCTATTCTTTCACTATTTGGTCAATAACAACGAATTTGAAGACTAGATCGTCGCTAAACCTCGCGCTAAAAGTTCAAGGTTAAGGCTGGCTCGCATATCGTTAATTGGCGCGATCTGATTGGTCATTAATGCCACTTGATGTGCGCCCTGATGTAGCAGCATGCTTAGTCCAGATGTCACTTTCCCGCCAGAAATGTTCCACGACGCTGCAAGCGAAGTTGGCCAAGGATGATAAACAACATCTAACAAAATACCTTTAGGTTGCCAAACCTCCTTCGCAAAATCATCGAGTACCCCAGCAGGAGTGGTGTTTATGACAACATCACTGCTGAGCCAATTCGATTCCGGAAGTTGCGAATGCGAAACTTCAACATCAATGGACTCGCCTAGTTCAATTAGTTGTGCCACATCCGACTTGTTGCGAGCAACACAATCAACTTGTTTAGCACCAAGTTTGGATATGGCGACTAGCGCCGAGCGCGCGGTAGCTCCAGATCCAAAAATGGTTCCCGTCTCCGCTGCGATTAATCCTTGCTCTTTGAACGCATCAACGATGCCCGCTACATCAGTGTTAAAGCCTGCAATACCCGTCGAAAAAATTAAAGTATTGATCGAACCAGTTTGAGTTGCAACTAAATCAACACTTGTCGCAACTTTAAATGCAACTTCCTTGAGTGGCATAGTGAGCGAAACTCCAAGCCAACGCTCATCCAACTTAGAAATGAAAGTTTCAAACCCTGATTCGGTTACTTCAATGGCGCTATAAGTGTGAGATAGGCCAAGTGATTGATAGGCACTGTTGTGAAGTAACGGAGAAAGCGAGTGAGCAATCGGGCTGCCAAGCACTGCAGCTTGCACTAATAGCACACTCCATCGTTAGCCTTACAGAATGCCAAAAACTCATCTTTGAACCTCAAGAACTCCCGATAAGAGCTTGTGAATTTAGTTTCCTGAGTGTTCAAATCAACCGTTATGAAATACAGCCAATCCCCTGGTTCCGGAGACAGCGCTGCTTCCAGCGACTGCGCACCAGGCCCATCAATAGGTGTTGGTGGCAAACCATCGCGCAAGTATGAGTTGTATGGCGTATCGGTATTTAGCAATTCTGTTGTCAAAATAACGTCAGTTTTACCGAGACCGTAGTTAACAATCGAATCAAACTGTAATCGCATCGGTTCGGCCAAGCGATTGTAAACAACTTGCGCTACCTTCGTAAAATCTCGAGGAGCCCCTTCAACTTCAAGCAAAGATGCAATTATGACAATTTCGTAAGGAGTTCGTCCCAATGCTTGCGCGCGTTTTTCTAAATCGATTCTGAATGCTTCGGCATTAAATTTAGCTAACATCTCACTTATCATTTGCTCTGCACTAGTGCCCGGTGCAAACTCATATGTTGCTGGGAAGAGGAACCCTTCAACATTTCCATTTGCATACGATGGAAGTCCGAGGTTGTTAGCATTGGCGATCGCAGCGGCAAACTCTTGTGTTGTTAAGCCCGTCACTTCAACGAGCTTCGCAATGGTCCAACTTGCGCGTTTACCTTCTGGAATTACAACTCTGTTGACGACTCGATTAGCAGGATCGAGTAAGGCCGCAATTGCATCAGTACTCTTCATCTCTTTAAGTAGGCTGTAACTTCCAGGGGCGATGGCTGCACTTTCTGGATTATCGTTTGCCGCCGAGATGAATCCATCTACCGATGCAACGACTCCGAGTATTTTTAGATCGTTACCAATTTTGGCTAATGATGCTCCTGGCGCGATTCGAAATTCGACTGAACCGGATCCAGGACCAGGAAAATCTGGGGCACTGGTAAACATCGAGATTGCCCTCGGGGCAATTAGCCCAATCGCAAAAATCACTCCAACTAGAGCCACCAAGTTACGTGACCGGTTCTTCTTTGAACTTTTCCGCGCTTGGCGTGATCTTCTAGTAGCAGGTGACGGCACTTGGTTCGTTAATTCTGAATCACTCACTTTTCCACCACCACTTCTTTTCCAGCGAAATCACCCTGACGTTTCTCTGACTCTAAGGCATGCTCCAATATTATTATGGCTGCAGCCTGATCAATAACCTCTCGACTCGACTTTTGAGTTCGCCCAACCTCATGTAAGCCACGCTGCGCACTGACTGTGCTTAGTCTTTCGTCAATCAGGCGTACTTCAATTTCTCCAATTTCTGGGTGGCTAGAAATTGCTGATACTAACGCAAGAGCAAATTCGCTCGCTTCAATAGTTGATTGAGTTACCTGGCCATTCAAACTCAACGGATTTCCTACATAAACAGCGATTGGTGCGTGTTCCTTAATTAAGTCGATAATTTTTGGAATTGCAGTTTGGCCAGCTGCAATTGTTTCAAGGGGTGTTGCCAGCATGCCATCTGGATCACACTTGGCTACTCCGATTCGAACTGAGCCAACATCTACGCCAAAACGTACGCCCCGAAGCATTGATCTAACTATCATTGCTGGCTATTGCCGCACTTAAGGCAGCATCAAGACCTGTTACCTTTACTCCGCCACCTTGTGACATCTCAGCACTACCGCCGCCTCGACCATCAACAGCAGGCATCATTACTTTTAGGATGTTGGCGGCAGACACACCGGATTCACGAGCAGCAGAATCGGTGGTCACAACAAATGCAACCTTGCCGTCATCAATCGTGGCACCAATAAGGACATAATCATTTCCTTTGATGCTCGACTTGGCTGTTGTTACTAGATCGCGCAGATCTGTTGCGCTCGTTCCGGGTGGGGCCGTAAATCGATAAAACTGAGTGGTATCAACTTTGACTGGCGTTCCAACTAGTTCACCTATATTGCTAAGCAAGGAAGATGTGCGCGCTTTTGCTATCTCCTTTTCGGCTAGCTTGAGACGTTCAAGCAGTTTGGAAATTCGATCAGGTAACTCTTCAGCCCGAACTTTAGTCAGTTCTGCTAGTTGCCCAACTAAATGATGCTCTCGTGCTAAATATCGATAGGCATCCGCGCCAACCAAAGCTTCTACGCGCCTAATTCCAGCACCAATAGAGCTTTCCGACAAGAAAGTGATAATTCCTAATTGCCCCGAGGTTTGGGTATGCGTACCACCACAAAGTTCGCGTGCCCAATCACCCACACTCACAACACGAACTTGATCTCCGTACTTTTCGCCAAATAATGCCATGGCTCCAGTTGCTCGCGCCTGTTCCTGTGTCATCAATTCGGCGGTCACTGCCAGATTGTCTAACAGCAATTCGTTAACACGCGCTTCAACATCTGCCAATACTGATTGCGGTACTGCCCCAGCGCTTGGAAAATCAAATCTAAACCGCCCAGGTGAATTCTCTGAACCCATTTGAGTCGCAGTGTCGCCTAGTGCCTCTCTAAATGCTTTGTGAACCATATGTGTTGCAGTATGCGCCCGAGAAATAGCTAATCGTCGCTGCACGTCTACTTGGGTTAATGCTTCTACGCCAATGGTTACCGAACCAGAAACCACTCGACCTCGATGAACAAAGAGTCCGGGTACTGGAGTCTGCACGTCATCAACTTCAACAATGCTGCCATCAGCAAATGTGATCAAGCCGTGATCTGCAAGTTGACCACCACCTTCGGCATAAAACGAAGTTCTATCCGTTAGTACTTCAACTTCGTCGCCAAGATTTGCGCTCTTTACATCTACTCCAGCGACAACTAGTCCCGTGACCTTGCTTTGCGTCTGCGTCTCGGTGTATCCAGTAAATTGCGTTACCCCAGACTTACCCATGATTTCTCGGTAGACCGTTACCGGAGCAACGCCACTTTTGCGCTGTACGGAATCAGCCTTTGCTCTAGTTCGCTGTTCCTGCATCAGGCGCCTAAAGCCCTCTTCATCAACAGCTAAGCCTTGCTCGGCTGCCATTTCTAACGTTAAGTCAATTGGAAATCCGAAAGTGTCATGAAGCGCAAAGGCACTGTCGCCACTAAGTACTTTAGATTTTTTGGATTTCAATTCCGTTGCAGCTAAATCAAATAAGGATGTGCCGCGCTCTAGCGTAGAAAGAAAAGATTCCTCTTCCGCCTTCGCAATAGAAAGAATTCGACTTTGCTCAGTAAATAACTCTGGATATTGTGGCGCCATTGCTTCGATACTTGCCATGATCAATTCAGCTATACAAGGCTCATGCGTGCCAAGCAGGCGCATGTTGCGCACCACTCTTCGTAAGATTCGACGCAAAACATATCCGCGTCCTTCATTGCCGGGTAACACTCCATCCGCAATTAAGAACGCGCACGTCCGAGCATGATCAGCAACAACTCGAAGTGCGACATCAGATTTTTGATTCGCACCATACTTTTGTCCACTTAACGCGCTTGCCCGATCCAAAATAATTCGAGTTGTGTCGATTTCGTAAATGTTATCTACGCCTTGCAATAAGGCGGCCATGCGTTCAAGTCCCATGCCCGTGTCAATACTTTTAGACGGCAACTCCCCTAGAATCGGAAAATTCTCTTTGCCGCCGCCGGCGCCACGCTCAAATTGCATAAAGACCAGGTTCCAGACTTCAAGGTATCGAGTTTCATCTGCGATTGGTCCACCTTCGCGGCCATGTTCTGGGCCGCGATCGTAATAAATTTCCGAACATGGACCACATGGGCCAGGCACGCCCATTGACCAGTAATTGTCAGCCATGTCACGACGTTGGATGCGCTCCATTGGAACTCCAACGGTGTTGTGCCAGATGTCGACGCTTTCATCATCATCTAAATAGACGGTGACCCACAGTTTGTCTTCGGGAAAGCCATAGCCCCCATCAGCGACTGAAGAAGTTAGCAACTCCCAGGCATAAGGTATGGCTTCCCTTTTAAAGTAATCGCCAAAAGAAAAGTTTCCACACATTTGAAAAAATGATGCATGTCGAGTTGTTTTTCCAACTTCTTCGATGTCCAAGGTGCGAACAACTTTTTGTGCGGAGACAGCGCGCGGGTAAGGTGGCGCTGCTTCGCCGAGAAAGTATGGCTTGAATGGCACCATTCCCGCATTAACAAATAGCAAAGTTGGATCATCAAGAAGTAAGCTCGCACTCGGCACAACGGTATGACCTTTGGACTGGAAATAGTTCAAGAAACGCGATCGGATTTCTGCAGATTCCACTTTTCTTAAAACACCTTCCTCATCCTTAGGCGATAGCTCGATCATAAAAACGAGCAATTTTTGTTTCTTACTTCCTAAACCTTAACGAACCTAGAACTTAAGGGCTTAATCCCTACCCAGTAACGAACGAATCTTTTGCAAAATCTCCCGCACCATACCTTCTTGACCGTGTGGTGATGGCTGGTAATACCGAGCCGACTTAAGTGGCTCAGGCAAGTATTGCTGACTTGCCACACCCTGCACTACGTCATGGGGATAGATATATCCAACTCCGTGGCCCAAATCTCCAGCGCGCGCGTAATGCGAATCTCGTAATGGCGCGGGCACAACCCCGATGTCCCCGAGCCTTACATCAGCGATAGCTCGGTCGATTGCAAGATAGGCAGCATTTGATTTGGGAGCTAATGCCAGGGAAATAGTTGCTTGGGAAAGTGTTATCCGAGCTTCGGGCATACCAATTAACGCAACAGTTTGCGCAGCAGCAACTGCAACACTCAACATTGAATTATCAGCAAGCCCAATGTCTTCGCTGGCACTAATCATTAAGCGACGCGCAATGAAGCGTGGATCTTCGCCGGCTTCCAACATTCGAGCCAAGTAGTGCAGAGCTGCATCCACATCTGATCCACGAATTGATTTAATGAACGCGCTAATGATGTCGTAATGCTGGTCACCAGCTTTGTCGTATCTAACTATGTTGTGGTCACTCGCAGAACTTATGTCAGTTTCTGATATTTCCGTTCGATCATTACTTAGCGCAACTCCGGCTGCGGCCTCAAGAACAGTTAGTGACCTTCGTGCATCTCCGCCAGCAAGTCGAACCAAAATATCTTGTGAATCTTTGGCAAGTGTTACTGAATTATTCAATCCTCGAGGATCAGTTACAGCGCGGGATAACACCTGGCGAATGTCTTCATCATCCAATTCGCCAAGCGTAACGAGCAAGGACCTTGACATCAGCGGCGCGATCACTGAAAACGATGGATTCTCTGTCGTGGCTGCTACTAGCGTCACCCAGCCATTTTCTACTCCAGGCAAAAGTGCATCCTGCTGTGTTTTGTTGAACCGATGTACTTCGTCAACAAAAAGCACAGTCGAAACGCCATACATTGACTTATTCTCTTGCGCTGCCGAAATTACATCTCGAACATCTTTGACACCGGCATTGATGGCAGATAATTCCATGAACTTTGCCGAACCTGCGCGTGCAATCAGCAGTGCTAGCGTTGTTTTTCCACTACCCGGAGGTCCCCAGAGAATTACGGATGACTTAGTGTCGCTATCTCCAGGTTGCAGCAACTTATTCAGCGGACTGCCAGTTGCAATAGCTTTACGCTGACCTACAAACTCCTCGAGAGTTCTTGGTCGCATTCGAACCGCTAGTGGTGCACTGGCGCCACTTTGATCAAAAAGTGATTCAGCCATTACTCGCGGAATCGGCATCTGAAACAGCATCTGGGTCAACATCGATGCCTGCCTCAAGTCGTTGCTGGGCCGTGATTGAAGTTGGCGCACTTGTTAGTGGGTCAAAACCTGCGCCAGTTTTTGGAAATGCGATAACGTCTCGCAAACTTGTTGCTCCCGATAACAGCATGCAGATGCGATCCCAACCGAACGCAATTCCGCCATGTGGCGGTGGACCAAAGGCAAAGGCATCCAACAAGAATCCAAACTTGTCCCGGGTCTCTTCCTCGCTCAAACCAAGCAAGGTGAAAACTCGTTCTTGCACATCACTGCGGTGGATTCGAATCGAACCGCCGCCAATCTCGTTGCCGTTGCAGACAATGTCGTAAGCCCAAGCCAGTGCTTGATCTGGCGCCTGCTCAAAGCGATCAACCCATTCAGCATTCGGCGAAGTGAAAGGGTGGTGCACAGCAGTCCAGCCACCGTCATCGGTTTTTTCGAACATGGGCGCATCAACGATCCACAAAAATGACCACTGATTTTCATCGATTAAGCCGCAGCGTTCCCCAACTTCTTGGCGAACGGCTCCCAAGAGTTGTTGGGTGGTTGATTTACTTCCAGCGCCAAAGAACGCGCAATCTCCTGGCTTGGCACCAAGATGATCTGCAAGACCTTTACGTTCTGCGTCAGTTAGATTTTTTGCAACTGGTCCACCAAGTGTTCCGTCCGTTTCGAAAGTTACATAAGCCAATCCCTTAGCGCCACGTTGCTTTGCCCATTCTTGCCAAGCATCAAAAGTACGACGAGGCTGATCAGCGCCACCAGGCATGACAACGGCGCCAACGAATTCATTTTGAAATACTCGAAATTCAGTGTCTTTAAAATACCCAGTGCAATCTTTTAGTTCGATGTCAAAACGTAAATCTGGTTTGTCTGAGCCATAACGATCCATAGCCTCAAAGAAAGTCATCCGAGGAATATCACCAATTTCATGATTCAAAGTTCCTTGCCACAACTTTCGGACAATCGCCTCACCAACTTCGAGGATGTCCTCTTGCTCAACGAAGCTCATCTCAATATCAAGCTGAGTGAATTCTGGCTGACGATCTTTTCTAAAGTCTTCGTCGCGATAACACCGTGCAATTTGGTAATAACGTTCCATGCCGCCAACCATGAGCAACTGCTTAAAGAGTTGTGGACTTTGTGGCAAGGCGTACCAGTGACCTGGTTGCAATCGAACTGGCACCAAGAAGTCGCGCGCGCCCTCAGGGGTGCTTCGAGTTAATGTTGGGGTTTCAATTTCAATGAAATTGCGTTCGTGCAAAACTTCACGCGCCATTCGATTAACATCGCTGCGCATGCGCAAAATGTTTCCAGAATTTGGTCGTCTCAAATCTAAATAGCGATACTTGAGCCTTGTTTCTTCTCCTACCGTTACCGCGTCATCAATTGGAAACGGCAGTGGCGCACTCTTACTTAGTACTACGACTGAGTCTGCTATGACTTCAATGTCCCCAGTTGCAATTAAAGAGTTGTCATTTCCCTCTGGTCGGGCTTGTACTGTGCCCTCAATTTGCAAACAATACTCCGAACGTAATTCCCCTGCCACGGACTCATCACGGACTACGACTTGAACGGTACCCGTTGAATCACGCAGGTCTAGGAAAGCAATCCCGCCGTGATCCCGCCTTTTTCCTACCCAGCCAGCAAGTTTGACTTGCGAACCAGCATCGCTTAAACGGAGCGCGCCAGCATTAGTATTTCTGAGCATTCATAATCCTTAATCAATTGAGTTTTTTAAACGGGATTTCAAGTCGTCGATAAGTGAGTCTACGGGGACACTTTCCTGGGATCCAGCGACAAGGTCTTTGATTACAACGGTTCCCGCTGCCAGTTCGTCTTCGCCCAAGATGATTGCAAACTTCGCGCCACTTCGATCTGCTGACTTCATTCCAGCTTTCATGGATCGACCATCGTAGGCGATGTCAGTGTTTATCTCGGCAGTTCGTAACATTGCCGCTAACGAAATCACAGCGCGGATTGCAGTTTGATCAACTGGAACTAAAAACACTTGGGCAGCAGCATCGCTTACTAAAGATATGCCTTCTGCTTGCACTGCAAGGCAAGTTCGATCTACCCCTAGCCCGAATCCCACCCCACCAATGGCTGGACCACCTAAAGTTTCAATTAAGCCGTCGTATCTTCCGCCGCCACCAATTGCAGATTGCGCACCGAGGCCATCGTGCACGCATTCGAATGTGGTCCGAACGTAGTAATCCAGACCACGTACTAGCCGCGGCGCTTTTTCGTAACTCACGCCTAAGTCATCTAAGTAATTCAATACCTGGGTGTGATGGTCCTTACATGATTGGCATAAATGATCAGGCATGAGTGGCGCTTCCAATAACTGTGTCTGGACACTCTCACGTTTATCGTCAAGAACTCGCAACGGATTAATTGTAACTTTTGCATGAGTCGCTTCATCAAGATCACAAGTTTTAAGAAATGCCACCAATGTTTCTCGATACCTAGGACGACATTCGTGACAGCCAAGTGAGTTCACGAGAATTCGAACTTTTTTAAGTCCGAGTATGTTGCGCTGTGCGTGGTGAGCCATCCAAATTACTTCTGCATCAAGAGCTGGATCTGAAGATCCAATAGTTTCCACACCAACTTGAGTGTGTTGCCGGTACCGCCCAGATTGTGGCTGCTCATACCTAAAGTGCGGGCCGGTGTACCAAACCTTTGCAGGAAGTGCGCCGCGGTCCATACGATTTTCTAACATCGCTCGGAGTACTCCGGCAGTCCCCTCTGGCTTCAGGGTGAGACTGCGACCACCTTTATCTTCAAAGGTATACATCTCCTTGGATACAACATCGGTTGATTCTCCAACACCGCGGACAAATAATGCTGTGTCCTCGAAAATTGGAGTTTCAATATATCCATAACCAGAATTTCTCGGCGGTGTTGAAAGCGCATCCTTAACTGCCAACCACAGCGCAGAAAATGGTGGCACGACATCGTAGGTGCCTTTAGGTGCCTTGAAAAGTTCGCTCATAACGCACTTAAGCCGCTGGCCACCCGTAACAAATATTGATTGCTTGCCTTTTCTGTTGCCATGTCACTGGCAGGTCCGTGACCGGGATAAACCAAAGCTGAGTCGGGCAATTGCAAAACGACATCGCGCAGTGAGGTGTCCATGTCAACAGGAGAACTTCCTGGTAAATCTGTGCGACCAATTGCTCCTGCGAAAAGCACGTCACCCGTAAAGATTTGTTTTCGATCGCCATCAAATTCAAACAAAATAGAACCCTGAGTATGCCCTGGCGCATGAAGCACTGTGAAAGACAGGCCAGCCAATTCCAGAGTCATCTTGTCAGTTACTTCCAGAGTATCGGATGGCTCCGCAAATACATCATCAGTAGACATCATGTCCATGAGGGCGTTTTTAGTTTCAATCGAAACTCCCGCGCCTGGATCGTTTAACAAAAACCTATCGTCGCCATGAATAAACGCTGGAATTCCGTAGCCAGATGCAACTGGAAAAATAGACCACATGTGGTCAATGTGCCCATGAGTGAGCATTGTGGCAATTGGCTTAAGGTTCTTTTGTTCAATAATTTCGCGAATCTGTGGCGCGGCGCCAAGACCTGGATCAATGATTATGCACTCGGAATTTTCCCCAGTGGCCAAGACATAGCAGTTTGTCAGCCAGGGGCCAGCACCAAAGCTTTCAATTAACATTTTCACCCACCAGTGCTCGGAATTCCCCAAGGATACCTTGATTTGTGGCAATTCTTTGGCACCGTAGAATTATGACTTGTGCCTTCAAAACGTGATCGAGAACTAGCCCACGCAAAATACCTTCGTCAACAAGAACGACGTGCGCTACGTCGAGTGCGAAAGAGATTTTTGGGTGTTGCCGTTATCGGACTAGCACTCATCACGGTCCCACTGTGGCTTTACTACCAGAGCACACAGACTGAAAATGCCATTGCACAACCGGCGCAAACTCCCAGCGCTGGCGCAACAGCTGTTCCAATACCGGGTTGCGAATTACCTGGCGCGGTGCGAGCGGACAACATAATTTACGGCGCGGCTGCCACGGACTTGCCGACAGCCAGCGCATTTACCTTAGAAACAAACTGCGGGGTAATTGAATTCGACGCAGATGCTAAAGCGCCAACGACCGTTGGCACTATGGCTTGGCTGGCTAACCAAGGTTTCTTCAACAACACTGCTTGTACCAGGCTCACCACACAAGGAATTTTTGTCTTGCAATGTGGTGACCCTGCAGGTAATGGAAAAGGTGGACCTGGATTTAAGTTTGCTGACGAAAATCTTCCGTCGCCTGGATCCGATGGCAGTTACATTTACCCACGCGGCACTGTTGCAATGGCCAACAGCGGGCCAGATACCAATGGCAGCCAATTCTTCTTGGTTTACCAAGATTCCCCGCTGCCGCCGAATTATTCAATCTGGGGAAGCATAACTTCTGGTCTCGATATTCTAGAAAACATAGCAACTGCTGGGGTTTCCAACGGCACCTCGGATGGAGCGCCAACTCAAGCAATCGTAATTAACCAGGCGTCAACTACGCCATAATTAAAGTTGCACACAAGAGCCCCGTGGGACCCGAGCTAGAGGATTTATGCCATGACAACCAGTAATGAATTTGGATACGTTGACGAAACTGGAAACGTATTTTTAAATGGCACACCAGATCCAATAAAGGTTGGGCAATACGCAGCGGGTGACCCGAGTGAGGGTTTGGCTTTTTTTACCAAACGTTATGAAGACTTACTGGCCGAAATTGAACTTGCTGCCGCTCGGCTTAAGGACGGTAAAGGAAATCTTGAAACGGTTACCGCTCTGATCGAGCGAATTGAGAAATCACTAAGCGAACCAAACTTGCTTGGTGATTTAGAAAAAATCAAGGCGGGTAAGGATTCACTCTTGGCCGGATTTGCCGAAAAGAAGGCCGCCGCGTCCGAGAAGAAGGCTGCGATTAAGGCCGCTGCCCTTGCCCGGCGGGAAGAGTTAGTGGCGCTGTCGGAATCACTTGAAAAGTCCAATGCTTGGAAAGTTACTGGCGAGAAGTACAAAGAATTGCTCGACGAGTGGAAGAAGTTGCCAACAACAGATCGTGCGAAAGAACAAGAACTTTGGAAACGATTTAGCCAAGCCCGTTCTGGCTTTGACAAAGCGCGCAGAGCTTACTTCTCAACTTTGGATGCCAGCCGGACTCAAGCTGTAGCTGCCAAAAAGTCCCTTATTGCCAAGGCTAGTGAGTTAGCCGAATCCTCAGATTGGGCAGCAACCACAGCGGCCTACAAGAAATTGATGGATGACTGGAAAACGCTTGCTCGAGCCGCAAAAAGCGAGGAAGAGAAGCTTTGGGCTGAGTTCAAGGAAACACAGGATAAGTTTTTCGCAAATCGAAATGCGGCAAATTCAGTTCGTGATGAAGAGTTCACCAAGAACTTGGACATAAAGCTTGAATTGCTAAAGCGAGCCGAAGCCTTGATACCAGTGAAAAATGTTGACGCTGCTAAA
>JNSL01000164.1_pt1 | contig 12245 bp, 14 predicted proteins | sample 210691 | NCBI WGS metagenome assembly JNSL01 (sample SAMN02808685, study PRJNA238866) | freshwater metagenome | biome: fresh water; feature: freshwater reservoir; material: water; isolation source: water column of the freshwater reservoir Embalse de Amadorio in Spain | place: Spain: Valencia ...
AAGCCGCAGCCGGTTTTGTTGTTGTGATGAGTAATCCGCGCGGTTCGAGCGGGCGCGAACAGGCTTGGGGTCAGGCAATTCTTGGCCGCAAACATCCAGTTGCCCCCGGCTCGGGTTGGGGTGACGCCGACGTTAAGGACGTTCTCGCGGTACTCGATGGCGCGCTGGCAAAGTATCCGTTTATTGACGGCAAACGTGTCGGCATGCTCGGCGGAAGCTACGGCGGATATATGGCGACGATGTTGGCAGGTTGTCACAGCGACCGGTTCAAAGCGATTTGCAGTGAGCGCGCGGTAAACAACATGTTGTCTGAAGAATGGACGAGCGATATCGGCACGGTGTTTCGTGTCGAGCACGGGCCAAATCATTTAGAAGATGAAGCCGAGTATGTGCGGATGTCTCCGATTCGTCATGTGCGCAATATTGATGTGCCGATGTTGATCATTCACAGTGAAAATGATTTGCGTTGCCCGATTAACCAGGCTGAAGAGTTGTTTATGGCATTGCGATTGCTCAAAAAAGATGTGACGTTTTATCGCTTCCCTGGTGAAACTCACGAGTTGTCGCGGTCAGGTTCGCCATTACATCGCGTGCAACGCGCCGAAATCATTCTCGACTTCTTTACATCGAAACTGAACGCGTAAACTTTTGAAATGAAAGTCACGCTGACGGGCACGGGTAGCCCGATACCCGACCCACATCGCGCTGGGCCTTCAACACTCGTGCAGTGCACGGGGCAAAATATCTTGATCGACTGCGGTCGCGGTGTGGCGATGCGACTTGCAGCGGCTGGTGTGCCCGTGCCATTTTTGTCAGCGATTCTCGTGACTCATCTTCACAGTGATCACATCACCGATTTAAACGACCTAGTTACTACGCGTTGGATTCTGACCCCCGAAGCGACGCCGACAATTATTTATGGTCCTGTCGGAATGAAAAAAGTAGTTGACGGAATGATGGCGATGCTGACACCTGATCAAAAATATCGCCACGACCATCACGCTGACTTGCGCAATGGGCCGGGAATGCAAGTTGTCGTGCATGAAGTTTCGCCTGGCGACGAATTCAAGATTGGTGATGCTCGCGTAATTGTTGGACGAACCGACCATCGTCCGGTTACTCCAACGATTGGCTTTCGCATCGAAGCTGAAGGTAAATCAGTTGTACTTGCAGGTGACACCGTGCCATGTAACGAACTCGACAACTTATGTCGTGGCGCGGATATTTATGTGCAGACGGTCTTGCGTCCCGATTTAGTTGAATTAGTAAAACAATTCGTGCCGGCACTCGCCTCGCGCACGAACGATATTCTCGATTATCACTCGAGCGTCGAAGATGCAGCAAAAACTGCTGCACGTGCGGGTGTTAAAACTTTGATGCTGACGCACTATGTGCCGGCGATGCAGGCCGGTCAAGAAGCCGACTGGCTCGCGCTCGCAACGCCTCACTTCGCGGGCAAAATTGTGCTCGGCCCCGACCTCACCGCCGCCGAAGCCTGATTTTTTAACATCGCACCTCTTGTGAACCTCTAACACCTCTCGTCTGCCTCCAATTTTTTAATTTTCTCCCATGGAGACAGGAAGTAGCGCTACTCTCCAAACGTGAGACAACACGCGAGCTGTCAATTTTCTAAAAAGTGTTTTTTACTTGATTCACTCCGTACGACTCATTTGTGAAACTTATTTCGCTATTGCGATTCGCTACATACCCGGCAATCGGAATTTTACTTGGCGCCACGTTGGGCGCACTCGCACGTGGATGGATGCGAATTATTTCTGACGATCCTGAATTTAGTTGGGATGGCACTCTGTTAATCGTTGGCATCTTTACAGTCTGGGGATTCACTCAAGGAACCGTTATCGGAGTGCGGCGAATCACGTCACGTCGATGGATCGTCACTTTGGCACGTGTGTTTGGTTCTGTGGGATTATTAGCACTTTTTTTTGGTGCTGGCGCAGTCATGGCACCTACTGTCATTTTTGGTGGGATGGCGATACATCGAAAAACCTGGAAGTCAGTGGCGCGTTTCCTACTCGGGATGATTGCGTTAATACCGGTGATTGTGATTGCCGTACAACTCAACGGCGAATTGGGCTGGTCGTGGCGCTGGCTGATCGGTATTTTCTTTTTCATTGCCATTTACGGCTCACTCATATTGGCGAGTCAAAAGACTTTCGAGAAACAAATTGATGGTTGGCGGGCCCCGCGACGTGTAAAAGTTTTTTTAGCAGTCGGAGTGATGCTCGCCGTTGCGCTCCCATCAATCGGCTTAGGTCTCAGGTGACTTTTGAGAGCCTTTCTGCCGAGTTAGTCGCAGCCGAGGTTTGCATCGTCATGCGGACGCCGAAAATTGCAATTACTAGACCAACAAGTGCGAGCACACCAAGGCGCTCATCAAACAAAATCGCACCTTCGATTGTGCTCAATGCAGGCGTAAGAAAAAACAGACTGCTGACTTTGGCAGCCGTATGGCGCGCAAGCAAAGTCATCATCAACAAAACCGCACCAAGTGAAAGAACAACAACTGCCCACAACATTGAGAACACAGTGTTGCTAGTCACCTCAAATCGCCAACTCTCGCTGAGCCAAGATGCAATCGCGAGCACAACCCCTGATGCCAAATATTGCGTGGCGGTGCCCCGCAACAAGGGCATTTCTTTGCCGAATGCGCGTTGCACAAGCGTGCCGACAGTTAATCCAAAAATTGAAACCATCATTGCGATCATCGCTGCCGTTGTGACACCGCCATTAGAAACTCCAAGTTTTTCGATAACTACTGCACACACGCCAACGAGCCCGAGAAAAACACCGACGATTTGTTTTCGACTCAGTTGCTCGCGCAAAAACACTCGTGCGGCAACAGAAGTTGCGACAGGATGAAGACCGGCAATCAATGCGCTGAGGCCCGAAGGTAACCCAAGGTCAATAGCCACGAACACACCACCCAAATAGATGGCATGCATGAAGATACCGACGATTGTCGCGGCTGACCAGTCGCTTCGGGCCATTCGTGGCGCACGGAGCCCAGTTGCAATTAACCAAAGTAAACCTGCGGCGATAAACATTCGCACACTTAAAAATGTGAGCGGCCCCGCATCAGTTGTCGCGTATCGGGCGACCACAAAACCAGTGCTCCAGAGCGCAACGAAAATCGCTGGTGCAACTCGCGCAAGCGATTGCTGTTGACTATTTGACAAGAGCTAAATCTTAGTTTTTTGCGACAGTTGTTTGCCGATTTTTGCAAAGCCGGTGCCGAATGCGGCGATTTCAGCGGGAGACAGAAGGTCAATCATGTGGCGACGAACGCTTGCGACATGATGAGGTGCAACTTTCTTGATAAGAGCTAAGCCTTTTTCAGTTATTTGCGCGAATACCGCCCGACGATCTTCTTGGTCACCAACTCGCGAGACATACTTCGCTTTCAAAACACCATCCATTCGGCGAGTGAGACCACTTCGTGAAAGGCCTAAAGTTTGCGCAAGGTCACACATTTTCATCTTGTGTCCGGGCGCCTCCGAGAGCATTGCCAGCAGTTGATAATCGCCGCCATCAAGACCATATGGCTCAAGATCTTTGGTGATGATGTTGATCAAATCTGCCGACCGCTCGATAAAGCCACGCCATGCACGCATTTCGGCGTCTGTCAGCCACTTTGCCTTTGCCACGCTTAGATACTACCTTGTCAAGCCCGATAGTTGCGCTCGCAACTAGTTTTGCGTTATAGTTGTGCCCGCAACTAGTTCTCAGTCAGAGAACTACCAACAACAAAGGAAATAGTGAGATGAATACAGTTCTATTGATCGGGCGAATTCTGTTCGCCATTATGTTCGTATCTGGTGGTCTTAATCACTTGACAAAAGCAGAAGCTATGGCTGGTTATGCAGGTTTCAAAAAAGTACCAGCAGCAAAGCTTTCAGTTTTAGTTTCAGGAGTTCTTCTACTAGCGAGCGGACTTTCGGTCATTCTTGGTGTCTATGCAGACTTAGGTGCACTTGTGCTCGCAGTCTTGCTTGTATTGATGGCTCTCAAGATGCACGACTTCTGGTCTCAAACTGACGCCCAAGCAAAGCAGAATGAGACAATTGCATTCTTCAAGAACATTTCGATGGCCGGCGGTGCGCTAATAATGTTTGCAGTCGCAGCAACTGAAGGTTCTGACTACGGCTGGACACTCACAGACAGCCTTTGGCAATTCGCTAAGTAATCAAATTTTCTAAATTCAGTGGGCGGCACCCTCGGGTGTCGCCCACTTTTATTTTCGGCCGGCGAGCCAGTCGGTTTCGTCGCGGCCAAGGTCGCGAAGTCGACGAACTACCGGCAATGGCATTTCAATTTCTTCACCAGCGCGAACCTTTGCGATCATCGCGCCGTTTTCATCCCAAATGTGACAGGTATTTATAGTTGAGGCGAATTGTTTAATTCTTTGCTCTTGAAAATCTTCGGGTGATTTCGATGAATCATCAATCTCGCCGACCGAACTCACGCGCATTGACCAGCCAGTTTGAATTGCAACCGGTGCCATCGCTGCAAGCAACGCGCCGATGTGCGTGCAACCGCGCGAACTGCCGAAAAGTTCGCGCACCTTGGCATTAAAACCGCGGGCGATCGACATTCCCTCAAGTTTTTTATAGTGATCGGTAATGTTCGTGCAACCTAGATGCGGGTGGTTTTTGAACTCAACGCTCGCCTTTTCGATCAAAAACGTTGGATAAACAATCTGCATCTCAACGATCATGTGATGCATCCAAATCGGATCAGGATCATTTTCAATATAAAGACCCGCAGGCTTCTCATCGACAATCGCACCTCGCAGCAAGAACCGCTCGTCAGACATTCGAAACGCCTGCACTTGATATTGCCGAGTATGAATCAACTGATAATTAGCGTCAACTGGAAACAACTTGTTTGAGAACATTCCACTTACGCTAATGAAACAGACAACCGATGAAGTCATCCAACCGTCCAACTAGGGTCTGAATCATGGGAGAAGATTTAGACGGCAAGAATCTCTTATGGCCTGAAGGTTTTCTCTGGGGCACCGGCGCATCGTCGACACAATGCGAAGGCGCCGCACCAGCATCTGACTGGTTGGCTTGGGAACTTGAGGGCAAAGCGCCGAAATCTAACGATGGCAACGGATTCGCTTCCCGTTTTGGCGAAGACTTTGAAATTCTTGCGAGCCTCGGATTAACTCACCATCGACTTTCAATTGAGTGGGCGCGAGTTGAACCCCAATGTGGTGTGCATGATCATCAGGCCATTGAGCACTACCGAACGATTCTTGCCAAAGCTAAGCAGTCAAATATCAAAATTTGGGTGTGCCTACATCACTTCACGCTGCCAAAGTGGTTTGCAGATCTTGGCGGCTTTCTCGTCGAAGAAAATCGCAAAACATATTGGTCGCGCCATGTTGATTTCATTGCCGAAACGTTCGGCGACCTTGCTGCGGGTTGGCAGCCCGTCAACGAGACAAATTATTACGCAACGGCCGGGTATCTGGCTCACGGCTGGCCGCCAGGGCACAACAATGTCGAAGAGTGGCTAACAGTAAACGAGCAAATACATCTGGCAACAGCCGAAGCCGCAGTGCGTTTGAAGAAAACCAAGAAACCCGTCGCTTCTATTTTTGGTTTGTCAACACTTGAGCTGCTGGACGACCAAGTCGCATCTCAAAAATTTGCCGACAGATTTTATGATGCAAATTGGAATGCGGGCATCAGACTTTTTCGTGACGGTGTTTTGCAAATCGGCGACCGTAAACAAATTTCGCGCCCAGACCTAAGAGGGTCATTCGACATGATCGGCTTTTCTTATTACTCGGCACATGGTGTGCGCAACGGCAAGCTTGTCCCGTTTCCCGAATCTGAAAAGCAGTCACCACTTGGCTACGCGATCTGGCCAGTTGGGCTCGCCCGCGTTTTGCAACGTCTACATTCAGAATTACCCCACACCCCGTTGCTGATCGCCGAATACGGCATCGGCACTGATAACGACACCGAGAGATCCGACTATTTGACAGCAGGTCTAGAGATCGTCAAGCAGTTCTTGAAAATAGGTGTCGACATTCGCGGCTTCTTTCATTGGACGGCAGTCGACAACTACGAGTGGCTACATGGTTATGATCTGCGATTCGGAATCATCAATTCAGACCGAACCTTGAAACCCAGTGCTGAGGTACTGCGTAGCGTCGCAAAGCAATAACCGATCACAACACTTCATTTGAAATAAAGTGAACTAGCCAAACAAAAGCAACTGGAGACTCAAGTGAACACATCAATCGACACCGAAATCAGCAAATTAAAGCGCCTCAACTTAATTGCAGGTGCGCTGCACTTGGCATCACTGCTGGCGATTTTGTTCTTAGCCAACGACGCAAAACTACCAGTAAATGCGATTTATTTGACCGAAGCACCTGGCACGGGCAACTTTTCTGATCCAATCAATTTGTTTAATTTGAAAATTGGATACATGGTCGCGGCGTTCTTGGCGCTCTCAGCATTTTTTCATTTTTTAATTATTTCGCCAGCGATGTTTGGCAAATATACGGCCGGCTTAAAAAATCACATAAACGTTTTTAGATGGGTCGAATATTCATTGTCGTCAACAATCATGATCATCGTGATTTTGCAACTCAATGGCACTGCTGACTACATCGCATTGATGGGCATCGCCGGCGTGAACGTCTGCATGATTTTGTTCGGATGGCTTCAGGAGAAATACACGACACCGGGCGACGGCGATTTATTGCCGTTCTGGTTTGGCTGCATCGCAGGCATCGTGCCTTGGCTGGCAACACTGGTCAACATTCTTTCGCCAAAAGGGCCAGCCGAGTCAACCACGCCAGGTTTCGTCTACGGCATTGTGATCTCGTTGTTTCTCTTGTTCAACTGCTTTGCAATCGTGCAATATAAGCAATACAAAGCACAAGGTAAATGGGCAAATTATCTGCGCGGCGAACGCACATACATAATTCTCAGCCTTGTAGCAAAGTCACTTCTTGCTTGGCAGGTCTTCTCAGGCTCACTCGCCTCTTAACAAATTATTCTGAGCCGCGGAGGCTACGAACCGGTCGTTCTCTGTGTTTTTTCTCTATAACAACAATCGAGTCAAAGAAGTGAATAGTTGAAATCTCATGCTTCGCTAAAGACTTCCGCTTCATAGGCGCTCTGTGATACCAACTGTGCATTCCGTCTACTAGACCTTTTGCCATCTCAATCGCCGTGCCGGGCCTGCGAAATCCTCCGCCGTATGCCCACCAATAAGAAGTGTGAGTATCTTCAATTACGTAAAGTCCGCCATCCGATAACTTTGGAAACAGGTGATCGAAGGTTTTTCGTTGATGTCGAGCTTGATGACTGCCGTCATCAATAACAATGTCGATTCCACCGATTTTCTCGATAACATCCGTCAAAAAACTTGTGTCAGACTGCGAACCAATATGAACCGGCAAATCTTCAGTCGATAGGGATGCGCATTTCGGGTCGCGATCTATTCCGTGAATGATTGCGTTTTTACCGAAAAATTTTCGCCAGATCTCTAATGAACCACCTTTCCACACTCCAATCTCAAGAAATCTAACCGTCTTTAGGTCGCCGCTAATCAACTTCTGTCTGACTGGAATAAAGATCTGATCGTAGATTGGCAAATAGTGATGCCACTTGTCGACGGTTCGACCGTCATGATTAAAAAAAAGATGGCTGAACTGACCGTCGCCATCAAAGTTGATCGAGCTGTCTGCCTCAAAATCACTTGGTCGCCGACCGAGCAAATAATAAACTCTGAGAGCGTAAGGTCTTATTTTTAACCAAATTTTCATGATAATTAATTCTAAGTTTTCTGTAGTTGCTATATCAAATCACTCTCTATTAATCCAGGAGAAATTAAATGCCGGCAACCAATTCTGATCGAAGCAAGCACTTTGCGGCGATCGAAAAGAAGCACGGCGAAAAAGCGACTGTTTGGCTGAAACGCCTCAAAGATTTAAAAACCGACAAATATCAAGAGCAAATAGCTTTTTTGCGCGAGAACCATGGTTTCAGCCAGGCACACGCAAATGCGCTGGTGATGTATCACCGTGGGTCAAAATCTTCGAACAAATTTGGTACACCCGAAAACTATTTCAAAACTATTGACCCACAAGTTGCGAAGACAATCAAAAAGATTTTCGCCGCAGTCACAGCCAAACATAAAAATCTTGAGCTTGTAATGGCGTGGAATCAACCGATGTTGCGCCTTGGAACTGGCTATATTGTCGGAGTTTCAGTTTCGAAAAACCACTTGACTCTGAATCCATTCAGTGCCACAGTGCTAAAAAGTATGTCATCCAAACTCGCAAAATATGAGGTCAAAAAACACACGTTTCTTGTGCCACTTGACTGGAAAGTTGACCCTGCATTGATGCAAGCGATCGCCAAAGCACGCATCGCCGAAATCACCAAGAAATAGCGAGCCCGCGAATTGTTTAAAGTTGTCGACAATCTTCGTTCAATCGAGTTTGGCACCCCTGGTGAAAGTCGGGCACGGCTAGTCGAATTTATTGTCAACGGAAACAAACGCGCAACGGCTGGCCTACTTGACGACTACGCAAAAGAATCAGAGCCGATTGAAAATGTCGGTGAATGTTTAGCGATGCTCGACAACAACGATCATCACGTTGCAACTTTGCGCGTTACCCGGGTCGAAGTTTCTCGGTTCATCGATGTGCCAGACGAGTTTGCGTTGGCTGAAGCCGAAGGTGACCTCAATGCCGCCGACTTTCGCGCAAGCCACAGCAATTATTGGTCGCAAATTGGCGAAACGATCACCGACGACACTCAAATTGTGCAGGTTTACTTCGAACTACTCACCCACCGACTGCGACCTTTGCAAGCAAGTGACGCCGAGTGGATTTACCATGCGTGCCAAGACACCGAAGTGCAGCGTTGGACAAAAATTCCGCGTCCGTATACGCGCGAACACGCGACGTCTTTCGTCGTCGATCAAAACGGAGAACTACTTGCAAACGCAATCATCAACTCGCGCACGGGCAAACCTGCTGGTGTCGCCGGCATTCACCACATCAAAGATGGTGTAGCGACAGTCGGTTATTGGATTGCACCCGAAGCGCGACGCACAGGCGCAGCGTCAACAGCCTTGAGAATTTTGCCATCAATTGCCAAACGACTTGGCCAAGTGCATACAGTGCGCGCTGTAATCGCAGAAACCAACACCGCTTCTCGCGCTACCGCTGAGCGTGCAGGCTTCAAGATTGCACGCAACTCAGCCGAGCATTGCCCAGATGGCGCCACTCAAACCGCCGCTCTCGACTACGAACTCACAAATCAGCAATAACTATTTTTCGCATCGACATCATCGCTGACCAGGCTTTGTCGGCGACAGAATTATCAGTACTGTAAATTTTGCTTGCGAGAATGCGTGGCGTGATCTGCCAACTCACCCCAAAACGATCTTTGCACCAGCCGCACATACTTTCTTCTCCGCCGTTTGTCGTGATTGCGCTCCAAAGTCGATCTATTTCTTCCTGAGTGTCGCAGTGCACCTGAATTGACGCAGCTTCCGAGTGTTTGAAGAACGGCCCTCCATTGAGCGCCAAAAACTGACGGCCATTTAACTCAAACTCAACAGTCAAAACTGAGCCTTTCGGCTTAATCGGGTGATCGCGATAATAAGACGTGTTAGTGACTGTCGAGTTTGGCAGAAGCGATACATAAAAATTTGCAGCTTCGACCGCCTCGTTGTCATACCAAAGACAGATAATTGGTTCGCTTATTGCCACACCGCAAGTTTAAATCTTTGTGATTATTCATCTATCATCGAGTCGCGACTGAAAGGTTTGACAGATGCGTTATCTATTTGCCGTAATTGACAGCCAGACAAATTCGGGTACTCGCGAAGAGGCAGTCACGATTGACGCATTTAACGACAAAATCGGTGCGAGTGGCCAACGACTAATGGCAGCAGGCCTTGTCGCGCCTCGTGATGCGAAAGTTTTCGATAATCGCGGCGATGCGGCCCTCATATCTGATGGTCCGATAAATCAAACACACGAATACATGTCAGGTTTTTGGATCATTGACGCCGCCACCGACGCGCTCGCACACGAACTCGCCGCCGAAGCCTCAAAGGCATGCAACCGTCGCATCGAAGTTCGCCGATTTCTCTGAATCGGCAAATCTTCAAGTCAGAACAATATTTTTAACTTCGCCTAAAACCTTCGGCAGCGCGTTGAGCGACACTGCGCACCAAAGCGCGACGGTCACTAACTTTTCCAATCTTCTTTTCGAGAGGTCCGTCAATAATTAGGGTGGCTAACCCGTGGGCCAACGACCACATCGCTGTCGCTTGAACACGAATTTCATCTATCGATGCAGAATCTCCAACCATTTCACTAACGGCATCGAGCAAAGTATCAAACGCATCGTCGGCGGCCTTTTGGGTTTCTGGTGATTCACCGATCTGACACAAGTCGGCACGAAACATAACTCGAAAGTGACCTTTGTTTGCGATTGCGAAGTCAACATAGCGCTCACAGAGTCGCACGCAAATTTCTCTATCTTCGTCAACCCGTGCCGGACCACTAATTGCAGCTGAAAATTTCTTGAAGCCCTCCAAGGCGATTTCGTTGAAGATCGCACTGCGATCGCCAAAGTGGTGATACGGCGCTTGGTGACTTACGCCAGCATCAGCGGCAATCTGCCGAAACGACAAGCCATCTGGGCCATTTTCGGCAACGTATTTAACCGCAGCCTTAAGTACTTTTTCGCGAAGAGTCTGCGTCATTGCTTTTGGGGCCACGACTTGACACTATCAAGTATTGCGACTAGACAGTGTCTATGTCAAACAGCAATCTAACTAACGCCGAACTCACTCACCCCGACAGCAAAGTGCACGCACGGCGCTGGTGGATTTTGACAATCCTTTGTCTCTCAGTCTTTTTGGTTGTTGTCGACAACCTAATCATCAATGTGGCGATACCAACTCTGGCTCGCGAACTCGGCGCCACCACGAGCGGCTTGCAATGGATCGTCGATTCATACGCTTTAGTTTTCGCAGGCTTGTTGCTCGCATGCGGCGGGCTCGCCGACAGATTCGGTCGCAAGTTAATGATGCAAATCGGCATGTTGCTTTTCGGTTTGTTCTCCGCTTGGGCAGCCTTCACCGACACAACAGGCGCACTCATCACCGCTCGCGGCCTAATGGGTATCGGTGCCGCGCTCGTGTTTCCGGGCACGTTGGCAATTCTCATCGACGTGTTTCGCAATCCAGTTGAGCGCGCAAAGGCAATTGGTGTGTGGTCTGCTGTATCTGGCGCCGCAGTTGCATTTGGTCCAGTAACTGGCGGTCTGCTGCTCAAATATTTTTGGTGGGGATCAGTCTTCCTCATCAACATTCCAATCGTCATTGTCGCTTTAGTTCTCCAATGGCGCTTCGTTCCAGAATCAAAAGACCCCAGCGCCGAGCGGCTCGACTTCGCTGGCTTCCTACTATCAATCGCATTTGTTTCGCTACTTGTCTACACAGTTATCGAAGGGCCACACCGCGGTTGGTCAAGCACTGCGACTATCGCTGGTTTCGTCGGCACTGTTATTTTGCTCGCTGCATTTATTTGGCGCGAACTTAACACCGAGCACCCCCTGCTCGATGTTCGGGTTTTTCGCGACATGCGAGTGACAGCGGCAACTTCTTCAATTGCAATCGCATTCTTTTCGCTTTTTGGTTTCACATTTTTAGTGACTCAATATTTTCAATTTGTGCGCGGCTACCCGCCACTCGAATCTGGTTTGCGCACACTTCCATTTGCATTTGGCGCGGGCGTCACTTCGCCACTCGCCGCACGACTCGCGCTTCGCTTCGGCCCAAAACGCATTGTGCCAATTGGTCTTCTATTAATGGGTATTGCAATCATTTGGGTTGGCACTCAAGACGCTGACTCTGCATACTTTGGTCCGATTGTTAGCAGCATGGTTTTAATGGCATGCGGTCTTGCCCTCGTCACCAGCCCGTCATCTGAGTCGGTCATGGGCTCGTTGCCGCGCGAAATGGCAGGTGTGGGCTCTGCGATCAACGACACGAGTCGCGAAGTCGGCGGCACGCTTGGCGTAGCAATTATCGGCAGCGTTTTTGCAACAACATACGGGCCAAAGATCGTCGAGTTACTAACACCATTCAATTTGCCTGAAACTGCATTGTCTGCAGCCGAAGAATCAGTTGGTGCAGCGTTCGCCGTGTCAGAGCAGGTCGGTGAC
>JNSL01000165.1_pt1 | contig 12194 bp, 11 predicted proteins | sample 210691 | NCBI WGS metagenome assembly JNSL01 (sample SAMN02808685, study PRJNA238866) | freshwater metagenome | biome: fresh water; feature: freshwater reservoir; material: water; isolation source: water column of the freshwater reservoir Embalse de Amadorio in Spain | place: Spain: Valencia ...
GGATGATTTTGGAACCGCGCGTTGTGAGAATCATTACAACCTTGCATGGGCATGGGCGCTTGACTCTCCGTTTCAGTGGATGAAGCAGGTGGCATCACACTTTGGTGGCACACGAAATGCGATGGCGGTGCAGTGGCCTGCACGCATTAGCGATGCAGGTGGGTTGCGCACCCAGTTCCACCACGTGGTGGATGTAATGCCTACGTTGCTTGCTGCAGCCGGGGTAGCTATGCCAACGGCAGTGAATGGTTTGCAACAGTTGCCCGTTGATGGCGTGTCCATGTTGTACGCAATGGATGGTGCTGATGGTGCTTCAACGCGCACCACGCAGTATTTCGAGATGTTCGGTAATCGAGCGATATATCACGATGGGTGGATTGCGTCGTGTTTCCATGGGCGAGTGCCGTGGAACAGATTCGGCATGGTGCCGTTCGATGGCCCTCAGGAAAAATGGGAGTTGTACAACATCGCCAATGATTTCTCTCAAGGCGTAGACCTTGCAGAGAAAAATCCAGAGAAACTGGCAGAGTTGCTCGCATTATTTGACTCTGAAGCGAAACGAAACAATGTGTATCCGCTGAGAGAACCGGGTTCCACTTTAGGAATGACAGTGGTGCCACCTGAAAATCTTGGCGGTCTGAAAAAGATGACGTATACGACTGATCACATTCGTATGCCAGAACGCTCTGTGGTGAATCTGAAGAATTGTTCGTTCCGCATTACGGCAGAAGTTGAAGTGTCATCTTCAACGTGCAGTGGTGTGATTGCATGCCAGGGCGGCAACATGGCGGGCTGGACGTTGTATCTGAATGATGACGGTTGTCCTGTGTATCACTACAACTGGATGGGTCATGATCATTTTGTGGCTACATCGCTCGTGCCGCTCTCCATGGGGCGTCACGAAATTGTTGTGGACTTTGTCTATGACGGAGGCTTCGGTGTGGGAGGCCATGCGGTGCTGCTTGTCGATGCAATTCCTGTTGCACATGTGCGAGTAGAACGCACAGTTCCGATTGTGTTTTCAATGAGTGGCGAATCATTTGACATCGGAATGGACACGGGTGCACCCGTTGGCTTTTATCCTCACGTGTATCGGTGCACTGCAATTATTCACGGTGTCACGTTGGAACGTTTGAGTGAGCCATCGCCTGATATTGCTGCTCTCATCGTTGAGGGTGAATTTCGTGCGAGCCTTGCAACGCAATAGAGCGTTTATTCAATAGTGCGTTGACGAGCCTCATCAAGCCCACAGAAGTAGGCCTCGAGTGCTCGTGCTTTATCGAAAAGATGTTGAGGACGAGAAGCAATCCCTGCAGTCGTGGCGCGTGGAGCAAACTCAATAAAGGTTCCGCTGTGAGTCTCTGACCATATGCGTTGCTCAGCGTCTGTTCGTCTTTCAACGAATCGTCCGAATGGACCAAACATGGCACCTGCGAGTGGAGCAATAATGACGAGACGTTCTGCGCCATCGGCTAGGTCGACACTGACGCCTGAGCGCACTCCACCATCTACGTATCTACGTCCATTGATCCTCTGTGGAGCGAGGAGGCCAGGCACAGCAGACGATGCGGCTACAAGGTCAGCAAGTGGAGTGTCGGCGCCACTGAGGACCGTGCGTCGCAGTCGCGGAACTTCAGTGACCACCACGCGCACAGTGGGGTCTGTGGCATTGCCGAATACTTCTCGGGCTGATGCGGCGAGCACTCCGGCACGAGGGTTGGGAAATGTGGGAACTTCGAGTCCTGCGAGGTCCTTGTAGGAAATCTTTAGTGCCGTTGCTGCGGCTGCCCAGGAGCCAGCAGAGGTACCAAGCATGGGACAGCCGTGTAAGTCGATGCCACGTTCGCGGAGGCCTTCAATGACGCCAAGTGCGTATCCGATGCCAAAGAGCCCACCACCGCCAAAGACGCCGCTAAGTGTCGGGTTTGTCTCCATGCCCCATTCTGCTCTATCTCTAGGTTCAATTTGTAATGAGCATTAGGGTCTCCATATGGAAACAGTGGTCCTAATTCCATCTCTTGGCCGCCCAGCTTCAGATTTTGATTTGCTCCGTCATGCATTAATTGAAGAAGGTTTTAATGCGGTGGGAATTGATCCACGTCCCACTTTTCCGGGTAAACCCACATTGCATGACCTAGCAGCCGACACAGTTGCACAACTTGACGCCCTTCAAATAGAGCAATTCCATCTCGTAGGGCATGCGTTTGGAAACAGGCTCTCTCGGTGTATCACAGCTGACTTTAATCATCGTGTGAAGTCACTCACTCTGCTCGCTGCTGGAGGACTTGTTGAACCTGAGGAACATATCTGGGCCGCGCTCGCGGCCTGTTATGACGAAACTTTGAGTGACCTAGAACATATGAAGAATGTGGAGATGGGATTTTTTGCAGATGGTAACGATTCATCGGTGTGGCGTCACGGTTGGTTCCCTGAAGTTATGAAGTATCAAAGAGCTGCTGTACTAAGAACGCCTCGTGATGACTGGTGGGGTGCAGCGGTGGATCGCATTCTGGTGGTGCAGGCTTTGCAGGATGCAATCGCACCTAAAGAAAATGGTCGACGTTATGTGGCGGAATCTGCACCACACGCGCGGTTGGTAGAGATCAATGGAGCTGGCCATGCGATGTTGCCTGAACAGCCCGAGGCAATAGCCTCTGCGATTATTGAATTTCTGAAAGGGTAAAAAATGGAGGCGCGAATTCTCACATGGAACTTGTGGTGGCAGTTTGGGCCATGGCGTGATCGTCAAGAAGCAATCTTGTCTACATTGCAGTCCGAGCAGCCAGACATTGTGTTCTTGCAAGAAGTGTGGGCGCAAGAAGGTGGTCTAGACCAGGCGCAATGGCTCGCCGATGAGATGAACATGTTTGTCGCACGCACTGAAGGTCCGTGGTACGACAATGGCGTCAGTTTGGGTAACGCCATCTTGTCGCGTTGGCCGATTGTGTCGTGGGAAGTTCATCGTCTGCCTGACGTAACTGGTGCGCCAAGTTACCGGCGTGCCGTGGTGGCACATGTTGAGACACCGTTTGGTCGCATGTGGACCGTATGTACGCACTTGGATTACAAATTTGATGCATCGGCTACGCGTATGGCTCAGTGTGAAGCGTTGTGCGGAATCGTGTCGCAACTTCGCAATGATCCAGAAGTAGAACTGCCAGTCTTGCTTGCTGGTGACTTCAACGCGGTTCCAGATTCAGACGAGATTCGCATGATGACGGGGCGAAGTGAGCCTGCTGTTGATGGTTTGGTGTTTACCGACATGTGGGAAGTTGCTGGTGAAGGAACTGGGTTTACGTGGCGACGCGATAATCCGTATATCGAAGATTCAGCGTGGCCGAACCGACGGTTGGATTATCTGTTTGTGTCATGGCCGCGCCCACGGCCAATAGGTAACCCCACACGGATGTGGTTGGCAGGTTTAGAGACTGTTGGCGGAGTGCAGCCGAGTGATCATGCGGCAGTTGTCGCAGATATTCGAATGGTGGGCGAGTAAGTCTTACAGCGCCGGTTTTCTGAGCACTGTCGGTGTTCTACGTACTGTCGTTTTTCTGAGCACTGTCGGTTTTCCACGCAACTCACCAAACACCTACTCGTTGTGGTGTTTGGAAAACCATCAGGTTTGGTGTCGTTAATCCAAACGTGACAAGAGGGGGGAGTTCTGTGGGTTGAGTGGTATTCCGACAGTCCGACCGAAAAAAGATTCTCCAGCATCACAACCGAATTGCCGCACACATCTTCCGCATGGCAAATGAATCTTTACTCCAGCACAATCCCTTCAATTCATTTACGAGAGGCGTTGAAGGGGATGTCCTCTTCATACTTGGACGCAGTTCGTTTCAAGAATCGGCATCGCACATCGCAACCATTAGTGGCCGATCGCGAAGCCAGGTAATGATGGTGCTCGCGTACCTAGTTCTCAGTGGGCTAGTTCTCGTGCAGCGATATGAACAATGGACGGGTCACAGATTGAATCCGGAACACCCACTTACTCCCTTTATTCGCTCAATTTCTCGCGTCAGCGGTTGTGAAGACTTTCGAGTCGCTCCTACCAGGAGCACTGAAGGCGCTTCACGCCATTAATGAACGAGCTTTGCAAGTATGCAGGCTCGCCCTCGGTGCGCAATGTGGGCATGCGACGTGCGATCTCTTGGAACATCACGGAAACTTCACGACGAGCAAGGTTTGCACCTAGGCAGAAGTGTGGGCCACCTGCTCCAAAGCCAATCTGTGCAGGCGCAATCTCGCGGCGCACATCAAATTGGTATGGGTTTGCAAATGTGCGCTCGTCACGGTTGCCCGATGAATAGAACATCACCACTTTTTCGCCTTCAAGAATCTTTTGACCGTTGATTTCTGTGTCTTGTGTTGCTGTGCGACGGAAGTGGATAACAGGTGTAGCCATACGCACAATCTCTTCGACTGCGGTGCGGTTATGTGTATCGAAATCATCAAACCAAATCTTGCGTTGATCAGGATTGTCAGTCAGCAACTTCATTCCGTGCGAGATGGCATTACGGGTTGTTTCGTTACCAGCCACAACGAGCAAAATAAAAAATGAACCGAACTCCTGAGCAGTCAGGCTTTCACCATCCACTTCAGCTGCCATCATGACGCTCGTGATGTCGTCGCGTGGGTTGGCTTTGCGATCTTCGCCAAGTGCCTGTGCGTAGGCAAAGATTTCCATGCCCACCGTGAGTAGATCCTCGTATGAAGTGACGAACTCTGGGTCACCAACGCCAAGAATGGTGTTGGTCCAACGGAAAATTTCTGAATGGTCAGACTCAGGAACGCCCATCATGTCGCAAATGATTTCCAATGGCAGTGGCGCTGCCACTTGTTCTACGAAGTCGCATGAACGGCCAGGGAAATCTTGCAACAAGCGGTCCACTACTTTTGCTGCGCGAATCTTTACTTGATCTTCGACACGTGCAATCTCGCGAGGACCAAAGCCCTTTGCAACAATGCTGCGAAGACGGAAATGCTTTGGGTCGTCCATGTTGATCATGGAGCCAAAGAACTCATTCAGCTCAACAGGCAAGTCACCAATGTTTGAACCTTGTCCACTGCAGAACTGTGACGCATTGCGGCTCACATGCCAGATGTCGTCGTGGCGGGTCAGTGCGCGATATCCACGACCTGGGGGAAATGGCGAATCTGGGATGACGGTTTCTTGAAAGAAATGGAAGGGGGATTCATCGCGCAGGGTCTTGAATGCCCCCTCGCGCCATTCACGTGAGGCCGTCCAGAAAGTTTCGCTGGAAAGGTCGATGTCGGAAAGTGGAACGTTGGGCAACTGCATGAAGGAAATAGTAGAAGAAATAGAGTCGATACTGCGTAGCGAGGCGAGTCGACGGGAGTCGAGGGCAGATTTTCCGACAAACCTGACTACCCTTATGGGGTCGGTTCGAAGAGCGAACCACGAAAGGAATCCATGCCTGAAGCAGTAATCGTCGCCACAGCCCGTAGCCCTATCGGTCGCGCCAACAAAGGTTCTCTCAAAGACCTTCGTCCCGACGACATGGCAGCACAAATCGTTCGTGCACTCATGGCCAAAGTGCCACAAGTGAAGTCAACCGATGTTGAAGACCTCATTATGGGAATCGGCCAGCCAGCAGGCGAAGGCGGATTCAACATTGGTCGTATGGTCGCAATTCTTGCTGGCCTCGACGATGTTCCTGGCGTCACCGTCAACCGTTACTGCTCATCTTCATTGCAGACCATTCGCATGGCAGCCCATGCCATTCGCGCCGGAGAAGGCGATTGCTTTATCGCTGCTGGTGTTGAAGCAGTGAGCCGTTACGCATCAGGTGCATCTGACTCTGCTCCAAACGCAATCTTCAAAGATGCAGGTGCACGTACTCGTTCACGTGCCGAAGGTGGCGCACCAGTGTGGACGCCGCCAACCGGTCTTCCCGACGCATACATCGCAATGGGTCAGACTGCAGAAAACGTTGTTCAGCAAGAGGGCGTCACTCGTGAAGAGATGGACCACTTCGGTGTTCGTTCACACAACCTCGCAGTTGCTCACCAAGAGAATGGTTTCTTCGAGCGTGAAATCACTCCACTCGTATTGCCAGACGGCACCGTCGTTAGCAAAGACGATGGCCCACGCGCCGGCACTACATACGAAGCAACATCACAGTTGAAGCCAGTGTTCCGCCCAGACGGATCAGTAACAGCTGGAAACGCTTGCCCATTGAATGATGGTGCAGCAGCAGTAATGGTGATGAGTGATACCAAGGCAAAGCAATTGGGACTCACCCCGCTTGCACGCATCGTGTCCTCAGGTGTTTCTGGTCTCAACCCAGAAATCATGGGCCTTGGTCCAATCGAAGCATGCCGTCAAGCACTGAAGCGCGCTGGCATGACAATCGATCAGATTGACCTTGTTGAAATCAACGAAGCATTTGCTGCACAGGTTCTTCCTTCAGCAAAGCACCTTGGAATTCCAATGGACAAACTGAACATCCATGGTGGTGGTATTGCGCTTGGTCACCCATTCGGTATGACCGGTGCTCGCATCATGACAACCCTCATCAACGGTCTTCAGTGGGAAGACAAGACCTACGGCATGGAGTCCATGTGCGTCGGTGGTGGCCAGGGTATGGCAATGATCATCGAGCGTTTGAAGTAATCAACGCTTCGTACAACTGAATCGAGCTATTGCTCGGAAGTACTGGTAACGGTCGTGGTTCTCAACATGAGGGCCACGACCGTTCCGCATATCGTCATCAATGCGGCGGCGAATCCAAATGTTGCACCTGGTCCATACGAGCCGTAGAGCGCTGGCGCAATAAAAGACATAATCGTTCCGGCCAGCAAGTCGCCGCTTCCATTCAAACCTTGTGCTGCACTTGCACGGCCTTTTGGCGCGACGGCTGCCATAAGCGATTGTGTTGCAGGTATCGACAAGGCACCAATGCTTCCCTCGACCAGTGCGAAACCAACGAGGAGCCACGCATTGGGTAAGTACCCGTACACAAGAACAAGGGGGACAGTACAGAAAATACCGATCACTGTCATGCGCGCAGGTCCGCGTCGGTCAGAGAGTCGACCACCCGCAGCGCCAAGAACAATGAACGGAATGGTGTACAACAAGAACGTCATTCCCACCATCACGTTGTTTCCACCGCGGTCTGTTACATATCGATCCCATAGTGAGTCGTAAATTCCTACTGGAATAAACAAAGTGAGCGATGCGAGTACAGATGCTCGCACAGCGCGAATACGAAGCAGTTCATAACTTGGTCGCCGAGATTCGTTGGTAGTGGGGAGGCGCGGTAGATCCTTTGGTGCAACAATGACAAAAGCGATCATCGCAACGACACCAAAAATCAAAAATGCTCCGCGCAGTCCGAATGGGCCAATCAATAAAGCACCAATCAACGGTCCGCCTGTGAAACCAGCCAGTTCGATGCCGCGAAGACGTCCCAATCGTTCTGCTGATCGGTTCTTGTCCATGTTGGCAGCGATTGCTTTGATGGCGGGGCCACTCGTGCCCAATGATGCACCCGTCAGTGCGCGGGCAACTACAAAAATCCACAAGTTGTTTCCAAATGCAAACAACACAGAACCGAGAAATGCCAGCACAAGTGCCGCAAGCACCAAACGCTTCGGTGCGCCACGGTCTGCAAATGGTGCAACAACTAATTGCACAATAAACGACGCCATAAATCCGGCGGCAGAAATAAACCCGAGGCCAGCAGCACTAAAGCCGTACTTGTCTTGCAAGTCGCTGAGCGCGGCAAAAATCATGCTGTTGGAGACGGTGACGCCAAATGCGCAAATGAGGAGTGGACCGATACCCATGGTGAACTTGGCCAAGCCGCGTTCTTGTTGTGAGTTGTTCATCAGTGAATGAATCCGTTCCACCGATTCATCCGATCGGCACGAATGACAACCATAGTGGGGTCATCTGAGGCAAGGGCGCCACGTACCACCCAGGTCTCGCCGTTATACGTGAATTCAGCGAGAAGGAAATGTTCGCCATCGACTACACCAACAGCATCACCTTTTTCCATAGGGAACAACGTGGCTATAACAAGTCCAGCTCGAGCAACTTCGGCGCGCCACAATTCTGCCAGACCTGCTCGAAGCAAAGGGTCATTCAATAAATCTGTTCCTGTGAGACGTAGTTCAATGAGATCAAGATCAAGTAGTTCAATCTCTGAACCATCCACTAGGTCGCTACCGGCAAGGTTGTCGTAAATAACGACGATTGGATCCTCTGAAACAGCGTCGGCGCCAACAGTTCCGTATCGAACCATGGGCAATCCATCAGTGTCTACCGTGGATACACGAACACGTTGTCCGCTACGAAACGAACGAGGCATATCAGCGCGACAATGCGGTGAGGACAGCATCGTTAAACACTGGCCAGTACTGCATGCCCCATTCGGTGAACTCTCGTTCTGCAAACATCACGCATGCTGCGTCGGCAACAGGGTCAACCCACAGAAAAGTTCCTATGCCGCCAAAGTGGCCAAAGGTAGAAGCGGAGTTTCGTGTCGCTGTCCAATGTGGAGTTTTGTGTCCACGGATCTCAACACCCAGTCCCCATGGGCAAGGGTCAAACGACCCAACACTTGGAACTACTCCTGCTAGGTCGGGAAATACTGGAGAGATGGCATCCATCCACGTTTCACGAGCGATGAGAGTTGGTTGACGTAACTCATCCACAAAAAACATCATGTCGTGCACTGTGGAATGAATGTCTTTTGCACATGAACCCTGAAGAGAGGAGTGGTGCATGCCTAAGGGAGCAAAGACGGCGTCATCGAGGTATTCAACAAATGCAATACCCGTGCTCTGTTCCACATGTTCAGCGAGCAACTCAAACCCGGTATTTGAATAAATCCGTTTTGTTTCAGGGCGAGTGATGGGTTGTGCACCGTCAAACGAATAACCACCAGCATGAGACAACAAATGACGAACAGTGCAACCTGCTTGACCCACTGCGTCATCCATATTGATGCTGCCTTCTTCAATAGCAATCAGTACAGCCCAAGCGGCAAGTGGTTTGCTTACCGATGCAATGCGTTGCGAACGTTCAATATCGCCAAATGATTCGGTGCCACCAGCGTGACGCACCCCAATGGAGACATTGTCGACTGGCCAGGACTCGGCTAGTTCCCATGCCGCATTGAGAAGCGACATATCAGGCTCCGGCGCGAATAAGTTCTGCGACGCGAAAGGCGAGGTCTAGTGATTGGCGACCATTAAGGCGTGGGTCGCAAATGGTTTGGTAACGATCATCAAGATTGTCATTTGTGATGTCGTCCGTGCCGCCGGTGCACTCGGTGACATCATCGCCGGTGAGTTCAATATGAATTCCACCAGGCCATGTGCCTTCGGCCTTGTGGGCGCGAACGAATCCAGCAATCTCGTCGACAACTGATTCGAAGTGGCGAGTCTTGCGACCGTTTGGAGCAGTGATGGTGTTCCCATGCATTGGATCGCATGCCCATACGACTGGATGACCAGCATCGCGCACTGCGTGAAGAAGTGGTCGAAGTGAATCTTCCACTTTGTCTGCACCCATGCGGCTAATCAATGTCAGTCGTCCAGGAACTTGCGCAGGGTTCAATGCTTCGCACAATTCAAGAACAAACTCTGGGGAAGTGGTGGGGCCAACTTTGCAACCGATGGGGTTGCCAACGCCACGCAAGAACTCCACGTGTGCGCCATCTAGTTGACGAGTACGTTCACCGATCCACAACATGTGTGCAGAGCAGTCGTACCACTGGCCAGTCAATGAGTCTTGACGAGTGAGTGCTTCTTCGTACCCAAGAATGAGTGCTTCATGGCTTGTGTACACATCGACTTCATGCAGCGCTGAATAGTTCTCGGTATCCACACCACAGGCACGCATGAAATTGAGCGCGCGCTCGATCTCTGCAGAAAGCTCAACGTAACGTTGGCCTTCTGGGCTTGATGCAACAAACTCTTGCGTCCATGCATTCACGCGATTCAAATCTGCGAATCCACCCTTAGTGAATGCACGCAACAAGTTCAATGTGCTGGCGCTCTGATGGTATGCCTGCACTAAACGCTGAGGATCAGGAATGCGTGCTTCAGCATTCGGGTGCACATCATTCACGATGTGGCCACGAAACGATGGCAATTCAAGATCACCAATTTTTTCAGTCGGTGATGAACGTGGCTTGGCGAACTGGCCAGCCATGCGACCAACTTTGACAACAGGAACACCCATTGAATAGGTGAGTACAACTGCCATCTGCAAGATGACGCGCAATTTTTCACGAATGTTGACTGCAGAGAACTCTTCGAAACTTTCAGCGCAATCGCCGGCTTGCAGTAAGAACGCATTGCCGGCAGCAACTTTTCCTAATGCAGTCTGCAGAGAGCGAGCTTCTCCGGCAAAGACCAGGGGAGGAAAGCTACTGATTTGTCCGAGTGCAGAATCAAGCGCAGCCTTGTTCGGCCATTCAGGTTGTTGCTGTACAGGAAATGTCTGCCAGGTCTGGGGAGTCCAACTGCGTGCCATAAGGTTCCTAGCCTTGCGCCACACCAGGGGTCAGCGCAAAGGATTTATTGACGATGGGTGGCGATCAGACGGCGAGGATGCGCTCGGCATCATCGCGTAGGCCTTCAACAGCACGGCTCACGAGGCGACGAGCAGCTTCGGCTGTAACGCCGAGGTCTTCGCCCACTTCACGGAAGCTCTTACGCTCTCCGTCAAGAAGTCCAAAACGTGCCTCGACTGCGTAGCGAGCACGGTCGTCGAGTGTTCCAAGAAGTTCGTCGAGCAATTCGGTGTCGACCATGGCCATAACGGCATCTTCAGGAGTTCCCTGACCGTTGTCCATGAGGTCACCAAGTGTTGCGTCGCCGTCGTCGCCCACGGTCTTGTCGAGAGAGACAGGAGTGGTGAGGCGGTGAAGTTCAGCATTGCCAACGTCGAGTGTTTCGCCGTCGCCAGATGCCTGACGCAATGCAGCACGAAGGCTTGCAGAACGATCACCAGGGATACGAATGAGGCTTGCCTTCTGGTCAAGTGCACGACCAATTGCTTGGCGGATCCAGAAAGTTGCGTATGTGGAGAATTTGAAACCACGGCGCCAGTCGAACTTGTCGACTGCGTGCTCAAGACCAAGGTTGCCTTCTTGAATGAGGTCGAGAAGGTCCATGCCCTGTGGCAATGGGTAGCGACGTGCAATGGAGACAACGAGGCGAAGGTTCGAGCGGATGAAGCGATCCTTTGCAGCGGCTGCATTACGCAGGTCACGACGAAGGGCTGCTCCGCGCTCGCCGTTTTCAAGACGTGTTGCGGCGTCGCGGCCGGCTTCGATGGCCTTAGAGAGCTCGCGCTCGTCTTCGGCGGTCAGCAAAGATACTTTGCCGATGTCGTTCAGATAGAGACCAATTGAGTCATTCATGATGCAGTGTTCAACCGTTAATTCGTAGTAGTTGTTCCCATGTGGACCGTGGCAACGGGCACATGGAAGTGTCAACAAGGAGGGTTCCTAGTCGGGGGACTGATGAGAATAACACGCGCCTGTGGCCCTGGCTAGGGGCAATTTCAAAATGTTTTCGGGCTGCTCAGGCGAGGGGGCGCAGACCTCATACACTCGCCACGTGACTAGTCCCTCTGTTCGCCGAGTGGGTCTCCTCGGCGGGACCTTCGACCCGCCCCACTTTGGGCACCTGGCTATGGCCGATGCGGCGATGAGTCAATTAAGTCTTGACGAGGTGCGTTTCGTGGTGGCCCATGAGCCATGGCAAAAAGTGGGCGAACGGGTCGTGACCGACTCGGCGATTCGCCTGGCCATGACCGAGGCCTTGGTGAATGGGCGCCCAGGTCTGAGCGTTGACGACCAAGAGATTCGCCGGCAGGGCCTTACTTATACGGTCGACACCCTGGAAGCCACGAAGGCCGCCGACCCATCTATAGAGATGTTTCTCATCGTGGGAGCAGACACGGCCGAAAGAATGCATACGTGGCATCGTCTGTCTGACGTGCTCAGGCTCTCTACGCTCGTCATAGTGAATCGTTCGTCCGACATCGTTTCTGTGCCAAGTGCCGTGCAGGGCGCACGCCATGAAGTGGTCACCATGGATCCAGTTCATGTGTCGAGTAGTGATATTCGTACAGCGGTGGCAACAGGTGCGTCCATTGACGCGATGACGTCGCCTGCTGTTCAGGCAATCATCGCGCAACACCACCTATA
>JNSL01000166.1_pt1 | contig 12173 bp, 10 predicted proteins | sample 210691 | NCBI WGS metagenome assembly JNSL01 (sample SAMN02808685, study PRJNA238866) | freshwater metagenome | biome: fresh water; feature: freshwater reservoir; material: water; isolation source: water column of the freshwater reservoir Embalse de Amadorio in Spain | place: Spain: Valencia ...
AATTTCACGCCCAGCGCCAGCGGCTTTTTTACCCTCAAAATCGCTTCTTTTTGCCGCTAATTCATCTTCCATCTCACTCAGAGTCATCGCTGGATTTAGCGGCAGCTGGAGAACTTTTCTAATCGATGCAATTGGTTGAGAAGGCTGTGGTGACTTAACTCGTTTGCGATAGAGAGCGATAGGAGTTACAGATCCATATGCAATTCTCTCAATCTCCATTTCTCTAGGTTCTGCATCAACCACTGCATGTACTGCTTCAATTCCTAGGCGTTTACCCATAAGAACTTCTGGACCGGGATGATCAAAGAAAGCTTCGAGCGGAAGAACATTGCCGGCTGCCCCTTGTAGAAAGAGGCAGATTCCGCCACGAATTAACTCAACTTGATTGCGAAGCGGGCCGATAAAGTCACTGCCACTAAATGGAACTTCACCACCGAGTGAGACCGGATGGCAACCAAACCCAACAAGTGTCGCAATCGCATCTCCAGTGTGGCTGTCTATACGAATAGTTGGCACTTCTTCGTCGATGAAATTTTCTTTATTCCAACCGAGAATAGTTCTGCCATCTTCAGTGCGCTCTCTGCGATTAACTGCGAGTCCTGGGGCTATGCCCGTGCCACCTGAAATTCGAGCTGGTTTCAATCGTGCCATCGCTTTAACTACTGCGCTTGCATAATCAAATGGCAATCTCTCAAAATATGCGATCTCTCCTGGAGTTAGCTCGGCAAATTCACCATGCAGCTTCTCCTTATGCTCCCGAGGCCAGAGGCCGCCGTGAGAGTGACTTACATTTAAAAGAATTGAGTCGTAGCTAATGCCGGAGGCTATTGCGATAGTAGATCTAATGCGATCTGCAAAGTAAGGATCGATATTTGCCAGATCTGCTGTCAGGATCGCTAATTGAGTTGTGCCGTTGCTAATTACAAGAGCGCGAACCTGACACTCATCGAGTGAATCACGAACGGCAAATGCACGGCGAACAAAACCTTGCGGATCAGCGGGCAACGGAGGATCGATATTTACGACGGCTGCTCCTGCGAGAAGTTCTGCCATTAGACACCTTTGTTAAGCGTTTGAGTTATTGGAAAGGTTTCCAGTAGTGTAAATCATGGCAATCTAGCGGTCAACGGTTTTTATTCGCTAGTTGAAGTTCCGGAGTAAACCTCCAGGGCAAAGCGCTAATTGATTAGAGAGAAGGTCGTCAGATGGATGGAAATCTTCGTCGATCACTGCTCGCTGTTCCTGCGAGTTCTACAAAGATGATTGAAAAATCCAAAGGGCTGGCCTGTGATCAAATTCTATTTGATTTAGAAGATGCGGTATCTCCTGCTGAGAAAGGTAGCGCTAGAGCAAATTTGATCGCGCTCTTTGCATCGCAACCAACTTTTCGAGCTCGCTATATTTCAGTAAGAATTAATGCCGCAAGCACTCCTTACTTTAAAGATGATCTTGCCGCGCTAAAACAAATTCCATCTGGTGCCCTCTTCTCACTTGTTCTCCCCAAAGTAGAAAGCGCCAAAGAAATCGATTTGCTTAACACCTCCTATTTAATTGACGCTCAAATCGAGAGCGCGGCGGGCCTAACTAACGTAGAAACTATCGCCGCGCATCCTCGCCTAATCTCACTCTCATATGGTCCACTCGATTTTGCAGCAGATCTTGGCGCATCTCTTGATACGCTCACTGAGAGCGACCTTAAGGAATTCACGCTCTATCCGCTAATGAAAATCTTGGTTGCTGCTCGCGCAAATGGAAAACTCGCTTTTGATGGTCCTGAGGTTGATATCCGTGACTCTGAGAAATTTACCAAGAGCGCCAGACGTGTTCGCGGTCTCGGCTTTGACGGCAAGTGGGTACTGCATCCAGATCAAATTGAACTCTGTAATCAGATATTTCTACCAACTGATACCGAGTATCAACGCGCCCTTGATCTGATTTCCAAATATGAGAGCGCTCAAAGCCAGGGACTTGGTGCGATCGCCGATGGCGATGTAATGATTGATGAAGCTTCACGACGGAGCGCAGCAAAAATTGTTGCTCGTCACCAAGCCTTTAACTAACGCTAAGAAAAACTACTTCTCAGTGCGGCGTGTGTTAATACGATACTTATCTGCGTAATCTCGATCTAATTCCCAACCCAGTCCTGGCGCATCTGTGAGCGTAATATTGCCATTTTTCAATGGTGGGCGATTGGCAATCAAGTTGTGCCAGATTGGATCGCGATCCTTATGGAAGAACTCCAAATAAGTTCCGTGAGGAATTGATGCAAGTAAGTGTGATGCTGCTTGTGGCTCTTCGTGGTGAGCCATCTTGATGTCATATAAATGGGCAGTTGATGCAGCGCGGCGCCATTCTGTTGGTCCACCTGACCAAGATGAATCAAAGTTACAGAAATCTATGGCGCCAACTTCCATTAAATCGCGGCAACCGGCGGCAGAGAACTCAGTCTGACCTGCACAGACAGATACCCCTCCGGCATATCTCACATCGCGCATCGCGCGCTTATCGTTCTGCCAAATGCAAGGTTCTTCAAACCAGAGAAGGTTATCGCCTTGCACTAGGTGTGAAAATTCAATTGCTTGAGGAACGGTGTATCCCTGATTAGCATCTACTGCAATTCTGAAGTTATCTCCACCGTATTTGCGAGCTTCCTTAAATCGCTTGGCATCTTCCTTAGGAGTTAAGCCGCCGATTTTGAATTTCATTCCGGCAAAACCTTGTTCAACGAGTGATTCGACTTCTTCTTGGATAGACATTTCGCTGTTGTAATAACCACCGATCGTGATCACGGGAATCCAATTTCTATACCCACCCCAGAGTTTGTGAAGTGGAGTAGAAAGTGAACGCGCATAAAGATCCCAGAGAGTTAGATCAATTGATGCAGTTGCAACGAGTCCTAATCGACGATCGCGCAAAATATCCCAAGTAGCGGGGCGGGCAATCTCCCAAAGTCTTTCTATTGCAGATCCATCTTCGCCAAGAATCTTTGGCGCAATCTCATCGTGAATTATTGAATCAATCTCAGCAAGACCAGCATCTTCATCTCCAGCGTACGCTTCGCCGACCAATCCGTTCTCAGTAAAAATTCTGGTAATGATTGTTGACCGGTGGGTCATCTTGTAATGGCTACCCCGATAGGTCCGGACCAGCGGAACCCTGATTTGCTCGGTCTCAATTGCTGTGATTTTTAGATCCACTTGGGTCCATCTCCTTAGCTCCCGTATTGCAAACGTTTCCAGTGAAGAGTACCCTCAGGTTAAGGCGCTGGCAAGAGTCGGTTCCTACCGGATCGGTCACTAATCGGAGGGGTTCTTTGTTACCCAGGGATTTTTCCAGTAAACCTGCGGGAGAAAATGGTCTAGCCATCGCCTCCACGCTGCCAAGGGAGTTAAAAAGTGGCAAGTGAGAAGTCAGAAAATTCGCGGTCAGGTAATCAGCGGGTAACCATCCGCGAAGTTGCCGCAAAGGCAGAGGTTGCACTTTCTAGCGTCTCGCGCGCTCTCTCTGGCCATCCCGATGTTTCCGATGAAATGCGCAAGCGAGTTAAAGATATCGCTGATGAGTTGGGTTACGAACCAAATTTGGTGGCTCAGTCACTTCGCAGCGGAGTAACTCGAACAATTGGTTTTGTAGTGCGAGATATAAACAACCCGATGTTCGCACTTCTAGCTCGTTCTTGTGAAAACGAATTACGACGCAATGGTTATTCAATGATCATTGTTAACTCCGATGGAAACATTGAAAACGAAAACCGAAACTTTTCCCTTCTTCGCAGAAGGAGAGTTGATGGAATTATTGCATCGCTCGTCTCTGAGGACTCACCTTACTTAAGAAAGAATCTAGAAGGTCCAAGAACTCCAATTGTTCTGCTTGATCGTGAAGTAAAAGGAGTTAACGCTAGCGCTGTACTCGCAGATCATGCTGCTGGAGTACACGAAGCAGTAACGCACCTGATTAATGCAGGTCACCGTGAGATCGCTTTTGTTACTGGTTCCAATAATGTTTATCCAACTCGCAATAGATTACTTGGATTCACAAAAGCATTCGAAGATGCAAAAATAGAAATGCGGCCCGATCTAATGGCAATTGGTGGATTCGATGCCGAGTATGCACTTTCGCATGCACGCATCCTGTTGCGCAGAAACCCCGCTCCTACTGCAATTCTCGCTGGAGGTCACGGTGCGCTAATGGGAATTAGCCGAGCGCTGAAAGAGAGTAAACTTACGATGGGTAAAGAGATTGCATTTATTGCACTCGATCAACTCCCTTATTTAGAAGTCTTTTCTGACAATATTTCAACGGTTTATCGCGATACCGAGGCGATCGGACGCGAAGCAGCGCGATTGATTCTCGAGGGAATGGATGGAGAAAAACCACGAGTTAGTTTGATTGAGTCTCAATTCATCGAGCGAGCGAGCTCTCGAGGCGGCATTTAACCCAGGATTTCTCCGTTTATATCTATGGGGCAGCAGCCGTAAGATGGGGCTATGACTACCACCGTAAACCACTGGATCGACAATAAAGAATTTGTAAGCACCTCAGGTCGTACCGCACCTGTTTATGACCCAGCGCTCGGTGTCGAAACAAAGCGCGTTGCTCTAGCAAACGGCGCAGAAATTAACGCAGCTATTGCCGCAGCGAAGAAGGCATTTCCGGGTTGGTCAAAGACATCACTTGCGGCGCGCCAGCAAGTTATTTTCAAATTCCGTGAATTGTTAAATGCTAAAAAGGGTGAGCTTGCTGAAATTATCACTAGCGAGCACGGCAAAGTTTTATCCGATGCCCTCGGTGAAATTACCCGCGGCCAAGAAGTAGTCGAATTTGCAGTTGGTATGCCACAGCTGATTAAGGGTTACTACTCTGAAAACGTTTCAACGGGCGTCGATGTTTACTCAACTCGCCAAGCACTTGGCGTTGTCGGAATTATCTCTCCCTTTAACTTTCCGGCAATGGTGCCGATGTGGTTCTTCCCAATCGCAATCGCTGCTGGAAATACCGTTGTCATAAAGCCATCTGAAAAAGATCCTTCAGCATCAATTTGGATCGCCAAGCTTTGGAAAGAAGCGGGTCTGCCAGATGGCGTATTTAATGTGCTCAATGGCGATAAAGAATCTGTAGACGGATTACTCCACTCCCCTGATGTTGAGGCAATTTCATTCGTTGGTTCCACACCTATTGCGCGCTATATCTATGAGGAATGTGCCAAAGCGGGCAAGCGCGTGCAATCACTCGGCGGAGCCAAGAACCATATGCTGGTCTTGCCTGATGCCGACCTGGAACTTGTCGCAGATTCTGCAATTAACGCCGGCTTTGGTTCGGCTGGAGAACGTTGTATGGCGATCTCGGTTGTGGTTGCAGTTGAACCAGTTGCAGATGCGCTAATCGAAAAAATCGTTACTCGTATGGATAAATTGCGCACTGGTGATGGTCGCCGTGGCTGCGATATGGGTCCACTTGTTACAAAAGAACACCGCGACAAGGTCGCTGGTTACATCGAAGTTGCAGCAAAAGATGGTGCGACAGTTGTTGTTGATGGCCGTAATGTAAAGGCAGATGGAGAGTCAGCCGGTTTCTGGCTTGGCCCAACCTTGATCGATAACGTCCCAACTACATCTAGCGTTTATAAGGATGAAATCTTCGGACCTGTCCTATCTATTGTGCGCGTTAAGTCATATGACGAAGGCGTTTCGCTAATCAATAGCGGCGCCTTCGGTAACGGAACTGCGATTTTCACAAACGATGGTGGCGCTGCACGTCGCTTCCAGAATGAAATTCAGGTGGGAATGGTCGGTATCAATGTGCCCATCCCTGTTCCGGTTGCTTACTACTCATTTGGTGGATGGAAGCAATCACTCTTTGGCGATACCAAGGCGCACGGAGAAGAGGGCGTCCACTTCTTTACACGTGGCAAGGCGATTACTAGCCGCTGGCTTGACCCAAGTCACGGTGGCATCAATCTAGGATTCCCACAGAACTAATTCGAATACGATTAAAGAGAAAGCGAAAACATTTATGGCCACTCGCAAGATGAGCGTTGGACAGGCGATCATTGAATTCTTTTCACATCAATACACCGTCGATGGCGACCACCGCGAACGCACCGTAGCTGGAGTCTTCGGGATTTTCGGCCATGGCAATGTCGCAGGAATTGGTCAAGCTCTAAAGCAACTCTCTATTTCCGATCCTGGTCTAATGCCGTATCACCAAGCGCGAAATGAACAAGCGATGGTTCACGAATCATCTGCTTATGCCCGAATGACACGTCGCCGCTCAACATTTGCTTGCGCATCATCTGTTGGTCCAGGTGCAACAAATATGTTAACTGGAGCAGCTGTTGCAACGACAAATCGTCTGCCAGTTTTATTGTTCCCCGCTGATACCTTTGCAACTCGTGTATCTGATCCGGTGCTGCAACAACTTGAACAACCATATGACCTTTCTATTTCAGTAAATGATGCCTTTAAGCCTCTCTCTAAATTCTTTGATCGCATCAATCGTCCAGAGCAAATCTTTACTTCACTTCTTGGCGCAATGCGCGTGCTTACCGATCCTGCTGAAACTGGCGCTGTAACCATCTGCCTTCCCGAAGATGTGCAGGCAGAAACCATTGAAGTTCCTGAAGAATTCTTAGCTGATCGTGAATGGCATATCCGTAGACCTCGTCCAGATATAGGCCTTTCTGCAGTTGCTGCACGTGCGATTGCTAATTCAAATAAGCCATTTATCGTTGCTGGCGGCGGGATCATTTACTCAGATGCCCACGCTGTGCTCGCTAAATTTGTAGAAGCAACTGGAATTCCAGTTGGAGTATCACAGGCCGGAATGGGTTCATTGCCTTGGGATCATCCTCAAATGTGTGGTTCGGTTGGTGCAACCGGCACTACCGCCGCAAACCGATTGGCGAAAGAGGCTGATTTAGTAATTGGAATCGGAACTCGTTACAGCGACTTCACAACCGCGTCCCGCAGCATTTTCCAGAACCCAGATGTGAAGTTTATAAATATCAATGTCACCGCCTTCGATGCCTTCAAACACGGCAGCGCGATTCCGGTTGTTGCTGATGCCCGAACCGCCCTCGAAGAGTTAGTGCAAGAGTTAAGCAACTTTAAAGTTTCTGCTGATTATGCAAAGAAAATTGCAGATGAAAACAAAGTTTGGGATGCCATCGTCGATGCCGCATTTGTCGATCAAAAATTGGCTAAACCTAGTCAGAGCGAAATTATCGGTGCAGTCCAAGCTGCGACCGATCCCCGCGATGTTTTAGTAGGCGCGGCTGGTTCACTTCCAGGAGATCTCCATAAATTATGGCGGGTTCGCGATAGCCGCCGGACTTGGTGTAGCACGTGCAGATTCAACACGTACACCAGTCGTAATGATGGGTGATGGCTCATATTTAATGATGCATACCGAGATGGTTACTGCAGTTGCCGAAGGTTTGAAATTTATTGTGGTGTTGGTGCAAAATCACGGCTTCGCATCTATCGGCCATTTATCTGAAGATATCGGCTCGCAAAGATATGGAACTAAATATCGTTTCCGTGATTCCAAATCAAATAACCACGAAACTGGCGATCTACTACCAATCGATTTGGCAACGAATGCCGAAAGCTTGGGGATGAATGTAATTCGTATTGCCGAGACGCCAAATGCGATTGCTGATCTATCTGCGGCAATGAAGGTCGCCAAGACGCATCCAACTGCAACTTTGATCCACATCAACAGTGATCCGTTGCTTTATGCCCCAGGTGGCGAAGCTTGGTGGGAAGTACCTATTCCTGAAATCTCAACTCTTGAATCAACTCAGAAGGCTTTTGCAAATTATAAGGAAGCCCGCAAAGTGCAGAAGAAATATCTAGGAAAAGGCTCTGTCGAACGTAATTAAATGTAAGTGACTTCGCGAAATGTTCGCTTTATTGATAAAGAGAGCTTGTCATCTTTGGGGTCGGCTACACGAAAGAAGCAAACTATTCTTTTCCCGTACTTCTTTTCTTCAGCTCCTGGATCCGGATAGAAGTATCCATATGTCAGTGAAGGCGGCAAATCTCTCTGGCCCATTAACGTGCTAATTGCCGACTTGTCACAGGCCAACCCGGCTTCTTTCTTCGCAGCTTCAGAATTCAAATCCTTCGCTTTTAGTTTTCCAGTGTAGAAAACTTCGTAATGGTGAGCAGAAGTACAACTTGTTTGGTAAAGAGTCTTGTAATTTGTATCGCTCCACTTGCTTGATTTTGTGGGTGCCTTGTTGGCCGAATAACAACCTAGTTTTAAATCCAGATAGAAAGTGCCCTTACCTAACGCTTGCGCCGGAAGCACTCCTGCCGTAAAAAATAACGCCATAATCAGCGAGATGAACTTTCGCGCACCGAAGCCGTTCCATCTATTGGAAGGTGGCGGGAAGAGCGCGGGCATGAGCGCAATGATATGACCTAACCCTCAACCTTACCTTTGTATTTCTACTCTGCGACACGAGTGACTTATTTAATCTATCGGAGCAGTTGTGTTGCATCTGCACTGGACTACTCTTTGACTCACCCAGAAAGCATGGATTAGTTATTCGACTAATCTCTCGAGAGGAGCACAATTGTTTAAGAAATTTAAGAAGATTGCTGCGGTAACTGCTGCAGCCGGTCTACTCGGACTCGCACTAAGTGCATGTTCATCCGCAGACAAGGCGATTACAGAAGCCGATTGCGGAACTGAAGGCGCTTTTTGCATCGGTCTTGTAACTGATATTGGAAAAGTTGACGATAAGTCATTTAACCAATCCGCTTGGGAGGGCGCACAAGAGGCAGCTACAGCTAATAACGGTTTTGCTAAGTACGTAGAAACTCAGGATCCAAAGGATTACGCAGATAACATTGCGCTATTCGCTGATGCTGGCTACAACGCAATCGTTACAGTCGGATTCTTGATGGCTGAAGCAACAACTATTGCAGCGGAAAAGTATCCAGATGTTAAGTTCATCGGTGTTGATCAGTTCAATGGTGGATCCGCAGCAAACTACAGCGGACTAATTTTCCCTGAAGATAAGGCTGGCTTCATCGTCGGTTACCTCGGTGGATACCTAACTAAGACAGGAAAGACTGCAGCAATTGCTGGTGGTCCGGATTCAATTCCACCTGTGCGTAAGTTCATTGAAGGCTTCGTTGCTGGCGTTGCATACGCATCAGAAGAGCAAGGAAAGTCTTACCCTAAGGCTTCATCTGTTTACTACACAGGCGCAAATGCATTTAATGATCCTGCCTGGGGTGCTTCAACAGCACAGCAGTACTTGGATCAAGATGTAGATGTGATCTTCTCTGCTGGCGGAAAGACCGGTAACGGTGGATTAGCACGTACAGCTCAGAAGGCTGGCGCATATTGCATCGGTGTAGATACTGATCAATGGGACACTGTTCCAGAAGCTCAGGCTTGTCTAGTAACTTCAGCAATGAAGCTCATTCCTCAGGGAGTGGTTGCACTCATTGGTCAAGTTAAAGAAGGCACATTTGCTGGTGGAAACTTCCTCGGTGATGTAGGAGCAGCTCCTTATCACGACTTCGATTCCACAATCCCAGCTGATGTTAAGGATAAAGTTGCAGCTCTAACCGCACAGATCATTAGCGGCGAAGTTTCAACTGGCGTTGCGCAATAATCTAAGCAATTAAAGCAGGGCAAGGGTTTATATCAATTAAACCCTTGCCCTGCTTTTTAGCACTTTCTTAAAATTTTTTGCCAGATAAAAAGCGATTTGATCAAATAAGAGTACTTTTCAAACGTGGTTGACAGAGAAAATCTGACGGGTAGATTTAGGTCTTAGATGAAAAACCAGGGGTGTATATCGTGAAGTTGTTTCGTGCTTGGATAACTCCGTTAGTTGCGCTTCTTATTGCATTCGGTATCGGTGCAATCTTAATGATCACCCAAGGTGCAGATCCCATTAGAGCTTATGAAAGTTTATTCACCACTGCATTTTCCACTCAAGAAGGACTTGCAAAAACTTTTGGTAAGGCAACTCCGCTTGCAATTAGCGGGTTGGCAGTAGTAATTGGTCTAAGGGCTGGACTCTTCAATATTGGTGCGCAAGGTCAACTAATTTCCGGTGCGCTAGCAGCTGCTTGGGCTGGGTATGCAATCACAGGACTGCCGATGGTTATCCACGTTCCACTCTGCTTGATGATCGGCGCGATATTTGGATCACTCGTTGGATACATTGCCGGTGCGCTCAAGGCATATCGCGGTATCCACGAGGTAATTACAACAATTATGTTAAATAGCATTGTTCTGCAGTTCGCTGAGTATTTATCAAATGGACCTTTGAAAGAAGAAGGATCAATCATCGCGAAAACGCCTGACATTGCCGACTCAGCCAAGATTGGTAATGTCGCAGGATTGCCTATCGGTTTTCTTCTCAGCGGCCTTCTGGCAGTTGGCGTTTGGTGGATTTTTAAGAAAACTACAACTGGATTTAGATTTGAAACTGTTGGAAAGAATAAGAATGCAGCTTGGTATGCAGGTATAGCGGTTAAGCGAAATACAGTTTTGGCGATGGTCGCTTGTGGCGCACTAGCCGGATTTGGTGGCGCAGTGGAGACCTTGGGCGTGGTTGGTAAATTTGAGCCTGCTTTTAATCAGGGGTTGGGCTTTGATGGAATCACTATTGCACTTCTGGCCCGAGCCAATCCACTCGCTGTAATCCCGGGAGCAATTCTTTTCGGCGGTATGCGTGGCGCAGGTCCAACTATGCAATTTAGCGCAGGCGTTAGCCCTGAGATTATTGATCTAATCCTTGCAATTGTTCTGTTCTTTGTAACTGCGCCAATAATCGGTCGCATCTTGAAACTTAAGAGCGGCTCCAATACTCAGGTAACAAGCGGTTGGGGCAGCAACTAATATGAAGACTTCAGCCCTTCGCTCAAGAAAATCACTCTACTTCTATATTGTCGTTATAGCTATCGCTTTTGCCTATTCCATTAATTCAGTTTCAACGGTCGCGGTGGCTGCATCATCAGTAACTTTTGGCTTACCGCTCGCGATGGCCGCGATGGTCGGAATCATGTGCGAGCGAACCGGCGTAGTTAATATTGGAATTGAAGGAACGCTCTTAACTTCAGCATTCTTCGGATTCTTCGTAGCAGCGCTATCTCAAAACCTAATATGGGGACTTCTCGCCGCTATAGCCAGTGGCGCCGTCACCGGGCTTTTGCTCGCTTTGTTAACCGTCTCTTGGAAAATGGATCAAATCATTGCGGGAACGATAGTAAATATTCTGGCGACAGGATTAACATCATTTTTCTATAAGCAAGGTTATTCATTACCTGCAATATTTCCTCGCTGGTCTATCCCGGGACTTTCTGATATTCCATTCTTAGGACGAGTATTCTTTCAAAGTGGTCCAATAACTTACTTTGGTTTAATCCTTATCTTCGCACTCTACGTTGCTATGTATCACACGCCTTGGGGGCTACGAACAAGAGCAATTGGTGAATACCCAAGTAGCGCCGAGACATCGGGAATTTCTGTAAAGAAATTTAAGTATATAAATGTGGTTATCGCCGGCGCATTTGGTGGCCTAACCGGTGCTTATCTAGCTCTCGAACTGGTTGGCTCTTTCGATCGTGGATTCTCGGCCGGTAAAGGCTTTACCGCTTTGGCCATCATGATCTTCGGTAGATGGAATCCAATAGGTGCGCTGCTGGCCGCGCTTTTCTTCGGTTTTGCGCAAGCATTTGCCAACCAGTTAATGATCGATGGCTTAGTTGCTATACCTGGACCATTTATAAATATGCTCCCATATGTTTTAACAATTGTGGTTTTAGCGGTTTCTGCTGGCAAAGTTCGCGGCCCAGCTGCAGCTGGTCAACCATACGAGCGAGAGCAGGCATAATCTGTGGCGACTTTATTGCAGGTAAAGAACGTAACTAAGAGCTTCGGTTCAGTTATTGCCAACAACGATATTTCTTTTGAAGTTGCTGCAGGAGAAATTGTGGCTCTCCTGGGAGAAAATGGCGCTGGAAAATCAACTCTCGTTAAATCTGTTTTTGGGCTAGTGCGCCCTGATCAGGGTGAGATTTTTATCGATGGCAACCAGATGGCCCCTGGTGATACAGCGGCAGTGATTGCAAGTGGCGTCGGAATGGTGCATCAGCATTTTAAATTAGTTCCGGTTATGACCGTTACCGAAAACATCATTT
>JNSL01000168.1_pt1 | contig 11908 bp, 14 predicted proteins | sample 210691 | NCBI WGS metagenome assembly JNSL01 (sample SAMN02808685, study PRJNA238866) | freshwater metagenome | biome: fresh water; feature: freshwater reservoir; material: water; isolation source: water column of the freshwater reservoir Embalse de Amadorio in Spain | place: Spain: Valencia ...
CTTCGAACGATGGACGCGCCAGTTTAAATCTGCTGTTTACAGCGCAGGAATTTGTTGCGTGATGCAATGAATGCCACCGCCGCCGTAGGCAAGTATCCCCCCGATATCGAGCCCAACAACCTCTCGATTGGGAATGAACTCTCCGATCAGTGCCAATACATCGTCGTCTGCAGCGTGGCCGCAGACGGGAACAATGACTGCGCCATTCACTAAGTAAAAGTTGAGGTAAGGCACCTGCACCGTTTTGCCCCCGAATTGAACAACGGGCAAAACAGGCACCTCTTTAATCACCAAGTTGTGCTGTTCGGCAATGCGTCGATTTTCGGCAAGTAGGCCGAAATCTGGCGTTGACGGGTCATCACAACCTTGCAACACGATTGTTTGCGGCGCAACAAAACATGCGACGTTGTCAACATGACCGTCGGTATCGTCGTCCATTGACAAGCCGTGTGGCAGCCAAACAATCTCGTTTGCTCCCAATTCTTGCTGCAACATGGATGCGATCGCTTCTTTTGATAGCGCCGGATTGCGATTGGGGTTCAGGAGACACTGCTCCGTAGTTGCAAGCACTCCCTCGCCATCGACGGTTATCGAACCACCTTCAAAAACCATGTTGATGTCGCGCACTTCGTGGCCCGCCAAATTTGCCCACTTTTTTGCAACAGCAGCATCTTTATCAAACGGTGGAAACTTCTCGCCCCACCCGTTGAAAATCCAGTTGCCGGCAATTCGCTTCTCACCATCGAACACATAGATCGGCCCAGAGTCGCGAAACCACGAATCGTCGATGGGCAGCGCAACAACATCAACTGTGTCGCCGCACAGCAGCTTGGCGCGCTCAACGTCTGTCTCGTTAGCGATCATGGTTACCGGCTCGAATGCGGAAATTGTTCGAGCAAGTGCGGCGTGCGCCATGCGCGCGTCACCCATCCGGTCGTTATACAGATCCACCCGAGAAGGCCAACAAATTACCGTTCGCTCGTGGCGAGCAAACTCGCCCGGCATTTTCATGCAATGTCACCGTCAAGCGTCACGAGTGGAAAGTACAACTCGGGACGACGATCGCGGAATAAGCCCCATGCATTGCGCATCGTGCGCAATTGCTCGCGATCAAAAGAAGCAATCAAAACGGTCTCTTCTTCGCGATTTGCCTCTGCAACTTTCGCACCCGTGGCATCGGCAATAAATGAAGAGCCATAGAACGTGATCTCGTTGTTCACGCCCACCTCAAGACCGGTGCGATTTGCCGCGACAAGCGGCATCACATTGGCGCCTGCATGCCCTTGCATCACCCGTTGCCAATGCCCCGATGAGTCCCACGATGGGTTTGGCGGCTCGCTTCCAATCGCTGTCGGATAGAGCAATACTTCCGCACCGAGCAATGCCATTGAGCGGGCAGTTTCCGGAAACCATTGATCCCAACAAATGCCAACACCGATTACACCATGCATTGTCTCCCACACTCGGAAGCCTGTGTCCCCCGGGCTGAAGTAATACTTTTCGGTATAGCCAGGACCATCAGGAATGTGGCTCTTGCGATATATGCCAAGCATCGAGCCGTCTGCATCAACAATGGCAACTGTGTTGAACAGCACATTGTTTGAGCGTTCAAACACACTGATTGGCAGAACTACCGAAAGTTCTTGAGCAACTTGTTGAAAGTGAGCAATTGTTGGATGGCCATCGATGGGCCGCGCACGCTCCAGATCCTCGACGCGTTGGTCTTTGCAGAAGTAATGACTTTCAAACAATTCTGGAATCAAAATGATTTGAGCACCTTGCTTAGCCGCCGCGCGTACCAGTCGCTCGGCAGTTGCAACATTTGTGGCCACATCATCGGCCATCGACATTTGAATCGCGGCAACCGTCATTGTTGTCATGTCACGCCCTTCTTTCGACTTGTTGTCAGCCCAGCGCGGCAGTAATTGCAGCAATTACTTCGGGGGCGTTTGGTTCGGTCTTCGGATGGAAGCGAGCAACAACTTTGCCACTGCGATCTACAACGAACTTCTCAAAGTTCCAGCGGATGTCGCCTGCGTAGCCTTCTGCGTCCTGCGTATCAACCAGGGCGCTATACAACGGGTGTCGGGCTTCGCCATTGACATCGACCTTTTCGCTCATCGGAAAATCAATTCCGTATGTTGTCGAGCAAAATTCCTCAATTTCGGCGGCCGTACCTGGTTCCTGGCCCATGAACTGATTGCACGGAACCCCAATCACAGTAAAACCCTTTGCCGCCAAGTCGGTTTGCAGAGCTTGCAGTGCCGTGTACTGCGGGGTGAGCCCACATTTTGATGCCACATTCACTACGAGAGCAACTTTGCCTTGCGCGTCGGAAAGTGGGCTACCAGAACCTGATAGTCGAGAAATTGGTGTTTCATAGATTGACATTGTGCGCTCCTTGGCATCGTGCGGCGCGATTGCGCTTCGGGTTTGATGGTAACGGAATGCAGACCACCTGCTACACAAGATGCATGGCAAATAGCTTTGACGCGTCGTACTACAAGCGCTTTTACTCCAGCACGCCGGTGCATAGCCGTAAGAAAGTTGCCTTGCTTGCAGATGCCGTGCACAACATGTGCGCATGGTGGGACGTTCCCGTTCGGTCTGTTCTCGATGTTGGAGCCGGGCTTGGATACTGGCGCGATTGGTACGCAACAAACCATCCCAAGGTTCGTCGTATGTCTGTAGATATCAGCGAACATGCCTGCGAGAAGTACGACCACGAACAACGAGATATCGCGAAGTGGGCCCCCGAACGCAAATTCGATCTTGTTGTTTGCCATGGAGTGCTGCAATACCCAACAGCCAAAGATGCCGACGCGGCAATCAAGAACTTGGCTAAGGCAACACGAAATGTTTTATACCTGGAGGTGCCAACCGCTTCAGACTTGCGCAATGTCGTTGACAAAAAGGCGACAGACCTCAATGTTCACGCGCGAAGCGGTGATTGGTATCGAAAGCGACTAGAAAAATACTTCGTGCAAGCGGGTGCTGGTTTGTGGGTAGCGCGTTCGAGCGATGCTCTGCTCTACGAATTAGAGCGCACGAAAAAGTAACAGCGTTATTTACGCTTGTTGATTGCCGCCCACACGCCGGTTGTGCACGCAGCGGCAAGCAAAGCCTTGATCACGTCGCCAACCAGAAACGGCGCAACGCCCAACGCGATGGCGTTGGTCTCGCCAGTTGCAAATCCGATATTGAGATACGTAGTAAGCCAGGCTGCGCCACAGGTGTAAATCAACGTTGAACCCAACAACATTGCTGGGAGCGACGTGGCGAAATTGCGGTCTTGCTTCTTTTCAGCAAGATATCCAATTGCTCCAGCAGCAACGATGAACCCCACGAGGTACCCAAGCGTTGCGCCAGTGCCAGACTTCCAACCGCCCGCGCCTCCGGAGTAAAACGGTAGACCAGTTAGGCCAGCCATCCAGTAGACCAATTGGCTTAGTGCTCCGCGACGCATGCCAAGAACGGCGCCCGACAACAAGACGGCAAATGTCTGGCCAGTAAGTGGAACTGGAGTGAACCCAAGTTGAATTTCGATCTGTGCAGCAGCCGCAGTAAGCAATGCAAAGCCCACGACGAGCAGTACGTCGCGGACAATTGCACGCACCCGTGTGGTTGGTTGAACAATCAAATCTGCAAGAACTCGCTGTGGCGCAATGGTCAGTAAAGTTGTCATAGGCAGAAACGATAGTTCCAACACCGCCTGAAATTGCCATTTGATGCCTAGCCTTTATTCATGGAATTAGGCGTTGGTGAAGCATTTGCTCTAGCCGACAATGCCGCCACCACAATCCGCGGTGCGTTCGGCCCAAATCACGAAGTACTCGTGGTGCTTGGTTCTGGTTGGGCCGAATCGGTACCTGCGCTCGAGGCACTCTCCTCTGCACCCGTACAGACCATGGACGTTGGTGATATCCCCGGCTTCAAGAAACCAACGGCGCTCGGTCATGGCGGAGCCTTGAAATCAATCTCTATTGGTGGCACGTCGGTGCTTCTACTAACGGGACGAACACATTTATATGAAGGCCGAGGAGTACATGCCGTTGTGCACGGAGTTCGAACTGCCTACGCACTTGGCTGCCGAAATGTTGTTTTAACTAACGGCGCTGGATGCCTGCGCACCGAATGGCCTGTAGGTACACCCGTAGTCATTCGCGATCACATCAATCTCACCGCGCACTCTCCGCTTACTGGTGACAATGCCCCGGCACCACTTGCCGGGCGGTTCGTCGACTTGACGGACGCGTACAACGAGTCGTTGCGTGCTCTTGTTCGTTCGGTCGAACCGAACATTCATGAAGCCGTGTATTTGGGGCTGCATGGCCCACATTTTGAAACACCCGCAGAAATTCGGATGGCGGCAACCTTCGGCGCAGACATGGTTGGAATGTCAACCGTGCTCGAAACAATTGCTGCCCGACATTTGGGCATGAATGTTTTGGCGCTATCGCTTGCCACCAACCTTGCGTCTGGGCTGAGTGGAAACAAGCTGTCCGGAGAAGAAGTCATTCAAGTTGGCAAAGATTCATCCAAAAAAGTAGGCGACCTATTAAGCCGAATTTTGATTGCATTCGACCAGCGAAAGGGCGAAATAGTTTCATGAGTAACGACATGCTTGCCATCATCAATGCGCGCATAGTTACGGTTGATGAACAAGGCACCATCATCAATAGCGGCACGATCGTTGTGGATGAAAACGGACTGATCAGCCAAATTGCCGACGGCTCCATCGGCCACACATCAGAAACGGTTATCGATGCACGCGGTGCAATCGTGATGCCCGGACTGGTTAATGCCCATGCCCACCTCGGCATGACATTGTTCCGCGGGCTTGGCGACGACATGAACTTGGAAGATTTCCTCTCGCGCCTTATGCCCGCAGAAATTCGAATGCTTGATCATGAGGCCGTGGTGGCCGGCACCGAACTTGGCGCTCTCGAATCTCTCCTCGGCGGCATCACTACAACGCTCGACATGTACTACTTGCCAGATGCGGCCCAAGAGGTTGCACAACGAAGCGGAATGCGCGTTTTTTCCGCACCCAATTTGCTGGAAGGAGACGGTCCAGAGCCATTGCCGTTTGATGCGCGCATGGAATGGGCGGAGCAGTGGCTGATTCAAGCCAATGCAACTGGAAACGATTCGCTGAATTGGTTGGCCCCACACAGCACGTACCTGCTTGGGGAAGAACACCTACTTCGCATTGCCGCCCTGGCCGAAAAATACAACGCCCACATCCATGTTCACGCGGCGGAGTCGTTCGGCGAAATGCAACTTGTTGCCAACCGCCATAATGGTCGCACACCAATTCAAGTACTTGCCGACACCGATCTGCTGACGGATGCAGTACTTGCACACGGTGTGCACTTAACCGATGAAGACATCGATCTCATTGCCGAGCACGGCGCATCGGTGACACATTGCCCCGCCAGTAACCAGAAACTTGCTAGTGGCACTGCTCGCGTTATTGATTTGCACGCAGCAGGCGTCAATGTTGCCCTCGGCACCGACGGCCCTGCATCGGGCAACGACTTAGACCTCTGGCTAGCAATGCGCCTCGCGGGTTACGCCCAAAAGAACACCGCCAAAGACCCAACGGTTATGCCGGCATTAGACATCTTGCGCATGGCAACGATCAATGGCGCACGAGCACTACATGCCGATCACCTCATTGGGTCGCTCGAGGTGGGTAAGGCAGCAGACATCATCGTGCTCGATGCAGACTCCCCCTCACTCACACCCATCTTCGACCCACACGTCGCAATCGTTGCCGCTGCAGGCCGTGGCGATGTGATGTCGGTAATTGTTAATGGCCAAGTAGTTGTGCACGAGAAGCGCGTACTCACCATTAATCACGCAGAAACAGTTCAAAAGGTGCATGCCTTGGGTGGCGTTGTGATGGCTGCTGTCGAAGAAGTGGAACGCTCCCGCCGCAAGTAATGTGGCGATATGGCCACACCAACAATCGACTGGGCCGCGCTTCGAAGCGCCGCCAACGAAGCCGCAAAACACGCATACGTCCCTTACTCAAAGTTCCGTGTAGGTGCAGCCGCACTAGTTGATGATGGGCGAATCATTTCTGGATGCAACGTAGAAAATGCGTCATACGGGCTCACCCTGTGCGCAGAGTGCGCCATGATTGGCCAACTGCACATGGGCGGTGGTGGTCGACTTGTTGCCGTTACCTGTGTTGGCAATGGAACACACGTCACCCCCTGTGGGCGTTGTCGTCAATTGTTATGGGAACACGGCGGTGCAGAACTTTTGGTTGAAGTTGAAGGCGTGCCAACACCAATGAACGTTCTATTGCCGGCAGCATTTCCGGAACATTCCAATTTCGAAAATCCAGCGGAGCAGTAAGCACATGACACCCGTATTAACCGACGCGCAACTGTCAAAGTTTCACACAGACGGATTTGTTGTGCTTCCTAAGTTTGCAAGTGAAGAAGCTTGCTTAGCGTTGCGCGAACGCGCGATGCAGCTTGCGAAGGAATACGTTCCCTCTCCAGAGCAAGCAACCATCTTCACAGCCGATTCCAACGCGAAGCATGCTGCAGATGAGTACTTTTTATCAAGTGGCGACAAGATTCGCTGCTTCTTCGAAAAAGACGCGTTCGACGCCAACGGCACATTGCGCGACGAAGCACATCTGTGCCTCAACAAACTTGGCCACGCAATGCACGACTTGGACCCCCAGTTCAGCGCATTTAGCCACACCGAAAAACTTGGTGCACTTGCCGAGCAGATTGGAATGAGCTCGCCAAGGCTTTTGCAGTCGATGTACATTTTTAAGCAACCCAGAATTGGTGGCGAAGTTAACTGCCATACCGACCACACATTTCTCTGGACGGATCCACAGTCGGTGGTTGGTTTCTGGTTCGCAATCGATGATGCAACAACCGAAAACGGTTGCATGTGGGCGCTGCCTGGTGGGCACAACATCCCTGTCAAATCCCGTTCACGAGTGAATGCAGATCGCTCAGCCAGTTACATGGAAGTGTTTGATGATTCGCCCTACCCGACAGAAGGCCTCGTACCTCTTGAGGCAGAACGCGGGACGCTTGTCTTACTGAACGGCACACTCCCTCACCTCAGCGGCCCAAACACCAGCGACAAGCCTCGGCATGCGTACACCATTCATGCAATTGACGCCCAAGCCCATTACCCAGCAGACAACTGGCTACAACGGCCAAACCTTGTGATGTCGGGATTTAACGACTAATAGCTACTTGACAAGCAACTCGGCGATTTGCAATGCGTTGAGCGCAGCACCTTTTCGCAAGTTGTCACTAGAAACAAATAACACCAAACCACGATTGCCGTCCACCGATGTGTCTTGCCTAATTCGGCCGACATAACTTGGGTCTTTGCCGGCGGCAAGAAGTGGCGTTGGTATGTCTTCCACCACAACACCTGGAGCCTTGCTCAAAAGTTCGATGGCTTGCGCTGCGGTAATTGCACGTTCAAACTCCAAGTTGATACTTAAGGAGTGCCCGGTGAAAACAGGAACGCGCACACACGTGCCCGATACGCGCAGCTGCGGAATGTGCAAAATCTTGCGGCTTTCATTACGCAATTTTTGTTCCTCATCAGTTTCAAGCGAACCATCATCCATCAACGAACCAGCAAGCGGAAGTAACTGCGCCACCGTCATACGTCAGAGCTTCGGATGTTGGGGCAGCGCTTTTGGCTTGCACTTCTAGTTCGCTTACGCCGGACACACCGCCGCCACTCACTGCCTGATAGGTGCTTGCCACCATCCGTACAAGACCAGCAGCATCATGCAGCGGTTTGAGTACTGGCATCGCAGCCATCGTTGTGCAGTTGGGGTTTGCAATGATTCGCTTCTTAGCCAGTGCAACATCTTCCGGATTGACTTCGGAAACGATGAGGGGGACATCGGGGTTCATGCGCCATGCCGACGAATTATCAATGACCATTGCCCCTGCTTGCGCGTACTTCTCGGCGAGTGCTCGCGATGTTGTTGCGCCAGCAGAAAACAGCACAACATCGAGACCGCTTGGGTCTGCCTCGGTTGCATCTTCAACAATGATGGACTGACCATTCCACTCAATGGTCGAACCTGCCGACCTGGCCGATGCAAACAACCGCAATGTCGCTACAGGAAATTTTCGCTCGGCCAGCAACTGTCGCATCACTGTTCCGACCATGCCTGTTGCGCCAACGATGCCTACATTCATGGCAGTCAGACTAACGCAGCCAGGTGTTTATTTGCTCCGAGGTGAGATTGCTGCCGCACAGAATTGTTGCCAAGCGCTCGGAGCGCAAGTGTTGATGTTCGAGCACTGCCGCAACGCCGGCAATACCAGCAGGTTCGATAACGAGCCCCGCGCGGTCGAACATCATTTTCATTGCATGCACTAGGCCATCTTCAGAAACCAGCACCACATCGTCCACTAGGCCTTTCATGTCCTCCAGTGCTTCGGGTACAGGTGTGCGCACGGCAATGCCATCGGCGATCGTGTTGGCAGAGGCCCGCTCAATGACGGTGCCAGAGCGCCATGAAGCCTCCATTGCATCCGCGGTAACGCTTGAAACCCCGACAACGCGAACATCTGGCGCAACATGTTTGATCCATCGAGCCATTCCCGTGATCAGCGCACCGTTACCAAGAGGCACGAGCACGGTGTCGAATGTGCGCTGCTTCATCATTTCGACTGCTATCGATCCAGCGCCCTCGGAAATTGCAATGTCGCGACCATCTTCAACGAAGTGCGCGCCAGACGAAGCGCAGAACGCCCTAGCGCTTTCTTTTGATCCATCGAAGTTGTCGCCCTCTTGGCGCACCTCTGCACCCATCGAGCGCATTCGCTCAATCTTTAGAGGGTTGGCATTAGTAGCGCTGTAGATAATCAGATGTCGCGATCTCTTGCGGCATGCATACGCCATTGCCTGGCCAAAATTTCCTGCCGTTGCACAAACCAGTTGCTGATCTTGCAACGTACTTTTGGTTTCGCTCATGAAAAAATCTGCGCCTCTGCCCTTGAAGCTTCGAATTGGATTGAGCGTTTCCACTTTTAATGTCAATTGCGCGCCAAGTTCTTTGGACAGTGGCTCGCAGTTGAACTGTGGTGTATTAGTAAACACCTCATCAATTTCGCTCGCAGCTCTCTCAATGTTTTCTATCGACAAACGATGCTGCATGATGTTGTGCTACCCCTTTAGATGAATTACTAGCCACCAATGACTGGCGTTAACGCGATTCAGCGGCTGCACCGTTACACCTGCCTGCTTTGCAGATCGGGCTCTTTTGGCCGAATGATGCACGGTTATTTCGCCTAACCGCTGTTCGACACCAGGCTGTTTGTACAGATATCCGAGAACATCATCGGGGCTCAAACGATTTGCTTGCCAACCGAAACGAGTCGCCCAACGCTGTTGTGATAACCGCCCTCCCACTATTGGTAGGCGCCAAAGGGCGCGCACCAAAACGCCGAGTGGTATCAGAACTACATCAGCGGGCACCCAGCTGCGGTAGTTGAGCATGATGGTTGCGCCGTCACGTGCCACACGAACTGCTTCACGAGTGAGCGAGAGTGCGTCCGACCGTTCGCAGTGTTGCAAGGTGATGTAAGAAAACACCACGTCAACACTTCGGTCTCCCACTTGCAACGTTCGCCCATCTGTTACGTGTGTCGTTCGCAACCGTTCTGGTCGGCCATGCTGTCCAACTGTTTCGTGACAGCGCTCGAGAAACGCAGCGTCTACATCGGTTGCAATCACTTGCGCACACTGCTGGGTGAAGGAGGCCGTCATTCGGCCGATTCCGCTTCCGATTTCCAGCAGAGTAAGTGGAGCAAGTTGTTCTGGAGTAAAGCCGAATTGACGCATATACCGGCGCACTTCTTTGTCGCCTGTTTGCACAAAATCGGCGAGAGTTAGCTGCTTGCCCGTCTCGTTATTGAATACCCAACCAGTTGATTGAACGATCTCGTCGGCAGTTGCGCCAGTCTCGGTTCGGTTACCGGCACTCCGCCAGGGGGTGAATTGCGTGCGCCAGGTGCGTACGCGTGCATTCGACATGATGCGTTACAACCTACTTGCGTTCGGGTAGCGGTGCCGAGTAATCCTGCCCACTGTCCAAATCAAATGCCGTATGCAGGGCTCGGATGGCGGTTTCAAGCATGCTTCGCTCAACCACTACCGAAATGCGGATGGTGCTGGTGGAAATCATCTCAATATTGACGTTGTTATCGGCAAGAACCCGAAACATCTTTGCGGCAATACCCGGGCTCGACTTCATGCCCGCGCCAACAAGCGACAACTTGACAATGTTTTCGTCCTGCGAAACACCCTTCGCGCCAACTTCGTCACCAACCTTTTTCAAGATTGGAAGCGCAGTTGCAATATCGCCTAGTGGCAAGGTGAAGGAAATGTCGGTGGTGCCGTCGATAGACGTGTTTTGCACGATCATGTCCACGTTGACATTTGCTTGTGCCAACGACTCGAATAACAACGCAGACACACCTGGGCGGTCTGGCACACCAAGTAACGTCATTTTTGCCTCGCCGACGTCATGGACCACACCCGAAATAATTGGATCTTCCATTGCAGTATTCCTCTCATGATCGGCACCGATTACCCAAGTGCCTTCTTCCCACGTGAAACTTGAACGAACATGAATTGGCACGTTGTGATTGCGAGCGAACTCAACCGCACGAAGCGCCAAAACTTTGCTACCAGCGCCAGCCATCTCCAGCATTTCATCAAAACTTAAGTTTTGAATTTTGCGAGCCTGGGGAACAATGCGCGGGTCGGCACTAAACACGCCAGTGACGTCGGTGTAAATTTCGCACGCGTCGGCATTCAGCGCAGCCGCTAATGCGACCGCAGTGGTGTCACTGCCACCTCGACCAAGCGTGGTGATTTCACGATCGGTGCTCACACCTTGGAAACCTGCGACAACTGCAACTTTGCCTGCGCTTAGTGCCTCGCGAACTCGATCGCCCTTGATTTCCAAAATCTTTGCCTTCGTATGCGACGTATCGGTGATGATGCCCACCTGACTTCCGGTGAAGCTCATCGCGTCACATCCAACATCGTGCAGCGCCATACACAACAGCGACATCGAAATCCGCTCGCCTGTGGTCAGCAACATGTCCATCTCTCGACCCTGCGGATTGCTTGCCACTTGGCGAGCAAGCTCTACCAAGTTGTCGGTTGCCTTGCCCATGGCCGAGACCACCGCAACAACATCGATTCCCTTCGCGCGGGTTTCGGCGATATGCCTTGCCACGTTGCGCATCCGATCGGGATCGGCCACCGATGTGCCACCGTATTTTTGTACGACCAACGTCACAGGTTCCTAACGCTATCGCTACGCGAGTAACCTTTATAAATCATGGGAACAAACAAGCGAACACGCAAAAAAGAGAACCGCCGTCTGCGACAAGACCGAGATGCCAAAAGCTTCCAGCGTAAAAAGACGCGCAAGAACATCGTCCGAATCCTCGTTGTTCTCGGCATCATCGTGAGCGTCGGCGGCATCATCGCCGTTTCTGGTGATGACGCAACCGATACCAACAGCACCGACACCACAATCACTAACGACACCGCTGCAGCCGCCACCAACACTGGTGGGCGCACGATCACGGGCGAGACACCGTGCCCAGCCACCGATGGGTCGGAGGAACGTGCCGTGTCGTTTGAACAGGCACCACCCACCTGCATCACCGATGGCGCCGTCTACACCGCAGTTGTAACTACTAATAAGGGCAAGTTTGCAATAGTGCTCGACGCTGAAAAGGCACCCCTTGCAGTAAATAGTTTCGTCACGCTTGCGCGATACAAGTATTTCGATGGCACTGTTTGCCACCGCGCCATTCCCGGATTCGTCGTCCAATGCGGCGACCCAACTGCAACTGGTTCGGGTGGGCCT
>JNSL01000170.1_pt1 | contig 11837 bp, 12 predicted proteins | sample 210691 | NCBI WGS metagenome assembly JNSL01 (sample SAMN02808685, study PRJNA238866) | freshwater metagenome | biome: fresh water; feature: freshwater reservoir; material: water; isolation source: water column of the freshwater reservoir Embalse de Amadorio in Spain | place: Spain: Valencia ...
ATTTGCACAGACTAGCCGTCGGCAGTGGTTTCCCATTAGCAAAGGGCCCCGGCGTGCTCGCCGGGGCCCTTTGCTGTGATTGCGGGAAGTTACATGGTCACGTTCACGGTGAACGTCACGGTCTCACCAGAAACCGAGTTTGTGAGGGTGACGTCGGTCGTGCCCTCGGCTACCGGCGTGAGGCCGGGAACGAAGGTTGCACTGCCGTCGGTGCCGCCCTCGGTGAACTCAACCACACCAGCGGTCGCGAACTCAGCGGTCCAGTCGGCCTCCGTGCCCTCGGGCACGTTGAGGTACCCCATGGAGTTCATCGGAATGTCGTAGGTGTTTCCGTTTGCCTCAGCAACGGGGATCTGGATGGGCGAGACAACATTCATTTCCTCGGACGACTCGCTGGGTGCAGGAGTGGCGTTGGAGCATGCGGTCAGGCCGCCGACGGCGGCAAAGGCGATAGCTGCAACAGCACCCACGCGGACGAAGTTCTTGTTCATGATTCTCTCTTTTCATTTCGTGTACTCGAGTGAGCACGTTAGCGCTTTCAGGTTATGGGATAGGGGAGCCCCCACACTGTGCGTTGTCTGAGCGTCATCTGAGCGTTTGATGTATGGAAATCAAAGAAATAACCCCCGATGAAGACCGGGGGTTATCGTTCGTGCGCGAGGGGGGACTTGAACCCCCACGCCCTTGCGGGCACTGGCACCTGAAGCCAGCGCGTCTGCCATTCCGCCACTCGCGCGAACAGATACTGACGCTATCACGCGCCCGTGATGAGCGCACACTCACACTCTAGAGATCGAGCGTCAGCTCCGGAGTTCGCGAGCGCGAGACGCACGGATACATGATGTGGAGCGCATCCTTTTCTTCGTCGTCCATAATCGAGTCGAGGTGCTCGGGCTGACCCTCGAGCACTCGAACCTCGCACGTGCCGCACAGCCCCTTCTTGCAGGAGCCCAGGATAGGCACTCCGTCACGCACGAGGGCGTCCAGGAGGGACTCGTCGGCCGCGGCAACCACCCGTCGGCGTGATTTCTTGAGGTTCATCACCACGGGCCTCGCGATGGTAGCCGCGCGTTCCACCGCGACGAAGCGTTCGAGGTGCATGCTCGCTTCGGGAACGTGCGCCGCGACAGTGCTCATCAGCGCTTCCGGGCCACAGCAATACACCTCGGCGCCCGGCACGGCGACAATGGCGCGAAGGTCGGGATTGGCGTCGCGTTCGTCGGCGGCACTAATGAAGACGCGGTCCGGAAAGTCGGCCTCAAGTACGGCCGCAAAAGCCATAGTCGTTCGTGACCGACCAAAGTAGTGCAATTGCCACTTTCGCTTCGGTGGAAGCGACTCAATCATCGCCTTGATTGGCGTGATGCCAATGCCGCCCGCCACAAAGACGTACTCGGATGCCGGCTCGAGCTCAAAGTGGTTGCGGGGCGCAGACACCTCGAGCTCCATGCCGACTTTCACGTTCTCATGAATCCACTTACTGCCGCCGGTCGACCCGCGCTTCTTGAGCACTGCAATGTCGAAGTGCCCCCGCTCGGCAGGATCGCCGCACAGGGAGTATTGCCGTTCGAGATCGTTGGGGAGGTAAAGCGTCACATGCGCCCCGGGGTGCCACACGTCGAGGTTTCCCCCCGCAACGAGTGCCAACCGCACTCCCAAAACGCCGCTAGCGAGAACCTTCGTGTCGGTGACCCGCATCCTCGTGGTGTCGGCGGGAAGGGCCGTCATGGGCCGTGTCCCTGGCGATGACTCAGCCCCCGCAGTAGATGGCGATGCGGCGCCGGTCACATTGGGGCGTGCCGAGCGCGTCTTGTTTCCCACAATCACGCGCACGATAATCGCGCCGGCCGCGGCACCAATCAAAACGATGGAGAGCGACTGATACCAGAGCTCGGAGACGTCCGTGCCGCTGAATGCGGCATGGAATGTCACCAAAATGAAAGCCACATAGGACGAGTAGTGAATGCCTTTCCAGAATCGTCGAGGGAGTTTGTTCATCAGCCACGACGTACCCTGCACCGCCACCATGAGATAGAAGGCAAAAATGCCGAGCATTATCGGGATGGTGTTTGCTTGCACACTGGAGACGCTCGAGCCCGCCGTTGCCCCAGGAATGAGCAGTTCCGCGAGCGAGAAGTGCACGAAATCGTCGAGCATGAGTGAGACCATGTGCAGCCCCACGAATATCAGTGCGAGGCCGCTCATGTAGCGGTGGAGGTCTTGCAACCACGCGGGGTTGTCAATCTTGCGCAGGACGCGAGTTGAGAGAAGGATGCCGAGCACAACAGAGCCCGTGAGCAAAACCCACCCGATGACCGCGCTGGCGCGCGTCACGTACCACCAGATGTGCGGTTCGTTCATCGGTAGGTCTCCCAGTTCGTCGATGTTCGTATGTGTCCATCATCCAGCACGACCATGCCGGCGGCGCTCTGAGCGGGTAGCCACTCCAAGAACGCGTCGGGGTGCCGCACAAAGGCCGATTTGCTCAGCGCTTCTGCGTGAGCTCCCGTGCCCGCAATCACCGTTGCGGTTTGCACCGCGGTCTGAGCGCTCGAAGCATCGGTCGGACTCAGCAGGTGATGCTTGTCGGTGGAACCAAAACGTCGCTTACGCTGGCTCGATGTCACGATGGCACCGCTCGAGATGCGCACCTGTGCGAGCTCTTTCTCGGTGTCGAACGGATCCTCGATGCCCAAGCGCCAGGCCACGCCGTCGGGTGCAGCACCGGCCACCACGATGTCGCCGAGGAACTCGGTCATCACACCGTAGGCGCCCAGTTCACGCGCGCGGGCACACACGAGGTCACCCGCGAGGCCCTTACCCATGCCACCGGCATCGATTGTGGTTCCGCGGGGCATCGTGATTGTTGTTCCAGAAACCACAATTCCCGCCGCGTTTCCGGGGGCGCGTGCCGATTCCGGAAGTGTGGTCACGCGTGTCGAATCCGCTAAGGATGCCGTGTATCCCACGTCGAGCAGGGTAGGCAGCAAGGTGGGGTCAAAATCTCCGTCACTGAGCGCGTTCGCCTTTTTGAGTTCATCGATGAGGCGCACCGTGAGGGGGTCGACCTCCGTGGGCCGACCTTCGGCCCAGTTGAGTCGTTGCACGTCACTGGATGAGTCAAAGCGCGTCCAGAGGCGCTCGAGCCGGTGCGCAAGTGCCCACGCCTCATCGAGCACATGAGCGCCATCCCCCACCACCGTTATGGTTCCCCAGCCGCCCATGACCTGGCGGCGATCGGAAACTCTCGCGGGAAGAGCCGCGCCCTGGGCGATCGCGGAGCGCACGGCGTTCCGCGCGATCTCGCGCTCATTCATAAGGCTCAGGCTACGGTGTCGCTCAGGATCCGCCGGTTGTTCCGTTCGACGGCGCGGGGGCAGGAGCTGGTGCAGGCGCGGGTGCGGGTTCTGGCGCCGGAGCCGGTGCCGGTGCGGCCGGAGCAGGCTCTGCGGCGGGCGCTTGAACAGCCGCCGTGCCGGAGCTTGATGCGGACCCTGAACCGGCATCGGCCGCCGGTGCGGGAACGGCCGCAGCGGGAGCCATGACGTCTTGCGCAGAAGTTGTTGCAGGCGCTTCCGTGCTGGAGCTGCCGGCGCTGACCGCTTGGTTTTCTTGGGCTACCGCGGCAATCTGAAATCCGGTAACAATTCCCACAAGCGCGAGGCCGGCGGCGGCTCCCGTAATTGTGCGAGCCGTCTGTGCGGGGTGAATGCGCTTAGTCATCGTCTTCATCCTCGTCATCTTCATCATCTTCGTACTCGTCATCTTCGTACTCGTCGTCTTCGTACTCGTCCTCGTCCTCGTCCTCGTCATCCTCTCCGGGGTAAGCGCCGGATCCACCCGTCGTTCCGTCTGGCGGTGCCGGTGCCGGATACACGCTGGGGTCTGCTGCGGGCTTCGAGCCCGTGCCTGATGACTGATTCGTCTGCGACGCAGGAACGCCGGGGGCAGCAGGGGCGGGCGTTGCGGGAGCAGGACCGGCGGCGGGCGAATTTGTCGAGTCGCTCGACGAAACAACAGATTCGGACGCCGAAACGGGATCGCCGTCGCCAAACACTCCGTTCAGGGTGTCGGTGTTAGCTGCCATTGCGACGCTGGCTGTTCCGAGAACACCAACAACGGTAAGAACGGTCACAAGAGGTGATTTCATATCTTCACGTTACGAACTCGGGACTTCACGAACGCCAGCCGTTCGTCAAAGTAACATCAAAGGTTGCGTGATTTATGGGATCAACGAGTTCTTCGCGCGCGAATACCGGCAGAATGGGGCGCGTGAAGGTACTTGTCGTTGAGGACGATGCGTCGGTTGCCGACGGCATCATGGATGGGCTTGCCGACGCCGCGTTTGAGGTCCACCACAGTGCTAGCGGCGCCGCAGCCCTGGCGGATTTTGTCACGTTCGCCCCCGACCTCGTTCTGCTCGACCTCGGGCTGCCCGACATGGACGGAACCGACGTGTGCCGAGCGATTCGTAAAGAGAGTGCGGTACCGATCATTGTGGTCAGTGCGCGGGGCGACGAAATTGACCGCGTCGTGAGCCTCGAAATGGGTGCCGACGATTACGTGGTGAAGCCGTTCGGAATGCGCGAACTGGTGGCACGTATTCGCGCGGTGGGTCGTCGAACCGCACCCGCCGAGGCCTCCTCCGGCCCCGTTGAGCGCTCGTTTGGGCCCCTCAGCATCGACACGCGTTCACAGCGCGTCTCGCTGAGCGGTACCGACATTCACCTCACACCCACCGAATTTGAGCTTCTCGTCTACCTCACCGAAGATCCGGGCGCCGTCTGTCGGCGCAGCGACATCCTCAACGACGTGTGGGACACCAACTGGTTTGGCACCACCAAGACGCTGGATGCTCACGTGGCCGCCATTCGAAAGAAGTTGGGCAGTGCCGGATGGATTGAGTCGGTGCGCGGCGTAGGGTTTCGATTCGGTCAACCGACATGAAATGGCGGTTCATGGCCGCCATCATGGCCGTGATTCTCCTCGTCGTCCTGGTGCAAGACATTCCGCTCGCGGGTTATCTGCAAACGACCGAATACTCCCGCCTCATCACGAGCCTCGAAAAGGATGCCTTCGTGCTCGCCGGACGCTCGCAAGAGGCGCTGGGCAAACCCGCGCCCACCGCGATTTCAAATCTCGCCTCGGTGGCCCAGACCTACCGCAAAGCCGGTGGCGCGCGCGTTGTGGTTGTGGACAGCACGGGTATGGCCATTGTGACAAGCGACGACGACCAAGCGTCCGTGGGCAGCGATTACTCCACGCGCCCAGAAATTGCCACCGCGCTCACCGGTCAAATCGCAACCGGCGAGCGCTATTCCACGTCACTGAGCCAGCAGCTCGTTTATGTGACCGTTCCCGTGTTGAACGGGGACAAAATTATTGGCGCCGTGAGGCTCACCTTTCCCAATCAGACCGTCGTTGACCAAGTCAATTCGCAACTACAGCTCCTCATTATCGTTGCGATCATTACGCTCATTTTGGCCGGCGTCGTGGGATTCATTTTGTCTGTCAGTGTGACGCGCCGACTCAAGCTCTTGCAACGTGCCACCGTTTTCCTGGCCGAAGGCGACCTGTCCGCTCGCGCCGACGAACGCGGGGCGCCCGAAATCAAGTCGCTCTCCCGTTCGTTCAACCTCATGGCCGACCGCCTCGATGGCCTCGTGACGCAGCAGCGAACCTTCGCCGCCGATGCCTCCCACCAGCTGCGCACACCCCTCACGGCCCTGCGCCTGAAGCTCGAGCGGGCACGCGACATGGTAGCGAAGGATCCTGCGGGCGCGGAGCTGCGCATCGCGGCGGCGGAGGCCGAGGCAGACCGCCTGGGCAACATCATCGAGGGCTTGCTCATGCTGAGTCGCACGGAAGCGAAAGCCGCTCCCATCGAGACCTTCGATGTTGCCAGCATCGCGAGGGCCCGCATCGAACACTGGCAGCCCCTCGCTGCCGAATCGGCGATCAAGGTTCGCTACGAGGGTCCCGTGGCCGCTCTCGCGCTGGCCGTCCCCACCGCGGTGGAGCAGATCATCGATAACTATGTGGACAATGCCCTCAGCATTGTTCCGCCCAAGTCAACCCTGACCGTGCGCGTGGCTAAGTCAGCAACAACTGTTGAGCTGCACGTTCTCGACCAGGGGCCGGGCATGACCGTCGAAGACTGCACGCGCGCGTTCGACAGATTTTGGCGCGCAGCCAGCGACAACACGGGGAGTGGGCTTGGGCTCGCCATCGTGGCCCAGCTTGCCCGGGCCAGTGGCGCTGCCGCAGCGCTCACTCCTCGCCCCGAGGGCGGAATCGATGCGAGCGTAACGTTCAAGGCCCCCTAGCGCATTGCTGGCCCACAGCCATGTCACAGGGGTTTGTCCCGGCCCGCCGGTAGCATGAGCATGACCACAACGGCAATCGGGCGAGGTTATTTTGGGCATTCTTGACCGCATTGAGCGCGGCCTTGAGCGCGCGGTAAACACCGCGTTCGCCAAGACGTTTCGCTCTGGCGTGCAACCGGTTGAGATCACCGCCGCCCTTCGTCGCGAAATCGACACTCAGGCAAGCGTTGTCGCGCGCGACCGAATCCTCGTCCCCAACGTCTTCACCGTGCGGCTCTCTCGGCCCGACTTCGACCGCCTCTCTGCGATGGGCCGAACCCTCACCGACGAAATCGCCAAGCAGCTCACCAAACACGCGCAGGCCCAGGGGTATCAGTTCCCCGGCGGCATTCGCCTCTCGCTCGAGGCCGATAGCTCACTGTCGGTTGGGCTTTTGGTCATCGACGCTCAAAATGTTCGGGGGGCGGTCACGTGGTCTGCCGTTATCGATATCAACGGAAAGCGCCACGTGCTCACCAAGGGGGTCACGGTCATCGGCCGAGGCTCCGACGCCGACGTCACGGTAAACGACTCATCGATTTCTCGGCGACACGTTGAATTCACGTGGGACGGCTCGCGCGCTCAGGTGCGCGACCTTGGCTCCACCAACGGCTCACGTCTCGACGGCGCGCGGCTGAACGCTGCCGGCCTTGAATCTGGCTCGGTCATTGAGCTGGGCTCGACGCGCGTGGTCTTTCACGTTGTGCCCGAAACGCGCGGCGGAACGGGTCCCGCGCCACGAACAGCGAGCGCAACACCGTCGGTTCCCGTTCGAGACGCCTTCTGGAGTTCCCGGTGAGCGAGCTCACTCTCTTCGTGTTTCGCATCGCATTTCTTGTGCTGATGTGGGTCTTTGTGTTCTTTGTCGTGTACGCCGTTCGCAGCGACCTTTTTGGTCAGCGGGCCAAACGACTCACGGCGGTGCCCCGCGCTATGTCACCCGACGCTTCGGCGTTCCTCACGCAAGCGCATGGGGTCGTCTCAGCTCCCGCGGCCACATCGTCTCAAGCCCTGGCCCTGGTAATCACCGCGGGGCCAAAGAAGGGCGAACGTATCCCGTTGGGAACCGACGCCATCACGATTGGGCGTGCCTCCGATTCAACGCTCGTCATTCGTGACGACTACACGTCGACGCGGCATGCCGTTCTTGAATTGCGACGCGGCACGTGGCAGATATCCGACCTCGATAGCACCAACGGCACCCTGGTCAACGGTGAGCGGATATCGGCACCGACGGCTGTGGTGCCGGGTACGCCCATAACCGTGGGTCAGACGGTATTCGACATTCGGGAGGACTCATGAGCCCCCTGGTTTCGGCCCGATCCGACGTTGGCCGCGTGCGCACGTCAAACCAGGATTCCGGTTACGCCGGTCAGTTCTTTTTTGTCGTAGCAGATGGCATGGGGGGTCACGCCGGCGGAGACGTTGCCTCCGGAATAGCGGTTCGAGACCTCGCGGCTCTTGACCGACGCTTTTCATCGGTGGCCGAGGCTCGCGCCGCCCTCGTCGCGCAACTCAAAACGATCAACGAGAAGCTCTCTCACGTGGTTGACAGTAATCCTGAGCTCGCTGGTCTGGGAACGACGGTCAGTGGCATGGTGCGCGTGGGTGACCGGTTCGTGGTGGCACACATCGGTGATTCGCGCATTTACCGACTCTCTAACGGCGAACTAACGCAGGTCACAGCGGACCACACGTTCGTTCAGCAGCTGATCGACGCGGGGCGCATCACCGAAGCAGAGGCCAAGGACCACCCCCGGCGGTCCGTGCTGATGCGCGTCCTCGGCGATGTGGACGACGACCCCTCGATAGACACGACGGACCTACCGGCCATTCCGGGCGAGCGCTGGTTGCTCTGCAGCGATGGCCTCACCGGGGTGCTGGACGACGCGAACGTGCGCGACATGCTGGCGGCAGATTCGGCTCCGGAGACAGTCTCCGCCCGCCTCGTCGACCGCGCGTTGAACGGTGGCGGGCCCGACAACATCACGGTGATTGTGGTCGATGTCGGCGGCGAAGACGGTGAAGCCCGTGCCGACTTTGTCGGCTCGGCTGCGTCAAAGCGTAAGCTCCCCGCCGTGCGCACCGGCGAAACGGGGTCTAGCCCACGGCCAAAAACGCGCAGTGTGCCGGTATCCACGAGCGAACTCCCGCTGCCCACCAATGCTTCTGAATCGCGTCCTGCCGCCGCACCGGAGCGACGCGTGCTGTCAGCTCGCGGCCGGCGGCGCCTGAGGGCCGGCATCATTGCCGTTGTCGTACTCGCAATCCTGGTAGTGGCTGCGGTCTGGGGATACAGCTGGACCCAAACGCGTTTTTATCTCGGCGCCAACGGTCCTCACGTGGCGGTTTTTCAGGGCATTCCCGTCACTCTCGGTGGGCTCGCCCTCTCACAGGTCTACCTCGACAGTGACGTTCTTGTTTCATCCCTGCCTGCCTACGAGCGAACGCAGGTGACCCAATCTATTTCTTACGACAACGTCTCTGACGCTGTCACGGCGCTCAATCGGATAACCGGTGAGTAGCCCGGCAGTCGACGCGACGAAGGTGGATACCGGGCCCATCCCACGCATGTTGCGAATTCGCGAACCTCAGCGCATGCGCAATGTGGAACTTGGCCTCATTGCGGTGGCGTTCGGAATCACGACGCTCGCCCTCGTTCTGGTTCAACTTGCCACCATGGGCGAGGTCCACGCTGGGATTTTTGCCCTATGCGCGATCATCGCGGCACTCACCCTCCTCCTGCATGTGTGTCTGCGCGTTGTTGCTCCTCGCGCCGACGCATTGATTGTGCCGATCGCCGTGATGCTCAACGGTTTGGGAATAACGGAGATCTATCGCATCGACCTGGCCCTCGAAAACGTCGGCTGGGATTCACTCGCCATTCGACAGATTGCCTGGACGGCCCTGGCTCTCGCGGCAACGGTCGGCGTGATCCTCGCGGTGCGGTCACCGCGTTCGCTGCAGCGGTATACCTACACAGCTGGGCTTTTTGCCGTCATTCTCCTCCTACTGCCCCTGTTGCCGGGGCTGGGTGTTGAGGTGAATGGGGCCCGGGTGTGGATTCAGTTGGGCGAACTGACTTTCCAGCCCGGCGAGATTGCCAAGATTGCGCTCGGGGTGTTCTTTGCGGGATACCTCGTGCAACACCGTGACAGCCTCTCCATGGTGGGCACTCGCTTGTGGGGTCTTCGTTTTCCGCGCGGGCGCGATCTCGGGCCCATTTTGGCGGTCTGGGTCTTGTCAATGCTGGTTATCATCTTCCAGCGTGACCTCGGCACGGGACTGCTCTACTTCGGGCTCTTCTTGGTGATGCTCTACGTGGCCACCGGTCGACTCTCGTGGGTGCTGATGGGCCTCGGGCTGTTCGTAGCCGGGGCGCTCGCGGCAAACCAGTTCTTGACTTACGTCCGCGGTCGGTTTGCCAATTGGCTGGACGCGTTCAACCCCAGTGTCTTTAACGCCGACGGCGGAAGCTACCAACTGGTTCAGGGGTTATTTGGCATGGGGCACGGAGGGTTGTTCGGGACGGGGCTTGGTCAGGGCATGCCGTACATCACGCCGGTTTCCCAGAGTGACTACATCATTCCCAGCTTGGCCGAAGAGCTCGGGCTCGTCGGCCTGTTTGCCATTCTGTGTCTGATTGTGTTGCTCGTTTCACGCGGAGTTCGCATTGGATTCGCCGCCACGGATGACTTTTCGAAGCTCTTGTCCGTCGGGCTCGCTTTCGTCATCGCCTGGCAATGTTTTCTTGTCATCGGCGGTGTCACCCGCATCATCCCGCTCACCGGGCTCACAACGCCGTTTCTGGCCGCCGGTGGAAGCTCGCTTGTCGCCAACTGGATGATCGTGGCAATCCTGCTGCGGCTCTCGGACGCACAGTCGCGTGTGCCGCGATTGGTGGTTGAAAAGTGAACCGGGAATTGAAGCGGGTTAGCGTCGTCATGCTCATCATGTTTCTGGCCCTGTTTGCCGCCGCAACAGTGATTCAGGTAGCGCAGGCGGACAGCCTCGCTTCCGACGGCCGCAATACCCGCACCCTCTACGACAGCTTCCGGGCGCAGCGAGGTCCCATCATGGCGGGCGAAACCGTCCTGGCGCAGTCGGTTCCGGTCGACGATGATTTTCGCTTTTTGCGTCAGTACTCCAGCCCCCTTGTTTATGCTCCGGTCACAGGATTTTTCACCCTCAACCAGGGGCTTTCCGGCATCGAGTTAAGCGAGAACTCCTACCTGACGGGAAGCAACTCATCCCAGTTCCTCGAGCAGCTGAACAGTATTCTCACGGGTCGGCCCACCCAGGGCGCAGCTGTAACCCTCACGATTCGGCCGGATGTGCAACAGGCTGCGTGGGATGCCCTCGGTAACTATCAGGGGGCCGTTGTGGTCACCGAAGTCGCGACGGGCAAAATTCTTGCCATGGTGTCCAAACCTTCGTTTGACCCCAACCTTCTCGCGGGCCACAATTTCGAAGCCGTTATCGAGTATTACAACGCGCTCGACAACGATCCGGCGCAACCGTTGATCAATCGTCCCATCGGCGCACTTGATCCGCCCGGGTCAACGTTCAAGCTGGTGACTGCCGCCGCGCTTCTCGAGTCGGGACTTTACACGCCCGAAAGCACCGTGGAGAATCGGGCACGCCTCCCCCTTCCCGGAACCGACGTGGAGATTCGTAACTCCGACGGAAAAACCTGCGGGCCCGGCGATCAGGTGACTCTCTTTACGGCGGTGTCACTCTCGTGCAATGTTCCGCTGGCCGAGTTCGGAATGGCGCTGGGCTACAAGCCCATAGTCGATATGGCAAAGAAGTTCGGCTTCAACCAAACTTTCGATGTGCCCATGACATCCGCCCGAAGCTACATCCCCCAGGTGATGGATGAGCCACAAACGGCACTGGCGGCCTTCGGCCAGTTCGATGTGCGGGCAACGCCTCTGCAGGTGGCCTTGGTTTCCGCGGCTATTGCAAACGGAGGTGTCGAAATGTACCCGACCCTTATTGAGGGCATCACGGCAAGCGACCTGCGTCCCATTTCCTCCTTCACGCCGCGCGAGTATTCCCGACCGATTAGTGCCGAAACGGCGGCACAGCTCACCGCCATGATGCAGGCAAGTGTCAGCAACGGTGCGGCAACTAATGCCAGTATTGAGAATGTCAGTGTTGCGGGTAAAACCGGTACCGCCGAAAACGGTCCGGACGAACCCTACACGCTGTGGTTCACCGGTTTTGCCCCCGCGGACAGTGAACCGAAATACGCAATAACCGTGGTCGTAGAAAACGGCGGCGGCATGGGAACAACCGGATACGGAAACCTGATTGCGGCACCCATCGCGCGTGCCGTTTTAGAGGCGGTGCTTAAATAATGAGGCCTTCAGCTGGCATGAACTTCGGCGGTCGCTACGAGCTCGAATCGCGCATCGCCGTGGGCGGTATGGGCGAAGTGTGGCAGGCCACCGACACGGTCATTGGGCG
>JNSL01000172.1_pt1 | contig 11781 bp, 9 predicted proteins | sample 210691 | NCBI WGS metagenome assembly JNSL01 (sample SAMN02808685, study PRJNA238866) | freshwater metagenome | biome: fresh water; feature: freshwater reservoir; material: water; isolation source: water column of the freshwater reservoir Embalse de Amadorio in Spain | place: Spain: Valencia ...
TCAGTAAATGCAGTTGCCGTATATCCGGTAATAGCTGATGTGCCCGAGAAACTTGGTGAAAGCCAATTTACTACTAAAGCCTGATTGCCACTTAAAAGGGTTACGCTTTGCGGGGCCGAAGGCGTGTTAGCGCCAAGTGAAATCTGCAAACTCGCGTTACCTCTACTGGTATTCCCCCATGAGGCTAGAGCTACATAGTAAGTAGTGCCTTGGTTCACACTTAGCGTAAGTTTTGGGCGATACCCACCCGCACTATCGTCATCACAGCCAAGAGCATTTGCACTTGAATCATAGACAAAGAGCATGCTGTCGGTCATGCCCTGATGCGAGGTGATCTCGAGTGTGGCTTTACCTGTTGAACCAGCCGTGAATCTATACCAAGACGCATTAGATCCAGTTAGAGAATTACAAGTTGCTGAAGTTGTTCCAGTTAAATTAGAGATTGTGCCCGAGTAGCCACTACTTACTGTTCCCAGATCAATTGCACCTGCAAAATCATTATTGGATGGGGCTGACGTCGTGACAGATGTCGCTGTGGACTCCGCACTTGATCCAACTACATTTGATGCTTTAACTCTTAGTTGGTAAGTGGTTCCTGGTGATAGTGAACTGATTGTGCAGTTTAAATTTGTTGTTTGGCACTGGCCAACTATTGATCCACCCGAATTGTAAATATTTGCTTGATAGCCAGTGATTGGTGATCCACCATTGGAACTTGGCGCTAACCAGTATGCAGTAATTGAATTTTGGGTGCTAGCTGCAGAGACTGAAACTGGTATTCCTGGCGCTGTGGCACTGCTTGAAGTGAAAGTCGCAGTTAGTTCTCCAGTTCCCGATGTATTCGCGAGAAAGGAAGAGAATGCGACCAGGTATCTTTGGCCCGCAACTACATTGAAACTGACGCGTGGTTTGTAGCTGCCATTGCTGTTGTCATCAAATGCCAATCGCACAGAAAGATTATTTGCGGCAAATACCGCAAGCATTGGATCGTAGTTGGTACCCCAAGAAGGCGAAATCCTCATCTCCACAATTCCTGAGCTAGCGGCAGTGAACGCGTACCAGGCAGGTGAATTTCCAACTGAGTCGACATACGTTTGTAGAAAGCCTGCATTAGAGACAATGGTTGCGAATGGATAAGTTATTGTGCCGAGTTCAGTTGCGGTTTCTGGTGTGGAATTTTTAGATAATTGAGCGACTCCTGAAACAGCAGTGGAAGTGGCTGAACCAACTAAATTGGTAGCAGTAACTGTGACCCAGTAGGTGGTTCCACCCGTTAGACCTGTTAACTGGCAAGTTCGCTGTGAAGAAGTAGCCGCGCAGGTACTTGCAAGGTTTGTCAGTAATGAGTCTGAATAAGCATTCGCGGTGAAGCTAGTTGCAGCTGATCCTGTCGTTGCCGCAGACCAGTTTGCAGTCAAGGCATTAACCTGCGAAGACACCGAAGAAATTGTTGGTGCGCTCGGCGCTGAGGACTCCGCCGCCAAATTAGAAACAACTAAGTTTCCAGTGCCTTGATAGCGAGAGTTATAAGAAGAAAACGCAATGAAATAAGTTTGCCCCGCAGTTACATTGAATTGGATTCTTGGCAGCAATCCGTTGTAGTCGTCATTGACTGCGAGAACACGATAGCTGCTTGTAAAGGCAGACAATATTGGGTCGTCTAAAGTGCCACCGGAAGAAATTGTTGCAGTAACTGATCTGGTTTCTGGAGCGACAAACTGGTACCAGGTGTCACTATATCCGGCAAACCCATAGATACTCCTAGAGTAATTCGCACCATCATTTGAAACTGTTTGATTAATTGTTGAACCAGAACGGTTGAGCGTTATTGCTCCTGATGGCTCATCATTACTGACTGCAGAGAGTGAAATGAAAACGTCTGGCTCAGCCCATTCAATACGTGGGTCACCGTTTAAGGTAGTTGCAACTTCGCCGGCTTTGTTAGTTGTAATCGCGTCATCAAGCACGAGTGTGCGCATTCCCGCACCAATTGCTTGACCAGTATCAATGTCAACATCGAGGGCTTCAGAGCCTGTTGGTTTTCCATTGTCGAGCGTCGGAGATACGCCATTGCGATATTTCACTATGAGCCTTGAGATATCCTTAGGGTCAGCCGAGGATTCAATTGAAGCTCTTGCGATTTCGCTGAAGTCGCTGGTTCCAGCAGAATTACGAGCAGCAATTTGAAATTCATACACAATTGCTGGATCTAGATTTTCAAAAATATATGACTGTTGTATGCCGGCAACTTCAACAGTTTGCTGAGTTAGCAATTCGCGAATTATGTATGTATCTACTAATGGAACTTCAGCTGCTTGAAAATCAATTGGATCCCACAACAAAGCAATGTCATCGGCGCTGCTACGTGCAATAAAGCCGGTTGGAACAAGTGGGGGTTGCGTGGCTTGAACAGACGTCGAAGCATCATTGGCATTGGCTGCAGGTGCAACCATAATGCCGAAAATTAATGCCAGAAACGTCAACAGACTTGCGATTTTTTTCACTAAAAGCCCCCAAGTGAAGAATTTCATGGATTCTGTACTTTCACAACATAACGGGCATGTTTCCCAGCACTTGGAGGGAATCCTTAAACTATGTGCTCTATCAGTTCACTATTTGGTGGTCTTGGGGGCTGGGGATGCAGTCTTGGAATCAATGTCATCATCATGGCCGGCCTCAAGTGATAACAGACTTATGAGTACTAATCCAATGCCAATGTACTGCGTGCCAATTGGTAAGCCACGACCTAAAACTGCGCCAAACAGGATCGCAACAACTGGAATTAGATTCAGTGTGATTGCAGTCTGCTTTGTTGTTAGCTTCGGAGCTGCGTAATTGAATAGCAAGAATGGCAATGATGTTCCAACTATGCCCGCTAAGACTGCGACATAAAAATAGTTTCCAACACCAATGGTGGTTGGAATTTCGGTACTTGTAGCAACTAGCATCACGATTGAAAACGCACTTGCCGAGGTCATTTGTCCCACTGTTAACGAAATTATATTCACCTGCGAATTTAGCCGGCGCATTAACAAACCATAGATAGCTCCTGCTAGTCCAACGCCCAAGAAAGCTAACGCGCCAACGAGACCCGCAGAGATAGATGCCCCAAGAATTATTAGCTGAACACCAGCAGTTTCCGGGTTGCTAGTTTGCCCGGCAATTCCAACAATGATTGCACCGGATACTCCAACCAATAATGCAATTACTGCCCACAGTGATAATTTCTCGCGCAAGAATATTGCGCCGCCAAGGGCCAAGAAAATAACTTCACTAGACATCAAAATCGCGCCAGTTGTGACCGATCCATATTGCCAACCGATATTGCCCGATAGATATGCCAGGCCAGGCTGGAGCAAACCAAATGGAATCGCAATACGCCACGGTATGTGTTTGATTGCCCGCCGTAGCGATGGGATAAAAATTGCGCCAATGAGCAGAATCAAAAGCCCGCAAATCATCTCAATGACAAATACTGCAACAGGACTTATGTGTTCAACGGCTATGTCGCCAATTGGATTGCCAACTCCCCAAGCGACCATGGAGGCCATCATGGCAAATAGCGGTTTATTGTTTCGCATCGTTCCTCAAGTATCTCGGATTACCCGAGAACTCGTGAATCGATCCATCACATGCAGGAACGCTTTACGAACTACTTGAATTGGAGATTAATTCGCTTCGAGGAAATCTTTCAAAAGTGCATCAAATCGCATTCGTTGTTCTTTACCTGCTACAACGTGCGCAGCATCTGGCCAAGTGACGCCAATGCAGTTTGGAATCAAATCTTCAATTAGCTGAGTGTGACGTGCAGTAGTAATCGAATCCAAAAGTGCATGCAGCACAAGTGATGGAGTCTTGATGTGAGGCAAACGCTCACGGGAGTCGTGGTTATTGCAAGCATGGACGTAACGTTCGTGCGCGGCAAGGTTGCCATTTAGATCAGCCCAGGTGCCATTGTCACCTAGAAGGCGATCGCGATTTTCGTTGTAGAAATCGCCGGGAAAGGAAAATGAGGCAACAAACTTTTGAAACGCGTAAAAGCCTGACTCTTGGTGCACTGTCGTCATACTGTCTAATTGGTCAACCATGACTGGGTCGGCAAATGCCCAGGTGCCTGTCATTACCAATGTGCGAGCAAGGTCTGGCCGTGCAAAGGCGAGTTCCTGGCCAATGCAGGCTCCCATTCCAACCATGCCCACGATGTGAACATTGGTCCAACCAATATGATCAATCAACTTTGCTAAGTCATCTGCGAACAAACGCATTGTTGCTTCTTGCGTGTAGTCATCGGTGCTATCGCGCATGCCGCGGTAGTCGAAAGTTAAAACTTCATACGTTTCAAATAAGTAACGCGGCGCATCCTTTTGTTTGCCGTGACAAAATGTGCCCCAGCCACCCATCACAACTGCTTTATCAGCCCCAGGAATTCCAGAAATTTCGTAATACATTGAGTGGCCATTGACGTCGAAAGTAGGCATTAGAGCTCCCGGTTATTAAGTATGAGTACCTTAAATGTATACAAAGTTAAGATTTTTGGCGCAAAAACCCAATAACTGCGTTAACAAATGTTCTTTTTGGACACAAAATGTTTATTTCTGATGACAAAGCATGTTTTTCGGACTAAGTTTCAGGGAAACGCATTGCTGGAATTTGTGTTCTTGCAGTCTTTATTGCGATTTAAACCGGAAGGAGTTCCCCTGTGGATCTCGGAGTATTTTTACCAATTGGCAACAACGGTTGGCTCATCTCAACCACTTCGCCACAATACAAGCCATCATTTGACTTGAACCTTGAATGTGTTGAGCGCGCTGAAAAGTATGGCTTTGAATTTGCGTTATCCATGATCAAACTTCGTGGCTTCGGCGGACAGAGTGAATTCTGGGATTACAACCTTGAGTCCTTCACTTTGATGTCTGCACTAGCTGCGCGTACCGAAAAAATTAAATTGTTTGCATCAGTTGCGGTTTTGACTTTGCCACCTGCGCTAGTTGCTCGCATGACCACAACCATTGATTCAATTGCCCCAGGACGATTTGGCGTAAACATTGTTTCTGGTTGGGCCAAGGGCGAATACGAACAAATGGGCTTGTGGCCAGGGGATGAATACTTCGGTTACCGCTATGAATACTCAGAAGAGTATGTGCGAGTAATGCAGGATCTTTGGACTAAGGGATCCAGCGACTTCAAGGGTCAATTCTTCAAGATGGATGACTGCGTAATGTTGCCTAAGCCATCGGCAAAGATCCCACTTGTTGCTGCTGGTCAGTCCGAGCGCGGTATGCGCTTCTGTGCTGAGTACGGCGACTACCAATTCATTTTGGGAACCGGTGTTAATACTCCTAAGGCATTCTCACCAAGCGCTGAACAGCTTGTGCGTGCCACAAAAGAAACCGGCCGCGACGTTGGCGCAATGGTTCTTTTCATGGTCATCATGGATGAGACAGATGAAAAGGCCATGGCTAAGTGGAAGCATTACAACGCTGGCGCAGACGCTGGCGCATTGTCATGGATGGCCGGCCAAGCTGCTGCAGACGTAAATGCAGATGGTACCGGTACTGCTGCAAACATCGCGCTTCCAGAAGGCGCAATCAACTTCAACATGGGAACACTTGTTGGCTCATATGCCTCAGTTGCTCGCATGCTTGATGAAGTTGACACAGTTCCAGGCGTAAAGGGTGTCATGTTGACATTTGATGACTTCATTAAGGGCATGGACATCTTTGGTACAAAGGTTCAGCCGCTTATGAAGACTCGCGCTGGTAAGTAATAGTTCTAACAAGCCAATGGCCACTCGCAAACGCGGGTGGCCATTGGCTTGTTTAAAAGTAATTGCCAATTTCAGATGTTAAACAGCTTCGTTGTGACCCAGAACTTCTTCGCGGGCTGCTAAAACGTGCGCGCGCATCACGTTTGCTGCCCAAATTTCATCGCCGGCTTTCATTGCAGTTACGATTTCGCGGTGATGGCGCAAGCTCCGTTCAAGTGCCTCCGGGGAGTAGACCTTATAAGTCTGCATAACAATAGGCACATGGATCAAAGTTTCAATCAATAATCCAAGTCGGGAAGAATTGGATATCTCAATAATCTTGCCGTGAAAGATACGATTCTTTGCAGCCAGCGCGGGAAGTCTTTGCTCGGAAGAGAGATCCGTTTTAGCTAGATCTTCCATTTCGTCACAAATGTTTTCTAGAAATGCGATCTCGGCGGCTGATGCCCGAGGAGTGGCTAATTCGCAAGCATGTGATTCGAGAATTGAACGCAAGTCAAAAATTTCTCGCAGGTCATCAGCATCCCACTCTGCAACGCGCGCTCCGCGGTTTGGCGAAACATCTACTAGTCCCTCGGCCGCAAGTCGGCGAAGAGCTTCTCGAACGGGGGTGCGAGAGATACCTAAACTAACTGCTAGGTCTTCTTCAACTAGGCGCTCAGAATTAGAAAGTTCACCACTGAGAATGGCAGTTCGGATCTGTTCGTAAACGGTAGATGCGATCTTTGCCATTTTTTTGCTCCCGAAAGCTAGCGGCTATTTGCGAGACCAAGTTGCAAATTGTTCAACCTGACGTCCCACTGTTTCTAGAGTAGTGCGAACACTTTCATCATCTGTGGTTCCATCTGCTGAAAACTTTGTGATCGAGGCATTAACGGTTGCGCCAAGTGGCGTTGGCCAAGCACGCAAGGCATGAGCCACAACTCGCGTTTGCAGCAATGTGGTGGCTGTTGCTTGCCAGCCATATGCAACGGAGATACAACCAACTGCCATGCCATCTAGATAAACCCGCGGACCTTCGCGCAAGTCTTCGATGTAATCCAATGCATTTTTGATCATGCCGGACATTCCGCCGTGGTACCCAGGGGTACTAATGATCAGTCCATCCGTTGCGGCAATTGCTGCCACAAACTTTTGCGCACTTTCGGTGCGATCTGGAGTTTCAGTGTCATAAATCGGAAACATTAAGTCCCGGCCCGTGATGTAAGTGACCTTGGCGCCCGCGCCTTCTGCGCCGCGTCCAGCTACGCGAAGGGCCTGTTCACTTGATGATCCTGGGCGAGTGCTGCCACCAATGGCAAGGATGTTAATTGTCATTTTTATTGACCTGACTTTCCGGCTGCGACCCAACTAGAAACTTGGGCAAGTTGGCTACCTTGAATGAAACAAGCTTTGAGCGTATCTTCGTCTGGACCTGAACCCTTGCGCGAAACATGAGATGCGCCGTAAGGATTTCCCGTTACTTTACTAACGTGCGCGTCGCCGTAACCAAGCGGCATGATCAAGGAACCCCAATGGTAGAAGTGATTATTTATTGCAAGTGTTGTTGACTCCAAGCCACCGTGCGCCGTTGAAGCCGTGGTGAATGCGGTGCCAACAGTGTTAACTAATGCGCCCTTAAACCAAAGGCCGCCAGTTGTGTCAAGAAATGCTTTTAGCTGCGATGCGGGCCCACCAAAGCGAGTCGGACTGCCAAGTGCGATGCCATCAGCCCATTCCAAATCTTCCAGAGTGGCAACAGGTTCATTACGCATTGCATCGAAATGATCTTGCCATTTTTGATTGCTAGCAATTGCTTCAGCTGGCGCAGTTTCAGCAACCTGACGAACGCGAACTTCCGCGCCAACACTTTGCGCACCTTCGCCAATGGCATTTGCCATTGCCGCGATGTTTCCAGTTGATGAGTAATAAACGACTGCGATCTTGGTCATTGGTTTTCCTTTAGTCTGATTTTTGAGATGGGAATTGTCCGGCGCGACCTAATAATCCAGGTGCATCTTTTTCGAGTGCTTTAGCTAACCAAGTTGCCGTGCCTACCAAGGCGTCATGATCTAGCCCTGTTACAACGCCCGAGCGCTGCAACATGTAATTCAAATCTTCAGTTGCAATGTTTCCGGTGGCATTAGGCGCAAATGGGCAACCGCCAAAGCCGCCAACGCTGCTATCAAAACCAACGACACCTGCTTCAAGTCCTGCCAAAGCATTGGCATAGCCGCTGTTACGTGTGTTGTGGAGATGAAGTCGAGTCGCTACATCTGGAAAGCGTTCTTTCACTGCGGCAGTCAGCGCGCGGACTTGCCATGGCACACCAACCCCAATTGTGTCGGCCAGTCCTACTTCAGCAAGGTGTAGTCCAACCATGCCATCAAGTACTCGCGCGACTTGTTCTGTTGAAACCTCGCCGGCAAATGGGCATCCAAAAGCAACCGCAACTGTCATGGTGAGTGGGATGCTCTCTTGCTGACAAACATCAGAAACTTCTTTAGCAAGAACGAGCATTTCGGCCACAGTCACATTTTGATTAGCCAAACTCATTTCGTCGGTGCCTGGAATAACTAAATGAACTTCATCGACCTTGCTTTCAAGTGCTCGATCTAGTCCTTTTCGGTTCAAAATCAAACCCGAGTAGGAAGCTCCATTGTCCCTGGGCAAGCCGGCCATAACTTCCTCAGCATTTGCCATCTGGGGCACCCGGGTTGGGTGCACAAATGCCACGGCTTCGATGCGCTTGGCGCCAGCATCGGCCAATTGCGTGATTAAATCAATGCGCTGCGCTACGGTCAGAGGGATCTTTTCGTTCTGAAGTCCATCTCGCGGGGAAACCTCGATCAGGTCAATGTCATTGCGCGGCATAGGCATGGCGGAGGTCATACGGCTATTCTTGCCTGAGATGGTATACAAGTCCACCTGAATTGAAATCTCGGATTGCCTAAATTATCGGGTTTTTCTGGAAATGTGGTGGCGCACTAGACCATCTTTGTATACAAATAGAGGAATGCGTAAACGCGCTGACTACAACCAAAGGAATTAATTGTGAGTGGACCACTTAGCGATCTAAGACTTGTTGAATTAGGTCAGTTACTTGCTGGTCCATACTGTGGCCAACTATTGGGCGACTATGGCGCTGAAGTTATCAAAATTGAAGACCCACTGCGTGGAGATCCATTGCGCGATTGGGGCCAAGAGAAATCTCATGGCAAGTCACTTTGGTGGCCAATAGCAGGACGAAATAAAAAATGTGTGACTGCAGATTTACGCACTCCTGAAGGTCAAAAAATTGTTAAGGAACTAGTCGCACAATCCGATATGTTGCTAGAAAACTTTAGGCCAGGAACATTAGAACGCTGGGGTCTTGGGTATGACGTGCTTTCCAAAATTAATCCTGGTTTGATTCTGATTCGGGTAAGTGGTTACGGCCAGACGGGACCTTACGCGCCGCGTCCAGGTTATGCCTCGGTAGGCGAAGCAATGGGTGGTCTGCGATACGTGATCGGTGAACCAGATCGCATGCCAGCTCGCGCAGGTATTTCACTTGGAGATTCATTAGCTGCGACGTTTGCAACCCTTGGCGCATTAGCTGCCCTGCACTCGAAGGAAAAAACTGGCAAGGGTCAAGTTATCGACGCTTCAATTTACGAATCAGTTATGGCCTACATGGAATCGTTGATTCCAGAGTGGGCTATTGGTGGTTACCAGCGCGAACGCACCGGTTCAGTGTTGCCGAAGATCACCCCAAGCAATGTCTATCCAACTAAGTCCGGCGAAATGCTTTTGATCGCAGCAAACATGGACACAGTATTCAAACGTCTTGCGCATGCGATGGGTAAACCAGAACTTGCTGATGATCCAAAGTATGCAACCCACATTTCCCGCGGGGATAACACTGCAGAGCTAGACGCCATGATCGGCGAGTGGAGCCGCACCTGGGAAATGAAGGATCTGATCAATCACTTGATCGAAGAGGAAGTTCCGCATGGTTTGGTTTACACCGCCAAAGATATGCTGGCTGATCCCCACATCCAAGCGCGCGAATCAATTATCAATGTTGATGTTCCTGGCGTTGGCGAATTTCCAATGCAAAACATTTTTCCGTTTTTCTCGGACACCAAACCTTCGATTAGGTGGAGTGGACCAGGACATGGTGAGCACACCGATGAAGTTTATGGCGAACTACTTGGTTACGACGCAGCAAAATTAGCTGACTTACGTTCCCGTGGAATTATTAAGTAGCAAAATCTACTTAATAAATTCTTACTTCCACATCCAGGAATAGAGTTCGGGGCGACGGTCTGTCCAGACTGGCCAATCTTTGCGAGCCTTAGCCAATAGCGACATGTCTAATTCGGCATGAATTATCTCTGGATAGTTATGCCCACCAGCTTGCGCTAAGACTTCGCCAGTTGGGGCAATGATGCAAGAGCGACCAAAGAAGTCGTGCGTCTTACCACCACATGTTTCTTCGCCCGATCGGTTGGAGGCAATTACAAAGACGCCAGTCTCCATGGCGCGTAGGCGTAAGTCATCAATGAATAATGATTCCCGCCAACCCAGAGATGACACTGCAAGCAAAACAACATCGGCTCCTAGAGCTCGATTAGCAAGCCATGGTTCGGAGAATGCGCGGTCATAACAAATCAATGCGCCACAGGAAACACCATCAACATCGAAGTTCATTGGTCCAGGACCGGGAGCGCAGTACTCATCTTCGTGCACATCAAGAGTCGGCATGTGTACTGAAGGCGCAGTTAGTTTGCGAAATGCAGGATAGGTATTGCCGTCATGAGTTTTACCATTAACCACGTCCCCGTTGCGATCAAGTACCACGAGGGAGTTGTATCGCACGCCATTGTCTATTTCATACATGCCAAAACCAAGAGCAGTGTTGTTAGCTTTTGCGAATTGCGCAAAGGCTGCTGTGCTTGCCCCGCCGACCACAGGCTCGGCCCAATCCCGGTACTTAGGGCTTTTGTCGCCAGCTGCAAAGTAGGGGGTCGTTGCTAATTCGGGCAACAAAATCAGGTCCGGATTGGTGGCTGCCGCTTGCGTTGCTAATTCGAGCAACATTGTTACGTTTTCTGACACATCTTGCGTGCAATTACCACTTTGTACGACTGAGACCTTCAAGGATCCTCCTGCTTTGGAATATGGCTAAACTATTGGAGATATTCTCACTTGGTATACAAAATTCAAAGAATGTCTTGTTTTGGCTAATTTCCCGAAAAATCAATAATTAGCATGTAAATCATTCATTTCGCCTGTTTCTTGGGGATTTCCTATGTTTTAGGCTTAATTTAGTTGGGCTTGTTATGTGAATGTTGTATACAAAGTTGCGGATTTACCCTGCGATAGCATGCATTTTCCCTCAGACTTATGTACACGAGCGCACCTTTTTTGGGTCGCCTTTAACCAACGGATTGGAAGTACACGTGTCACAGACCGTTTCATTGCGTGGGTTACGTTCATTGCGCGAGTTCCGTCTGCGTCGCAGCAGTTCCAAAGATCGCACGAGCGCTTCGGTTTCAAGTAGCTATCGGGTTCAGGCTTACGCAATTGTTGTTGCTTGGATTTTTCTGTTTTTAATCTTCAGCCTTTTACTCCCAGAAGTTTTTCCAACCAGTCAAAACATAACGTCAATTGCGAATCAAAAAGCCGCCACAGTATTACTCACTCTCGGCTTAGTATTTGCGTTATCGGCTGGAGAATTTGACTTATCAATTGGTGGCGCTGTTTCACTTGGAGCGGCAATACCAGCTTGGCTTGCAACGGTGCACGGCTTCTCTCTTCCAGTGGCAATTTTGATCGCACTTGTATTTGCTGCGCTGTTTGGTTTTATAAATGGACTTCTCAGTGTCAAGGCAAAAATACCTTCTTTGGTTGTAACACTTGGTACGGGTACAGCGCTGGGTGGCATTGTCAGCGGTATCGCAGGTAACACAACGCTCAGCGTGCAAACCTTTTCCTTCGTCGCATTAGTAAAGACTCGAATTTTTGGTTTCTACGCAGCATTCTGGTTT
>JNSL01000174.1_pt1 | contig 11737 bp, 11 predicted proteins | sample 210691 | NCBI WGS metagenome assembly JNSL01 (sample SAMN02808685, study PRJNA238866) | freshwater metagenome | biome: fresh water; feature: freshwater reservoir; material: water; isolation source: water column of the freshwater reservoir Embalse de Amadorio in Spain | place: Spain: Valencia ...
GATGACACCCTGTGAGACCGTGAACCGAACGTTGGCAACTGCCGAATCTCCCCCACGCCATGCCCACTGTGCATGAAACGATTGGACGTCGGACATGCTTGTTATTGCTCCAACATCGGAATGCGCACACCACGTTCTTTAGCAACGTCAATCGCGCGTTCGTAACCAGCGTCCGCATGACGAATGACGCCCATGCCCGGGTCGGCCAACAACACTCGAGACAACTTCTGCGCGGCCAAATCGGTGCCGTCGGCAACGCACACCATTCCGGCGTGAATACTGCGGCCAATGCCTACGCCGCCACCGTGGTGGATGCTGACCCACGTTGCTCCGCTTGCCGTGTTGACCAATGCATTCAACAAAGGCCAGTCGGCAATGGCATCCGAGCCGTCGATCATTGCTTCGGTCTCGCGGTATGGCGAAGCCACCGAGCCCGAATCCAGATGGTCGCGACCAATCACGATTGGCCCCTTCAACTGGCCCTTGCGAACCATTTCGTTGAAGCGCAGGCCAAGTCGGTGGCGCTCGCCGTAACCCAACCAACAAATGCGCGCTGGCAAACCTTGGAATGCAACACGCTCTTGCGCCAACTTGATCCACTTGTGTAAGCCGTCGTCGTCGGGGAATTCTTCAAGGACTGCTGCGTCGGTAGCTGCAATGTCGGCCGGGTCTCCCGAGAGTGCAACCCAACGGAATGGGCCTTTACCTTCGCAAAACAGCGGGCGAATGTATGCAGGCAGAAAGCCTGGGTAGTCGAATGCTCGGTCGTATCCGCCAAGCTGCGCTTCTCGTCGAAGCGAGTTGCCGTAGTCGAACACTTCTGCGCCGGCATCCATAAAGCCAACCATTGCCTGGCAGTGTGCGGCCATTGCTGCTCGCGAACGACGAATGTACTCAGCAGGATTTGTTTTCAACATTGCCTGTGCAGCATCTTCGCTGAGATCATTTGGCAAGTACGAAAGCGGGTCGTGCGCGCTCGTCTGGTCGGTCACGATGTCGGCAGCGAAACCCATCTGCAACAGTTTTGGAAACATGTCGGCGGCATTGCCAACGACACCAACCGAAAGCCTTCGCTTTTCGGCCTTCGCCTTTTCGCACCTTGCAACTGCGTCTTCAAGCGAGTCGGCAACTTCATCTAAGTATCGGGTTTCTACTCGGCGATTAACACGCCAAGCATCTACGTCAATGCACAATGCAACGCCATCGTTCATTGTGACGGCAAGCGGTTGTGCGCCACCCATACCGCCGAGGCCCGCAGTCAATGTGATGGTGCCCGCGAGCGTGCCATTAAATTTGCGTCGGGCAATTTCGGCGAAGCACTCGTACGTTCCCTGCAAAATTCCCTGAGTGCCAATGTAAATCCACGAACCTGCCGTCATTTGGCCATACATCGTGAGGCCCGCGGCCTCTAGCCTGCGAAACTCGTCCCAGTTGGCCCAGTCGCCAACAAGGTTGCTGTTTGCAAGCAACACCCGTGGCGCCCATTCGTGCGTTTGGAAGACACCTACTGGCTTACCCGATTGCACCAACATGGTCTCGTCTGGTTTCAGGCGTTGCAACGTGCGCAACATGGCGTCGTACGCATCCCAACTGCGTGCTGCTCTGCCAGTTCCGCCGTACACCACCAAGTCGTCCGGGCGTTCGGCAACGTCCGGGTCGAGGTTGTTCTGAAGCATTCGATACGGGGCCTCAATTTGCCAGTTGGCGCAAGTTAATTGAGTGCCTATTGGCGAACGTACTGGGCGGGGTCCTGACATGGTTTCCATTCTTGACGATTTGAGGGCTGCAATCCAACCCCGATGCTCTTTACCTTCGCGGCAACACGCTTTCTGCCCTTTGCACAAGTGCACCAATCATCGCGTAGTCCTCGTTTTCCATCGGAGCAAAACCCGACATGCCTATCTCGGCAAGTGCATGGCGCAGATTCTCGCGAGCAAAAATCTCGCTCATTGCAGTTTTCATTTCACTGAGAGACGCTTTTCGCAACTTTGAAAGATGAATAGGCGTTGCTGGCACCAACGGCCCGCGCCCGATGATGCGCAGGCCCTGTGTGAGAGATGGTCGATGCCGTTGCAACAGCTGAAATGTGCCTGGGTCTATCGATGCGAAGTCGGCTTTGCCATCTTGCAACAACTGCAAACTTCCAGTGTGGCGCTCGGCTGCAATGTACGGCTTAATAAACGACGGCGTGGTTGTTACCTCGGCAAGCACACAACCCAAACTGCACCAGCCACTCAGGCTTTGGGGGTTGCTGATGACTGGTTGCATACCTTCCAGTTCGGCGACACTCATTGCTGGAAGTGCTTCGCGAACCACGATCACCGTGCGATACCAGCCGCGTTCGTCGCTGATCCCCGCCCATGTTGGCGTACCAAGCACGTCGACGTATTTATGCAAGTCCTCTACAAATGGCAACCCGCACGATTGGCTGATCAACGTGTTGTCGTTTCGCCAATAGCGCATCAATTCGGCATGAACCGAACTGTTTGGCTCGTCCAGCACTGCGTCCTCGCCGAGGCCTTGCAGTGCGGCAACGATGGCCGAGACGATAAGCCGGGTTGATTGTTGAACTTCCGGAAAGTCGTACATCGGCAGCGAAACGCTGCGCTGCGACATCAGTCGGCTGCTACAAACTTGGCTTTCGCAAACACCGAACGAACACGGTCGGCAAAATGCTCAAGAGGCAAGGTGTCGTAGTTGGGGTCGAAAGCTTTCTGATCCCACTCATCGGCAAACTTTGCAGCAAGCTCGTACGCAGGATGGCCTTCGTGCTTCTTGCGCGCATCGGGGTTCATTCCGAAGTGACCGTAATAGTGCTTGCCTTGAAAATCCTGATGGGCTTCGATCATGAAGTGCACCTCGGCGCGCACATACGGCTTCAGAATTGCAGCCGCAATCGCTGGATGATTGGGAACGCTGATGGCCTTACCAATGTCGTGACACAGTGCTGCCACAACCACCTCGTCGTCGGCGCCTGCGCGCTCGGCCATCGTTGCCGTTTGTAACGCATGAGTCAATTGGTCTGTCACAAAACCATCAACGATGGTGTGCATCTCGCTCAGCATCTTCAAAATTCCCTCGGCAACTCGCGGCTGGTTCTTCGCCGTTTCGGCGCCGATATTCAGCCACTCCTCTTTCGTCGAGACATCCATGCTGGTAAATGTTGCGTTTGTCATGGCACTAGTTGACCAGTGTTGAGGCATCCAGTCAAGAAGCCGTGCCAATAGCCTTACGCCGTGAGGATGCGAAGGAAGACCGTGGTCGCTGCAATAGCGATTTTGAGCCTTGCCGCGTGCGCAAACGCCCCGCAAGCCAGCCAAGAAACCTCGACGACCGCACCTGCCGCGCCTACGACCACAACCACGACCCTGCTGCCGCCCGACGGGAAGACGTCGGACGAGCGAACCCTTTCGATGGCATTCCGCGTGAGCAACGACAACCTGCAGCCGAAGAGCATCGTGCATTCGGGCAATGGTCTGTTCTTTGCGCAAAACATGATGTACCGACACAACGTGAGTGTTTTCAATCGCGAAGGCAAGGTAGTTGCAACCGTTAACGACAAAGTCGATCTTGCAACATTTGGCGTTTCATTAGACGATGATCGCGCGTTGATTGTGAAGGGCTCGCCCGTCGAGGTTGCGTTTTCATCCGACGCCTCCAAGGCGTACGTTTCCAACTACAAGATGTACGGAAATGGCTGGAACCCGGTTGCCGACGACTCGTGCCAAGATAACGACTGGGACCCATCGTTTGTATATCGCATCGACACAGCAACCTTTGCTATCGACCAGGTGATCATGGTTGGCGCGGTGCCTAAATATTTGGCTGTGTCGCCGGACAACAGGTTCGTAGTGGTCTCCAACTTTTGTTCGCAGGATGTATCAATTGTCGATATCGCATCGGGCGTTGAAGTGCAACGCATTGTGGTTGGGCTGCACCCACGAGGTATTGCAATAACTAACGACTCGAGCACGGCGTACGTCTCGGTGATGGGTGGCGGCAATGTCATCGCCATCAACCTCAGCGATTTCACTACCAGAACGTTGTCGAGCGCTGGCTACACCCCGCGGCACTTGGTGCTGTCACCCGATAACTCGGTGTTGTACATCACTAACAACAAATCAGGCAATGTTCGCGCAATCAACCCGCAAACCGACACAGTCATTGCAACAGTTCGCACGGGTACCGAGCCGCGCACGATGGTGATGTCGGAAGACGGAGCAAGCTTGTACGTCGTCAATTACCAAGACGATCAGCTGAGCAAGATCCGCACTTCAGACATGAAGGTGATTCAGACGATTGCCACGGGCGATCGCCCAATTGGTGTTACCTACGATGCCGAAATGCGACAGGTGTGGGTTGCCAACTATTCGGGCAGTCTTACGGTGTACGCAGACCGTTAGACGGTTGCGTGTTCCGACGAAAGGCGCTTGCCAACTTTTGCGGTGCGCGCCATGCGCTTAACGATGGACTCGCGAGCGGCCTCGGCTTCGTCGCTGAGGCCAGTGAGTTCCATCAGTTTCCAGTGACGCATGATCACTGGCTCAAGAATTTGATCGTGATGAATCAGCAAGTCGTAGATGCCGGCCTTTGCCACTTCACGTGACAGTGCTTCAAAATTAGGAATTCCCAGGCCTGGCATTGCAAACGTTCGAACGGCCCGCTCGATGCCGAGCACGGTGGATGATGGGTCCAACTCAAGTGCTGCGCTGGTGAGGTCGCGGTAGAACAAGTAATGCAGGTTCTCATCGTTGCCCACACGCGACATGATGGCGGTGCCCATCTCGTCTTTCATCAGCTTGCCCGTGTTGCGATGCGAAATGCGTGTGGCAAGTTCTTGCATGCTCACATATGCAAGCGCTTCGAATGCGTCGTTTGGCGTAGGTACTTGGCCGCCACGAACTTGCATCATGCGCCCCCGCTCGAGCGCGATTGGGTCGAGTGCGCGAGTGACCGTGAAGTAGTCGCGCATCACAATGGAGTGTCGGCCCTCTTCTGCAGTCCAGTTGCGCGCCCACTCGCCAAATGCGGTGTCGCTACCGAACAAACGGTCGATGTCGCGGAAGTAATAAGGAAGGTTGTCCTCTGTTAGCAAGTTGAGATACAGAGCCGAACGAACTGCCTCGTCAATCTCGGTTCCTGCAGAGCCAAAGTCGGCATCTTCGGGCACCCATTGGCGGCCTGGTTCAAAATCTTTTCCGCGGCTGTACGGAACTAGCTCGTGAGGAAACCATTCTTTGGCAACACCCATGTGACGCTCGAGCAATTTGGCAGCAACGGGCTCAAGTTCTTCAATCAGCGCAGCTTGATCCATGGTTAAACCCTACTCCTGCTCGTCGGCAAGTAACCGTCGGACGAGACGCTGCAAGGCTTCGCGGTAATCGGGCAACGGCTTAATTCCTGCGGCCAACAATGCGCCATTTTGAAGCACCGAATTGGCTGGCCGTTTGGCGGGGCGTGGCGGTTGCAACTCGCTGGTAGCAATCGGCAACACCTTGTTTGCATCCTGCCCTGCTGCCAAAAGCACCTCGCGTGCAAACTCAAACCAACTGGCCACACCTTGATTGGTGATGTGCCAAATACCAGGACGCTTCTCGACTGCCAACCGAACGATCATCGCCGCGGCATCGTCGGCAAACGTTGGATTGCCAATCTGGTCGTTGACGAAACGCAGTTGTGGTTCATTGCGCAGACGCAAGATGGTCTTGACCATATTCGCGCCGTGATACCCACTGACCCATGCAATGCGCACGATTGAGTCGGTTGCGCCAAGTGCGCGCTCGCCGGCAAGCTTGGATACGCCATACACACTTGTTGGGTTTGCAACATCGGCCTCTACGTAGGGCGAAGTTTTGGTGCCGTCAAACACATAGTCGGTAGAGATGTACACAACGTGCGCGCCAACGATGTGCGCAGCCGCAGCGATATACGCAGTTGCCGTTCCGTTAACGAGCATGGCCTTGTTTGGGTCGCTCTCGCACGCGTCGACTGCAGTCCATGCAGCGGCGTGAATAACAACGTCTGGTTTTGCCTCACTGATCGTGGCGATGACAGCCTGCTCGTTTGTAATGTCGAGGCTTTCGTGCGTTGAACCAATTGCGGTGTGCCCTGCCGCTGTTACGCAACGAACGAGCTCTTGACCAAGTTGGCCGTTGGCTCCAGTAACAAAAATGCGCACTACTTCTTACCCTTAAGCGGCTCCCACCACCAACGGTTATCGCGATACCACTTCACCGTTTCGTCAAGGGCCTCGTCAAGCGATCGCTTTCGCTTCCAACCGAGGGCGGTGATCTTGGCGATGTCTACCGAATACCTGCGGTCGTGGCCAAGTCGATCGGCAACGTAGTTAACACTCGACTCGTCTTTGCCGTGCAGTGCCAACAATTTGTCGACAAGCACTCGGTTAGCCGTCTCGTTGCCCGCACCAATGTTGTAAATCTCGCCGACATTTCCCTTTTCCAACACCAGGTGCACGCCGGTGCAATGGTCGTCGACGTATAACCAATCGCGTTCGTTCAAACCATCTCCGTAGAGAGGAATTTTCTTGTCGTCCAACAAGTTGGTGGTAAACAACGGAATCGCTTTTTCTGGATATTGGTACGGGCCAAAGTTGTTGGTGCAACGCGTGACCACCACTGGCAGGCCGTGCGTTGCGTGGTAACTGAGTGCAATCAAGTCGGAGCCGGCCTTCGATGCGGAATACGGCGAGCGGGGCTCGAGGCCATCGGTCTCTTTTGAAGAGCCAACCTCGACCGAGCCGTAGACCTCGTCGGTACCAATATGCACCACACGCAAAATACCAATGCGTCGAGCAGCATCCATAATCACGTTGGTTCCGAAACAGTTGGTGAGAATGAAGTCTTCGCTGCCCTCAATCGAGCGATCGACATGGCTTTCTGCAGCAAAGTGCACCACCGCGTCGTGTCCGCGCATTGCGGCCTCCACGTCGCCGGGCTGGCAGATGTTGCCCTTCACAAACGAGTAACGCTTGTTGTCGTCAACATCTTTGAGGGTGGAAAGGTTGCCGGCGTATGTGAGCGCGTCGAACACGGTCACCGAATGGTCGGTGTTAGCGAGCACCCATCGCACGTAATTCGAGCCGATAAAACCTGCTCCGCCAGTAACAAAAATCTTCATGGGCAAACCTCAGGTACGCAGGCCAATGTGGGGTTGAAACTGTGGGTCAATCTTGTCGCGTGTTGGGTTCTCTTGATCACGTTTCGACAATATTGGCGACTGGATGCCCCAATCGGCTTTCACCATCGGGTCGTTCCACGCAAGGCCGCGCTCGTCCGTTGGGTTGTAATAGCTGTCTACTAAATACGTGATGGTCATGTCGGTGAGCGATGCAAAACCGTGCGCTACACCTGGCGGAATAAAGATGCCGCGGTGATCATGCGAGCCATCCGCGCGTGCGCCCAAGTCGATTACTTCGGTTGCGCCGTCGGTTGGCGACCCAGTTCGCAAGTCGTGCAACACCACACGGCACGTGCCGTAGGGAACGTACCAATAATCACTTTGATGCAGGTGATAGTGCAGGCCAACGATGCAGCCAGCTTGGCGGTCGCCACGGTTGCCTTGCACCATTTCGCGGCCAAGCGGAAACCACTGACGGCGATAGGTCTCGATAAAGAAACCGCGCTCGTCTTTGAACATCGAAGGCTCGACAATTTGGACACCACTAATAACGGTTGATTCGGTGATGGTTGCCATTTACTCGAGCTCCACTTTCGAATCGTCGCCCAACATGAGGCGAAGCGCGCGCGGCTTCTGTTCCGACCTCGTAACCGAAACATCGCGACCAATCAGCGAGTCGGTGAGTCGATCGATGCCAATGATGCTGGAACCATCGAGCACTACCGAGTGTTCCATCTCGGAATGTTCCACCTTGCAGTTACGACCAAGCGACGTGTACGGCCCGATGTACGAATGATCGATAACCGAGCCGCTGCCAATGACCACCGGGCCACGAATGCGCGAACCCTTCACAACTGCACCCTTTTCAATAACTACCCTGCCCTCAATCTGTGAGGCCGCATCTACATCGCCTTCGTTACGGGGCTCGAGCACTTCGAGTACCAAGCGGTTGCATTCCAGCAGCGGGTCTTTCTTGCCGGTGTCAATCCACCAACCCTGCAACACCTGGTGATGCACAACCTTCTTCTGATCGACCAGCCACTGAATTGCGTCGGTGATTTCTAATTCGCCGCGTGGTGACGGCTTAATTGCGCGAACGGCTTCGTTGATTGTTTTGTCAAACAAGTACACACCGACAAGTGCCAAGTCGGATGGCGGGTTGTCTGGCTTTTCCACAAGGCGCACCACGTGGCCGTTCTTGTCGATCTCGGCAACACCAAACTGTTTTGGGTTCTCAACATGGCACAACAGGATTTGTGCGGTGGGTGCAGTTGCACCACCGGCTGCACGCGCTGTTTGAAAATCGTTAACAAACTCGGTGAGCCCTTGCTCGAGCATGTTGTCGCCCAGGTACATCACAAAGTCTTCGTCGCCCAGGAAGTCGTGCGCAATCAATACGCAATGTGCAAGCCCCAACGGCGCGTCCTGGGGGATGTAGGTGACCTTGACCCCAAACTGCGAGCCATCACCAACTGCTGCACGGATCTCTTTGCCCGTCTCGCCAATAATGATGCCAATTTCCTTGATCCCCGCCTTGGCCATGGCTTCGATCCCGTAAAACAAAATCGGCTTGTTGGCAATAGGCACCAATTGTTTGGCGCTGGTGTGGGTGATGGGCCTGAGGCGCGTTCCCGCACCGCCCGACAAGATGAGGCCCTTCATATCGCTTACAGGTTAGGCGATGGAGAGACGAACGACCGTCCTGCCAACTAGCGTCAAGTTCATGACCGGCCCCCTGTTGCATGCGTTTGCCAAGCCCTCAAAGACCGATTTCATCAGCATTGTTCGGGGCAAAGGCTCGCTGTTGTGGGACGCCAACGGCCGCCAATACATCGACGCAATAGGCAGCCTGTGGTACTGCCAAGTTGGCCATGGTCGCACCGAGATTGCAGAAGCCGTTGCCGCTCAAATCTCCACGCTCGAGACATATTCGACATTCGACCCGTTCACCAACCAAAAAGCCGACGAGCTTGCTGCCAAGTTGCAGTCCATCTCGGCGCTCCCACAATCACGCGTGTTTCTTTGCGGAAGTGGTTCGGAAGCGGTTGATACCGCAATGAAACTTGCGCGCGTAGCGCAGGGCCAAGCCGGCCACCCAGAGCGCACCATCATTATCTCGCGCATGCGCGGATACCACGGCACAAACTATGGCGGCACCAGTGCGCAAGGGCTGCCGCTAAACAAACAAGGTTTCGGACAACTGCTTCCCGAGGTTGTGCAGGTAGACAGCGACAACCTCGAGGACTTGGCAAAGTTCATGAGCGACAACAGCAAGAAGATTGCTGCAGTCATCGTCGAACCACTGCAAGGCGCAGGCGGCGTGTGGCCACCACCACCCGGCTACTTGGAAGGCGCGCGTAAGTTGTGCGATCAGCACGGCGCGTTTCTTATCTTCGATGAAGTGATCTCGGGGTTTGGCCGCATGGGCACATGGTTCGCAGCCGATCATTACGGCGTTATTCCCGACATGTTGTGCTTCGCCAAGGGCGTTACCTCGGGTTACCAACCACTCGGTGGCGTCTATGTCGGTGCAGCAGTTCGAGAAGCACTCGAGTCGGACCCCAATTTTTTCTTACGCCACGGGTACACATACTCGGGCCATTCATCGGTTTGTGCTGCGGCGCTCGCCAACCTTGCCATCATCGAACGCGAAGGTTTAGTAGAGCGCGCAAAACATGTTGGGTCGCGTCTCTCCAAGGGCCTTGGTGCATTGGCTACAGACGGCACCATCGATCATGTTCGTGGCGACGGCGCAGTATGGGCGGCCGGCTTGAAGCCCGATCAAAACAGCGTCACCATTCGAGACCGCATGATTGAACTTGGTGTCATTGCGCGGGCCATCAACACCGACACCGTTGCCTTCTGCCCTCCACTAGTGGTTACAGACGAAGAACTTGACACAATGATTGACACGTTCGCCAACGCGGCGATGGGCAAATAGGGGAACCACATGGCTGGTCAGTTAGCAGGACAACGCGCGTTCATCACTGGCGGCGCAAGCGGCATTGGCGCCGAAATGGCTCGCCGCTTTTCGAAAGAGGGCGCAACTGTTGTTGTAGCCGACGTCAACGACACACTCGGCAAAGAAGTTGCTGCATCTGTTGGCGGCACGTTTGTGCATCTGGATGTCACCAGCGCAACGGCCTGGGACGAAGTGTTTGTCAAAGACAACAATTTCGACATTGTTTGTTTGAATGCTGGCGTTTCCACCTACACCAACGTGATTGGCGACCCAGAACCAACCCCACTCAGCCGCCTCACCAACGACATGTACGAGCGCATCTCCAGCATCAACATCGATGGCGTGGTGTATGGCGCCCGAGCAATTATCCCCCACATGTGCAACCGCAAAAGCGGCCACATCTTGGTTACCGCTTCTCTCGCCGGCATTATCCCCATCGGGCCAGACCCAATTTATGGCCTCACAAAACACGCAATGGTTGGTTTCGTTAAATCACTTGGGCAAACACTCGAGCCACACGGCGTGTGCATCAGCGCGCTGTGCCCTGGCTTTATCGACACACCACTTGTCAGCCCACTTGCACGAGTCTTCGCCGAATCGTTCAGCCTTGGTGTGCTTCCCGTAGACATCGCTGGCGACTTGGCAATGCGCGCACTCACCGAGCGAATCAACGGTTCGCAATGGGTGGTTTCTGCAGGCTTCCCGATCGCGCAGTACGAACACAAAGATCCGTTCGCGGGTTAGTCCTTTGGCGCAGCCAGAATTCAATCCGCTCAACCCCGCGTTTAGAGCGCACCCCTACCCGTTCTACGACGATCTTCGTACGAACGAGCCTGTCCATGTCACACCATTCGGAATGGTGGTGCTCACGCGATACGAAGATGTTTCTTCAACACTGAAAAGCCCCGACTTCAGCCGCGACATAGACAAATACTCCACCGATGCGTCCACCCAAGTGCGACGGGATCGCCGCGAGCGAAACCGCAACAGAACTAAATCAATTCTCAACCTCGACCCACCAGACCACACCAGGCTTCGTCGCATTGTTTCCAAATCGTTCACGCCATCGGCAATGGAACGCCTGCGACCTCGCATGGTGCAGTTAGTAGACGAAGTTCTCGATAAAGCTTCCGACAACGGCGGCATGGAACTGATCGACGATCTTGCATTTCCCGTTCCATTTCAAATCATTTCCGATCTCCTGGATATGCCTACGAGCCGATCTGACGAACTGCGGAACTGGTCACAAATCATCACCAACTCGTTAGAGCCGGCGGCAACCGATGAAGAGTTGCTTGCATCCGATAAGGCAGTGGAGGAACTGGTTCCCTATCTCACCACCATCATCCAGGATCGGCGCAAGCATCTTGGCGACGACATGCTGTCCTCGCTCATCACCGCAGAAGAATCTGGCGAACAAATGACCACCGAGGAACTGATGGCGTTCTTGGTTTTGCTCTACATTGCGGGCCATGAAACCACTGTCAACCTCATCGGCAACGGAACCTTCGCCCTGATCAACAACCCAAGCCAACAAGTCATTGTTAGACAGAATGGCCTACAGCCACAGCACATTGACGAACTACTTCGCTTTGATGGCCCCGTGCAACACACCGTTCGCATTCCGCTTAAAGAAGC
>JNSL01000175.1_pt1 | contig 11731 bp, 11 predicted proteins | sample 210691 | NCBI WGS metagenome assembly JNSL01 (sample SAMN02808685, study PRJNA238866) | freshwater metagenome | biome: fresh water; feature: freshwater reservoir; material: water; isolation source: water column of the freshwater reservoir Embalse de Amadorio in Spain | place: Spain: Valencia ...
GCCACAACACTGCCCGGCACGAAGGACTATCGCGAGGCGGAGGTGGTGTTCGCCGCCCGCTACGAGATGGCGCTACGCCTCGACGACGTGCTCATGCGCCGCACCCGGCTGGTTTTTGAGTCGCGCGATCGTGCCATTCAGGCCGCCGGCCGCACGGCCGAACTCATGGCTGCCGAACTCGGCTGGGATGCCGCGCGCACAGCTCACGAGGTCGCGGAGTACACGGCCCGGGCCACAGCCGAGCTGGCCGCCGAACAAACCACGAACGATGTCGAAGCCGAAGCTGCCTGGCATCAGGTGGCCGACGCAGTAGTGGGTAAGGATGGTTTCGCATGACTTTCTGGCAGGTAGCGCGACGACCGCGCTGGATCGCTCTGCTCGTTTTTGTGATGGCCGTGGCGGCCGTCTTTGCCTGGTTGGGCAAGTGGCAAGTGGAGCGGGCGGTTATCAGCTCGGCGCAAAACAGCATTCCCGATCAGCGGGCCGTGCCCCTGTCCACGTTGGCCACGCCCGGAGTTGCCATGACCGAGGCAGCAGCCGCCCGGCGTATCACTGTGGAGGCCCAACTCGATACGTCCAGCGTGATGGTTCTCGAGAATCGGCTCAACTTTGGCGTGGTGGGCTACTGGGTGATTGGTCGACTCACCACCTTCACCGATGGCGAACTGGCATCGTTGCCGGCCGCCCTGGGCTGGGCGCCCACACGCGAGGACGCGGACGCGACTGTTGTGAGCATCCGCGACTCCATCACGGCTCAAGCGTTCATGCCCATGATGGGTCGCCTCATGCCGCCCCAGCAACCCACCGCACCCGACCCCGGAGCGGATCCCACCCAACTGACGGCCATGTCGGTGGCAGCGCTGGCAAACATTTGGCCCCTCACCGTGCCCACCTATTACGAGGGATACCTCGTGCTCGACGAACCGCCGGCAGGCCTGGAGACCATCGAGTCGATTCCGGTCATCACAGATGCTTCGCTCAACTGGCTCAACGTCTTCTATGCCATCGAGTGGGTCGTGTTTGCGGGCTTTGCCTTCTTCCTCTGGTACCGACTCGTGCGTGATGCCCTTCATCGCGAGATCGAGGAAGAATCATCTCAAGAGGGGCTCGTCGTTCAGAACTGAATCTGTTTCGACCTGCCGGGCATCCTCGGGCGCACAAATTGCCTTGTGCGAGGCATGAGACGGAACCTAGGGTGTGACCATGGATGAACTCTCGCAAATCGTCAAAGTAGCTGCTGTGCACGCCGCCGCCCCGTTTCTCAACCTCGCTGCGGGTGTTGAGAAAACCATCGCCTTCATCGAAGAGGCCGGTGCTGCCGGCGCCAAACTGGTCGCGTTCCCCGAGACCTTTCTTCCCGGGTATCCGCACTGGATCTGGTCGCACACCACAAAGTACGCGGCTCCCTTCTTTCGCGAGCTGTACCTCAACTCCATCGAATTGCCGAGCAAGGAGTCGCAGGCCATCGGTGAGGCGTGCCGCCGTGCCGGAGTGTGGGTGTGCCTTGGCGTTGACGAACGCGAGGGTGGCACTCTCTACAACACGCAGGCCTGGTTTTCGCCCAGCGGCGAACTCGTCGCCAAGCACCGCAAACTTCACCCCACGAACGCCGAGCGCACCGTGTGGGGCCGCGGTGACGGTCGTGACGTCTTCGTGGTCGACACGGGCTTTGCCAAGGTCGGCGGGCTCATCTGCTTCGAGCACAGCATGGACCTCAACAAATACGCGCTGGCCGCTCTCGGCGAGCAGATTCACATCGCGGCGTGGCCGGCAATCAACGCCACGCACGCCGACCCGAACGCCGATGACTTCGATCACTACTCGGGCACGCTCGCCCAGGCCCACGCCATCTGCTCGCAGACGTTCGTGATTGTGGTGCAGGGTCGCATCTCGGAGGAAATCGTTGAACGGCTGGGTGTTCCCGAGGGCCCCGATGCGCCCACCGTGGGTGGTGGCATGACCGGTTTCATTGCCCCCAACGGAAAATGGATGGGCGATCCGCACCGCGACGACGAGGCGATTGTTTACGCAGACCTCGATCTCTCCCTCATTCCGTTTGCCAAGTTCTTTGCCGACGGTGCGGGCCACTACGCGCGACCCGACGTGTTTTCGTTCGGCGTCGATCGCACGCCTCACACCCCGTTTGGCGAGTCGAACTTTGCTCAGGACGCAACGTTCGCGCAAACAGAAACGCCGCCAGTCGCAAAGAGCGTCTGACGGCGAAACTGGCGATGAGCGCCGGTCGCCCCTAAGCGACGGTCGCGGATTCCCCCGGAGCAACGAGCAGGAGTCGATCTGCGATGCCCGCGGCCTCAAAGGCGGAGACCAGCAGCTTGCGGTCTTCGCTGAAGTGCGCCCATCCCTCGCTGTGCACGGGGAAGACGGAGGCTTTTGGCCACTTGGCTGCCACTTCAGCGGCCATGTCGGCCGTGAGCGTAAGCGGAGCGTTGTCAAAGAGGCCCACGCGCGCAGCACCGGTGAAGAGCACCGCGAGGCGTACATCAGGAAAACGCTGGGCGATTTCGTCAACGAGCTCGAGTGCTGCGTTGTCGCCGCTGATGTAGACCGTGCCGGTGTGCGGGGTTTCGACCACGAAGCCGGTGACGATTCCGGTCATCTCTTCGCACCCCACTGGTCCGTGACGAGCGGGAACCGCGGTGATGGTGACATCGAGCCCCCGTGCCCCGGGAACCGTGACCGACTGCCACGGCTCGAGAGCCGTGACGTGATCGATCTGCTCCTTGGCCATCGCTGTTCCCAACACTTTTCCGGCCGAACCCAGCATGGCGGCTCCCGCCGTGTCGAGGTTGTCGGGGTGATGGGCATGCGAGAGCGCCACAACGTCGATGCTCGGCAGGCTGCTAGCAGCAATCGCCGGTCCGCTCTGCTTCACGAGAACGCCACCGGGAATGGGATACTCGCCGGGGGCATCGAACGTGGGATCGGTCAGGATTGTGAATCCCTCGATGTCGATGAGTGCGGTGGGCCCGCCGATCAGGGTGACTTGTGTCATTTCTGATCTCCTAGAACTGTGCTTCGGCCGCAGCCATGGGGTCGTATCCCTCGGCTGAGAGGATGCGCTGGAGCTGCAGGCGACGAACACCCACGTTTCCACCGTCGAACAGCGGGTAGACCATGGCGTCCTGGAGAAGCTCCATGAGGCCGGTGTGCTGGCGATACGACTCCACGCCCACCACGCGCATGGCGTCGGTGATGACGCCAATCATGAGCTCCGAAGAGAAGACCTTGTTCATGATGGAAAGCTCCTGGCTCTGACCCATCGAGCGGTCGAAGTTCCAGCAGGCCTTCCACGTGAGGTAGCGGGCAGCTTCAATCTTTGCCTTCATGTCAGACAAGATTGTTGCCACGTTCTGGTGCTGAATGATCGGCACTGAGCCACCGCGGGTCTGCGTGCGCGCAAACTCGAGTGCGATGCCGAAGGCCTTGCGGGCCACGCCCACGGCCATGATGCCCACCAGGCCGGCCGTGGCGGTGAAGGCGGTTTCGGCAATCATGATTCCCATGCCGACCTCGCCGAGGATATTCTCCTGAGGCACCCGAACGTTCTCGTAGCGCACGATGCAGCACACGGCGCCGGGCTGGCCCACCGCTTCAATGTTCTCTTCAATGATCACACCCGGGGTGTTGCCGGGAACCAGGAACATCGACAGGCCCTCCTGGGGAGACTTTCCCTTGTCGACACGGGCAGCCACGGCGAGCAGGTCGGCCTTGTTGCCTCCCCAGCCGGCAGCGTGGGGTGTCCAGATCTTGCGACCGTTGATGACCCACTCGTCGCCGTCGAGCTTGGCTTCCGTCTGGAAGCCCTTGCTCGGGTCGGTGTTGTGGTAGTTGGCCGTGCCGTCGGGCTCACTGAACGAGAGGCCGGCCAGCGGCGCACCCTCACCGCTCACAAACTGAGGCAGGAACTTTTCGTACTGCTGGGGCGTTCCAAAGAACAGGAGCCCCATGAGACCGAGGCCGGTGGAGAGCACCGACAGGGGAAGGCTCGACTCGACAGCGATCAGCTCTTCGGCCACAATCGCCACGTCAACGAGGCTGTTCATGGTGCCACCCAGGGGCGGCGGAACCTGGAGCTTGAGGTAGCCGGCCTTGACGGCGGCTTCGTAGGCGGCCTTGGTTACCTCGAAGCGGCCGGCGGCATCGAGGCCCTTCATCTTGTCGCGCAGACCCACAAGGTGCTTCTGAGCGAATGCCCGGGCGTCCAGCTGGAGCTGGCGCTGTTCTGGGCTGAGTTCGAAATCAATCATGATGTTGTCCTTACTGTGGTGGCGGTAATGAGGTGGACGTGCTTTTCTTAGCGTGCCGAAGCGCCCGCGGGACTGAGTTCAGTGGCGTAGGGCAGCATGCCCGTTCCGGGGTGGCAATTGATGTACTCGAACTCCTGCATTTCGGCTGGCACAACCGTTACCTCGTGCCAGAGCTTGAGCTTGATGTCGCCCTTGAGTTCGGTGGCGAGCTCAATGAACCGGCCAAAGATTCGCAGGTGAGTGGGGTGAGACTCGGCCCAGTCTTCGAGTCGGGTGAGCGAGTCGAAGTGCGCTGTGGCGAAACCGCGTTTACGAGCCACCCCGTCACCGTCGGTTTCGGTCATGTCGCGAACCACGTAGCAGCCGGTCTCGACGGGGTTGTCGTTCAGGTACTGCATTCCTTCGTGCAGCGATGGCATGATTTCACCGTCAAAAACCTCTAGCTCGCGTCCTACGACGTCGCCGTAGATGTGGCCCGACCGAATTGTGGCCAGGTTGTCTACGCCCACGAGTGCGACGCGCGCGCCGCGACTCTGATGGCGCTTCGGATCTCCCGCAGCGGTGATCAGCTGCGGTGGCTCCAGGGCATCCGTTCCCGAGAGCGGCACACGGTCGCGCATCGAGCCCCAGTAGTTGTGCGCCTGGATGGGGCCTTCGTGGTCGCCCGTATTGCCACCAACACCGGTATCCATGTCCGTGTGGGAGTAGAGCGTTTCGAGGCGCTCATTAGGCACGTGCAGTACCTCACGGAAGTAACCCGAGTCGCCGTCGACTCGGGCGCTGTCGTTCCAGAATGACTGATAGTCAGCGCGCGCCGTCCAGCTGCGGTATGCGTCGGGCTCGGCACGCCAGTAGAAGATGCTCATCCACGTGTGCAGACCGTTCGCATCCGTGTATTCCGCACAGTCCCGCCATTCGGGCGCTGCCGGTCCTTCGGTGAGTGCACGCGTCCAGGCGCGAAACGCTTTCAGATCCGCATTATTCTTGCCGATCTGGATGGCGTAGTACGCAATCGTGACGGGCTCCGAAATGCGCGCGGAGAACGCGGGTACCGGGGGTACCCAGTCGTGCGGCTTTCGCGAGGGCAGGTTGTGATTAACCATCAGCGCTACTCGGCAGCCTCGCCGGCACTCGCCATTTCGGGGAAGTCAATCTCGGTGCCGTACTTTCCGTCACCAATCACGACGCGCTGCGGTGCATTGTTGAATATGAGCTGCGTCACGTCGGGACGACTGTAGTGCCCACCGGGGTCGGCCGCATTCTTGGCGTACGAGATCATGTCGAGGTTGATGTCGGCCGTCACGAAGCCCTCTTCGGTGGGAGGAAGCGGCGTTGACAGAACTGACGAGTCGGGACCAAAGATGGTCGCGTAACCGCCGCCACCGTTGTAGATGGGCGGAATCGAGCCGTCGGCCAAGGCAAACGTCTTGATGCCCTCATCGCTCATCAACTGAGACGATGCCAGCACGAAGCAGCTGCCCTCGAGTGCGTAAACCATCGATGCGCCAAAAACGTTGGCGCCGTGGCTGAGTGCGGGCACCATGTCGAGGCAACCAAAGTTGGGCCAACCCGAGACATGAATCTGCTCGTTCTGCGCATACATGGCGTACTTGGTGAGCGGCTGCAGGTGCTCCCAGCAGTTGAGTCCGCCCAGGCGACCAAACTCGGTGTCGACAACCTTGAGGTCAGAACCGTCGCCCTCACCAAAGAGCGTGCGCTCAACGTGGGTTGGCTTCAGTTTGCGGCGGTGCAGCAGAATCTCACCGTTTTTACCGATCGCGGTCTGAGCCATGTAGAGGGTGCCGTGGGCGCGCTCGCTGTAGCCGGTAAAGATCGCAATCTTGTTGTCGCGTGCCGCTTCGCGAATGCGCATCATCTGGGGGCTATCCACCGCCATTGAGTTCTCGTGGTAGCGACCCACGTAGGGCATCTGCTCGGGAACGGGAACTGTCCACAACACCCTCGCTGGCAGCCTTCTTCATCAAAGCGATGGTCTTGTCGACGGTGCCATCGAGATCCAGCCACACGGGCTCGGCTTGAACGGCAGCAACCTTAAATGTTCGACTCATGATGACAAACCTCCTTGTTCGTAAACCGAGCAGACTCTCGGCGTTACGCCCAGCGTAGGCACGCGACACCCTTTCCGGCTAGGCAGGTTGGGCGGTCATCGGTCGGCGTTTTGTGCGAGACGGCTAGCAGATTGTCGGCGCGCCCGTCATACTTGGGCTAACAAACAACCGGGCAGATGAGACAGCGAGGCCTCACGCCGGTGACAGGGGACGGCATCATGGGCATGATCACGGCACGGAATGCCGATGAGTGGCTCGATGTTGCCAGCCAAAGTTTTGTTCCGCTCACGTTCCAACGCGTGGCGACCTCGTTCAACGCTGAAATGGATTGGCGCACGCTCAGTGACGAGGTGAGCATTGCCGGCATCAGCTCGCAAGCCATCGTCATTGACCGCACCGAACGACTCGCCGCCCACTCCGTGAGCGACGACATTCACATCTCTCTGCAGGTGAACGCGCGCGGGTCTGTGGTGCAGGGGAGCAATGTCGCCTCGGTGAGTCCGGGATCGGTCACGCTGACAGAAACGAATCGACCCTTCACCCTGAACTACGTGGAACCCAACCAGCGTCACATCGTTCTGCAAACCAGTCGGCAAGCGTTGGGCGTGAGCGACGAGGTTTTGCATCACGCCGCCGGTCGTCACCTGTCGGGCATGAATCCGGCGCGCGACGCCTATGTTTCCCTCGTCACCTCGTTCATGGCTCAGCGCTCGCCGGTTTCCGAGGCGGGAGCCGCCGAGATGTCTGCGCTGGTTACGTCGCTCGCGTCGGCCATGCTCCGCTCCGCGTGGGAGTCCGCTCCCACACTGCCCAGTTCTTCGGAGGCCATGCACGTGGCTATGGTCTCGTTTATTCGCATGCACCTCACCTCGCGCTTTCTCTCGCCCGAGACCGTGGCCAAGGCACACTTCGTGTCGCGTCGCCGGCTCTACGAGATTTTTGAGGCGTCCGGAGAGTCTCCGGCCGACACCATCCGGCGCGAGCGCATCGAGCGTGCCAAGCTCGAGCTCAGCGACCCAACTCGCCTTGGCACATCAATCGCGGACATCGCTTTTGAGTTCGGCTTTAGTGACGTCACCACGTTCACCCGGGCGTTCCGCCGCTACGTGGGGTGCACGCCGAGCGAGTGGCGCTTCGGGGAGCATTCGGTCGGGGCCTAGGCCCACACACACCGAGTAAACTTGTCGCATGCCTCTCGTGCCTCGCCCAGCAGACATCCCCAAGATCCCGCGCGCACTGAGGTTCTATCAGGTGTGCTCCATCATCACGGGAACGTTCCTGCTGTTGCTCGTCGTCGAGATGGTGCTGCGCTACGGTTTTGGCTACTACGCCGAGCTGGGCGGCCCCTACGGCTTTGTGTGGCTGGTGCCGCATCAAGAAGTGACCGCCGTCAACCTCTCACTTGTGGTGGTCACGGTGCACGGCTGGCTCTACGTGGTTTATCTCATTGCGTGTTACCTGCTCTGGACATACATGCGCTGGACTTTTGGGCGACTCTTCGTGCTCGCCCTCGGTGGCATCATTCCGCTGCTGTCGTTCTTTCTCGAGGCAATCAATACGCGCCGCGTGCGCGAATTCTTGGCTGAAACCCCTGCCGCTCAGGTGACGCCAGTGAAGGTCTCTGCGTGACCAAACCAGGCGTGACCAAAACAGGCGTTGCCGATCCGAGCCCCGTTCTCGTTGTCGACTTTGGCGCTCAGTACGCGCAGTTGATCGCGCGCCGCGTGCGCGAGGCCGGCGTGTACTCCGAGATTGTGCCGCACTCGATTTCGGCCGCCGACGTTGCCGCCAAAAACCCGGCGGCCATTGTGCTCAGTGGCGGCCCCTCGAGCGTTTACGAGCCTGGCGCTCCGTCGCTCGACGCGGGCATCCTCGACCTAGGCATTCCGGTGTTTGGCATTTGCTACGGATTTCAGTCGATGGCCGCGGCCCTCGGCGGAACCGTTGCCCAGACGGGTGGGCGCGAATACGGCGCAACGCCCATGCACCTCACGCAGGGCGATCACCCGCTGGTGGCAGGCCAGCCCGCCGATCAAACCGTATGGATGAGTCACGGTGACCAAGTGGCCACAGCGCCCGACGGTTTCGACGTGGTGGCGTCCACGGAAGCCACGCCCGTTGCAGCATTCGCCAACGACGAGCGCCGCCTCTACGGCGTGCAGTGGCACCCCGAGGTGAAGCACTCTGAGTTTGGGCAGCGCGTTCTCGAGAACTTCTTGCACGACCTGGCCGGGCTGCCGGGTGACTGGAACCCCGGCAACATTATCGACCAGCAGGTGGCGAACATTCGCGCACAGGTGGGCGATGCTCGCGTGATCTGCGGACTGTCGGGCGGCGTGGACTCGGCCGTTGCCGCGGCCCTCGTGCACAAGGCCGTGGGTGATCAGCTGGTGTGCGTGTTCGTGGATCACGGGCTGCTGCGTCAAGACGAGCGTCGCCAGGTTGAAGAGGACTACGTGGCGGCCACGGGAATTCGACTCGTCACGGTTGATGTGCGTGAGCAATTCCTCACGGCTCTGGCCGGCGTCACCGACCCCGAAGACAAGCGCAAGATCATTGGCCGCGAGTTCATCCGTTCGTTCGAGCAGGCCGAGCGCGACCTTGTGGCCGAGGCGGCGGCGGACGGCGAGCCCATCCGTTTTCTCGTACAGGGCACTCTCTACCCGGATGTGGTGGAGTCGGGCGGCGGTTCGGGCACGGCCAACATCAAGAGCCACCACAACGTGGGCGGGCTACCCGACGACCTGCAGTTTGAGCTCGTTGAGCCGCTGCGCGCGCTCTTCAAAGACGAGGTGCGTGCCATTGGTCGCCAGCTCGGCCTGCCACACGAGATTGTCGGCCGTCAGCCGTTCCCGGGCCCCGGCCTGGGCATCCGCATCGTGGGTGAGGTCACGCAGGAGCGTCTCGACCTACTCCGCGAGGCCGACGCCATTGTGCGCGCCGAGCTCACCGCGGCTGGTCTCGACGATCAGATTTGGCAGTGCCCGGTGGTTCTGCTCGCCGACGTTCGCTCGGTGGGCGTCATGGGCGACGGCCGCACCTACGGCCACCCCATTGTGCTGCGCCCGGTCTCGAGCGAAGACGCCATGACCGCCGACTGGACGCGCCTGCCCTACGACCTGCTGGCCAAGATTTCTAACCGCATCACCAACGAGGTCGCCGGCGTCAACCGTGTGGTGCTCGACGTCACGAGCAAGCCACCGGGCACTATCGAGTGGGAATAACCCCCACCTAGTTGCCGCGCGAAATAGCCAGGATGCGCAGAATCTGCAAGTACAACCAGACGACCGTGAGCATGATGCTGAACACGCCGGTCCACTCGTACTTTGCCGGTGCCTTGTTGGCAATGCCCGTCTGAATCATGGTGAAATCCATCACCAGTGAATAGGCGGCCATCAGCACCATCAGGATTCCAAAGATCACGCCGAGCGGGATACCAAAGATTTTGATTCCCTCAAGACCCCACGGGTCGTTGTTGACGCCCGTGACCATGAGGAGAACGTTTACGAGGGAAAACACCACGTAGCTGATCACGACGATAAAGAAAATCTTCGTGGCGCGCTTGGAGACGCGCACCTTGCCGCTCGCAAAAAGGGCCAGAGTCACGGCGAAAACAGCGACAGTGCCGATCACGGCCTGAATCACAATGCCGTCCCAGAGGGAGTTGTACATCATCGACAGTCCGCCAAGCAGCACACCCTCGAGGACTGCGTAAAGAAGAATCAGCGCAGGCACGGGCTCGCGCTTGAAGATATTCACCATGGCCAGCACGAAAGCACCGATACCCGAAACCATGAGCACGCCGCCGGCGATGGCGGGGTTACTGGCGACAATCAGCCAGCCGATCACACCACCCACGAGCAATACGGCAAAGCCAAAAACCGACTTCATGAGAGTGCTCTCGAACGTCATGGGCTTCTCGGCAACAGTGTTCTCCGAGGTGAGTTCGTAGAGCTTCTGAAGATCCTCGGCGGACATGTTTTGCTTGTCCTTGAAAGCCGGGTTGCGTCGGAACGCGGGGTTGGTCATCGTCATGGTGAGAGGGTCCTTTTCTTGGGTGGAGAGCCTATACACCCATCATGCCGTATCGAGCATTGAGATTGGCTGGGCGTTACCGAAGCGCCCGGTCGTTGCCAGTGACTACTCTTGACATATGTCTCCTCGCCCGATTGTGATTGCCCACCGCGGCGCGTCGGGCTACCTGCCGGAGCATTCACCCGCAGCCTTCAATCTCGCCATCAAGCAGGGATCAGACGCGATTGAGTTTGATCTTGTCGCCTCGAAGGACGGCGTTCTCGTGGTGCGCCACGATCTTGAGCTGTCGAAGTCAACGGATGTTCGCTCGCGCGTGGAGTTTGCCGACCGCTACACATCGAAGGTGGTCGACGGACAAGTCGAGACCGGCTGGTTCGTCAACGACTTCACATGGCTGGAGCTGGAAACCCTCAACTCCGTGGAGCCTCACCCGAATGTGCGCCTGGACAGTGCGGCGCACTCAGGTGAGGAGACTCTCTTGCGCTTTGAAGACGGACTTAAGCTCGCTGGTCGTGCGTCCAATAAGGTGCCGATCTTCATTGAGCTCAAGCACTCGTCATTTTTTGAGGCGGCCGGGTTGCTGATGGATGAACTGGTGACGCAAGCCATCGCCGACGCGGGATGGAAACGAAACGATCCGCGTTTGATTATCCAAAGTTTTGAGAAGAGTGTGCTGATCCGCCTTCGCATTGCGGGAGTGGGGCATTCCCACGTTTACCTGTGCATGAACGAGGGTTCTGCCTACGACGAGATCCTTCGCTTGGGTGGTGGCCTGACCTATCACGACGAACTCTCCTCCAGTGGCATGATGCATGTGGCCAAGGAGGTTGATGCTCTGGGTCTTGATGTAGTCACTCTGCTTTCTCGCGACGGGAGCGGTCCGGCCTTGGTTCAACGAGCCCACGATCTAGGCATGAAGGTTTACGCGTGGACGCTGCGCGCGGAAAACAAGTTTTTGCCCCGCGATTACGCGCAAGGCTTCGACCCTAAGAACTGGGGCCGTTGGCAGGACTACTTTGGCCTCGTTCTCGACACCGGCGTCGACGGCATTTTTGTGGATCAGCCCGATATCGCTCTACAGCTCATCTCAGAACGCGAGTCGCGCCAATGAGTGAGGTTGTGCCCTCGGTAAGTCTTCTCGACGGGCTCAACCCCCCACAGCGCGAGGCGGTTACCTATCGGGGTCCCGCCCTGCTCATTGTGGCCGGCGCCGGATCGGGTAAGACCCGTGTGCTCACCCACCGCATCGCTGGGCTGATCGCCAATCGCGAAGCGTGGCCCAGTCAAATTCTGGCCATCACGTTTACGAACAAGGCAGCTGCCGAGATGCGCGAGCGCGCCGAGGCCCTCATGGGTTCG
>JNSL01000176.1_pt1 | contig 11714 bp, 10 predicted proteins | sample 210691 | NCBI WGS metagenome assembly JNSL01 (sample SAMN02808685, study PRJNA238866) | freshwater metagenome | biome: fresh water; feature: freshwater reservoir; material: water; isolation source: water column of the freshwater reservoir Embalse de Amadorio in Spain | place: Spain: Valencia ...
TGTTCAGCTTCGGTTGTCACGCGCGCAACTAAAGTCACAGCGTTTTCCCAGTTCGCAAAATCTTGCGCTAATGCAGTCATCTATCCCCCAAATATTGTTAGTTGGATAGATGTTGCTCAGTTGTATTGCGAACAGCAATCAGGGAAGCATTGCTGTGCACAAGATTTAGCTGTGACTAAGAGCTCTTTGGTGTTGATTTGATTACGACTTCAGCAATCTGGTCTATGTGGCTTTGATCCATTGGGGTTGATAAGGACATCAAGCCCGTAGGCGCGATGAAAACTCCATTGGCATACAAGTCCCACCACAAAATATTCATGTCAAAATCACCATGTAGTCGCGCAAGCGAGCCATAACCCGTGACCTTGACTCCATTTGCAAGCAACTGTTCACGCAAGCTATCGCCCAAGTTGTTTAGTCGTGTTACTTCATCATGTTGGAAGTGATCCATGGCAACTTTTCCAGCCATCATGGTTACTGGGTTAGCGCTGAAGGTGCCACCAAGTGAAACATAATTGCTTCGCTCAGGATCAAAAACCTGCATGATTTCTTCGGATCCACCCAAACCACCTACGGGGAATCCACCACCCATAATTTTGCCGACGGTTATCAGATCTGGTTCTACTTCATAGACTTTGTGCATTCCGCCGAGGTGAACGCGAAACGTTATAACCTCATCGACAATTAATAAAGCTTCGTGTTTTTTAGTGACTTCGCGAATGTGTTGAACGAAGGCTTGATCTGCAGGAATTAGACCAGCTCGATTTGGCATCAGATCAATTACGACAGCGGCAACTTTGTCCCCAACCGTAGACATTACATGATCAAATTCTTCGTAGCTGCCCTGTGCGATTGGAATTACTACTTCCGCGGTAGCAGCAGGAATGCCAATAGCGGAAGGGTCGATAAACACTTCATGTGCACCGTGATAACTGCCGATAAAGCGAACAATCAGGTCGCGCTTAGTGAAAGCTCGGGCGCCACGAATTGCAGTCATCAATGCTTCAGTTCCAGAATTTGAAAATCGCCACATTGGAATGTTGGTTCGCGCTGCCATAACTTCTGCTAAAGCAATTCCGGATTCAGTTGGCAGGCCAAAAGCAACGCCGTTTTCCAATTGAGTTCTCACTACATCATTAACTGGCTCGAAGGCGTGGCCGTGAATAGTTGAAGTCAAATTGTTATTGGCATCAATGACTTGGTGTCCCAAATTGTCAGTGATAACACAACCCTTGCCTGATACTGCATATGGCGGAGCCGGAGGGATATGAAGTGTGGCCCTGGTGTTACCACTTGTCATTACCTTTTTTGCCCGCTCCGTGAAAGGGTGCTGGCGATAATTTTGCTTAAAATCCTCCGCCGACATTACAAGCTCACAATCGTGCGACTCTGCTCCCGCATAAATCCAGGTAGGTACCAGTTTGCAAGGCCACCCTTGCCGGTTGAGCCACTCATCTTCCAGCCACAAAATGACTGAACGCCTGGCCAAGCTCCGGTTGTCGCCCCGGCCGCGCGATTTGTGTAGAGAACGCCGGCTTGGATTTCATCTAAGAATTGATCAACTTCTTCTTGCTTTCCAGCAAAGATTCCAGCTGATAAACCATAAACCACAGCATTTGCTTCAGCCAATGCTTCATCTAGACCATTGACTTTTGTCACAGTTAAGAATGGTGCGAACAGCTCTTCCCGAGTTAATTCATGACCAAGTGGCAAGTCTGCAATAAGCACTGGAGAAAAGAAATTGCCTGGACGATCAAGTCGCTCGCCTGTGACTACACGCCCATCCTTCTTTCCTAATTCCAATGCACGATCGATACGCTTTCCAATTGCATCGTCAATTACTGGACCCAGATTCGAAGACACATCGATTGGGTCGCCAACTTTCATGGTCTTAATTTTTTCGGCAATCTTTGAAATCAATTCTTCAGATACTGACTCATCAACAATTACTCGACGACAAGCACTGCATTTTTGGCCTGACAACCCATAGGCAGACTTAACAATTCCAGTTGCTGCATCATCAAGATTTGCTGATGCCGTAACAATGGCAGGATTTTGTCCACCCATTTCAGCTAAAACTGGCCTTGGTAAACCACTTGGTGATGGTGTGTTAACAAGTTCCCAGCCCACCTGAGATGAGCCAGTAAATGCGATTCCATCAACATCAGACTTTGCCAGGGCTTTACCGACTTCGGCGCCACCGTGAAGAATATTTACCACTCCAGCAGGAAGGTAATCTGCAAAAATTTTCGCCAGCACGTGAGTAGATCGCGGAGTCTTATCAGAGGATTTAACCACAACAGTGTTGCCAGTAACTAAAGCGCCCAGCATCATGCCGGCTGCCAATGCAACAGGGAAATTGAATGGAACTATTACCGCAAAGGTTCCGTAAGGAATTAGTAGGTCGGTGTTTGATTCAGTCTCAGTTGATTTAAGTGGTGCGCTGTATCCATTGTTAATTTCAATTTGAGAGCAGTACTGATCGACCATATCGAGTACTTCAAGAGTCTCGCCTACGGCTTCCAGACGAGTCTTTCCAGTTTCAGCAGAAAGAATTGCCGAGATCTCCATTAAGTTTTCGTTGATGGCGTCTTTAGTTTTGCGTATCATCGCAACTCGATCTTTGTAATCGGTATTACGCCAAGTTTTTCTCATGCTGTGTGCTGCAGCGACCGCTTGGGCTACCTGCTCGTCAGTTGCGCTGCTGGCAATACTTACTTTGATATCCAGGTTGCAAGGATCAAAACGTTCAACGGTTTTGTCATTGAAAATCTCCTTGCCGCCAATGATCAATGGCAGATTCACTGGAGCCACTTCACGCTGTTGGGCTAACGCCGCTTCGTATTGCTTTTCAAGCTTGTCGTCCCCCAAGGATGTTGATGCGTAATTTATTGAAACAGTCATTTAAATCTCCTTGAACCCTAGAGCGTGAAATTGGGCTAATTACATGCACTAATCTCACTGTACTACTAGCGAACTTACGTTCGTATTAAGAACAACAAAATTTTCTGGCTAAAATGTTCTCTTAGCGAACAATTACTCGACAGGATAGATGCGTGAACCCAGAGGTAACTAAGGCCAATCCATCCAGTGACCAATTTGTCCAATCTCTAGCTCGTGGGCTTTCCGTGATTCGGGCCTTTGATTCTGATCACTCGTCATTGACTCTTAGTGAAGTTGCTGCTCGCACCGGTCTGGCGCGCGCAGTGGCACGACGGTTTTTACTAACACTGGAAACTTTGAATTATGTTCGCAGCAATGGTCGGCAATACGAATTAACTGGATTGGTTCTTGAACTTGGGTATGCCTACCTTTCTTCCCAGCCACTTGCGCAATTGGCTTCCCCGTTCTTGGCTGAATTGGCAGCTCAAACAAGTGAGTCAACATCAATTTCGACTTTAGATAACACAGACATTGTTTACATTGCTCGCGTTCAAAAGCGACAGATCATGCAATTCAACATCAGCATCGGCTCCCGAGTTCCTGCAACCACATCCTCTATGGGTCGAGTGATGCTGGCGGCCCTTAGTGAGTCAGAACTTGATCGACGCCTTGCAAATTACGAAATCGCACAATTAACACCGCGAACCATCACATCAAAAGATGAACTTAAGCAAGAGCTAGCAAGTATTGCTAAAAAAGGCTGGGCAATGGTGGACCAAGAATTACAAATTGGCGTTCGGTCCCTGGCGGTTCCAATCCATAACAATCAGCGCCAAGTGATTGCGTCAATAAATCTTTCCTGGCAATTGGGTTTAAATGATTCAAAGAAAGTTCGTGACGAGCAAATTGCAGATTTTTTGCCGCAGCTTCAAAGTACTGCTGCTCAGTTAGAACATGTCTCGACTAAATCAGGACAAATTAACTAATCCTCATTTAAGGCCAACTCTTTGCTTGAGTTCCGCAAAGCTGATTCCGTGGGTCTCAATGACTTCAATTCCTGATTCGGTGATTTCAAAGACAGCGTGATCGGTGTAGATGCGATCAACGCATCGCTTCGCAGTCAATGGCACTGTGCACTCTGGCACCAACTTGGAATTTCCTGCCTTGTCGAACAAGGTCATCATTACGAAAGTTTTAACTGCGCCTGACGCTAAATCCATTGCTCCGCCAACAGATGGAATGTCATCTGGGTTCCCGGCATGCCAATTTGCTAGATCTCCTGCAAATGAAACTTGAAAAGCACCGAGAACACATAAATCAATGTGCCCACCACGGATCATGGCAAAGGAATCTGCGTGGTGGAAATAAGAAGCGCCGGGATTTTCCAGCACTGCAATTTTTCCAGCGTTCATTAAATCTGGATCCACTTGGTTACCTTGGGCTTCCGGGCCCATACCAAGCATTCCGTTTTCAGTGTGAAGAATTACGTTTGCGTCCTCGGAAATGAAGTTCGAAACTAAAGTTGGCAGACCAATACCCAAATTCACATATGAACCTTGAGGAATATCTGCAGCTATTCGAGCAGCCATTTCAGATTTAGATAAGCCGTTATCACTCATGCTCAGCACCAACCTGAACCAAGGTATCGACATAAATCGATGGAGTAACTATTGCCTCAGGATCCAAAGTACCAATTGGCACGATCTGATTGACTTCGACGATTGAATGTCGCGCAGCGGCAGCCATGATGGGCCCAAAGTTGCGCGCAGTTTTTCGGTAAACAACATTGCCTTGCATGTCTGCAATGTGGCCATGAACTAAAGCAACGTCGATGTTGGTTGCAAATACCAATAAATATTCTTTGTTATTTATCAGTCGAACTTCCTTGCCTTTTGCTAGTTCAGTTCCTACTGCCGTTTGGGTATAGAAACCACCGATACCCGCGCCTTGAGCTCTAATCTGTTCTGCCAAGGTTCCTTGCGGAACTAGTTCAAGCTCGATATCACCACTTCGATACAGTTCATCGAAAACGAAGGAATCCTTTTGGCGCGGAAAGGAGCAGACAATTTTGCGCACCGCTTTTGTGCTCAAGAGTTTGGCTAAACCTGTGTCACCATTACCCGCGTTGTTGGCAATTATGGTCAAGTTCTTCGCGCCATGAATTATGAGCGCATCAATTAATTCAATTGGCTGCCCAGCCATGCCAAAGCCACCTAGGGCAACAGTGTCCCCGTCTTTAACAACACCAATTGCTTCCTGTGCAGTTAGTAATTTAGCGACCAAGACTAGCTCGCCTCATCTGATGCCAAGTTTTCAATCACAACTGCCAGCGCTTGACCGACGCCGATACAAATTGCAGCAACGCCCCAGCGCTTTCCACTGATTCGCAGGCGCTCTACTAAGGTTCCTAAAATCCGCAGACCAGATGCACCCAGTGGATGTCCAATTGCAATTGCGCCACCCATCGCGTTAACAATTTCTGGATCAACGCCCCATGCGTCAACGCAAGCAAGGGATTGAGCCGCAAAAGCTTCATTGAGTTCCACTGCAGAAATATTGGACCAAGTAATCCCCGCGCGAGCAATTGCCTTGTTTGCAGCTTCTATAGGAGCAATACCGAACAACTCTGGTTCACAACCAACTGCGGAACGACTTGCTATTCGAAAAATTGGATCTATGCCAAGTTGCTTGGCCATAGATTCTGAGCCAATTAGTGCTGCACTTGCACCATCAGATAACGGGGATGCGTTCCCAGCTGTGATGGTGCCATTGCTTCGAAAGGAAGGCTTTAGTTTGGCAAGCTCTGCTATTGAACTTTCAGCTCTGATGTTTTCATCACGCTCTAAATCTGATCCAATGACCGAGGCAATGATTGGATCATAAAACCCACTCTCCCAAGCGGCATGAGCGCGCTGATGAGAGTTCATGGCAAACTCGTCTTGGCGATCTCGGGTGATGTTGAATTTCTCGGCAATGACCTCGTTTGCTTCACCCAGCGAAACTGTCCATTGTGACTTCATCTTTGGATTAGTAAGCCGCCAGCCTAAGGTCGTTGACACTAATTCAGTGTTACCTGTTGGAAATGCTTGCTCAGACTTTAACATCACCCAAGGAGCGCGAGTCATTGACTCAACACCACCAGCAATTACCAAATCGGCATCATCAGTTTCAATTTCTCGAGCAGCGCTAATGGCCGCATCCAAACTTGATCCACAAAGTCGGTTGATCGTATTTCCAGGAATCGTTACTGGCAGTCCAGCAAGAAGAGCAGCCATGCGCCCAACGTTTCGATTTTCTTCACCGGCACCATTTGCATTTCCAAAAGTAACGCTATTGATGGATTCGGTGTCAGGAACATATCGATCCACTAAATCCACAACCACTGCGGCCGCAAGATCATCTGGGCGTATCTTGGCTAGGCCTTTGCCGTACCGACCAAATGGGGTACGCGTAGTGGCAAGTACAAATGCTGACTTACTCATAACAGCTCGATTAACCCTTAAGCCTGGATGCCGACCATGGATTGTTTGGCGCAAGACTTGTAACTTTGCCAGTAACAATTTCTTCAGCTACTGCTTGGCCAATGGCTGGAGCCAATTGAATTCCATTTCCACCAGCGCCCAAAGCGCATTTAATTTTTTCGTTACTTGGGTGGGAGCCAACTATTGGAGCGCGATCTTCAGTGAGCGGATAGATACCTGACCAAGCTCGAGAAATTCCACCTTCGGGAAGTCCAGGCAACCGCTCACTAATTAATTCGGCTAGTTCTTCAATAAATTCTGGTGATCCAGTTTCTGAATATGCATCTGGGTCAGCAGCGCTATCTATCGCCTCTTCGATATGTAATCCAGCAACAAGTTGGTCTGGGCGCTCGTATCGGAAATACAAGCCGGTCTTTCCTGAACCTGGGACATAATCCATAACCATTGGGATCATGTTTTCAAGTGGTCCGCCCATTTGAATTAGGGCAGCCGAGTGCACCTGCGGTATCAATGGGACTGAGGTGCCAAGCAAGTCTCCAATTTTTCCAGCCCAGCCACCAGCCGCGTTAACAATTTCATCTGCGATGAATGTTCCTTGATTTGTTTCAACTTCGAATGCACCATCAGACGCATTGTTGATGCCCAGCACTTTTGTGTTCTGACGAACTTTTCCACCATTTTTAACAATGAGTTCCATCATTAACGAACAAAATAGATGTCCATCCAAGAAACCATCACTAGGTCCATACAGTCCGCCAAGACGACCTTGCATAGAAATCTGAGGTATCAATGCCTCGACTTCTTTGGCCTCAAGAACCTGGGCGTCAGTTACGCCGCAGTCTGCTTGTCGCTTAAGACTTAGTTCGTAGTCAGCAAAATCTGATTCTTTAGAGGCCAGGCGTACATATCCGGTGCGCACAAAACGTAACCCATGATTTTCCGCAAGGTCATCGCAGAACTGACGGCCGTAAGCGCGAACCGCGACATCAAATTCGCCAATGTACTGAGTTTCAACTACTCCAACAGATCGACTCGAAGAGCCACTACCTACGTAGTCAGCTTCAAGTACAACAACATCAATGTCAGAATCCATTCGCGTTAAATGAAGTGCCGTGGATAGTCCAACAGCTCCGCCACCAATGATTACGACTCGACGTTGAGACATCTGCACTCCTGTTGACTTTGTTCGCAATACGAACTAATTAACGTAATACGAACAACGTAACTTGAATTCGTATTGGAGTCAAGCAAATCTGTCTATGGTTTACCGAAAATCATCCCCAGCAAATTCCTCAGAACCTTCTAGGTCCTCTAGGTCTTCATAGTCGTACTCGTCATCACTATCTGAATCGGACGACTTGCCTTCAAGTTTGCGAACTCGCTTATCCGCATCGGTAAGCATGTCGGCATCAACTGCAGCTGCGCGATGGAACCATTCAAGTGCTTCTTCGGTGCGACCCATTTGCTCTAACACATCTGCATAGGCATAACGAATACGAGCTGACCAAGGTTCGATTGAAGTAACCGTTAGATCTGGGCACTGCAGGGTTGCAAGAGCTGCTTCAAGATTGCCCATGTCCATGCGTGCGCCAGCGGCAACAATTCGCATTTCAACTCGGGAAGCATGATCCAGGTTCTTAACTAGCGGATCCCCTGCCATTTCAATGGCCTTCATTGGGCGACCACAAGCACGCTCACAGTCAGCCATCAATGGCCAATATTCTTTGATGCCACGCATACGACGAGCTGCGCGGAATTCAATAAGAGCTTCGGCGTAATGACCAGCGTTGTAAGCAGCTTCTGCAGCGGCTTCACGAATGATGCCAACACGTGATGCCTTGCTTAGTGCGGCCTTTGCATGTTGCCAAGAAATTTCTGGATTCACAGTTGCTGCCTCAACAGATGCAGCTAAGTGACGAGCAACGCGAAGCGCTAAACCTTCAGGCAAAGTGCGAAGTTCGTTTCGAACTGCGCGAGGTAATTCTTCACCAGTAATGTGATCGGGAATGATCGGATCCTGAACGTTTACGCGCTTTTCGCCAACGCGGCCGCGTGGGCGTTCTTCGCGATCATCGGCGAAGCGACCTCCGGCACGATCGGGGCGACCACCGCGTTCGCCGTAGCGTGAACCGCCACGATCATCGCGTGATGGACGATCGTCACGTGAGCCGTAAGAGCGACCTGCGGGACGACGATCATCGCTTGCCTTTGGACGATCGCCACCGAATGGGTTATCACGGCGTGGACGATCTGAAGTTGGGCGTGAGCTCGGACGAGAATCGCGGTCACCATATGAACGACCTGCTGGACGATCTGAACGATCTGGTGATGGACGTGAACTTGGACGTGAGTCACGATCTCCGTAGGAACGACCGGCTGGGCGATCACTAGTTGGACGACGATCATCACGACGTTCTGGTCTGTCACCGTACGAACGTGACGGGCGATCGGAACGATCTGAAGATGGTCGTGAATCCCTTGAACCGTAACTGCGTTCTCCTCGATCTGATGACGGACGGGAACTTGGACGTGAGTCACGATCTCCGTAGGAACGACCAGCTGGACGATCGGAACTTGGTCGTGACGAAGGCCGGGAATCGCGATCACCGAATGAACGGGATGGGCGATCTGAACTTGGACGGGAATCACGTGAACCGTAACTACGCTCCCCGCGATCTGAGGACGGGCGTGAATCTCTTGAACCGTAGCTGCGTTCGCCACGATCTGACGATGGTCGTGAGCCTGGACGTGAATCGCGGTCGCCGTATGAGCGGCCGGCTGGACGATCTCCGTATGAACGTGACGGACGATCGGAAGATGGGCGGGAATCACGTGAACCGTAGCTGCGTTCGCCACGATCTGATGATGGACGTGAACTTGGACGAGATGAATCTCCACGGGATGTTGATGGACGACCTGAATATGAGCTGCGATCGGATGAGTCACGACCACTTGCAGTGCGACCGCCGGATGATGCACCGTCGCGATACGAACCGGATGGACGGGAAGAACCTGGACGCGATGATCCTGGGCGTGAAGACCCTGGTCGGGAAGTTGAAGAACTCGGGCGCGATGAACTCGGACGCGAGGATGATTTAGAAGGAGAATTGCGTCGATCTGACGATCGACCCTGCATGCTACTACCGCCACGACTGCTTGGACGTGAACCTGAATAATTATCTGAGGACATATTTGTTCCTGATTTCTTTAGTAGTAGCGCGCTATTTAGTTGTTTTTGACTTGGACTTACTCCCTAAGTATGACCCAGAAACCTATGGATTACAAACCTGCGCAGACAATGGGATCTGGCATTATGCTGACATTGTTTTAGGGAGATTTATGAGGCGTCCTTTCATTTCCTTCACGGTGGCGGCGCTAACTTTTGGGCTTTTCCTGTCGCCAAGTTCAGCAATAGCGTCGACACCCTCTATTTATGGAGCTAGACAAAACTCACTTGAATTTGCCTCAAGTTCAAGTTATCTAAGTCTTTCTCCCGGAATCAATGTAGGAACCTCAGCCTTTACTTTTGAAACTTACTTCAAAACCGGACCTGTAATCGATAACGGATTCTTCTTAGGTGTTGGAGGAGGTAACGGACTTAGTATCAACATCCACAGCGCAAACGAAATTCAAATCGATGCATACGGAATAAATGCAACAATTTTCGTTTTGCCAACCTCGATGCAACCAAACACTTGGCACCACATTGCAGTGTCTCGAGCCGCAAATAATGATGAAACCGTCTGGCTCGATGGACAGCGGGCGACTTCGGGATACAACAGATGGAATACCGGACTTACATACGGACCAGTTTTTACGGACGATAGAAACTACAACGGGCAAGCCACTGGAGTAAACAAAAGCGACGCATGTGGTCACTGCAATCAACCTGGTGATCGGGACTTTAATGGTGTTTCACTGACGGGATTGCGCGTCGTGGTTGGTAGCTCTGTCTATGATCCACAAAGTTCAACAATCGCTATACCCAGCACTCCCCTTTCAAACCTACCTAACACTGCGTTATTACTTAACGTCACGAATGCTTCTGGATTCTTAACTGACTCAAGCGGCAATCAAACAATTACGAATAGTTCAGTTACCTATAGATCTGCCGATATAGCTGTGCCAACACCACCAACTGCGCTTACTGCCGTTGCGGGCAATGGAACGGCAGTAATTGCATTTATGGATGGGGCTACGTATGTGCCCTTGTCGCCTGCGAGCAGCACTTCACCGATAACTATCCCCGGACTTGTAAATGGCTCGACGTATACGGTTGATCTCAAAGCTACAAATGCAGTCGGTGATAGTGCGGCCTCGAGTTCGGTAAATGTGACACCAGCTGCCCCTGCTGCTCCGAATAGTGAACCGACAAGTACCCCATCTCCATCTCCCTCATCCAATGCTGCAAACTCGGAGGCAGTGGTTCCCACTACTGTGAGGACCAAAACTGTCGGTGGCAAAAAAATAATCACTTGGAACACCAAGTCCGATTTAGTTCTGAAAACCTACAACAAAACAACGAAGAAAAATACTGTTCGTAAATTGACCGATGGAAAAGCATTTATTAACAATCCTCAACCTGGTCAGACTGCGAAATACACAATCACAAACGCTTCTGGCCAGTTACTTAAAACATTTACCGTGAAGGCTAAACCTGGATTGCCAAAGAGACTTACGGTAGCGAGACAGGCTACGACTTTGAATGCCACGTGGACCAAAGCAGCTGGGGCCAAGAGATATCGTGTCATCATCACACCAGAGCTTGGGGAGCCAATTGTTCTAATTACAACAGATCCCAACATCTCAATAGATCTGAAAAATAGCGCAGAAGCAACAATAAAGGTCGTTGCAATCGGTGCTAATGGTTTAACTTCTCAGGTCATAGCTAAAACTACTTAGTTTTCGTTAAATTTACGCTTGCACCTGTTTCGCGCAAATAAAAAAAGGGCCACCCGAAGGTGACCCTTTTTTGAATAATTGTCCGGCGACGTCCTACTCTCCCACACCTTCACAAGTGCAGTACCATCGGCGCTGAAGGGCTTAGCTTCCGGGTTCGGAATGGAGCCGGGCGTTTCCCCTTCGCCATGGTCGCCGCAAATAGACCCCTCTTGCGAGTGATTTATTTGTTGTAGTTCCCGACCGTAAATCGGGAACCGCACAGTGGACGCGATGCAAAAAGAAAAAATAACTCTGTTCTAAATAAATAGATAAGAGACAAGTCCTCGGCCTATTAGTACCGGTCAGCTGCATGCGTTGCCGCACTTCCACCTCCGGCCTATCAACCCAGTCATCTACTGGGGGCCTTACCTGATAAACAGTGAGAGTCCTCATCTTGAAGCAGGCTTC
>JNSL01000178.1_pt1 | contig 11698 bp, 12 predicted proteins | sample 210691 | NCBI WGS metagenome assembly JNSL01 (sample SAMN02808685, study PRJNA238866) | freshwater metagenome | biome: fresh water; feature: freshwater reservoir; material: water; isolation source: water column of the freshwater reservoir Embalse de Amadorio in Spain | place: Spain: Valencia ...
TATCTATCGACCAAGCATGAATTTAAACTTGATCGAATCTGGAGTTTTGCAGTTGCCTTAATTTCTATTGGAACTCTCTTAATTATCTTCACTAGCTCACCAACTCTGACCATTCTCGGCCTCATAATTGCTGCAATCGGCATCGGTCCTTGCGCTGCAATTGCAATCGCAAATGCTTCGGCTTGTGCGCAAGGGTCAGATCGAGGAATAGCTGTTTTTGTAATTGGAATGGGAGTTTCAATGGGCGTTTCCCCTTGGATAATGGGGTTAGTCAGCGAAGCTTTTGGTTTCGCCGCCGCTTACGCTTTGATTTTGATCGCCTTAATTCCTTCAACGATATTCTTTAGGTCAATTAATCGCGAACAAGTGCGCCAATGAGTGATCTCTCGGCACAAGTGCGTAAAGCCCTGGATGCCGCTGTCGCTGCTATTGGTGGCGCACCACGTGAAGGCCAGATTGAGATGGCTGAAGCAGTGGCCAATGCACTTACCGATCGCCATCACTTAATGGTGCAAGCGGGTACTGGTACCGGTAAATCACTGGCTTATTTAGTTCCAGCACTTGTTCACGGTCGCAAAGTATTGGTAGCGACTGCAACGCTTGCTCTGCAGCGTCAATTAGTCGAACGTGACTTGCCGGCGGTTGTGCCCGCACTTGAAAAGGTTTTAGGCCGCGAAATTACCTTTGGAATCTATAAAGGCGTTGGTAATTACATCTGCCTACAGAAGATGAATACCGAAGACCCTGATCCGGATGGTGAAGTTTTATTGGAGATAAGCCACCTCGGCAAGGATGCCAAACGTTTACATGCTTGGGCAAAGACTCCTGGTGTTTCAGGTGATCGCGATGACGCACCTGAAGTTGACCGCAGGGTCTGGGCGGCTAATTCTTTATCAGGGCGCGAATGTGTTGGGGCAGATGTTTGTAATTACGGACCACAATGTTTTGCAGCCCTTGCAAAAGCCAAGGCGCAATTAGCTGATGTAGTAGTCACCAACCACACCTTGCTGGCTATTGAAATTGTTGATTCGCATCCGATCTTGCCCGAACGTGATGCGGTTATTTTGGATGAAGCCCACGAGTTTATGGACCGCACAACCCAAGCAGTTACTGAAGAGCTAACTTCAGCGCGCGTTATTCGCGCTGCAGCGATGGCGCGCAAACATATGCCGGGCAAGTTATCTGATGCGCTGACCAAAGCTGCCGATAATTTTCACGATGCAATGGCCGATTATGGTGATCAGATCCGTGGTGATTTCAACGCGCAAGGTCGCCTAGATGAAATTCCTTCCTCACTAGAAGCACCGATTCGCAAAGTAAAAGAGGCTGCTGCAGCAATCGTGCAGATCATTAACGCTGATGATGAAATTATTGATTCAGATGCAATTGCCGAACGCGCGCGGGTCAAAGGTGCGGTTAATGAGATAAATACAACGTGCGGCAAATTACTCAAGATGGGCAATACCCACGTGCTTTGGTATGAACCAACATTTTCAACACTTCATCTAGCGCCGTTATCAGTCTCTGAAGTCCTGCGCGCTAATTTGCTAACCAAGACTCCAGTAATCGCCACATCTGCAACTCTTACCGTTGGCAATGGCTTTGATGCAATGGCGCGCAGCATTGGTTTCGTGGTTGGTTCGGATGCTGATTCGGAAAGTGAAGAAGGCGACATTGACCCCGCAAATGTGCAGATGCTCGATGTTGGTTCGCCCTTTGACTTTGCTAATCAAGGCGTTTTATATATGCCTAAGCACTTGCCTGAACCAGGTCGCGATGGTCCAGGTGGAGAAGTTTTGACTGAGCTCGGTGAGTTAATTGATGCCGCCGGTGGTCGCACACTTGCACTCTTTAGTTCTTGGCGTGGAGTTGAAGCAGCCGATGCGCATCTTCGTGAAGTTCTAAAAGAATTACCGATTACTATCATTACTCAAAAGCGTGGGGATGCGGTTGGTCCACTCGTTGAAAGATTTGCTAAAGATGAGACCTCAATTTTGCTCGGCACAATGTCGCTCTGGCAGGGCGTTGATGTTCCGGGCAACTCTTGTATCTTGGTAGCGATCGATCGCATTCCATTTCCGCGCCCAGATGAACCAGTTATGTCAGCCCGAGCTTCGTTAGCTGATGCCGCTGGTGGCAGTGGCTTCATGCAGGTCTCACTGCCACGTGCAGCGTTGTTACTGGCACAGGGCACTGGTCGCTTAATTCGCAGCGTTGATGATCGTGGTGTTGTTGCAATCTTGGATTCGCGCATCGCCACCAAGCGTTATGGAAGTGTGTTATTGAACTCAATGCCACCGCTCTGGCGCACCTCAGATGGTGAGGTGGTTCGAGATTCGCTGCGCCGATTATCTAAGGGCGTGAAAGAATAACGGCATGCCACGCATTCAAACCGATTCACTCGCCGCTCACCGCGACTGGCGTCGTAATCAGTTAATTGAAGCAGCAGCTGCCATTGCCCTTGAATCAGGTGGTGACACAATTACCGTCGCCGCAGTTGCACAGCGCGCAGGGCTATCCCGAACTTCGGTCTATGAATATTTTGCCAGTAGCGCAGATTTAGTCGCCGACCTTGTTATTGACGAACTTGCAAGCTTTGCTCACGACCTTAAAGCGGCGGTTGCCGATGAGACAGATCCATTTAAATCAATTGAAATTTGGATCTCAGCCTCACTTATTTACATCGCTGATGGCCGCCACTTACTTGCTAAGGCGCTAAATGCAGTGGAACTGCCCCGCGAACGTAGCGCAGATATTGGCGCTGCACACCGCACACTCCTTGCCCCGCTTACTGCAAGCCTTGCTCAAATTGGTGTTGCAGATATCCCGCAAGCCTTAGCCTTGCTTCAATCCATTACCGATGTGGCAACAAAGCGAATTGAAGGTGGCGCAGATGCAGAAGGCGAGATTTCCAAAACCATCGCCTTCTGCCTAGCAGGAATTCGTTCGCTGATTTAATTACTTGGTGGGAATTGTGTAAGTAACCTTTAGCGCCTTCCACATTCCAGTTCTTTCTGGTGCTGCGGCCTGTATTCGACAGTTTCCAGATTTGCTCGCCTTAATCGAAGTTCCTGTAACTTTGCAGTTCTTTGAAAGTGATTTGTAAGTTACTGGGCTGCCAAAGTTAGTTTCCTTAGGAAGAGCCTTTGATTTTCCTTTAGCGAGGGCCTTTGCCATTCCAGTAATGCTTTGATCTCCAGCAACCAAGATGAATGGGAAGTTTCCTCCCGCTGGCGCTGTCTTGGAGTCACCATTGGTGGAGAAGGCCAGTGCACATTGGCCCGCACCCTTTAACGCGGTAAATAAACCATCACTATATGAACATTCTGGAGTAAGTGAAGTAAGTGTTATTGCCAGACCTGATTTTGCGGTTGCCGCTATCTTGGCCTCGGCGCGGTAGGCCAAGTTTGAAGGAACATTTCGAACCAAGGTTTTTCCATTTAAAGTTACAACAATTTCATCTGCTGGCAAGATCGGAGCTGCAACGCCCTTGGCAAATGAAATTGGCAAGAACTTATCTTCTGAAGTGTCCGCACCGGCGGTGCGATCGCGGCGGAAGAAGAGTCCGCACTTGTTCACTGTGCAGTCCACAGTTACGCCTTTTCCAATTATTGAGCCAGCAACTTTCATCTGGATTCTGCCAGTTGAGATAACTGAGCCAGGCTCACCAGTTGTAGTCACCCAAAGTTGCAAGGTGTCGCTGCACGTGACGGGGCGGGCTGTTCCGACGGGCTCCACACATTGCTGGATATACAAACCAGAACCCGTTGGGAATTTACTAAATCCACCATCGATCGTTGCACCCGCTGGATTTAAATTGGTCAGTGGGCCGCTAGCAAATACAAAGGTTTCAGCGTGAGATGGCGCAGCAGATAAAAGGGGGATTGCTACACCGAGGGCTATTGCAAGGGCCGTGGTTCTTACATTCTTCTTCAGCATTTTTCTCCAATTAGTTATTTGTTGGTTTTAAATCAGGGGTGCTATTTCTTTGTGAAGGTGATTGGAATAAATAGATCACGGGTGCGATCGCCTTCTCTTAAGTGATCAGAGCGAACGGTTATGGCACATTTGACCTTGGTGCAATCAAATTTTCCGATTCGCTTAGAAACGCTAACTTTCTGGGTGAAACGACCTCCAGGTTTAAATGGGATAACCAAACCTTTTGCATAAGGAGGCGCATTAGATGAGATCCAAAATGATGCATCACCAATTCCCTTCATATTTGCACCGCCCCCACAGGGTGTTGGCGCTTGACCCTTCTTTGGGAGCACGCAATAAGCCAGATACAGTCCGACCGTTTCGTCAAAGCCGGTTCCCTTAACTGTTACTACTTGGGAGTTCTTAACGCTACTTTTTGAAATCGAGATGCGTTCTCCGAAGGAGCCAGTTGCAGAAACATCAGCGGCCGCCGGAGAAATTGCCAGCGCAGTAGCCGCCATAACAGCTACTAAGTGGCTTAATCTCATGTGCAAAAGCCTAAAGGGTGGGCTCTCTTTATTTATCCGACAGTTACAACAAGCTTGTCGGAAAGTTTTTTGAGAGTATTACGACATGGGAGCGAAAACAAAATTCGGTGTAATCACGATCACTCTCTTATCTCTGATCATTTTCTCAGGCTGCACAACGCAATCTCAAAGTTCACTTGAAATATCTTCGGCTGATTCTGTATCAATTGAAAACACTGAGGCACCCAGCGTCGAGCGAGTTATCTCTCTGGCAAATGGATCTGCAGAAATCATTTCTGCACTTGGTTTAAAGAAAATTATTGTTGGTAGAGATGTTGCTAGTACCGAAGAAGATCTAAAGCAGATCCCAGTAGTAACGTCGGGACATCAAGTAATTGCTGAGAAAATCATTTCGCTCAACCCAGATTTGGTCATTATTGATAAATCAACGGGGCCACAAAACGCCATTGCCGCAATTCGCACTGCTGGAATCAGAGTTGTAGAAACGCCTGAGGCATGGACGCTGGCCGAGATTGAGCCAAAAATTACGGCGATTGCAGCGGCGATTGGTGTTACCAAAGATGGTGCGATTTTAAATGCAAAGATGTTTTCAAAGTTATCACCATCATCTGATCCCAATTCCGGTGTTCGAGCGGCATTTTTATACCTCCGAAGTTCTAGCGCTATCTACCTCATTGGTGGAAAAGGGTCGGGCGCGGACTCTTTGTTAGGAGCTATCGGCGCAGTTGATGTTGGAGCGCAAAAGTTGGATCTTCCCTTCACCGCAATGACTAGTGAGGCAATTGCAGCGCTAAACCCAGAAGTTATTTTTGTTATGACCAAGGGATTGGCATCAACTGGCGGAGTTGACGGGTTAGTTGCTCTTCCTGGTGTGGCGCAGACTGATGCCGGCAAGAACCGAAGAATCATCGCAGTTGATGACTCGTTAATGCTCTCCTTTGGTCCACGAACCCCGAATCTAATTCTGCAGATGAGTAACGCGCTAGCAAAGGTGATGAAGAGTTGAAACGTTTTGCAGCGCTGCTATTTCTGATTCCGATAGGCGCAGTTTTTGCGCTTTCTATCGGTGCTACCGATGTTGCATCTAGCTGGAGTCACATTCTCAATCCATTTGCCGAAACCCAAAGCGCGTCTCACCAAATAATCTGGTCCATTAGAGCCCCCCGTGTACTTGCAGCGGTACTTGTTGGAGCATCACTCGGAATCGCTGGTGTTCTGGCGCAGGGTTCGACCAATAACCCAATCGCTGATCCCGCAATTCTCGGAACTTCTGCAGGAGCATCCCTTGGAGTTCTTATCGGCGTTCTCCTTAATGTTGTTTCCATCGGAACTTTCGGCGCGGTGATCTGTGCAGCAATCGGTGCACTGCTTGCTACGTATCTTTCTTTCTCCTTAGCCCGATCAGCGCTGACCTTAATCACGATCGGTATCGGCGTATCTGCAATCTTGAGCGCAATCGTGGGCTTAATAATTGCCATGATCTCGCGCCCTGATGCGCGCTCTGTTTCATTCTGGTCTGTGGGGTCGTTAGCGCTAGTAAGTGCGGAAAATATATTGGTCTTGCTTCCAGTCTTTCTAATCGCGGCAGTTATGGCTTGGAAGATGGCTCCTTCACTTGATCTTCTCTCACTAGGTGATGCCTCAGTAAGACACGTAGGCCACGACGGACAGCGAATTCGCTTAAAGGCTTTCGTACTTCTTTCTATTTTGGTTGCAGTTACGGTATCGAATGTGGGAACTATTGCATTTTTGGCCTTGGCTGCACCTCATATCGCTAGATTTATCTGTGGGCCGCGAAATAGAACCCTGATTCTCTATTCTGCAGTAATTGGTGCGTTGATTCTGCTGGGTGCAGACACGGCAGCGCGTAGCATCCTGCCGCCTAATGAATTACCGATCGGACTTCTAACATCGTTTATCGGTGCGCCAATTTTGATCTTAGCCTTGAAAAAAGGCGGTGATGTTTGGAGATGATTTCAATTAAAGATATTTCCATCACTCGCTCTGGAAAGTTAGTGGTTGATGGCTTTAGCGCGGAACTTAAATCAGGAACCATAACCGCTGTTATCGGCCCTAATGGATGTGGTAAAAGTTCGCTGCTCGCTGCAATTGCCGGAGATATCCCGATCGCAAATGGCGAGATTTACTATGGCAAGAAAAGACTTTCAGAAATGTCAATTTCACAACTGGCACAAATTCGTAGCGTTGTAATGCAGAGTCGCAATTATTGGCTCTCATTTACCGTCCGAGACATTCTCGCAATGGGACAAGACGGCGCCTCGATAGCGCGAATTGATCAAGTATTGCTAAGTTTAAATATGGTTGGGTTTTCAGAACAATCTGTAACAACTCTTTCGGGCGGAGAGGCGCAACGCCTGGAAATAGCTAGGGCGCTCGTTCGCGAATCAGATGTTTATCTGCTGGATGAACCAATGTCTGCGCAAGATTCGGCGAGCAGAGCTGCGATCATTGAACTATTGAAAAATCTGCGGAGCCAGGGCAAGACATTACTGATCATCACTCATAGCGATGAGAAGAGTTTAGATTGGTGCGATCAAATCTTCGATCTTGGCTCGTAACGCGGGCCACGACGCGGCAAAGCTCGGGTGTAGCGGCAATCGTGTTACATCATTGAATAAGACCCATTTAACTTCGTGGGATTCATCATTTAATTCGTGCGCTTCTAACTGCGCAGTGGCTTCGGCAATTACCGTTTCATAACTCCAGATACCGTGGTTATCGGTGTGGGTATCGCGCGGAGTTAAACACTGTGGATCAATACCGGTCTCTTCAACTGCTTCACGAAGCGCGCCCTCAATAATCGTTTCGTGGGAATCGCGCGCACCGCCAGGAATACCCCAAGTGTCGCCGTTGTGAACCCACGGTGCGCGATGTTGTAAGAGAATCGCGCCTTCTCGGTAAATTAAAAGTCCGGCTGCGCCATTTAAGCCCCAATGTTTACTGCCGCATGCACACTCGATCCAACCATCACCATCGCGCGCAGCCATAACGCTACTTTCTCACACCTATCCACAGTTATCGACTTCAGCGCCTTTTTTGACACCGCAAAGTCCTAACTTGCGCCAGATGAAAACAAAAGTCCTACTCCTGATATTGCTCTTTTCCTTAGCGCCCATAAATTCAATTAACGCTGCAGAATGTGAAATCGCTTGCGTTGATGTCTACACCCAAGATGGTCAGTTGATCTTTGAAGCGCGCAAAGGAAGCGGCCCTAAAGCAAGTGCTGCTCCAAAGCCGGTTACCAAGCCAAAGGCAATTGCGAAACCGAAGGTAATCGCCAAACCCAAACCTGTAATACCCAAAGCAGTTGTGAAGCCAAAAGTTTCCACACCTAAAAAGAAGCAGGTTGTAAAGAAGAGTGCGCCAGTTGCGGTCGTTACAACTTCCCTTAGCGATCGCCTTAGCAAATCTCTGCCGACCACAGGCATTTCCTATCAACCGAACTTCCATCCTCTGATAAATGTGCCAGTCTATTTTTGGAACGATATGCCGACCGCATTTCAGAGCAAAGTAGATCTAATCGGTGAAGTAATTGATGTGACGATGCGCCCATCATTTACTTGGGCTTTTGGTGACGGATCATTTAAATCCACCACCGATTCGGGCGCTCCATTTCCTCACGGAAATATCACTCACACATATTCAAACCCTGGCACCTATCCCGTTGTCTTGGTGACTACCTGGGGCGGAACATTCACACACAACGGGGTAGCGCGCACTATCACAGGGCAAATTAGAAAAGTTACTGCACTGACCATCACCGTGGTGGCAGCTCATACCCGTTTTGTGAATTGAGATAAATGACCACATTAACTTCTCCCCATGATTTAATCGCCGCGATTCCATTCCTCATCGGATACCACCCAGTTGATTCACTCGTTGTGGTTTCAATTAGAGATAACTGCATCGGGATGGCGATGCGCGTTGATTACCCAACAGATTTACCAGAATCGGCTTATGACTTATTGGCATCTCACTTACAGCGCGAAGGCTCAACTGGTGCGCTCTTGGTCGCTTATCTTCCAAAGGGTCGCAGCGACGGGGAGGTGGTCTTAGGTGATCTGGCTGCGGCGATGGAGCGGATCGGCGTAAATGTAGATGAATCACTTCACATTCAAGAGGGGCGTTACCGCTCAACGCTCTGTTCTGATGTGCACTGCTGTCCACCAAGTGGGCGAGAGCTGCCAGCGATTGATTCTTCACGGATTGCGCTCGAACACGTGGTCGCGGGCCGCGCCATGCCCTTTGCCAATATTGAAGCGCTCACTGAATCCATTTCACCACTTGTTGTAAGCGAGGATGAAAAGTGGATCTCTCGCATAACCAAATTTGCAGTCTCAGAAAAAGCAAAAAATCTAACGAAGTTACAGCGTGACGGAGCCACCGCAGTTATCGATCTCGCTCGCGAATTCGCACTAGGCAGGGGCAGCGATGATCTAGAACTTGTTGCGCGCGTAATCGGGCGACTCTCTGATATTCAGGTGCGCGATTTTGCACTCGGCAGCCACACTGATGAAGACTTAGATACTTACTTCCTAATGTGGCGACAGTTAATGCGAATGGCACCGGTTGGCTATGTCGCACCGATCGCATCCCTCTTTGCAGCCCTGGCTTATGAAAGTGGCGATGGTGCACTTGCTCATCGGGCGTTAGATCGCGCATTGGCAGATAGCAATGGATATTCATTGGCCCTGCTCTTGCGCCGCGTCTTCACCGCAGGATGGCCACCGGAATCTTTTGCGGCAATGCGCCGGGAGCTACACCCGAAAGTCTGCACTGGAATTTTTGGGTTACAAGGAGGAGTTTTAGGGGATAAAGCTTTCTAATTGTCTAAAAAGTGCGGGAGATGCGGCAACGATTCTTCCACCCGCGTGGAGCCCGTTCTCTTTAATGAAATCATTTATTCGCCCGCCCGCTTCTTGAACAATTAATAGTGCAGCCAAGCAATCCCAAGAATTAATATGTTTTTCAATGTATCCGATTAAAGCACCGCTACCGACATAGCAAATTCCTAGAGCGCCAGAACCGTTGCGATGGTACATCCCGCCATTTTCAAGTAGCCCAGTCATCATCTGAATTAACTCTTTTGGTTTGGTGCGATTTGAATAGCCAACGCTGACAATTCCATCATTTAACGTGTGGGCATCCCGCGCCTTGATCGGCTTATCGTTAAGGGTGGCACCTTTGCCTTTTTGTGCGGCGAAGAATTGATTGCCCGCCGGGCTATAGACCAAGCCAATCAACATCTCATCACCGCTGATAAAGGCAATTGATACACACCAGCTGGACATACCCATTAAAAATGGTTGCGTGCCATCAATCGGATCGACTACCCAGATGCCATTGGCACCCGTTAAATCAGTTGCACCGGTTTCTTCGCCGAAGAATGCATCGTCAGGAAATTTTACTTTGATCGCATCTTTTATTAGAACTTCAGTGTTGTAATCGGCTTCGCTAACAAAGTCCTGGGGCCCTTTACTTTGAATATCTAAAGTCTCAAGCGAATTAAAGTATTTCATCGCCAGTTCGCCCGCTTTTACAATTAACTCTTTACCAAATTGAAAGCGTTGATCAATTTCCTGATCTGTCATCGTCATAGTCTGAGTCTAGGGGAGTAGTGAAGTGATTTCAGGAACGCCAGAGCCAGGCAGCGCCACGAACTCCACTGGAATCACCGTGCATCGACTTTACAATCGGAGTCGCAAAGACTGGCGAGAATGTGTACTTCGCAATTTTTCCAGGAAGATCTTGATATAACTCTTCGATATTGCTCATGCCCCCACCCATTACAAAGATATCTGGATCGAGAGTGTTTACAACTACTGAGAGACCGCGACCAACGCGATCAATCCAGCGCTCATAATTTTCAATCGCTCGTTGATCACCGGCGCGCTTTAACTTCATAATTTCTGCAGGCTTTAACTCTTCACCACCGTGTCGAACAAAATCGCGTGTGAAACTGTATCCAGAGAGCCAAGTTTCGATACAGCCACTCTTTCCGCAGTAACAAGGATCACCAGGTAACTCATCTTCTTTAGCCAACGGCAAAGGGTTATGTCCCCAATCACCTGCGCTGTTATTTGGACCGTGATGGGCACGGCCGTTGATTGCAACACCTGCACCAGTACCGCTGGCGATGATTACACCAAAGACAAGTTGATAACCTTTACCTGCGCCATCAGTTGCCTCCGATGATGCAAAACAATCGGCATCGTTAACAACGCGAATCGGCCGCGCCAGAATTTCTTGTAAATCTGCTTCAACCGGTTTTCCATTAATCCAAGTTGAGCTGCCACCTTTACCAAGGCGACTAACTGGTTCAAGCGATCCAGGAATGCCGATACCGATTGAACCTTTTCTGCCGGTACTTGTCTCAACTTCTTCGATTAGATCGCGCACCATATTGAGGCAGCCGCGGTAATCACCACGCGGGGTGTCGCGACGTACTCGGATAAGTTCGGAGCCATCACTTTCTAAGGCGACAACTTCAATCTTGGTTCCGCCCCAATCCACGCCGATTAGCATCTAGCGTTGCGCCTTCATACCTAAAGGGTATGTGCCAGTAAGCATCTTGCGAAAGTATCTAGCCACTTTTTTGGGTTAGACTTACCCCAGGTCACGAGTTCTAATCGATAGCCCCGGCTGATTAGACGGCAACCCTCCACCGCGGTGGGGTGCTCCGGGTGACGACCAGGCTTACATCAAATGATGTGGGCAAGTGCGTGAAGGATTTGGCTAATGTCTAAAGAAATAAGCACACAAGTAACCGGGGCGTGGCTTGATGGCCACGATGCTGGCGAACGCAAATTTGTAAAGATCGGTTTCCTCTTGCTTGAAAATGGCGAAACGCTTCCAGATATAACTATCGCTTATCAATCTTGGGGCGAGTTAAACGCTGCCAAAGATAACGCGATCTTGATTAACCACGCGATGACCGGTTGGTCTGATGTAACTGCTTGGTGGCCAAATATGGTTGGCCCTGGATTGCCCTTTGATACCAATAAATATTTCATCGTCTGTCCCAATGTAATTGGAGGATGTCAGGGAAGTACTGGACCTTCTAGCATCGCACCTGATGGCAAGCGTTATGGATCGCGTTTTCCAACAGTTACGGTGCGCGATATGGCCGAGGCGGAAGTTTTATTTTCTGATGCAATTGGAATTAAGAAATATCGTCTGGCCGTTGGTCCATCGCTAGGAGGAATGCGCTC
>JNSL01000179.1_pt1 | contig 11689 bp, 12 predicted proteins | sample 210691 | NCBI WGS metagenome assembly JNSL01 (sample SAMN02808685, study PRJNA238866) | freshwater metagenome | biome: fresh water; feature: freshwater reservoir; material: water; isolation source: water column of the freshwater reservoir Embalse de Amadorio in Spain | place: Spain: Valencia ...
AATGAAGCTCTAGGGGCCTATAGCTCAGGTGGTTAGAGCGCTTCACTGATAATGAAGAGGTCGGAGGTTCAAGTCCTCCTAGGCCCACCAGGAAGCCTCAAGTTATCTGAGGATTCCAAAACGGGGACTTAGCTCAGTTGGTAGAGCACCTGCTTTGCAAGCAGGGGGTCAGGGGTTCGACCCCCCTAGTCTCCACAAAGAAAATCTCCCCCCAAGAATTTGGGGGGAGATTTCTTAACTTTGGGACCCTTTAGATTAGAAACATGTGCGGGCGCTTTGCGATGGAAGAAATGCTCAACGATATGGTCGCGGAGTTTGGCCTCAAGGGGCTTCCAAATAGAGAATTGCCCATGGACTGGAACATCAAGCCCACACAGGACATTTACGTCATCAAGAACGAAAGCCTAGAAATCTCATCTTGGGGACTAATTGCTCCCTGGAGTAAGACGAACACCGAAGCCCTGAAAAGCCAATCAATTGCAATCAACGCCAGATCAGAAACGGTTCACGAAAAACCAACCTTCAAAAATGCCTTTAGAAAATCAAGGTGCCTAGTTCCCGCCAGTGGTTATTTCGAATGGGCCACTGAACTGGGCCGCTATAAACCAAGACAACCAATCTATGTTTCTCGTGATGATGACAAGATGTTGGCATTTGCAGGTATTCAAGACCAGTGGGTTTCTCCGGAGGGAGAAATTCGAAGCAGTGTTGCCATTCTCACTAGGGAAGCAGTTGGTGAGTTAGCTAAAGCCCACCACCGCATGCCGATGTTCTTACCGCGCGATCGCTGGGAAGCCTGGATGGATCCAGTACTGCAGGATGTAAACAAAGTGCGTTCGCTGTTTGATAACTTCCAGCCGGATGCCCACTTGAGGTTTTGGACTGTATCGGACGCAATCAACTCGATAAAGAACAGTGGCCCGGGATTGATTGAACCCGTGGATGTAATGCCCGAGACATTGTTTTAGTTCCAAACGACTAGCATTTCAACATGCGCAACCGCTGGATCTTGATTGGATACCTAACCCTGTTTTTTGGCGTGGTGTCGTTTTACGACAGCTATAAGGAAAACACCCTGGTTGTTATCGTTGCCGCAGCTATTATTTTGATTGCCGGAATGCTCGCCTGGATCTGGTCTATTCAGCCGAAAAAGGAGGACTAATGGCAGAAAAAGTCAAAGGACCAGCAAGCTATTTTCAGTCCATCGAGGAAAAGTACGGCAAGCCAATGGAGTACTGGTTCAAGCAGCTCAACAAAGTCAAAACCAAAACCCACATGGAACAAGTTGCATTCCTAAAGACCGAACACGCAATGGGTCACGGTCACGCCAATGCGATTGTGGCTTACGTAAAGGCTAAAGCAGCCAAATAACTCGCTGGCTCATGGATACTTATCCCATGACCATTTGCACAGTGCTAGCCACCTTTGAACCCAAGCCCGAATTCCGCGACGAGATAAGAGCCCTACTGCTCGAGCAGGCTGCAATTGTCCGGACTGAACCAGGGTGTGAATACTACGACCTCTACGACCAGGTCAACGGCAACCTAGTCTTCGTTGAAGCCTGGAGCTCCAGAGAGCTTTGGATGATCCACAACGATGCCGAAACCGTTAAGACCATCAACGCTGGAGTTGAGGGAAAACTACTAAATCCAGTTTTTGTGCAGGAACTTTACGCTTCAAACTAGTGAAGATAGACAAGCGCTCGCCAGCTACTTTTGTAGAATTGATCCTTAGACCCACAGGAAGATAAACCGACATGACCGAACAGCCCCCACAAGAACCAAAGAAGAAATCCAAAGGCCTACCCACCTGGGTTTGGTTTGTTGGGACCTTTGCAATTGTGAGCTTGCTCGGCAACGTGGTCTTCGGTGGCAACACCTGGATCACAACCGGAATGAACTTCATCAACAGCACCATTGCTTCTTTGCAGGTTGAGAAAGACACCTCAAAAGATCCGTTTTGTCTAACTGGCTCTATTTCCGCCATTGATAAAGAAAACGCCACTGCAGCCATCAACGAAGCCGATGCGCTAATTGGCACAACCACCGGTGCAATTGGATACGCGTCCATGACCGAAGTCGAAGCTGAACAAACCAGCGCAATTGTTGACATCCAGGAATCTGCACCAACTTACAAGGCCCTTGGCGAAAGAATGCTTACCGCCAAATCTTGCGACGATGCAACCTTTGCTTTCCTCATGGAGGACTTTGGAAATACCCTGGTCGAGATGAGCGAGAACTTTGACCAGTGGAGCCTGCAGGCGTTATCGGAAAAACCAGAATTGCTAAGTTCGGTTCCAACTTTGATTGAAACTGCAGTAATAAAGGTTCAGGCGCTAATCAAGTTCGTGGAGACGCTGGAGTAGCTTTCTCCACAATCATTTGCCTGTAAAGGGCGATGGTTTTCCTGCTGATCTCACTTTGATACAGCCACTTGTTATCTGCCAGGGTTTCGCGTCTTGTTGAGCCCTCTGAAATTTCCTTGTTGGCTTTCTTGATTGTCTTCGCTAGACCTTTGATGGTTCCGCTGTCGTCAAGCCAGTTGCTTCCCTTAGGCATCTCTGCCGAAATCTTGGAATCACAAAGAATTGTTGGCGTGCCGGTTGCGGCAGCTTCGTAAACAGTGAGCCCCTGTGTTTCAAAGCCGATACTGGTTTGCATCACAACATCGGCATCAGCAAAGACCTGAAGAATTTCACGGTGTGGAAGCTTGCCGTGGAACTTTACTCGCTTCGACAATCTTCTGGCGCGAGCTAAATTCTTAGCTGCCCGCTCCAACGGACCAAAACCATAAACATCTAAAGTGGCCTTGCCCTTGGCCCTGGCGAATGCTTCTAGGGTTTGAAGCAGTCTCTTTTCTGGCTGCATACGTCCTGCCCAAACAAAGTGCACTGGCTTTTGCGGAACCGGAGTGTTGCGCTTGAGATTGGTTAGAAGTTCATCATCGACTCCGTTGATTACAACATCAACCTCGGTAGCGACGCCCTTGTCTTTCAACAGCTGGGCGTAGTGCGACGAAGGAGCTAGAACCTTATCCATGTTTCGGTGAACAAAGGCCATGTACTCAAAGGCTGTAAAGACCTTTGGATATTTGGCTATTTTGAGAAAGTGTGCGTGCTGCCAAGTGAAAAACCTAAGCAACACAATCTTCAGTGGCTTACCAATTAGCTTGTTAGCCATCACATCGACGTTGGTGTGGGAAGTGTAAACAATAGGTAGGTTTCTGGATTTGGCAAGTTCGATTGCCAGGCTGGCGGCAGCAAAATCCCCCTGGAGGTGAACCAGGTCAAAATGTTGTGCCTCGTACTGACTTTGGCAAAACTTCGACGCTTTCCGAAGCGACCAAACCACCGAATATTCCCGGCCCAAGGTTGGGTAGCTCGAAGGTATGACTTTGATATCTGGGTCCTGAATCATTCGCTTGGACTTAGGGGCAAAAATGGTGACCTTGACGCCATTGCGGTTCAGGTACTTCTTTTGAAGCATGACCGAGGTTTGGACCCCACCCAGGGAATGCGGGTGCTGATCCATGAACAGTGCGATATGCAAAAAGGGCCTTTTTCCTTTGGCGGCGAGTCGATAGCTAGATAAATCTACTCCCGAAGCGACTTAGAATCATGATATGACAATCAAGAACTTAGAACTGACAATGCTCAATGGCGAAAAAGCCAGCTTCGGCGATTTCGCCGACAAGGTTGTTTTGGTCGTAAACGTTGCTTCCCGCTGCGGGCTTGCTCCTCAGTACGAAGCGCTAGAAGCCATGCACAAAAAGTATTCTGCCCGCGGCTTCACAGTTCTCGGCGTGCCATCAAATCAGTTTCTTCAGGAACTAGGTAAATCAGAGAAGATTGCCGAGTATTGCTCAACTACTTGGGGGGTCACTTTTCCGATGACCGAAAAAGTAAAGGTCAACGGCAAAAACGCACATGACCTATACAAAGAACTAACCAAGACTAAAGACAGCGTTGGACTAGCGGGTCCCGTTGCTTGGAACTTTGAAAAGTTTCTGGTTTTGCCAAACGGAACAATTCACCGCTTCCGTCCAACGGTAAAGCCGAACTCAGCAGAAATAATTGCGCTCATTGAAGCCAACCTTCCTCGCTAAAGTTTTTGGCATGAACGAAGAAAAAGTCCTAGTTGAACAAAGGGGTCACGTACTTTTTATTGGACTCAACCGAGCAGATAAATACAACGCTGCTGACATGGAACTACTCGAGCAACTATCTCTTGCCTACGGCAAATTAGATTCTGATCCAAATCTTCGAGTGGGACTGGTTTACGCAGTTGGTGAGCACTTCACCGCAGGACTTGACTTGGCGGATGTCGCACCGAGACTAAACGCTGATGGGCTTTCTTTAGTTCCAGAAGGAGGTTTGGATCCCTGGGGAATCCAAACCAAATCTTGTTCGAAGCCGGTAGTAATGGCTATCCAGGGAACCTGCTTCACACTTGGAGTTGAGCTTGCTCTAAATAGCGAAGTTGTCATCGCATCAGAAGAGGCAACATTTGCTCAGCTGGAAGTTTCCAGAGGCATACTTCCCTTTGGCGGAGCTTCAAAGAGAATGCCAAGATCGGCCGGTTGGTCTAACGCGATGAAGTATTTGCTAACTGGAGAAAAGTTCAATTCGCAAGAAGCGCTGCGTCTTGGAATTGTGAACGAGGTTGTTGCCAAGGGCGCAGCTATTGACCGAGCACTTGATATCGCAAACAAGATATCTGCCCAAGCACCCCTTGCTGTGCAGGCAACTCTTGCTTCTGCTCGTGCTGCTCTGGTCGATGAGGCCGCCGAGGATGCGTTTGTGGGTAAGAGGCTAGCTCGCCTGGCGGCATCAAACGATGCCCGTAAGGCCATGGACAGCTACCTTTCCAAGGAGCCAGTCAAATTCGAAGGTAACTAGCCCTCCAAGAATCCCTGCTGTTTTTTGTAGGTAACCTCCAAAGAACATATCCGCCCGATTGGCTGGCTTGTGGTTAGTTACAGACTTTGAAGACCCTTACTCCCCAGTGATTAAGCGGTGCTTACAATCAGAGCGACCGACAGGAGTGCGAAATGAAAAGCGAACTATTGCCACAGGTGGATGTTGATCTCGTAGGAGAGATGCTGCTGGGCAAATGGAAAGAGATTCGCCTGGCCGTTCGAAAAATTTGCGAGAAGCCCGAGATGTGGCAGATCCCAGGTCTTAGTCATAACGAACACCGAGAGCGTGTTTATGGCCAGCTAAAGACCTTGGTCGATGAAGGGGCAACTTCCTTCGGATTTCCGAAAGTAGTTGGAGGCAATGCCGACCCAGGAGGTTCCCTAACTGTTTTCGAAGAACTTGTTCTTGCCGACCCATCACTACAGATTAAGTACGGAGTGCAGTGGGGATTATTCGGCGCAGCGATTTTGTATCTGGGAACTGACTCTCACCACAAAGAATTACTACCAACTGTCATCAACCTAGAAACTCCGGGTTGTTTTGCTATGACCGAAACCGGTCACGGTTCCGATGTTGCAAACATCGGAACTACCGCCACCTACGACGAAGAAGAACAAGAATTTGTTATTCACACACCTTCCCGCCACGCCTGGAAGGACTACATCGGAAACGCTGCCTTGCACGGCAAAGCAGCTGTTGTTTTTGCCCAACTAATTACTAAGGGTGAAAATCACGGCGTTCACGCCTTTTATGTTCCACTTCGCGACGATCAAGGTAACTTTCTTCCCGGTGTTGGGGGAGACGACGATGGCATCAAGGGTGGACTAAATGGAGTCGACAATGGACGGCTGCACTTCACCAACGTGCGCATTCCAAGAACTTGGCTACTAAACCGCTACGGTGCTGTTGACGAAGCTGGAAACTACACTTCATCGATTGAATCCAAGGGAAGAAGATTCTTCACCATGCTTGGAACACTGGTGCAGGGAAGAGTGTCAATCACCGGAGGTGTCACCAATGCACAAAAGGTGGCACTGACAATCGCCATTCGCTACGCGAATGAGCGCCGTCAGTTCCCCTCGCAGGATGGGCAAGAACACATCCTGATGGACTACGGTCGCCACCAAAGAAGATTGCTTCCAGCCCTTGCTAGAACCTACGCGCAAGCTTTTGCACATCTAGAACTACTTGAACAATTCGATGAGGTGTTCAGTGGGAGAAATGACACCGAGTCAACTCGCGCTGACCTAGAAACAGTTGCTGCAGCATCGAAAGCTCTTTCAACCTGGAACGCACTAGAGATCATTCAAACCTGTCGCGAAGCTTGCGGAGGCCAAGGCTTTATGGCCGAACACCGCATGACCGGCCTTCGTGCCGACCTAGATGTCTACGCAACCTTCGAAGGCGATAACAACGTGCTTCTTCAGTTAGTTGCCAAAAGACTGCTCTCGGATTACTCAAAGGCTTTTGCTTCGCCTGATTTTGGAACACTGGCTCAGTATGTTGTTGAGCAAGTTGGTGAAGTGGCCTTCAACCGAGGAGGGCTTCGGGGACTTGCTCAGAAGTTCACCGACTTTGGATCAACTGCCAGGTCAATTGGTTTTGTTCGCGACGAAGAGCACCAGCACCAGCTACTTACCGACCGCGTCCACACCATGATCGCGCGTCTTGCCAATGAACTAAAGCACTCCGGCAAGAAAGATCCGGTTGAAACCGAACGGGTATTTAACCGTCACCAGAATGATTTGATTCTTGCCGCTAAAGCTCACGGTGAGCTGATTCAGTGGGAAGCTTTCACTTCGGCACTAAAGACAATCAAGAATCCAGAAACCCTAAAGGTTATGACTTGGCTTCGCGATCTATTTGGTTTTACTCTGCTGGAAGAAAACCTCGCTTGGTACCTAATGAATGGACGCCTAACCTCGCACCGAGCCGAAGCTATCACTGACTACATCGACGGAAGATTACTTGGCCGACTAAAACCTCACGCCCTAGATCTCGTGGATGCCTTTGGGCTAACCGAAGGTTTGATCAGGTCTGATCTGGCTTTTGGTTCTGAAACAAGACGCCGTGAAACCCTAAAGAAAGCGAACGCCTAAAAATGCAAAACACCTACTTTATTGATGGAGTTCGCACCCCCTTTGGAAAAGCCGGCGAGAAGGGTGTCTACTGGAACACCCGAGCAGATGACCTGATGGTCAAATCAATCATCGGTTTGCTTGATCGCCACCCAAACCTTCCCAAAGACGCAATCGACGATGTTGCAATTGCCGCCACCACTCAAACCGGCGACCAAGGTCTAACCCTCGGTAGAACCTCAGCACTACTGTCCGGTCTTCCACTCTCTGTCCCCGGTTTTGCAATCGACCGGATGTGTGCTGGGGCGATGACCGCTGTGACCATGACAGGCTCCGCAATTGGCGTTGGTAGCTACGACGTAGTTCTTGCAGGTGGTGTCGAGCACATGGGCCGCCACCCAATGGGTGAAGGCGCTGATCCAAACCCCAGGTTCCTAGCCGAGAAGCTAGTAAACCCAGAGGCTCTGAACATGGGAAACACCGCAGAGAAGATCCACGACCGGTTCCCGGTTCTAACCAAGGAGCGCGCAGATGCCTTCGCAGTTAAAAGTCAGCAGCGCGCAGCTGCTGCCTATGAGAAGGGCTACATCCAGCAGGATCTAGTGACCATCTCCGCCACAACACCAGAGGGTGTTCGAGTAGTGGATCGCGATGAACTTCTTAGGCCTGATTCAAGCGTTGAGGGTATGAAGGATCTAAAGACTCCATTTAGAGCTAACGGTAAAGTCACCGCAGGAAACGCATCTCCTTTGACTGATGGTGCAACCATATCGCTTCTTGCCGGAGATGCGGCAATCAAGCAGCATGGACTAAAACCGCGCATGCGCATGGTTGGTTTTGCATTTGCTGGCGTTGAGCCCGAGATCATGGGCATCGGTCCAATTCCATCAACCGAGAAGGCTTTGAAAAAAGCTGGGCTTTCTATTTCCGATATTGGACTGTTCGAAATCAACGAAGCGTTCGCCGTTCAGGTGCTGTCATTCCTTGAGCACTTCAAGATTGCCGACGACGATGCTCGTGTGAATGCCTGGGGTGGTGCGATTGCTTTTGGCCACCCGTTAGCTTCCTCAGGAGTTCGATTGATGAATCAGCTATCTCGTCAGTTCGAGATGCGTCCCGATGTTCGCTACGGAATTACCACGATGTGTATTGGTTTAGGCATGGGGGGAACTGTTATTTGGGAGAACGAATTCTTCGATGGAAAGAAGAACTAATGAAACTCGATTATTTCGAGGAACTTTGGGTAAACCAAGACGAGGTCATCACAAATTCTTATGTGCAGGATGTAAAACTCAAATCAGGTAAGACCCTAGCACTGATCACTTTAGATAACGGAAAAGATCACACCAGGCCATCAACTCTTGGACCACTAACTCTCAAAGAATTTTCCGAAACAGTTGAAGCACTCGAGGTTCGTGCCAAATCAGGAGAAATTCACGGCCTTGCCATAACCGGCAAGCCTTATTTTCTAGCAGCCGGAGCAGATCTTTCCAAGGCAGGAAATCTTGCATCCTCCAGAGCCGGAAGACTGTTTGTTGAGCTGGGACACTTTGCCTTTGGCAAGTTGGGCAACTTCCCAGTTCCAACTTTCGTTTTTATCAACGGCCTTGCTCTTGGCGGCGGACTAGAAATTGCGCTCAACGCCAACTACCGAACAGTGAATCGGGCAGCACCTGCCATTGCACTGCCTGAGGTATTTCTAGGTTTGCTACCTGGTTGGGGTGGAGCGTATTTGCTTCCTAACCTGATTGGCATTCGAAACTCCCTCAAGGTGATTATTGAAAACCCCTTGAAGCAAAACCGGATGCTTACCCCGGAAGAAACTTACAAACTCGGTATCGCTGATGCGATCTTTGAGCCCCAGCGCTTTATTGAAGACTCAGTTGCCTGGGCCGACAAAGTTCTAGGCGGATACAAACCAGCAAGAAAAAACAAGCCTGGAATATTTGAGCGATTAGTTATGTGGTCTCCGACGGTCGGCATTGCAAGAAAGATGTTGAAGCAAAAAATCGGCACTGTTCCACTAGCTCCCTACGCAGCTCTTGATCTGATTGACAAAGCTAAGTTCGGTTCGAAAGAAGCAGGATTTAAGCGCGAGGACGAAGAACTAGAAAAGCTCATTTCTTCTGATCAGTTCCGCGCGAGTATGTATGCGTTCAACTTGGTTCAAAAACACGCCAAGAATCCGCAAGGTGCACCGGATCCAAAACTTGCCATCAAGGTTCAAAAAGTTGGAATTGTTGGAGCTGGCCTTATGGCCAGCCAATTTGCGCTGCTTTTTCTTCGCAGACTCTCTGTTCCGGTAATCATCACCGATGTCTCTCAAGAGCGAGTCGACAAGGGCTTGGCATACGTTCGATCAGAGCTCGACAAGCTAGTTGAAAAAGGCAGGCTCTCTGTTGATGATCGCAATCGATACAGTGCGAATCTTTCCGGAACACTTGATCTGGCAGATTTTGCAACCTGCGACTGGGTTATTGAAGCTGTCTTCGAGGAAATGAAGATCAAGCAGGATGTCTTTACTCGTGTTGAAGCTGTGGTGCGCGAGGACTGCGTGCTTGCAACCAATACCTCTTCTCTATCGGTTGATGAAATCGCCAGGGTGCTAAAACACCCTGAGCGCATGGTTGGTTTTCACTTCTTCAACCCGGTAGCGGTTATGCCACTGCTAGAAGTAGTCAAGGCTCCTAAGTCAAACGAAGTGTCAATCGCTACCGCGATGAGAGTTGCAAAAGACCTAAAGAAAACTGCTGTGATCACTTCCGACAGCACAGGCTTTGTTGTGAACCGCTTGCTTGGCTACCTGCTCGGTGAAGCAATGCGCGCAGTGGACGAAGGCATTCCATTCGAGGAGGTAGCGGACGCTATTGCACCTCTTGGCCTTCCGATGAATCCGTTTGATCTTTTGGAACTAGTTGGCTTGCAGGTTGGAGCCCACGTGCTGGACTCGATGTATGGATTTTCTTCAGAGCGGTTCTATAAAACCGAATCCCTGCACAAGCTAGCCAAGTACGGCAAAATCCGCACCAAGGATTCCAAGGGCAACCCCACCGGCTACGACCCAGAGGCAATCAAGATTGTTGCCGGGGGAACCAGAAAGCGCACCAAGGAGCAAGTCTTTGAGCAGCTGGTTTATGGCCTTGCCAGAGAAATCAAGCTCATGCTCGATGAAGGCGTTGTTGCATCAGCGGAGGATATTGACCTTTGCATGATCATGGGTGCTGGATGGCCATTCCACCTAGGTGGAATTACGCCATACTTGGACCGTGTTGGTGCATCACAGAAGGTGTTTGGAAAAAGCTTTCACAACCCAATGATCAAGGGTGTCTCAAGCTAGCAAAAATTTGGTTCGGTAGCTTTGAATGGTTGGCCGCATGCCAATCCCACAAACTCCAACTAGTTTGTCGTCTCTGAAGTATTCGAAAACGCATTCACCAGATAGCTCACCTGCAACCAACTCACTTCTATCTGCCAGATACGTCATACCAAAGGCCAGGATGTTCATTTCGTATTGGTCGGACCAAAAAGTAGGCAGCGGAGCAAATGGCTCCGCTAGCACTTCTGCCACTGATTCCCCGATTAAGTGCTTACCCAAAATCAAACCCGCTCGTTTTCCAGTTTCGGTTGGCAAGTTCCAGTGCTCCACGCGACGAGGAATCTGATCAAACAGCGGGTTAACATAACGCGCAACATCGCCAACAGCGAAGATATTTTCAAACACAGCACCATCAGAAGAAAGTGCACGTAGTCCACCATCAACCAAGACACCATTAGAAATATCTACTCCGCTTCCTTCAAGCCATTCGGTATTAGGCAAAGAACCAATGGCAACCACCACTAGATCTGCATCATAGATAACTCCCGAGTCAAGAATCACTCTTTCGACGTGGCCATCCCCAATTAAGCCAAACACCGAAGCGCCTTTGACAAACTCAACGCCCTTTAGCTCGTGGCGACGCTTAACTTCTTTACCTAGAGTTTTGCCAAGAGCTTCTTGCATTGGTTCATGAGTTCTTGAAACAACTCTGACTTGGCAGCCAGCCTTGATGGCGGTGGCGGCAACTTCACACCCAATAAACCCTGCGCCAAGAATCAAAACCTTCACCCCTGGCAGAAGCTCCTTCCGGAGTGCCATGGCATCATCAAAAGTTCTCAAGACATGAACACCCGTGATGCCATTGGCATCAACCGGAAGTGGCTTTGGTCGAAGGCCGGTTGCAATAACAATTGCGCTGTATGAATGACTGGTTCCCGACAGGTCGGCAACCTTTTGTTCTTTCGTATCTAACGAGGTAGCGGCTTGTCCCAGCACCCATTCGATGTCAGCGACTGATTCTTTGATTGGAAAGTAAATCTCATCAATCTCACCGGTTCCGCTGAGTAAGTCTTTTGAAAGTGGAGGTCTGTTGTATGGAAGGTAGGGCTCATTGCCGATTACTTTGATTGGGCCTGAGTACCCGGTTTTGCGAAGCCCTTCAGCAGAGCGAAGGCCGGCAAGTGAGCCACCAACAATTACAACCGGAGCAGACAAAATCGTTAGCTACTGAGCAATGCGAATAGCTTGCATCGGGCAGATATCAACTGCTGCCTCGACGTTGTCTCGTTCGCTGTCGTTAACTTCGGCCACGTACTCCAACTTGTCCTCGGCGTTCAACTTGAACACTGTTGGAGCTTCGAATACGCACTGTCCGTA
>JNSL01000180.1_pt1 | contig 11665 bp, 9 predicted proteins | sample 210691 | NCBI WGS metagenome assembly JNSL01 (sample SAMN02808685, study PRJNA238866) | freshwater metagenome | biome: fresh water; feature: freshwater reservoir; material: water; isolation source: water column of the freshwater reservoir Embalse de Amadorio in Spain | place: Spain: Valencia ...
CGAATAGTTTTTGAACTCGTGGATGAATGATGGCTTCTAGGTCCTTCTTTGCGTCAGGATCTGAAAAAACGATCTCCGCAAGTGTCTTTCGGTTAATGTCACCATTTGTCAAGATCTTTTCTCCAAAGCGAGCAATAACTTCAGCAAAACCTTCACTGCCGCGTTCAATTGCAATTCGTGCAAGATGATCTGCATCAACCACATTTGCTCCAAGTTCACTAAAGAACTGAGCCACAGTTGATTTGCCTGCGCCGATACCACCGGTCAGTGCGATTACCTTCATGGAGTGAGCCTACCTGTGCCTTCATTGAAATAAGAAAGCCCCACACGATATACGCGTGGGGCTTTCTTAATTACAACTATTTATTCGGCAGTTTCCTCAGCTGGAACTTCAGCTGTTGCCCCTGCAGCATCAGCAGCTTTTGCTTCTGCCTTCTGCTTCTTATGTGCCAAGAAACGTACTTGTGCTTCCTGGTACTGGCGCTCCCACTCTTCGCGTTGCGATTCGTGCCCTGGCTTCCACTCTTGAGTCTCAGGATCAAAACCTTCTGGGTAGATGAAGTTTCCTTCTGCATCATAGCGAGCAGCCATTCCGTACTGTGATGGATCGAATGCTTCAATTTCAACTTCAGTACCTTCATTCGCCTGCTTCAATGATAGTGAGATGCGACGGCGCTCAAGATCGATATCGATAATCTTGACGAATAGCTCGTCATCAACTGCGACAACCTGCTCAGGAATTTCTACGTGGCGTTCTGCCAACTCAGAGATATGAACAAGTCCTTCGATTCCTTCATGAACGCGAATAAACGCACCGAATGGAACTAGCTTGGTCACGACACCTGGAACAACTTGATTAATTGTGTGTGTGCGAGCAAATGCCTGCCATGGATCTTCCTGCGTTGCCTTGAGTGAGAGTGAAACGCGCTCACGCTCGAAATCAACTTCAAGAACCTCAACGGTAACTTCATCTCCAACTTCCACAACTTCACCTGGATGATCAATGTGCTTCCATGAAAGCTCTGATACGTGGACCAGACCATCTACGCCACCAAGATCAACGAATGCACCAAAGTTAACTATTGATGAGACAACACCTGTGCGGACCTGACCCTTTTGGAGCTGGTTGAGGAATGTTGTGCGTGATTCAGATTGTGTCTGCTCAAGGAATGCACGACGTGAAAGAACAACGTTGTTACGGTTCTTATCAAGTTCAATGATGCGTGCTTCAACCTGCTTGCCAATGTATGGAGTCAGATCGCGGACGCGACGCATTTCAACCAAAGATGCTGGCAAGAAGCCACGCAATCCGATATCAACGATGAGTCCACCCTTAACAACTTCAATAACAGTTCCGACGACAACTTCGTCGCGCTCTTTCTTGCCTTCGATCTCTCCCCATGCACGCTCGTACTGAGCACGCTTCTTAGAGAGAATGAGGCGTCCTTCTTTATCTTCCTTTTGAAGAACCAGAGCTTCTACCTTGTCGCCTACTTTAACAATGTCATTTGGATCTGCATCGTGGCGGATTGAGAGTTCGCGTGAAGGGATTACGCCTTCTGTTTTGTACCCAATATCAAGAAGTACTTCTTCGCGATCTACCTGAACGACTGTACCTTCGACGAGGTCTCCGTCGTTGAAATTTCTGATTGTGCCTTCGATTGCTGCAAGAAAATCTGCCTCTGATCCAATGTCATTTACTGCAATTACTGGTGATGTAGACAAGTGAGCTCCGTAGGGATAGAAAGTAATAGGACCCAAGCGATTTGCCTGAAGAACAGGTGAAGGTTACGCGGGAGAGGTAGCGCCGAGCAAATCCCCGCATAGAATTGTGCCTTATGAAGCGTTATCGGGAACTCTTTTCCTTTCCTCAAGTCATCACATTGGGAATCAGCGCTTTCCCCGCCCGCTTGGCCTACGGAATGATTGGCCTTGGAATTTTCTTTAAAGCCGAGCAGGAAACTGGCTCGGTTGCTATCGCAGGTTTTGCAATCGGATTGAATTCTCTCGCTGGATCGCTCACTGCTGGAATTCGCGGATCTGTGATGGATAGATGGGGGCAAAAATGGGTGATAAGAATTCTCGTGCCAGCCTATTCGGCTCTAATTTTGACCCTGAACACGATGGAGACTTCGCGCTCCATCCTCATGACTGCATTCATTCTTGGTATCACAGCGCCACCAATTAATCTATCCGTACGTCCACTTTGGAAAGATCTCGTTCCTGATTCCTACCTGCGAACCGCCTACGCCTTCGATTCGGCGATGATGAGTTCAACGAGTGTCATTGGGCCTGTAATTGTTACATCACTCGCCTTATCCAGTCGCCCCTTCCTCGCTCTCGATGTCGTAGCTGCATTTATGTTTATTGGCGGCATTGGACTAGCACTGACTCCAGTTTCACGTAATTGGATCCCAGAGAAGAAAACTAAAGATCAGGGAAATCTCTTTGCAAACCGAGCGATGCAATTACTAATGTTTGAGGGATGTTTTATTGGATTTGGATGGGGAGTCTTTGACGTAGCAGTTCCGGCATTTGCAACGCAGGAAGATGTAGCTCACCGTGTCGCTTGGATCTTTGCATCCTTTGGTGTTGCAACAGTGATTGGTGGATTGCTCGGAGGTTTGGTCTCAAAAAAATTGGCTCCCTTGCCAGCGCTGCGCCGAGCTTATTTCTTCTGGCTAATCGCATGTATACCTATTGTTCTCACAAACCCCGACTGGACTATGGCGCTGGTCGGTGCTTCGATCGGTTTTGTAGGTGGAGCTGTTCAAGTATTTTACTTCGAAGTGTTAGAAGCGGTTCGGCCTAAGGGTTCACAGACATCTTCCCTTGGTTGGATTTGGAGTGTTGAAGGATCTTTTATGGCGCTAGGTGCTGCCGTTGGTGGAGTTGTCTCCGAATATTTCTCACCACGCGTCGGCTTAGCAATACTTCCGATAATGATTTGTCTTGGCTTCATAATTCTCAACGTCGGCAAAGGCAGGCTAGCTGCCGCAAATGATCTTCCGACAGATGAAGAAGATCTTGCTGCAATGAAAGATAATTCAAACCTAAATACCTAAGCGTTAGTGCGCCGCTTCGTTCCAACTCTTTCCTACTCCAACGTTTACATCGAGCGGTGCTTTGAGCGGGTATGCATTTCCCATCTCACGGCGAAGAATCTCAGTCGCAATATCGATCTCTTCTGTGACGCTCTCAAGAATCAACTCATCGTGAACCTGTAACAATAATCGGGAACGTAACCCTTCGGCTACAAGTGCTTTTTGGACATTAAGCATGGCTAATTTAATGATGTCGGCAGCCGATCCCTGGATCGGTGCATTCAGCGCCATCCGCTCTGCAATTTCTCGGCGCGCTCGGTTATCTTGCATAAGGTCTGGCAAGTATCTACGACGCCCTAATACGGTTTCGGTGTAACCCACCTTGCGGGCTTCCTCGACAACGTTCTTTAAGTAATCTCGTATCCCACCGAAGCGAAGGAAGTAGCGATCCATCAGATCTTGCGCTGCCGGCGGCGAAAGATCTAGCTGTGCAGCTAGTCCATAAGAACTAAGTCCATAGGCGAGCCCATACGACATCGCCTTGATCTGACGTCGCATCTCCGGGTCTACATCAGTTGGGGCAACACCAAAAACTTCTGCTGCAACCGTTGCATGGAGATCTTCCCCAGATGAGAATGCCTCCAGCAAGTGCTGATCATTGGAAAGATGGGCCATGATGCGCATTTCAATCTGGCTGTAGTCAGCTGTGATTAACTGATCAAATCCCTTGCCTGCAATAAAGCAATCGCGAATCTTTCGACCTTCTTCGGTACGGACCGGAATGTTCTGCAGATTAGGACCAACAGAAGAGAGTCGACCTGTCGCAGTGACAGTTTGTGCAAAGTGAGTATGGATACGTTGGTCGGATGTAATCTCTGCAATCAATCCTTCGATTGTCGTCGCGAGTTTCTTTGTTTCACGAATGCGAAGGAGTGCTGCTAATACCGGGTGCTTAGACTTTGCAAAGAGCCAGGCTAAGGCCTCGGCATCAGTTGTAAATCCGGTCTTAATCTTCTTCGTCTTTGGTAACCCAAGCTCATCAAAGAGAACTACCTGCAACTGCTTGGGAGATGCCACATTGAACTCATGCCCGACAGAATCATGCGCAATTTTGGTCTGCACCGATACTTCAGACTCAAAGTAGTGCAAGAGTTCGGCAAGTTTCTCGCTATCAACTGCTACTCCTCTGCGTTCCATGACTGCAAGAAGATGTGCGATAGGAAGTTCGAGATCATAGAGAAGTCCATCTACTCCTCGGGATTTCAGCTCTTTATCTAATGAGGTCCTTAGAGTGAAGAGTTGTGAAGCAGCAGACGCCACCAAACTTTCAGGGGAAGTCAGATCTAAAGTCGAACCATCACCATAACGTTCGAGCAGGTCGGAAATTTCATGGGTACGCACGCCTGGATTAAGAACATAGGCAGCAAGACTGGTGTCAAAGACTATGCCCTCGATTTCGTGCATCCGCGAAAGTGTCTTGCCATCATGAACTATTTTCGGAATGTTTGCATCAGCTCCCCATGATCCGATATCGCTTGAGTGAACAACATAAACTTCGTCAGGTGAGAGTGCTACCGAATATCGGTGCAGTGTTTCATCAGCAATCTCATAGGAAAGTGAAATCTCCCCTACATGCTTTGCAATCTTCGCACTGATCTCAGCAGGTGTCAGAATCTTTTGATTTAGTCCGCGCGAGAAGAGCAAGGTTGGCACGGGGGGTTCATTCTGCCCTCCAGCAATAGCAATTACGGAGAGGCGATCTTTGAGTGTTCTGAATTCAAGAGTTTCCAGAAGAGGCACAAGATCTGAGATTTTGACACCCGTCCATGCCAGGGCGGTGGGATCCACTTCAATCTCAACAGAGTGAATCAACTGAGTAAGTTCCCGGTTACGTTTTACGCTCTCGATGTTTTCGCGTAGAGCAATACCTACTTTGCCGCCCACTTCATCAGCTTTTTCGAGCAGCTTCTCTAAAGAGCCATATTCAATAATCCATTTAGCGGCAGTCTTCTCTCCCACGCCCGGAATAGATGGCAGGTTGTCGCTGGGATCTCCACGAAGGGCTGCAAAATCTGGATACTGAGTAGGTGTCATCATGTATTTATCGATCACTGCTTGTGGCGTCATGCGCGCCATCTCACTCACTCCGCGCTTTGGATAGAGGACTGTGATCGCATCTGTCACTAATTGAAAACTATCTCTGTCTCCCGTACAAATCAGAACTTCAAAACCATCTCGTTCGGCACGAGTCGCAAGGGTTGCAATAATGTCATCAGCCTCAAAGCCATCCACTGCAAACTGTGTAATACCAAAGCCAGTAACGAGATCGTTGAGATAAGACATCTGTGACCGAAATTCATCAGGAGTTTTAGCGCGATTGGCTTTGTACTCAGGAAATATCTCGGTACGAAAAGTCTTGCGTGAGACATCAAAGGCCACAGCGACATGGGTGGGTTTCTCATCCTTAAGAAGTGAGATCAGCATCGTGGCAAAGCCATAGATGGCGTTAGTGTGCTGGCCCGTGGCAGTTGTGAAGTTCTCTGCTGGAAGCGCAAAAAATGCTCGGTAGGCCATTGAATGGCCATCAATAAGAAGGAGTCTCTTCTTGGCCATGGCCCTAATCTTAGGTATAAACTCCCCAACTATGACGGAACCAAATTTCCTCGACATTCTTCGTAAGCGCGGAGGCGGAGCACTCGATGAGAAAATGGGGATCGAAATCCTCGAGGCATCTCCCGAACGTCTAGTTGGACGGATGCCGGTAGAAGGAAATACTCAACCGTTCGGTCTGCTTCACGGCGGCGCAAATGTAGTTTTAGCTGAATCACTTGGCTCGGTTGGTACGCATCTACATGCAGGACCTTCTCGACGAATAGTCGGGGTTGATATCAATGCCACACACCATAAACCTGCTACGTCAGGATTTGTTACAGGCGTTGCAACAGCAGTCTCGCTGGGAAAAACTTTGTGCGTCTATGAAATCGTGATCACCAATGATGTGGGTCAGCGCACATGTAGCGCCCGTATTACCTGCATGATTCTTGCCGAAAGATAATAGTTTTGGTTAAGGTTAGCGCCCTCGGAGGCGTCCTCACTCCCAACAGAGCGATCGGAATTGGAGAGTGCTATGACATATAGCCTTAAGCTCCGCATTGTTAGCCGATCGGCTTTACTTTTTATCATTGCAATCACATTTCCATTGTTTCTCTCATCAACTGCACAGGCGGAACCTGCCACTAAGCTTTATGGAGTTGTTACAGATTCAGTGGGTAAGGCACTTCCAGGCATTGGAATTTCAGTAGTTGGTCCTAATGGATTCACAGCAGAGATATCCACCGATGGGGTGGGCGCTTGGGAGGTTCCAATCACCTCCAAAGGAACTTTTAGCGCAACAATTAACGTTGATGACTTGCCAGAGGGGCAAGCGTTAACCAATCCAGAGAAAAGCACCGTCAAGGCAAATGTATTTATGCTTGGTGTCGATCTACGACTTCTCTTTCCAATAGGACCCGGAGTTGTGCAAGCCTCACTCCTTGAGCGCTCGGCTCAACTCACCCTTGATGGAATACTTTTAGGTTTAGTCATCGCGTTAGCAGCTCTTGGACTCAGTTTGATTTTCGGAACAACTGGCTTAACAAATTTTGCACACGGTGAAATTCTCACCCTTGCTGGTCTATTGACATATTACTTAAGCGCGATTGCCGGACTTCCCGTCCTTGTCGCAGCACCGCTTGCCGTCATCCTTGGAGCGTTGATTTCTGGATTCTTGCAGGACAAATACTTGTGGAAACCTTTGCGCAGACGTGGGACTGGTCTCATTGCCATGCTTGTCGTATCTATCGGCTTTGCAATATTCCTGCGTTATTTCTTCCTCTTTATCTTCGGCGGTGACACCCGTCAACTTCCCCAATATGCAGGACAGGCTGGTCTCGAGCTGGGATTGTTAAATATCACCCCTAAATCAATTCTTACAAGTGCAATCGGAGTTCTCTTTATCATCGGGGCAACACTCTGGCTTCTGCGCACACGAATGGGCAAGGCCAGCCGAGCTGTTGCCGATAACCCCGCTCTTGCTTCAGCCTCTGGAATCGATGTTCAGAAAGTCATCCGCGCAGTCTGGATACTTGGAGCAGCCCTGGCTAGTTATGCAGGAGTGATTGTGACTGTTAATCAAGGCGTGAGCTTCCTCATGGGTCAAGATATGTTGCTTTTGATCTTTGCTGCAGTGACTCTGGGCGGTCTGGGTACTGCCAATGGCGCACTAGTTGGATCGCTCATCATCGGTCTCTTTGTGCAACTATCAACTCTCTTTATTCCCACTGAACTTAAATACGTCGGAGCACTGATCGTCCTTATTCTCATTCTCATCATTAGACCGCAGGGAATTCTCGGCAAGAAGGAGAGGATTGGTTAAATGGACTTCCTCTTTATTACCCAGCAAACTTTGAGCGCAACTATTGGCGTGAACACAATCATTTTTGCTCTAGCTGCAATTGGTCTCAATATGCACTTTGGTTACACGGGGCTGCTCAACTTTGGTCAGGCAGGATTTCTTGCAATAGGTGCTTACAGCGTTGCAGTTCCAGTCATTTCCTTCGGTTTACCTCTTTGGGTTGCATTTCTTATTGGAATAGTGAATTCAGTAATTTTCGCGCTCATACTCGGCATACCGACGCTTCGACTTCGAGCTGATTACCTTGCCATCGTTACCATTGCTGCGGCAGAAATTGTTCGCCAGATCGCACGTTCGGCGACCTTCAACTCGACGTTGGGTGGATCTGATGGAATCACAGGTAAATTTGGCGAGGAATTCTTTGCGCTTAATCCATTTAAGTCTGGGCTAAATACTCCGATATTACGATTTAATGGAAATGACCTTTGGGTGGTCATCACTGGATGGACACTTGTTGCCTTCATCGTCTTTTTCATGTGGATTATGGTGAATTCCCCTTGGGGACGCCTGATGCGAGCGATTCGCGAGGATGAAGATGCAGTCAGATCGTTAGGTAAAAATGTTTATCTATACAAAATGCAATCTCTCATTATTGGCGGTGTGATTGGTGCCTGTGGCGGCTTTGTCTACGCCTTATCACGCCAGTCAGTTCAACCGGATAATTATGGAACAGCGCTTACCTTCTTCGCGTATACCGTTTTAATCCTGGGAGGGGCCGCCCGCGTATTCTCTCCAGTGGTTGGTGCGATGATTTTCTGGTTCCTCATTGTCTTTATCGAACAAGTTCTTCGTCAAGGTGTCACCAACGATCTCATCCCTGATTGGCTCATTGGTGTCAATCAGGTGAGTCAGATCCGATTTATGTTGATGGGTATTGGCTTGATGCTGTTAATGATCTTCCGGCCGCAAGGAATTTTTGGCGACAAGAAGGAGTTGGCCCTTGATGCAAAGGCATAATGGCGAAAATATAGACTTCGTAGCTACGACAGCAGAGACTCCGGGTTCAGCAAAGCCAGATCCAATTTTGATTGCAGACCACATCACTAGGACATTCGGAGGACTCACCGCTGTCAACGTCGCCCACCTGGAAATTCAGCGAGGTTCCATCACTGCCCTTATTGGTCCAAATGGCGCTGGAAAGACAACCTTCTTTAATCTTCTCACCGGCTATGACTCCCCTAACTCCGGAACCTGGAGCTTTAATGGTCTAGCGCTCAACGGAGTTCCTCCGCACAAGGTGGCTCGATTGGGAATGGTGCGAACTTTTCAATTAACAAAGGCGCTCTACCGTCTGACAGTTCTTGAGAATATGGCTCTTGGGGCGCGAGGGCAAAAGGGAGAATCAGTTTTTGTATCGATCTTTCCTTGGTTGTGGAGAGCCCAAGAAGAAGAAGTACAAAAGAAAGCAATCTCTATTTTAACTAACTTTAAATTAATTGATAAGAAAGATGATTTTGCTGCAGCCCTCTCAGGGGGTCAGAGAAAATTACTTGAGATGGCCCGAGCCTTGATGGTTGAACCTGAGATGGTGATGCTCGATGAACCAATGGCAGGTGTTAACCCAGCGCTCAAGCAATCTCTTCTAGAACACATCAAGGAACTTCGCAATGAAGGCAAGACCGTACTCTTTGTCGAGCATGATATGGATATGGTGCGCGAAATCAGTGATTGGGTCGTTGTTATGTCACAAGGCGAAGTGATCGCAGAAGGAACTCCAGCATCAGTGATGAAGAATGAACACGTTATCGAAGCCTACTTAGGTGCTCACCACAACGTGAATCTCTCTGCAGAAGGCGATAAGTGATGATGAATTCTTCTACCACGCCGGTTGATAAGAATGTGAAGCTAGTAGAGGCTACAAACTTGGTGGCTGGATATCTGCCTGGAATAAATATCCTGAACGGTTGCAATCTCTATGCAAACCAAGGTGAGCTTGTCGGAATTATTGGTCCGAATGGCGCGGGTAAATCAACTCTGCTCAAAGCGCTCTTTGGCTTGGTCAAGATTCGAGAAGGTTCGGTAACCCTCCAAGGTGAAGCGATCACAAATATGCGCGCCGATGAGCTCGTTGGACGCGGCATAGGATTTGTTCCTCAAAGTAACAATATCTTTCCATCGCTAACAATTGAAGAGAACCTCCAGATGGGTGCATTTCAATCCCAGACCGCATTTACTGAAAGATTTGATTTTGTAACCGATCTATTCCCAACTCTCGGCACTCGGCGTAAACAACGGGCTGGTTCTCTTTCCGGTGGTGAACGTCAGATGGTAGCTATGGGTCGTGCTTTGATGATGAACCCTTCAGTTCTTCTACTTGATGAGCCGAGCGCTGGTTTATCACCTGCTCTTCAAGATGAGGTATTCGTTCGTGTTCGTGAGATCAATAAAATAGGCGTGACGGTAATCATGGTTGAGCAGAATGCGCGACGCTGCCTGCAGATTGTTGATCGTGGCTATGTCCTTGACCAAGGTAAGAACGCTTATGAGGGAACAGGTAAATCTCTATCGACAGATCCAAAGGTAATTGAGCTCTATCTTGGAACGCTCGCAAAGTAGATTCCAAAAAAGAAGGCCCCCCGGAAAACCGGGGGGCCTTCTTTTACTTTATTGAGCTAGTTACTCGCCAGCAGGAACGTCACCAGAGATGAACTCTGCTGGTAGCGCTACGTACTTGTCGTTAGCTGTGTACTCGTAGATACCCATAGTTGCATATGAAGGGTCTCCATTGTCAGCGAACTCGACTGGACCAGAAACGCCGTCATAGTCGATATCTTCACCTTCTGCGATCAATGCCTTGCAATCAGCGAAGGTTGTGCACTTTGTGCCACCCTTTGAAACTGAGACGAGGTTGTCGCGGATAGTCTTTCCATCTGTTGCTCCACCCTGCTCTGCAGCAAGAGCAATCAGGACCACTGCATCGTATGACTCTGCAGCATATGAGAAGTCAGTCAGAGCTGGATCTACGCCAAGAAGACGCTTTTGAAGGCTGTCATCTGCAAATACACCAGGAAGAGTCGCCTTGACGCCCTTCATGATTCCTGCAGGAAGATCCTTGTAAGCACCGCTTGAGAGGTTTCCATCAACGAGATAGGTCTTAACCTTATCTGGACCGATTCCCTGCTTGATCAACTCTGTGAAGATCTTTGCAGTTTCATCAAAACCGATGATTGCAATTGCATCTGGCTTTGCAGCCTTTGCCTTTGCGACATCAGCTGAAAATTCAGCAGCCTGTGGGTTATAGACAATGTTGGTTGATGTACCTGAGAAGGCAGCCATTGCGTACTTAGCAAGACCGTTTCCGTAAGCATCATCGAGGTTTAGAACTACAACGTTCTTTGCACCCTCTTTTGCCATCAACTGTCCAAGAACTGCTCCCTGGAAAGTATCTGATGGAGCGGTACGGAAGTAGTAGCCATCATCAGCATATTTCGTGAAGTCTGGTGATGTGTTAGCTGGAGAGAAGTGAACAATTCCAGCACTTGCAATCTTGTCGATCACTGTAAAGGAAACTCCGGAAGAAGCTGCACCAACAATTGCGCTTACGCCAGCTGAGATGTGAGAGTCAGTTGTCTGCTGCGCAATGTCAGAGCTTGTATCTCCAGAATCGCCACGGATGTGCTCGATATCTGCACCTAGTACTCCACCTGCAGCATTAATTTCAGCTACAGCTAGATCAACACCTGCGAACTCAGGTGGTCCGAGGAAGGCAAGGCTACCTGTCTCCGGCAAAAGTGAACCGATCTTTAATGAACTTGAACTGTTATCGCTTGAGCAACCAGCCAACACCAAAGTGGCGATAGCTGCAGCGACCAGGATGGTCGCTTTATTTGATTTCTGCATTTTCTTCCTTTCGGTAAGTACCATCTTGGATGCTCGAATCCGCAAAAAGAGATGCGGCATGTAGATAGATTGGGAAAGCATAACTCCATCCAAGTGAAAGGTAAATGGATTTTGAGCACAAAAACGATGGATTTAGCCCCAATCGCCGGTGAGGGGTGCGATTATTTAGAAGTCGAGCTTCTTAGCCTGATCAGGTTCGGCTACAGCCAAGGCAACTTCTTTCATAGTGAGACGACGGTCCATAGCCGCCTTTTGAATCCAGGAAAATGCTTGTGGTTCTGTGAGATTGAGTGCAGCCATCAAGATTCCCTTCGCCCGGTCAATGATC
>JNSL01000182.1_pt1 | contig 11570 bp, 11 predicted proteins | sample 210691 | NCBI WGS metagenome assembly JNSL01 (sample SAMN02808685, study PRJNA238866) | freshwater metagenome | biome: fresh water; feature: freshwater reservoir; material: water; isolation source: water column of the freshwater reservoir Embalse de Amadorio in Spain | place: Spain: Valencia ...
GTGCGTTACGACTCTCATTGCAAAGACATTGCCGGTGACGGCTTCGATCGCTGTCGGAGCATTCACTTTATGGATTTTGATAGGAGTAGGCCTAGGAACCTTGGCTGCTCTCAAAAGAGGCAAATGGCAGGATCGGGTTGCAACTGGTTTTAGTGTCATCGGCGTCAGTTTCCCGACATTTTTTCTTGGGTTGATATCAATCATGGTGTTTGTGATCTGGACTGGGTTGCTTCCATTTCCTCAGTACAGCGGCATTACAGAGAATCCTTGGAAGTGGATGACATCATTGATTTTGCCTTGGTTTGTCTTGGCAATCGTGTCGGCAGCGTCGTATGTCCGCATGACTCGTAACGGAATTCTTGAAGTGATGAACGAAGAATTTGTACGCCTTGGGCTAGCTAAAGGTTTGAAGCGCAAAACTTTGATTGTTAAGTACGTCATGCGGGCTGCTTTGGTGCCGATCGTGACGATTGCTGGTCTTGACTTCGCGTTCTTGTTAGGCGGAGCGTTGGTGACTGAAAGTATTTTCAACCTCCCAGGCCTCGGGAAATTGACGTTAGCTGCAGTCATCAATTCGGATCTACCAATTTTGGTTGCGACCACTTTGGTCGCTGCTGTTTTTATCGTCGTGGCCAATGCTGTTGTTGATGTGTTGTATGGATACCTGGATCCTCGAGTGCGTGCTAAATGACTGAGCCCTTGCTCTCCGTACGGGACTTGCGGGTAACTTTTGGGACCCGCGATGGCGATGTCTGCGCTGTCCAAGGTGTTTCTTTTGATGTACACCAGGGTGAGACCGTTGCAATCGTTGGCGAGAGCGGATCTGGAAAGTCGGTCACCGCTAATTCGCTCATGAGACTTAACTTCGGTTCTGATGTTCGTATTGAGGGACAGATTCTTTTGAACGGTCTGGACATTTTGTCCATGAGTGAAGAAGAAGTTCGACGCCTTCGCGGTAATGAAATGGCAATGATCTTCCAAGATCCTCTGACAGCATTGAATCCTTTTTATACAGTAGGAAACCAAATCGCCGAGGCGTATGCGATTCATCATCCAAATACCTCGAAGCGTGATCTGAGAGAAATTGCCTTGGAATCACTGCATAAGGTTGGTATTCCTGAGCCAAGTAAGCGTATCGATCAGTATCCCCACGAGTTTTCGGGAGGGATGAGACAGCGCATAGTTATTGCCATTGCTTTGGTAAATAGTCCCAAACTCTTGATCGCCGATGAACCCACAACGGCGCTTGATGTGACTGTGCAAGCTCAAATACTTGATTTGATTGCTGAAATGCAACAGGAACATGGGTCTGCTGTGATCTTGATTACTCATGACCTTGGAGTCGTTGCAGAAATAACCCAACGTCTCCTGGTGATGTATGCCGGCAATATTGTTGAAGAAGCCTTAGTGACTGAAGCTTTCGCACGTCCGACCCATCCGTATACGCAGGGTTTGCTGAAATCGGTAAAGAGTCTTGAATCAACTCGCCATAACCAACTTGAACCAATTCCAGGCGTTCCGCCGTCTTTGATCAATATGCCTTCGGGTTGCGCATTCCATCCTCGGTGCTCTTTTGCTCAGGAACTTGGTGAACAATGCGCGCAGAATCGACCTCTGTTGAGAAAAGTTGGCCAGAGTCGCACTGCCTGTCATGCGACTGACGATGTCTTGCTTTCGCTCGGTGTTGGTCAATTGTGAGTGCGAGCATGGAGAACGAACAAGTGGCTCAATCAGATGTTGTTCTTGAAGCCCGTTCGCTTCGAAAGTTTTTTCCAACCGGAGCTTCAAAGATGCTGCAGCGTCCGACTGATTTAGTGCAGGCCGTGGATGATGTCTCCCTGACGGTTGTGCGCGGGACAACTTTGGCGATAGTTGGAGAGTCAGGCTGCGGAAAGTCAACTTTGGCTCGACTTTTGGCACGTTTGATAGAACCAACCTCGGGAACGGTGTTGCTTGACGGCGCAGATGTCACGGGAGCCTCGTCAAAAGAACTCCTCAAACTTCGTCGAGATATTCAGATCGTCTTTCAGGATCCTTATGCGTGTTTGAATCCGCGGCACAGCATCGGTCAAAGCATTGGTACTCCTATTCGTATTCAAAAAACTATGTCACGAGCCGATGAAAAGAATCGTGTTCAAGAATTGATGGAACTTGTCGGTTTAAACATTGAGCATTACAACCGATTCCCTCACGAATTTTCTGGCGGTCAGCGTCAGCGAGCAGGGATAGCCCGAGCATTGGCATTGCAACCAAAAGTAATTATCGCTGATGAGCCGGTTTCGGCTCTTGACGTTTCGATTCAGGCTCAGATTTTGAACCTTCTCGAGAAGCTCCAGGCTGATTTGAATCTCTCGTATGTTTTCATCGCCCATGACCTCTCTGTGGTCCGCCACATCGCCGATGAAGTGGCGGTGATGTATCTCGGCAAGATTGTCGAGATCGGCACCCCAGAGGCCGTGTATGGGGCTCCCTCGCATCCGTATACCCAGGCCTTGATGTCGGCAGTCCCGGTCCCGAATCCCCAAGCGGCTTCACAGCGCAAGAGGATTATTTTGACTGGAGACGTGCCGAGCCCAGTGAACCCGCCATCGGGATGCCGATTCCGTACCCGTTGCCCCAAAGTTCAGGACATCTGCTCTTCTCAGGAGCCGATGTTGATTGACCGGGGACAAGGTCATCAAGTGGCCTGCCATTTCCCCGACTGAAGCCACTAGGCTGTCCAACCGTGCGTGACATCGTGATGTACATAATGGTTTTTGTCAATGTGGTTTCCATGTTCGCCATGGTTGGCACAATTTTGATGCACAGCGGTAAGGGCGGAGGCCTGTCCGATATGTTCGGCGGCGGTAGTGGCGCTGGCCTCGGTTCAGCAGCTGCTGAGAAGAACCTCAACCGAATCACCTTCGTGATTGCACTGGTTTGGATCATCTCGATTCTTTCCCTTGGATTTCTCCTTACCAAGTAAGAGGTCACAATCACACAGTTGGGCGACTTTAGGTCGACCGATAGAGTTTTAACACCACGTCGAAGTGGCGGAATAGGCAGACGCGCTAGCTTGAGGGGCTAGTGATCGTAAGATCGTGGGGGTTCAAGTCCCCCCTTCGACACCAGTTGTAGTTGTCTTCTGTGACTTCGTTCTACTAGGCAGGATTGTCACAACTTCGTTGAACTTTCGTTATCCGAAGTATGAAAAGCAAGTTCGTCACCTTTGTTGGATTGTTGTCGCTTCTGTCGTCTTTTGCCCTATTCGTGCCAGTTGAGGCCGAGGCTGCGCAAGCACAATGGTCAAGTATCAGCTTCTCTTGGCTTCGCCCGGCGGGGCGTATTGCTGGGGTCACCAAACTCCAACAGAAGATCGAAGTCAGCACTTTGGGTTCGGGGAGTTACATCGCTTTCACTTGGGCGTTTACATCTGGCATCGGTGGATATGTTGGCGTTCAAACCAACCCGACTACACCAGACGGTTCGGTGCCTCCACCAGTCGGATTTAATTACGCGATTTGGGATTCAACAATTTCATCTGGCGATCATTGCGGTTCGTTTGGCGGAGAAGGTGTCGGTCATAGGTGTACGAATCCTGCACCGTACGTCCCCGGAGCTGAATACGTGTTCACGATTGAAAGATTGAACTTCAATAATTCCAGAGGTACTTGGAAGTGGCGAGCTTCGGTAGAGATCGTCTCAAGTTCTGAGATCGTAGTCATTGGAGACATAGAGTCTCCATCAAGTGCAATCAATATCGACAGCGTCGGAAATTTCGAGGAATACTTCGGACAGATGCCAGCATCATGCGAATCGATTCCGATAACTAAAGCGAGATTTTTTCCTCCGCGGGAAATTTCGGGGAATTCGCAATACGAGTTTATTTTCAATAGGGATCGCTCAGTGATGCGAGGCCCAGATCGCTGCAGTGCAACTGGTGGCGCCAATGCAACAATCGCGAAGGTTTCCTCTTCTGCTGAAGTTACTTTGGGCGGCACTCGTCTGTCGGATTACGGACACCAGATCATTTCATCAGATGGACGCTGCATTACAGGACGATCGGGAGAATCCTTACCAACAATTCCCGCTGTTGAAACATGCACGACGGGGGCGAAGAACCAGAGTTGGTATTTGAGTGCACCTATTGGTCCTGAGGCATCAGGTGCAATGATCGGAAAGATCGAAGTTGAAGGCAGGTGCTTGACGTGGGTGGCAACGCCGTCTCCAGCGGTCAAACTTGAGAGTTGTTCAGATTCAATAGGCTCTCGGTCCTCATGGGCACAAGCAGAGGACGGAACGATCCGGTCAAGTTCGCCGCTAAACACACTGTGTCTGTCGAGTGCTTCTCCAGTCGCCCAGTTGACATTAGTGACGTGCAGTGGAAATCAAAATCAGCAGTGGCGCGAATTCACTACCTACATCGCGACAGGTTTCCAATCTGTGGATCCGGTCAGGTTGTTTGATACGAGACGTGGTTCTCCTCAGGGTCTGCGCTCGGTCTATCAGAGCAAAATCGGATCTGACGAAGTTTTGGAAATACAGGTCACCGGTGTCGCTGGAATACCAACGAGCGGAGTCAGTGCTGTGTCACTCAACGTGACCGCGACTGGTCCAACTTCAGAAGGTTTCATCACGGTCTATCCCTGTGGCCAAGTACCGACAGCATCAAACCTGAACTTTGTTTCCGGCCAATTCTACTCGAGCAGCGAAACAAACCTCATCGCCGACATCAACGGCTGGCTTCGAAGCTAAGCAGTATTCAGTGAAGGGAATCGCCAATTCGTTTGAGCAATTCTGCAAACTCGGTGATTGCGGGGAATTGAGGAAACTCCTTGATGACGTTGTCGGGTGCATGGAAGAGGAATCCAGCGTCGGCGGCAGCCAACATTGCTGTGTCGTTGTACGAATCTCCGGCAGCCACGATTCTGTAATTTAAGGTTCTGAATGCTTCAACGGCGTGACGCTTTTGATCAACCTGTCGTAACTCGAAATCAGTGATTCGGTCGTTCTCAACTATGAGGCGGTGGCAGAAAAGAGTTGGCATTCCAAGTTGCCGCATAAAAGGACGACCGAACTGTTCAAATGTGTCCGACAAGATGATCACCTGTGACATCTCCCGAAGATCATTAAGAAACTCGAGAGCTCCAGGTAATGGACTCAATGTCGAGATGACATTTTCGATGGCGCTCATGGTGAGTTCGTGCTCGTCAAGGATGGCTAGACGTTGCCTCATGAGTAGGTCGTAATCGGGTTCATCGCGGGTGGTGCGTCGAAGCTCTGGGATGCCCAGTGTTTCGGCAACGGCGATCCATATTTCGGGAACCAAGACGCCCTCGAGATCGAGTGTCACGATGGTTTGATGGGCTTTTTGAGCGACGGCCATACTTTATTCTCGCAGAACTGTCACGATCTAGGCGATACAGCGTTATAAGAAGTGTGAGAACAAGTGTCGTCCTAATTGTCGCTGTCGCCGGTTTTGTAGTAAAAAACATGGATGCGCTGGTTTGGGTCGGATGTCTGAACCATCAAATAGCCCTGGGCTCTGGTTGCTCTCCGATCAGGTTTCGGCAATCCTTCATTGGTTCGAAAATCCAGAATCGAATGTTTGGGCGGTTACGTGTTGTCGGCGACATGGCTTGCCCCCAGATATGGCGGGGGATATCCATTCAGATTCTTGGGTCAAGGTTCGCACCGCCCTCGCTCGTCGGACCGAATCTTTTCCTCATTTGCACGACGTTTCATCGGCGCATCGTTATGCCGCGCGTTCAATGCAACGAACTGCAATTGACATCACGAGAGCTGTTCGCAGAGTTGAAAGTCGATTCCAGGTAATGGACGACCAGCTCCACGACCCAGCAGTTTTTGAGGAAATGCGCAAGGTCGATGACTCGGTGATGATTGAACGTTGGCGCCGTGCCGTCATATCTCATGCTCGCCAAGATCTCCATTGTTCTGGTTGTCCGAATGATGTAGTTTTCGCCGCCGCTTTAAGGTTGCTAGCAATGATTCAAATCGGAGACCAAGCGTCAATTTCAGACTTGGTGTACGAAGCCTTGCGGGAAGTTGATGACGATTTTCCAGAAGAGCGCACAGATGCGGCAAGGCAACGAAAAAGCCGTTGCTCGCGTTGCATTTTGGAAATGCTGCGTAACGCAGCAACGTCAGCAGGAGTCGCCTGATGCTCGCGCGCATCTCATCCCATCGATTAACTCGTTTCATAGAAGTAACTTTTCGTGCCCCAAGTGGAACTGAAAGTCAACACCTGACTGTTCGGGGAATTCAAGTTTGGATGAGCCCCGAAAATTTGATCGAGTACGTTTTGTTGTCTCCTGACGAGGATGGATTTGAGTTCGTTGGAAGGATCGTGCTGGGAAGTTCTTTTGACAACGTCGTTCGGCAGGTTAATGAAATGCTGCTTACAACGGACGAAGCGCAATTTGATGTAGAGATTGAGGATTTGGCCATCGCTCAGCACCAGCAACTCATTCCAATTTCACTTTCAAATTCAACCGAGTTGGATACGGCATCAAGTCAAATTGCGCATACTGGTTCGATCGACATTGAATTTTCATTGAAAGCTGCTGATGGAATACCAGTTGAAGTTGTTATTGACGGAACCCCGTTGGGTCTACGCACAGCAGTTGTATCGCTTCCGGAAGTCAGTGGAGTTCGCCGAGTTATTGACTCTAGAAACGTACAGATTGTTTGGGATCCGAAATCTTCAGAACTCAAAGTCCGCTTGGCAGGAATACTGCCAGACGACAAGCGCTTGTGGGTCAGAATCGCTTTAGGGGAATCGGGGGATCTTCTGGCAGTTGATCGAGCGAAAGTCCAGTCTGACGGTTCGGCAGTTTCGTCATCTGTGGTTCCACACGTGGGAGAAATCGGCGAACTTTATGTTGATGTCACCGACGCTCCAACAGAAATCATCGGTTCTTCTCGATTCAGGGTTCGGCGGCGAGCGGCTCGCTTAGAAGCTTTTGCTGCCGATTTAGAAAAAGGCGGTCAAACCGATCAGGCATCAGCAGTTCGGCTGAAGGCCCAGTCTTTACGCTCTTCACTTGGCGAGGATTCGGGAGCTGTTTCGCTCTCCCAAATCAAGCAGAAGCCCACAAAAAGGTGGATTGTTGCACTGCTTGCCGTGTTGATTGGTTTGTTCGCTGGTTGGGCCATGAGAGGAGACGGCTCAGATCCAGCTGCGACGTTGATTACGTCAACAACCGCGCTTGATCAAGAACCATCAACGTCAGTGGCGGTTGTTCAACCCTCCGATCAGTCATTGATTGCCTATCGGCCTGGTGCAACACGTTTCTTCGGTGAAGGAAATGTCAATCTTGCCGCGGAGGTAGTAGATGTTGCTGAAGATTCGGCAACAGTTCGGGTTCAGATATACGACCAGTACGAACGATCGCTCGGCCAGTCGACGCCAAGTACTGAACAAAGCCTGATGCAGACTTGTGAAGTTCGCATTGGTTATGACACCGGAAGTGGCGGGGGTGCATACGCCATTCAAACCCGTATCGCCGCTTATGTAACTGGGTCGTTCGAAGAGGCTCAGCTATTGCTGACTGAAACTAATCTGCGAGACCCTGACGCTGAATATGCAGGTGCAGTAACAATGACTGCCAACATCATTGAGAGTTGTGAAGTTCGTCGAGTTATTGATGAAGATGCGGTCATTGAGATCGCTCGTAGCGCTTTTGAGGCTTTTAACTTGGACATCCCACTAAATGCGACTGAAACCTTTGTGGTGCTGCGAATCATCAACGAGAGAGGTTCTTCAGTTTCGTGGACGTCAACTGATGTTCTCCAGATTGAGAAATAAAGGTCCCAGTAATTACTGAGTTGCTTGTGTGACCTTTGATTGGAACCATTCAAGACAAATCTCGTGTCGAGGACTTAAGGGTCCTGCTTCATAAATGCCACCGTCGAGATTCTTTTGCACTATTTCACACATGTTTTGATCTTCATCGAGAATCTCATTTGACATGGCGACCATTCGAGCGATGTTTTCTTCCGAGGTATCAACTGAGAAGTAGTCATACACGACGTGAGTTTTGTTGTGGCCAATCGGGACGATACGTTCAACGTTCATTCCATCGGGATAGATATTGATCGCTAAATTTGGATAACGGAACAACCAGACTCCTGCGACCGGAGAGCCATCAGACGGCTCACATTCGTGCACACAATAAGAATCATCATGCACCGACACCTGGTAGGTCGACATCTTGAGCGCACGATTGAGAGATGGATGAATCAGTTGTACGTGATAACCCTCGAGGTAATTGTCGATATACGTTTTCCAGTTGCACGCGAGTTCACGAGTCAGTCGGCGAGCATAAGAAAAGGTCTCAATCGGAAAACTTTCGGCCCGCGAAACGAGCGAGCCAAGCGATTCAATAAGTGGGCGAGTTTCTTGAGACAAACACACAAAGACCAGTGGCCCCCAAGCCTCGACCCTAATCTTCTTCAATTCAGAATGCTCAGCGCACAAGGGTTCATCGTTACCGAAATCACGCGCTGACTTGAGTTGTCCATCCCATCCGAATGCCCAACCGTGATATTTGCACACCAGGTTTCCGAGGGTTCCTTGACCCGGCCAAGCCAACACACCGGCGCGATGCGGGCAAACATTATGAAAACCAATAATTGAGCCATCTGGATCAACAACGAGCAGGAGATTGAAGCCCGCAAGTTCGCCTGCGAAATAGTCGCCCGGCTTGGTCAGTTCAGCACTGGTGCAAAACATGATCCATTCAGTCGCCCAAATTGCTTGACGTTCGGCTTTATACGCATCTGGTTCGCGATACGTCTCGGCACTTAGGGCAATCTTCATAAACCCATCTCTTTGGCGATGATGGTCTTCATCACTTCGGTAGTTCCACCATAGATGGTTGTGATTCGGGCATCAGCGTACGTACGAGCGATGGGGTATTCGCTCATGTATCCGTAACCGCCGAACAGTTGTAGACATTTGTCAGCAACCTTGTTCTGCAATTCGGTGCACCAGAACTTAGCGGCAGCAGCTTCCGCGGCCGTGAGTTGATCGTCGTTAAGAGCCAAAATGCATTGATCGACATATGCCTGAGCCACGTCGATCGCGGTTCTTTGTTCTGCGAGAACAAACTTTGTGTTCTGGAAGTTAGAAATTGATTGGCCGAAAGCCTTGCGTTCTTTGACGTAGTCGACTGTCCAATTGAGAGCCGAGCGGGCGAAAGCCACACCAGCTATCGCAATGGATAAGCGTTCTTGCGCCAAGTTTGATGTGAGGTACATCATTGAAGAAGAGTTCCGCAGTGTCTTGACTGTGCATGCCAATCTTTTCAAGATTGCGACCTCGTTCGAAGCCAACCATTGATCGTTCAACAATCATCAATGACATACCGGTGTGCCGTTGAGTCGGATCGGTTTTGGCGGCAACAATGATGATGTCCGAGTTAATGCCATTGGTGATAAAAGTTTTTGACCCGTTCAAGATGTAGCGGTCGCCATCTTTGCGCGCTGTTGACGCAATGCTGGCTAGATCGCTTCCCGTACCTGGTTCGGTCATGGCAATCGCTGTGATGAGCTCACCACTCGCGATTCCCGGCAACCAACGCGCTTTTTGCTCATCAGTACAAATCTCCATGTAGTACGGAGTCGTGATGTCATTGTGCAAAGTGATTCCGGCTCCGGCTCCGCCGATACCAGCCGCCGCTAACTCTTCAGCGATGATTGCGTTGAAACGGAAGTCCTTGATACCGCCACCGCCGTATTGTTCGGGAATCGCCATACCCAAGAAGCCGCTAGCTCCTGCTTTGGCGTACATGTCACGAGGTGCAATCCCGTCCTTTTCCCACTGGGCATAGAAGGGGGTGATCTCTTTAGCGATGAAGCTACGGAAGCTGTCACCAAAGGCGAGATGGTCGTCGTTGTAGAGGGATCGTTTCACCCCTCTATTCTGCCGTTACGCCCAGCCTCCTGCATAGGCGACGAACTGGCCAGTCGTAAACCGGCTTGAGCCGTCGAGGAAGGCCATACAGAATGCCGCGAACTCGGTCATGGTGCCAAGACGCCTCATGGGCACCTGCGACTCAATCTTGGCGCGCACCTCGGGGTCGGTGGCTCCTGAGGCTTTGAGGAAGGCAGGGAAGTCCATGAAGTTAGTTCCGACAGCGTTGACCTGAACTCCGGTGCGAGCCACCTCGTCGGCAACGTTTTTCACCAACATTGAGGCTCCCGCACGAGCAGCCGAATATAACGGCGCTCCGGGCGTTGGACGGGCCGCTGAGGCGCTTGTAATGACCAATACTTGGCCTTGGCCCTGCGGGGTCATCTTGGGTACAACCGCCTTCATGAAGTTGTAGGGAGCCTCGACGCAGCCAACCAAGACTGAGCGCAGATCGTCGAGTGATGAATTCACGAAACGACCAGTCACGATTTGTCCCGAAAACATGACCGCAGAATCAATCTGACCAAACTTTGAAAGGGCCCGCTCAACGAGCAATTCTGAATTCTCAGGCAATGAAAGATCTTGGACATTGGGCACGACTTCAACAACAGCCCCTAAGCCCCGGAGTTCGGAGGCAAGTTCATCGGAAGCGTTTCCCACGACCAGGTTGAAGCCGCGTTGTGCGAAATGACGACATAGTTCAGGCCCAACATAGAAATGGCCATCGGCAACGACAGCGACGGGGCGGGTAGAGGACTGAGAATCTTGAGCCATATGCCGAGGGTAGGTAGTGGCAGGGCTATTGTCAATACTTGTGAAAGATTACGAAGGCTTTACCGGAAAAATTGGTCGTACCGTTGCCGAATCGGAAGCCGCGTGGCCTCCAAATAAGCATCCCGGCGAAAAGGCGCCGAATGTCATTGTGATGTTGTTCGATGATTTGGGATTTTCACATCTTGGCTGTTTTGGTTCAACTATCGATACTCCAAATATCGATCGATTGGCAGAGCAAGGTCTTCGTTACACGAACTTCCATGTCACTCCGCTGTGTTCGCCGACGCGCGCTGCTCTTCTCACGGGCCGTAATCATCATGCAGTTGGAATGCGCGGAGTCTCAAACTTCGACTCTGGTTTCCCACACATGCGCGGTCATATTTCGAATCACGCTGCCACAGTCGCTGAAGTCGTGCGCGAAGAGGGATACACCACATTTGCTTTAGGTAAATGGCATTTGTGTCCAATGGTTGACGCTTCACCAGCCGGTCCGTACGACCAATGGCCGTTACAACGGGGCTTTGATCGTTTCTATGGTTTCCTTGACGGTGAAACCGATCAGTTCTATCCCGAGCTTGTCTATGACAATCATTGGGTTGAGCCGCCGGCAGGGCCCGATGACGGTTATCACCTCACCGAGGATCTCGTCGATCATGCAATCACTTTTGTGCATGACTCAGTGAGCGTTCGTCCCGATCGTCCGTTCTTTATGTATTTGGCATTCGGCGCAACTCACGCACCTCACCAGGCTCCGGCGGAATACATGGCGAAATATCGCGGTGCTTTCGATGAAGGCTGGGATGTTTTTCGCGATCGTTGGTTTGCCCGTCAAAAAGAATTGGGCCTTTTGCCCGAAGACACGAAGTTGGCACCTCGCAAT
>JNSL01000183.1_pt1 | contig 11560 bp, 9 predicted proteins | sample 210691 | NCBI WGS metagenome assembly JNSL01 (sample SAMN02808685, study PRJNA238866) | freshwater metagenome | biome: fresh water; feature: freshwater reservoir; material: water; isolation source: water column of the freshwater reservoir Embalse de Amadorio in Spain | place: Spain: Valencia ...
CAAGCTGCGGTCTTGCGCAGCGAGGAGCACCTCACGCGGCGTGATCTCCTTGCCGCCTGTCGTCATGAGGGCCGCCATCTCTAGCAGCGTTAAGAGTCGCCGTGCATCGCCAGAGGCGTAGCCAACCAGTTGGCGGCGCGCGTCGGCATCAACCTGGACTGCGCCGTTCAAGCCGCGGGGATCCGTGAGTGCCCGGTTGAGCAGCGTCTCAAGGTCGTCGCTGCTTAGTGCGGCCAGGCGGAAGGTGCGCATGCGCGAGAGAAGTGCCGGCGAGATCGCACGTGGCGGTGCTTCGGTCGTTGCGCCGATCAAGATGATCGTCCCCGCCTCCACATGTGGCAGGAGGGCATCCTGCTGCGTGCGCGAGAAACGGTGCAGCTCATCGATAAAGAGGAGCGTCTGCTCGCCGTGTTCACGACGCTCGATCGCTGCGGCCACCGCCTTGGCGACGCGGCGATGACAGCGGCGAGTGTCGATTTACCACTCCCAGGTGGCCCCCAGAGCAGGAGTGAAGGCGCCTCGCCGCGCTCCAAGAGTCGTCGAAGTGGTGCACCTGGTCCAATGAGCGCGACCTGCCCCACCACCTCGTCGAGGGTCGTTGGGCGCATCCGGGCGGCGAGGGGTTGCGCGGGGGCGAGACCGCCAAGGAGCGTTGCCTTCTCTTTCATCTCACTGATCATCGCACCCTTCTCGCCGCTCTCGGGTACGCTTGATCAACTGATGCCCGATTTTTCTGAACTAGGACTTGCCCCCGAACTCCTACGAGCCGTCGCCGACGAGGGGTACACCGAACCGACCCCAATCCAGGCTCAGGCCATTCCGTACGTGTTGCAGGGGCGCGACCTTCTCGGCGCCGCCCAGACCGGCACAGGAAAGACGGCCGCCTTCGTGCTGCCGATCCTGCAGCTCCTGAAGCCAATGTCCTCCTCATCGCCAAGCCCAGCGCGACATCCGGTGCGCGCGCTCGTCCTAACGCCGACGCGCGAACTCGCAGTGCAGATCTCCGAAAGCGCCGCGACTTACGGCCGTCACCTGCCACTGCGCAGCGGCGTCGTCTACGGCGGCGTGCCGATGCCACCACAGCAGAAGATGCTCCTTGCCGGACTCGAGATTCTGATCGCGACGCCAGGTCGACTCCTCGACCACGCCAACTCCAAGACGGTGAACCTTTCGCAGGTCTCGATCTTGGTACTAGACGAAGCCGACCGCATGCTTGACATGGGCTTCATGCCCGATCTGAAGCGCATCCTCGCCATGATTCCAAAGCAGCGCCAGAGCCTGCTCTTCTCGGCGACATTCTCTGAGCCGATTCGCGCCTTGGCGCAGGACTTCCTGCGCGACCCAATCACCGTTGAGGTTGCGCGACGCAACCAGACGAACGAGAACGTTCGCCAGGTGATCATGGCCGTCGATGATCGACGCCGACGACAGCTGCTCAGCGACAATCGCCTCGGCGACTTCTTGCATCGCGACGGACATACCGTGGTGGAGATTCATGGTGACAAGGATCAGAAGCAGCGCAACCGCGCACTTGCCGCATTCAAGGCCGGCGAGGCGCGCGTGATGGTTGCCACCGACGTTGCAGCGCGCGGCCTCGACATCGAGGCACTCCCTGCGGTCATCAACTACGAGCTCCCCTTCGATCCTGAGGATTACGTGCATCGCATCGGCCGCACCGGTCGCGCAGGCGCACTCGGTGAGGCGGTCAGCTTCGTTGCCCCTGACGAGATGGATAAGTTGAGCCTGGTACGCAAGCTCACCAAAGCTGGGCTCCACATGGAGATTCCGCTCGGCTACGAACCGATCTTGTTGGACTTCCCGCGAGACTTGATCGCCAAGGCGCAGATGATTCGCCTGCAGCGAGGTCGCCGCTAGCTCGTTGCGCTCGTTCCAACCTGGCGGATGAACTCCATGATGCGGATCTCCAGATCGTCGCGTACCTCGCGATACGCCTCCAGCTGACGCTCCTCGCTCCCCCCAACCTTTGAGGGGTCTGGCAGCGACCAGTGCTCGCGCTGTCCACCATTCGGGAAGATCGGGCAGGCATCGTTCGCTGCGTCGCAGACGGTAATCACGTAGTCGAACGTCTCGTCGAGGAACTGGTGGAGCGTCTTGCTGGTTTGAGCCGACGCATCAATACCGATCTCGTTCAGCACGGTAAGGGCATGGGGGCGAACCAACGTCGCCTCGGTGCCGGCGCTCTCTACCTCGAAGGCGCCGCGGCCACGTGAGCGCAGCAGCGCCTCAGCGATCTGGGAGCGTGCACTGTTGTGGGTGCAGAGGAAAAGGACGCGTGTGCTGCTCATGGCTCCATTCTAGCGATGCAGATTACCGCCCGATTACCAGCGCGCTATCCTCGTGGGCATGAAGCGTCTGCGGCGGCTGTCAACCGTACTCCTCGTGGTGCTGGCGGGCCTCACCACCCTCCCCTACCTCATCGATGTGCCGAAGGGTGCCGATGTGGACCCCGCGACGCTCCTCGCAGTTGCCGCCGCCCCAGGCGCGCGCATCATCACCGCGGATGGGGTGCAAAGTGTTGTCGCCGAGGCGGGTAATCCGCAAGATCCTGCCCTGCTGCTCATTCACGGCTTTGGCGGGAGCACCTACGGCTATCGCGATGTGATGGCGCCACTCGCCGCACGCGGGTGGCATGTGATTGCCATTGATCTTCCGGGGTTCGGCCTCTCCGAGAAGTCGTGGGGGCGCGACTACAGCCATAAGGCGCAGGCCACCTTCGCCCTAGCGGTCCTTGACCAGCTGAAGGTTGATCGCGCCGTGGTGCTCGGCCACAGCATGGGCGGCAACGTCATTAGCTGGATGCTCGCACTCGCACCAGAGCGCATCGCTGGCCTTGCCTATATCGATGCCGCCGTTGTGCAGCCGAAGAGTGGTGGCAACAGCTCGCCGTCATTTGCGAGTGCGTTGCTCGATGTGCCACCAGTCCGGCGGATCGCACGTATCGCGATTCGGAGCGCCTTCTCCCGCGAGACGTTCGCCGAACTCCTCTCGTCGGCCTTCGCTGTCAAGAGTGTGGTGAACCGATATGGGTTGGTCGATGGCTACGCCGCCTCATCGCTGCTGCGCGATTGGGACCTGGCACTCCTCGGCATCATTCGTGACAGTGCCAAGAACGCGCTCCCCGACTCCATTGCAAACCTGTCCGCGGCGGCCAGCACGCCGCCAACGCTCATCCTCTGGGGGAGAGACGACAGCTGGGTGCCGCTAACCAGCGGTGAGGTGCTCCGCGCAGACCTGCCAGATGCGGCGTGGGTCGTGCTGCCAGGGATCGGCCATGTGCCATTTGAAGAGGATGCGCCAGCGTTCATTGACGCGGTTGGCGGGTGGCTCGACACGCTGCGCTGAGCGCAGAACTGCACTGGAAGAGTTGGCTGGCGCGCTAGGATTCGAACCTAGGATCCCCTGCTCCAGAGGCAGGTGCCTTACCGCTTGGCCACGCGCCAACGGTGCCGATCGTACCCCCCGCTAAACGATCAGCACCCACGCCGTCCGATCCGACGTTGGCGGGCATCTTTAGCGAGGCGCAGCGCCGCACCCTCGCCGCCTTAGCAGAGGGATTCGTCGCTGGTGGTGGTGCCGCACGTGCTGCCGCCGCGGAGACAGCGATCGCCAAGGTGGTTGACCCCGCCCTCCACGGCCAGCTGCGGCTGGTCCTCAACCTTCTGGATACAAGGATTGGCAGCCTACTCATTGGCGGACGCCTGGCGCGGTTCGGCACCCTGAAAGCGACGCAGCGCGACGAGTTCTTGCGCCGCTGGGTGCAACATCCCGTGCCAATGCTGCGAAGCGGGGCCGCCGTCTTCCGCAAACTTCTCTCCTTCATCGCCTACTCCGATGCCGACGAACCGGCCGATGATCTCGTGCGCACCCGACTGAGCGCCCTCGGCTACAACCCAGCGCCAAACCCAACGACTGCCAACGTCACACAGATCACTGCGTTTGATCCGCGCACTGCAGAGCGCATCGCCGTTGACGTCTTGGTGATCGGTTCGGGCGCTGGTGGCGGCAGCATCGCGCGCGACCTCTCCGCCGCCGGTCGCGAGGTACTCGTCATCGAGGCGGGTGGCCTGTACACCGAAGCAACCTTCCCAACGAAAGAACGCGACGCCTACGAGCGCCTCTATCTCGACTCAGGCTTCACCGCCACTGCCGACGCGCACATCGCGATCCTGGCGGGCGGCACCGTTGGGGGCGGCACCACGGTGAACTGGATGACCGCTATTCCTATCCCTGAGCCGGTGCGCGAGGAGTGGGAGGGGGAACACGGCGTGACCGGCGCCGCGGGGAAAGAGTTCGCCTCCGATCTTGATACGGTCCTGAAAGAGATTGGCGCAAAGGACTCCCAGAATGTGCCGCTGAAAGACGAGGCAATCATTCGCGGCGCCGAGAAGCTCGGCTGGAGCAGCGAGCGCATTCAGATGAACCGCGCCGAGTGCAGCGACTGCGGAACCTGCCCATTCGGCTGCAAGGTTGGATCGAAGCAATCCTCTCTTCGACTTCATTTGGCGCAGGCGGTCGTCAACGGCGCCCGTGTCTTGCCCGACTGCAAGGCGGAGCGACTGGTGTTCGAAAACGGCGCAGTCACCGGTGCAATCACCACCCTCGGCACCCGCGCAGGAACACCTCGAACGCTAGAGATCGTCGCCAAGACGGTCGTCGTCTCTGGTGGCGCACTCCGCACGCCAGTGCTGCTGCAGCGCAGCGGACTCACGCATCCCGCTATCGGCAAGAACCTTCGACTCCATCCGGTCAGCCTGGTTGCCGGCGTCTTTGATGAGCCGGTTGAGATGTGGCGCGGCACGATGCAGGCGGCGAAGAGCTCACGATTCATTGACCCAGACGAAGAGCGTAACGGCTACATCATCGAGAGTGCGCCCGGCCACCCTGGACTGCTCGCCCTCGGCATTCCATGGAGCTCGCGCGCCGAACATGAGCGCCTCATGAAGCTGGGTCGCTTCATCGCCCCCTTCTTGGCCATCGTCAAGGACGACGCTGGCGGCACTGTAACAACAAGCCGCGCTGGCTTTGCCGAGATTAACTATCGCACCACGCCACGCGATGAGCGCGGACTGCGCCACGCACTTCGGTCGATGTCTCGCATCGCTGAAGCCGCTGGGGCGAGCGAGATCATTGCCGCCGGTTCGCCGCCAATGAGCTGGCGTCGCAGCGAAGGGAGCGAGGCACTGGAGGTCTACCTTCGTCGACTGCACCGCTTCGACTTCGCCCCTAACCGCGGCACCGTCTTCTCCGCACACCAGATGGGCACTGCACGAATGGGTTCCGACGCGCGAGATCACGTGTGTGATCCGTGGGGCCGTGTTCGCTCTACCGCACGACCCCGCCAGAGCGATCCGCACGGTGGGCTGATTAAGAACCTCTACGTTGCTGACGGCTCGCTCTTCCCAACGGCGCTCGGCGTGAATCCGATGGTCACGATCTTGGCGGTCGCGAAGCGGGTCTCGCGCGCGATCATCGCCGACACGCGCGCCTAGGCGCAGTCAGGGAGTTGGAGCGGGAGACGAGGCTCGAACTCGCGACATCTTGCTTGGAAGGCAAGTGCTCTACCAACTGAGCTACTCCCGCGCGAGACACACAATAGCAAGGAGGCGGCATGCAGGGCTACGGTGAGCGTCAAGGGGTCTGGATCGGCCTGTTCATCGGCGTGATTGCACTCGGACTCCTCTTTGCCCTACTCGTGACCGCCGTGGACATTGCCAACTGCGATCAGCGATACGGGGCGATTGAGCGCTGGAACGCAGACCCCGGGCCTCGCTATCAGGATGTCTTCCCCGAGGAGTTTGCCGCCTGGGTGCGCGAGTGCCGAGATTAGGCCTCGCTGACCGCCTCGAGCGGCTTTGCTCGTCGGAGGGCGCGCAAGCGATTAATGCGATCAACGAGCGGTGGATGTGTCGCCAGGAAGCCGGCTGACCGCTCTTCAAAGTGTTTCACCGGATTGATGATGTACATGTGCGCCGTGGCCTTGGTCGCAACCTCAAGGACCTCCTTGTCGCCGGCCAACTTTGCCAGTGCACGCTCCAGCCCGGCAGGGTTACGGGTGAGCTCCACCCCAGAAGCGTCGGCTAGGTATTCGCGTTGGCGAGAAACGGCGAGCTGCACCAGCCGCGCGGCAATCGGTGCAAGGATGGCGAGCACGATTGTCAGGATGATGAAGATCACCTGAATCGCGTTACCACCTCCACGATCGTTATCGCGTTTGTGGCCGCCACCCCAGAAGGCCCAGCGCATCACCAGGTCACTCAGCAGGGCGAGTGACCCAACAAGCGCTGCGACGAGGAGGCCGTATCGAATATCAAAATTCCGAACATGTGAGAGCTCGTGGGCGACCACGCCGCTCATCTCTTCACGGTCAAGGGTGCGCATGAGCCCTTCCGTTACGGCGATGCTGGCGTGCTCTGGATCGCGCCCAGTGGCGAATGCGTTCAGTGCCGTGTCTTCAATCGTGTACACCTTCGGCTTCGGCATGTTCGCGGCGAGACAAAGCTCGTTCACGATGTTGTCGAGTTCGCGCTCCTCTCGGCCGGCTGAAGGGTCAAGCTCTTTGGCACCCGCCGCGGCAAGGACCGCCTTGTCACCGCTGAAATATGCACCGAGCGTCAAGAAGAAGCCCAGAACGAAGGCGCCGAGGGCAAAGGGGATGCCGCCATCAACGCTGCCACTCAACGCGATCCCTGCACTCGCCCCGAAGGCGGCGAGGATCGCCACCACAATCAGGACAAGGACGAGCGACTTCCGTCGATTCTCGGCCGCGAGGTCGTAGAAGGTAGCCATCGCGTCGACCGGCGCTGACTAGGAGAGGTTGACCTTCGGAACGGCCTCCTCGGAGTCAGGAGCGTCAAAGAAGTCGCGCTTGGCGAATCCGAATGCGCCTGCAAAGAGCAGGCCTGGGAAGGTCTGCACTGCGTTGTTGTATGAGAGGACCGTTGCGTTGTAGTGCTGTCGGCTGAAGCCGATCTGATTTTCGGTTGAGGTCAACTGCTCCTGCAACTGAATCACATTCTCATTCGACTTCAAGGTTGGATACGCCTCGACGTTGGCGAAGAGGGTGCGCAGCGAACTGGTCAGCATGTTCTCAGCCTTCGCCTGTGCCGCAGTGTCGCCAGAGGTGCCGGCATTGACGGCAGCAGCGCGAGCCTTCGTAACGCCTTCAAGGACGCCCTTCTCAAAGCCCATCTGCCCCTTGACTGCATCAACAAGATTTGGAATCAGGTCATAGCGGCGCTTGAGCTGCACCTGAATTTGACCGAGTGCCTCGTCGACACGGTTGCGTCCATTCACGAGCCCGTTAAAGGCAGAGATCCCAACGAGTGCGAGTACACCAACGATCACCAGAACCGGTAGTAGTCCTTCCATGGCATCCCCCTTTACTTCACGTGTGGCGGCATGTGTCGCCTCCGTTCAGTATAGGTCCACTCCCCGCACAAACCCCGGGTCGTTTGACGACCCCCCGGGGGGTAGGCGTAGGCTGCCAGGAGCAACTGGGTTGAGCCCTCGGAGGGCTCCCCTGGTGCGGGTGCAGCCCGGCTGTTGGTCGGTACTGGCACGGTCGGCGAGGCAATCGCCCACCTCATCAAAGGTAAGAAGTGGCTCGGCACGCTCACCCTGGCGGACTACTCCCTCGACCGTGCGCGCACGGTCGCCGACGCGGTCGGCGCTGGGTACAAGGTTGCCCAGGTTGATGCAGGGAACGCAGCGCAGCTCAAGGAGCTCATCGCGAGCTCCAAGGCGGACCTCGTCTTGAACGCGGTTGACCCTCGCTTCGTCCCAGCCGTCTTCGACGCCGCTCTCGAGGCCGGCGTGCACTACATCGACATGGCAACCAGCCTCTCGATTCCCGACGCCGCGAATCCGTACACCGTTCCAGGGCTGATGCTCGGCGCATACCAGGAGGAGCGCAAGAAGCTCTGGGAAGACCGTGGCAAGTTGGCCCTGGTCGGCATGGGTATGGATCCAGGCCTCTCCAACATCTTTGCCGCCTACGCCAAGAAGTGGACCTTTGACGACATCTCAGCGGTGCACGTGCGCGACGGTGGCGACCTCCGTATTGAGGGCTATCCGTTTGCGACCGTCTTCAGCCTCTGGACCGTCATCGAAGAGTGCTTGAACCCGCCAATCGTTTGGCGCAACGGCAAGATCGAGGTGCGCGAGCCGTTCAGTGAGCCAGAGGACTTCGTCTTCCCAGAGGGTGTGGGCCCAGTTATGTGCGTGAATGTGGAGCACGAAGAAGTTGTGCAGTTGCCACGCAGCATGAAAGCCGACGTGATCACATTCAAGTACGCGCTCGGAGCCGACTTCATTGAGACGCTGCAGTTGCTGCATCGCCTTGGCCTCGACGGCAAGAACCCAATCAACGTGAAGGGCGTCCAGGTTGCCCCGCGCGACGTGATCGGCGCGCTCTCCCCTGACCCATCAACGCTCGGCAAGAGCATGATCGGTCGCGCCATTGTTGGAACACTGGTGAGCGGCACCAAGGATGGCCGCCCGCGTGAGACCTTCCACTACCAGGTCTGCGATGCCGCGGAGACGATGGGCCGCTACAACTTGCAGCCTGTTGCCTGGCAGACGGGCGTGATGCCCGTCATGGCCATGGAGCTGATCGCCGAGGGCGTCTGGGGTGGTGCCGGGGTGAAGTCACCCGACATGATGGATCCAGATCCCTTCCTTGACATCTGCGAGGACTACGACGTCACGGTGAAGCTGGAGCATCGCCTCCCTGGTCGATCGATCCTGCCTGCAACGGAGCAGCCGCCAGTTGGCGCCAAGTCGGTCACGGTGAAGGGCTCGTCAAGCCCAACCGATACGGCCTACTCGGCGGCGGCAACCGCAGCACTCTCCGCACCAGTTTCGTACCCAGAGACCGATGCCGAGCGGCAGGGGCGCGGCGGGCGCTAGAATCCGCCCGTGCCACGGGCCGTCGTAAGACGGAGCGTGCAATTGGGGGGAGGAGACGAACGGATGACGAGCTCTGTCGTGCTGCGCACGTTATCGACACCTGATTCTTTCCGCGTCCCTCCGCGCCTTGAGGGGCTCCGCCGCGTCTCATACAACCTCTGGTGGTCGTGGCATCCCGAGGCTCGCGCACTCTTCCGCCGCATTCATCCAGGGCGTTGGATTGCGACGCGCAATCCCGTCGCGATCTGCTCTGGCCCAATTGACTGGGAGCCGCTTCTTGAGGATCCAAAGTTCCTGACCCAGGTTGACGAGGTCGTTGCTGCGTTCGACAACTACATGGCTGGCGGAAGCGACCACTGGTTCCCCCGCACGCACGGAGCTGACCTGACCAACCCGATTGCCTACTTCTGTGCCGAGTTCGGATGGCACGAGAGCCTCACCCTCTACTCCGGTGGTCTCGGCATCTTGGCCGGCGACCATATGAAGGCCGCCTCAGATATGGCCCTCCCGCTCGTTGGCGTTGGACTCCTCTACCGGCGCGGATATTTCCGCCAGACCATTGACGCCGATGGGCATCAGGAGCATGCCTACCCTGAGATTGATCTCTCGCTGCTACCCCTCGCGCGCGCCGCTGGCGTAAACGGTGAGCAGCTCGTTGTCTCGATTCCGCTCGGTGACCGACGTGTCTCGGCGGCGGTATGGGTTGCGCAGATTGGTCGCGTCCCCGTGCTCCTCCTCGACACCGACATCCCTGCCAACAGCGAAGCCGACCGCCCGATCACCCACATCTTGTATGTGCGTGGCCGCGAGATGCGCCTGCACCAAGAGATGGTGCTTGGCGTTGGTGGCATCCGAGCCCTGCGCGCACTCGGCGTTGATCCGTCGGTCTACCACCTGAACGAAGGCCACTCGGCTCTGAACCTTGCGGAGCGCACGCGTGAGTTCGTTGCCGCGGGCGAAACGCTTGACAGCGCGCTCGAGCACGTTAAGCGGCACACGGTCTTTACGATTCACACCCCCGTCTCAGCCGGCAATGAGAAGTTCGGCGTTGACCTCGTTACGCGTGTCGTTGGCCCCCTCTGTGATGGCACGAGTGACGCCGACGCTGGTGGCGTCCCGCTGCAAACGTTCCTTGATCTAGCGGTCGGCGCCGAGGGCGATCGAGGGACGTTTGATATGACCGCCCTCTCGCTTCGACTTAGTAGTGGCGCAAATGCGGTGAGCAAGTTGCATGCAGAGACGGCCAATGCGACCTGGTCGCCCGTCATCAGCAACAAGATTCTTGGCATCACCAACGGGTGAACGCGGACCTTGATCGGCTCGACACCGACGGACCAGAGGCGGCAGGATTCTGGGAACGCCTGGGTAGTGTCAATTCGCGCGCTTGGTGGGATGCACATGCTCGCCAGAAGGTAGCCCTCGGCGAATTCTTACGCAGCTCAATCCGCCGACAGCTCGGGCGACATGGCGAGTCGCCAGACGCGCTTCGCGAGGCGGATCGCTTCTTCGACCCAAATGTTCTGACGATCGGCTTTGCGCGTCGCTTCGCAACGTACAAGCGCGCCAACCTCCTCTTCACCGATCTTGAGCGCCTCACGCGCATCGTGAGCAACAGCGATCGTCCAGTGCAGATCGTCTTCGCTGGTAAGGCCCACCCAGCCGACCGTGCTGGCCAAGAGGTTATTCGTGACATCTGGGAGAAGAGCCGCACTGACGCGTTCCGTGGGCGCATCTTCGTCATGGAGGATTACGACATGCGCACCGCGCGCTATCTCGTTGCCGGCTGTGATGTCTGGCTCAACACGCCGCGACGACCGCTCGAGGCTTCGGGCACCTCAGGCATGAAGGCCTCGGCGAATGGTGCGGTCAACGTTTCTATTTTGGATGGCTGGTGGGATGAGGGCTACACCGGCACGAATGGCTATGCCATCGGCGACACCTCCATCAACCCAGACGACGCAGCACAGGACGCCGCCGATGCGGAGAGCCTCTATCGCATCCTTGAGAACGAAGTGGTGCCGCGCTACTACGATCGTGGCGCCGATGGCCTCCCTGCCGCCTGGCTCGACCTGGCGCGAGCCTCGATCGGCAGCACCCTCTGGCGCTTCAGCACCACCCGCATGCTCCATGAGTACTGCGAGCAGCTTTACCTTCCCGCCGCCGCCCCACAAACGGGGGCTCACCGCTAACCTCTCCCCATGAGCAGCAGCAACCCACCCCGTCGAATCTCGCTCGCGCTCACCCTGCACAACCATCAGCCGGTCGGCAACTTCGGCTGGGTCTTTGATGAAATCTACGAGAAGGCCTACCTGCCGATGATTGAGGCGCTCGAGCGCCACCCAAAGGTTCGACTCTCCCTGCATTACACGGGACCGCTTCTTGAGTGGTTCGCGGCTGCTCACCCAGAGTTCCTTGCGCGCGTGCGAACCCTCGTCGAGCGCGGACAGGTCGAGATCGTTGGCGGCGGCCTCTATGAGCCGATCCTCGCATCGCTCCCCGCCGCCGATCGTGTTGCGCAACTGCGACGCATGCGTGAACGCATTAAGGAGCTCGTCGGGGTTGCGCCACAGGGTGCCTGGCTCGCTGAGCGCGTTTGGGAGCCGTCACTCCCGGCGGCACTGCACGACGGTGG
>JNSL01000186.1_pt1 | contig 11502 bp, 14 predicted proteins | sample 210691 | NCBI WGS metagenome assembly JNSL01 (sample SAMN02808685, study PRJNA238866) | freshwater metagenome | biome: fresh water; feature: freshwater reservoir; material: water; isolation source: water column of the freshwater reservoir Embalse de Amadorio in Spain | place: Spain: Valencia ...
CCCTTTTTCAAGGGTGAGAGATAATCTCATAGACGATGAAAAATAGCGACATTCGCGTTGGTCTCCTTGCGTATGGCGCAATAGGACACGAGCACAACCAAGCAGTCCAAAACACCAGCGGACTTGAACTGTCGGCTGTGTGCGATACAAACCCAGATCGTGTCAAAGCAGCGTTAACGCTTGCTCCAGGGGCAACAACATTTAGTAACGCAACCGAAATGCTGGATTCTGGACTTCTTGATCTAGTCGTTATCTCTACCCCACCGAACAGCCATTTTCAGTGGGCAAAAGAATCACTTTCGCGTGGCATTCATGTTGTGCTTGAAAAGCCGATGGCACTTACTGCCGATGAGTGCGACGAATTGATTGGGCTTGCTTCAAGCAAGAAGCTCATGCTTGTGGTGTATCAAAACCGCCGTTTCGATGATGACTTTGTCACGCTTCGCAAGATCATTTGTTCAGGCGAAATTGGCGACGTGTATCACTACGACAGTTTTGTTGGTGGTTATTCACGACCATGCGATTACTGGCACTCAAACGCTGAAGTGTCTGGCGGTGCAATTTTCGATTGGGGTAGTCATTTTCTTGACCAGATTCTGAACATCATCCCTGATGATGTGGCCCATGTGAGTGGACAGAACCACAAGCGCGTATGGACACATGCAACGAACGCCGATCATGCACATGTCACCATTACTTTCACCACCGGCAAGCAAGCAACGTTTGTTCATTCCGATCTTGCTGCTGCACGCAAGCCAAAGTTCTACATTTTGGGCACCGAGGGAGCAATCATTGGCGATTGGGACCCTGCAGGCGAACCGGCAGTTGCCGACTTACCAGCAATCCTCACCGTGCATCACACAGATGGCACCTCGCGAGTTGCACCGTTGCAGCCACTTGCGCCACAGGAGTTCCATCGTTCCATCGTTGAATACATCAACAATGGAACTCCAATGGAAGTCAATGCATTGCAATCTCGAAATGTTGTGGCAATCATGCAAGCTGCCGAGCAATCGGCTCTGCACAATGCCATGCCTGTTGTGCCAGTGCTTCGGCGGTCTTAGCTAGTGGCGGTGAACTGGGGCTTTCTCGGCGCTGGTTACGTTGCCAGCCGAGGCCTTGGCCCAGCCGTTCACGCATCGCGCGGAGCACATCTATACGCCGTCGCCAGCCGCGATGAAGCGCGGTCTGCATCTCTTGAACCAGAGCGAGTGCATGCAACGTACAACGATCTCTTGGCCGACGAACGAGTTGATGCGGTGTACATCAGTTTGTCGAATAGCCAACATCTTGAATGGGTGACGAAGTCACTAGAAGCTGGCAAGCATGTGTTGTGTGAGAAGCCTCTTGGGTTGAATGCGCAAGAGACAGAAGAGATGTTCGCAACTGCATCCCGAAGTGGTCGGCTTCTGGTTGAAGCGGTTTGGGGCAGATGGCACCCACGTTTTTCTCGCATGGTTGAGGTTGTTGCTAGTGGAGCCATTGGAAGCATCGAACACATTGAAACTGCTTTTACTTTTACTTCTGAGATGACCGATAACTATCGGTTGAACCCATCAATGGGCGGTGGCGCGCTGCTCGATGTCGGGTGCTATCAAGCACACGCTTGGGTGGCGCTTACCAATGGCGCAAATGACCTAGAAATTGAAAACCTCTCGCGAGTCATGGGGCAAACGGGTGTTGACCTGACAACCGATGTATCGGTGCGCATTAACGGCACGGTTACAGCCCACGCGGTGAGTTCGTTTGCATTGCCAAGCAAGCAGCAATTCATTGTTCAGGGTTCAACTGGAACCATGCGCACTGGAGATGGTGAGTCGTTCACCACATGGAACGAAGCAAGTTCGCTTCACATCAACGATGTAATTGAAGAATTTGCTGTCACCAACGCTTTCGTGGAAATGATTGAAAACGTCGGTCGCGTAATCCAAGGCCAAGAAGGCTGGTTTGTGCCAAGTGTCGATTCCATCCGTGTTGCCCACATTCTTGACCGCATCGCGCGCCACTCAAAGTGAATTAGCCTGAGTCAATGGAAGCCCTGCAACGTAATTCACGCACACTGTTGGTTATTCACCTTGCTGCAACACTGTTCATGGTTGGACTGATTTGGACCATTCATTACGTCCACTACCCATTGTTTGCTTACGTCGGTGAGTCAACATATGCCAGTTTTCAGGCTGCTCACGGAATCACTTTGATCGGAGTTCTTGCACTCGCCTTTCTTGGTACACACAAAGTGTTGCGAGTTCCAGCAGTCATCAATGGTGCAGCAATGGCAGTGGTTCTTGTGATCAGTGGCTTTTGGTCTGCGCCGGCACACGCAAAACTTGCAGACGGTTTTGACACATCAATCCACGATCAACTGATGACAGTAAACCTCATTCGCACGCTTGCGTGGACTGTGTGCGGAATTTGCGCAATATGGATGGTGCTATCCGACTCACTGTCTACTCGGTAGGACTTAACTTTTCATACAAGTGCACAGGCTGAGACTTATTTTTGCGGCGCGCACCAATGTTGAGAAGTTCAACCAGAACCGAGAAAGCCATGCTTGCATACACATAACCCTTTGGAATCTTCTGCCCAAATCCTTCTGCGATAAGCGTCATTCCAATTAAAAGCAAGAACGACAACGCAAGCACCTTGACCGAAGGATGATTGTTCACAAATCGGTAAATCGGACCAGAGGCAGCCAACATGACCATTACCGACAAAATGATTGCAATCACCATTACTGGCACGTAGGTAGTCATTCCCACAGCGGTAATTACCGAATCAATTGAAAAAACGAGGTCAAGAATCATGACTTGCGCAATAACTGCAGCAAACGTTGGTGCTACACGTGAAGAGGTGTGCTCGGCTTCGCCTTCTAATTTGTGATGAATTTCTTTCGTCGCTTTAAAAATGAGGAAAAGACCACCCGCCAGCAAGATGAGTTCCTTACCGCTAAATCCAAGGTCTCCAACTGTAAACAACTCTTTCTTCAGTGTGACGATCCAGCCGACGGCTAGCAAAAGCAAGAGCCGCGTACCAGCAGCTGCAAGTAGTCCTGTTCGGCGCGCACGATCTTGCTGATCTGCTGGAAGTTTTGACGCAAGAATGGAAATGAAAATTACGTTGTCAACGCCTAAAACTATTTCGAGTGTTAGTAGCGCTGCGAGTGCCGTCCACGCGGCTGGGTCTGATAGCCAATTCACGTGACAGACAATACATGATCTGGGGCTAGTTAATGCTTCGCCACTCTTCCTCCGACCAATGCTTTCGCAATTCTTCAGTGACAAAGTCAGTCACCCATCTGACCGTGTCTATCCACGGGAACTCCTGGGACATCACTTCGGTAAATGCCATGCCTTGCAACAACAGTGCAGCATCATCAATGCCGAGCATGACACCTTCGTCTTCTCCCGGTGCAATAAGTCGTGACTCTAAGTCCAAGATTTTTTCAGAACTCCACCCATATGCACCTTCGCCTTCAAATAGTTGGTCAAGCATGATTCCAAGGATTTGAGATAACGCCAAGACAGCATCGTGCTCTAACGGCACCAACCGAGGTTCTTTCATGGACCAAGTCTTGCGCCTACAACTAGTACTTGACAGACCAAGCACCACTTATGCAACAATTTGGCCGTCAACCAAGGTTGTCCTCGCACACATGTGCCACATGAACCCAACTTCACTAGGAACACTCATGGACAACGAATTTCTCGATCAGGTCGAAGAAGACCTCAATGACAACTCACATGAACCAGCCACTAGGGGTGACGTTCGAAATCTCGCACTTCGGGTAGAGCTCCGGTTCACAAAACTTGAGTCATCTATTGACCAACGATTTATGGCAATCGATAACCGATTTACAACATTTGATGCATCAATCAAGGATTACATCTACAAACTCGGATGGAAGTTCTTTGGAGCCACGATTGGCACGATGGGCGCCATGTTCACCGTTTTTGGAATATTCATCAACTCATCAATGAAGTAATTACTCGTTGGTGTTAGCAGCCTCTGCTTCAGCAATCTGCTTACGAACATCGTCCATATCCACCTTGCGAATTGCATCAATCAATTGATCAAGTGAAGCTGCAGGCATCGCACCTGGCTGGCTAAACAACATCACGCCGTCACGAAAAGCCATGATGGTCGGAATTGACTGAATGCCCATTCCACCAGCAAGTTCCTGATTGTTTTCAGTATCAACCTTGGCGAAGCGAATATCAGTATTTGCTTCTGCAGCCTTTTCGAAAATTGGACCAAACATTTTGCAGGGTCCACACCATTCAGCCCAGAAGTCAACAAGGGTGATTCCATCGGCCATAACTGTTTCTTCAAAGGTTTCAACTGTGAGATTGATAGTTGGCATGGTGGCTCCTGACGTATTTGTTGAAGCCTTTAATTTACTGTCAAAACCTATTCCCCGTCGCCTTCAGAGAACCCTGGAGTTGCAAGCAATCCTGCAATAAGTTCTGAAATTTCAGCATCAGTCAACTTTGCCTCGGGATGCATGCCAAACATGGTGTAATAACTAGGCGGCATTGAGCCCTCCCTAATTACTTCGATTGTTTCTTCGGCCTCACTCTGACGCACATTCCATTCCTGGTAATTCACCTTGTCTCGGCCCTCATCAACATGGCTCTGGACTGTCCAGGAAATAGGGGCAACCGATGCATACGCCGGATACTCCACAGAGTTGGAATGGCACCCAAAGCACGCGTTGACCATGAGTTCGCGCGTTCGCGGTGACGACCATGCAGGCTCACCATTGACTGAAGGATTTGTGTGGTCTTTGCCAAAAGGAACTAACTGGATAATCAGCAACGATGCCAAGGTTGCCCCAAAGAAAAAAGTTAGCGCTTTCGCATTGGTTATGGCATTCCCCCGCGGCTTATGCACATACAGCACTGTTGGGACACCAACGAGTAACCCAATGACGATGTATGCAAAAGGTGGCATTCCTATAAGGATTCCAAACGCTAAGTACGCAAACCCAAATGATGCAATTACTACAATCGCGACTCGAACCTGTAGAAGCGTTGCTAGTAATTTCCTCATGGCAATCTGAATGTTAGCAACTGTTCAGTCGCTATTAACGTGAAACTCGATTGCGGACAAATATCAAATGTCACAATGAATATGTGATCCGCATACGTCGATCCAGCACTGCAGTTCATGTGCGACGTCGTGACTTGTTCGCTTATCCAGACTTTCGACTCGCAATTGGCGGGCAACTACTGTCCCAGTCTTCAGATGCGCTTACTTCATTCACGCTCGCAGAAATCTTGGTTTTTTCATTTAACTCAAGTCCATCGTTAATTGCAATGGCTTCAACGTTGTTGATTAGCGCAATTCCTCTCGTGGTAGTCGGCCCAATCGCTGGACATCTCGCGGATCGATTCAATCGAAAGTCACTACTGGTCAACGGTCACATAGCCAGGTCCTTAATTGCTCTAAGTGCTGCAATATCAATACTTCCAAGATTCCACGCATACGGTTACGTTGCATTTGCATTACTGCTCGGCTTAACTCGAATTTTGTATACAGCTCGTGCCACTGCATTTCCTCAACTCGTTCGTAAGCACGAGCTGGTTGCTGCTGACTCAACATCATTGATTGTTGCGGTTATTGCAGGCTCAATCGGTGCGGGTATTGGTATGTCTACTGCACATCGATATCCACTCGTTGCGCTCCTTATTGCAGCCAGCGGACAACTCATTGCTTCCCGACTGTTTGGCATGGTGTCAACAGATCTTGGTAAGGGGACATCAAAGAAGTCACGCGGCCATTTGCTTTCAGCAATAAAGCAACTGAAGAAGCAGAAAACTAAGTTTGCGATTTATGCGACTGCTAGTCACCGCCTGATATTGGGTATGTGTATCGCAAGCATTTCCTTGCTTGTAGACGCTTCTTACGGACTTCACACCACGGGCTACGTTGCGGTGCTCGGTTTTTCTGCCACGGGTGCATTCATCGGTTCTGTCACTGCCGAATGGATGTCTGAACATTTCCCGCGCCGCTCCATCACGGTTATCGCTTTCGGTGGTTCGGCAATCGTGATCTGTATTGCAGGATTCGCTTCAACACCACGAGTTGGCCTCATTGCAGTTTCCGTTGCTTCCTTCCTGTTTCAAAATCTGCGCGTAAGGTCTGACGCAACAGTTCAATCCAATGTTTCGCAAGCCAATATTGGTCATGTATTTGCTGCCTACGACATGCTGTACAACTTGGCATTCATTGCGGGTGGAGTAATGGGAATCGCTCTTAGCGGATCACTGAGTTATTCGGCTGTACTCGCCTGTGCGGTTGCAGGATTCGCTGCAATGTCCATTGTCTTTGCGGTCATCAATGATGGAAAAATTGAGCAAGAATCTGCGAGCAAAGTTCATCCATCGGTTTGGCCTGTGGTTAATCAAGTCCCTGTAATAGCTCAATAAACAGCGCCCAACTGCGCATATTTTCACTACACATCTACAGTAAAGGGTATGAAAATTCTTGTCATTACCGCGCACCCTGATGATGTCGACTTTGGTGCCGGTGGAACAGTGGCCACGTGGGTTTCTGAGGGTCATGAGGTGGAGTATTGCCTAGTAACGGATGGACAGGCTGGTGGTTCTGACAACACCATTACCCGCGAAGAGATGGCTCGCATTCGCCGACGTGAGCAAACCGCAGCGGCCAATATCCTTGGCGTTACAAAATTGCACTGGCTGGGGTTCCCAGATGGAGTGGTCGTTCCCGACCTGAACCTGCGTCGCGAAATCAGTGCCGTCATTCGCATGGTGAAACCTGACCGCGTGCTTACGCAGTCTTCAGAGCGTAGATACGACCGCATTTATGCATCGCACCCAGATCACCTAGCGACAGGTGAAGCAGCCTTGTGCGCCGTGTACCCAGATGCACGAAATGAGTTTGCATTTCCGGAACTACTGAGTGAACGCGGGCTTGCCCCACACAGTGTTCCGGAAACGTGGATCATGGCTGGACCGAACCCAAAACATTTCGTCGATACCACTGACATGCTTGAAAAAAAGATTGAAGCACTGCTGTGTCATGCAAGTCAGCATCAAGAACCCGCAGAACTACCTATGCGAATGCGCGGATGGGGTGAGCAAATTGCTCAAGCATCGCTACGGAAGAACAGTTGTTTCAGTTGGCACGGTGATTGCCGCAGGATCAACGGTGGTTTCAACAGGAATCGTTGTTTCCACAACAGTGGTTTCTGGCGGAACGGTTACAGGCGGATCGGTTTTCACTACATCTGGAATAGTGACGTACGTATAGTTCTTCGCAGGCTGAGGTTGACCAAGCCAGAATGCGAACGACACCAAGAAAATCAGAACTGAAAACAAAGTTGAATTTCGTGGTCGACGTAACTTCATGCCGTTACCCCTCCGCTCACCTTGATTGCCGCATACGTGCTGCGAAGTTCTGCAGCAATACGGCGGCGCAGTTCACGCTCAACTTTCCATTGTTGAACTGGTAGCGAACGCCCCGCAACACGTACTTCAACATCGGATTCACCCAAATTGTCTACGCCTTGCACGCTTGGAACTTCGATCAACATTTCTGCAAACTTTGGATCACGAGCCATTTCCGCACAAACACGGTCAATGCGAATGATCTCTTTTTCAATATCGCTTTCACGTGGCAGAGGAACTGTCACGAGAACGCGTGACCAGTCGCGCGACATGTTCACGTTTTGCCGTAACTGTCCATTGGCAATACTGATGAGGTCGCCATCAAAGGTGCGAATCTTTGTTACTCGAAGCGTGACTTCCTCTACTCGACCTTCTGCCCAACCCACGATGCCGAATGGTCCAAGGCGCACAATGTCACCAACACCAAATTGACGCTCCGCAATGATGTACAAACCAGCGATGATGTCGCCCACCATTTGTTGAGCACCAAAACCCAAGCCAGCACCTGCAACGGAACCGAGAAATACCAATGCAGATGGTGGCAAATTGAGCCGCAAGAAGACCGAAGTGGTAGCTACGGCAATAACGATGAAATTGATGCCCCAGCGCAATGCCCCAACTACCGCTGCGCGATGTGCTCCTGTTGACAGGGCAGATAGGTCCGAGTTGTCAGGGTTCCGGTTCTTAACGCTCAAAATTTGCTGATCAGCAAGGAACGCGACCAAGCGCATCACCACGTGAGCGCCAGAGATGAACATGATGATCGCAACGAGGTCGACTCGGATCCACTGGGAAACAGTGTCCTCGTTGGTTGCTGCAATCAAAACGGTTAATGAATTCATCGATACAAGACTACGAGAACCACAGGTGTCGACGGTGGCATGGCACACTTGAAACATGGACACTGAAATCAGCAAATTACGCAGGCTTAACCTCATAGCGGGATTGCTTCATCTCGCATCCCTAATCGGAATAATCGCACTTTCTAATGACGCCGCCATGCCGGTGCGTGCCACGTACCTCACCGATGCCCCAACGCTTGATGCGTTCTCCGACCCCGTGCACCTGTTCAACCTCAACATCAGTTGGATGATCGGCGCATTTCTGGCACTGTCAGCCTTCTTTCATTTTTTAATCATCAGCCCAAAGTTCTTTCCTCGATATAGCGCCGGACTTGCTGCTCGACACAACTACTTCCGCTGGGTTGAGTATTCAATTTCGTCATCACTCATGATCGTGGTCATCTTGCAGCTCAACGGAGTTGCCGATTACATCGCACTGTCTGGCATGTTTGGCGTGAACGCATCAATGATTCTGTTCGGATGGCTGCAGGAAAAGTATGCAAAGCCAGGAAGCGGAGACATGCTCCCGTTCTATTTCGGCTGCATTGCTGGAATCGTTCCATGGATCATGATTGCGATCAACACCCTTTCACCAAAGGGGCCAGCCGAGTCGGCAACACCAGGTTTCGTGTACGGAATTGTGATTTCACTCTTCGTACTGTTCAACAGTTTTGCACTTGTGCAGTGGAAGCAATACAAGGCCAAGGGCAAGTGGGCAAACTACTTGTACGGCGAACGTGCCTACATCGTGCTCAGTCTCGTTGCTAAGTCTGCACTCGCTTGGCAGATCTTCTCTGGCGCGCTAGCTGTTTAGAACGACTACAGAGTTCGGCGACGCTGAACAACCACGTACGCAACTCGTGCTAGGCCAGCAAGAATAACCACGATGACGATCCACTGAAATGTGGCAACAACGGGTTCTACCCGCTCCCAATTCTCTCCGAGAACTGCACCAGCACCGACAAGCGCAATGTTCCATACCAAGCTGCCTAAGAATGTGTATGCGATATACGGAATGAGTTTCATTCGGCGGAAGCCTGCAGGTATCGACACCACAGAGCGGATCAGCGGAACACAGCGCCCAACCAAAACGGCGCTCATTGCATGACGATCAAACCATTCTTCGGCACGAGTTAAATCGGCCTCGCGAATCTGTACCCACTTGCCGAACCTGCGAGTGAATGCGTGCAGTCGCTCGTCTCCAATAACTGCTGCGATCCAATACATGATGAGTGCACCGATAACCGACCCAACCGTTGCGGCCAGGATCATCAAGACAACTGATTCACTTCCTTGTTGGGCTACAAACCCTGCAAATGGCAGAACGATCTCAGACGGAATCGGCGGAAAGATATTTTCAAGCACCACCAGTAGTGCAACGCCGAGATAGCCAAGTTGTTCAATTACATCCTGAACCCACGTTGCAAGCGAACTCAACAAGTCAGCAACTACTAACGACTGAGTTCTTTGCGATTCTTAAATTTTGACGCGCGGTAGTCCTTGTTCATCAATGCAATGACATCAATCGAGATTTCCTTAGGGCATGCTGCAGAGCATTCGCCGTGGTTCGTGCATGATCCGAAGTATTCATCCATCGTTTCAACCATTGCTTCCGTGCGCTTAAACCGCTCGGACTGACCTTGTGGCAAGAAGTTGAGGTGTGAAATCTTGGCTGCAGTAAACAAACTGGCTGCGCCATTTGGACACGCAGCAACACAAGCACCGCAACCGATACATGCAGCAGAGTCCATCGCTGCATCTGCAACCGGCTTTGGAATTGGAATGAGGTTTGCATCTGGAGCACCACCAGTTGCAGCAGTAATAAAGCCGCCAGATTCAATAATGCGATCAAAGGCACTGCGATCGACCATGAGGTCTTTGATGATTGGGAATGCCGTTGCTCGCCAAGGCTCAATCACGATGGTGTCGCCGCTCTTGAACGTACGCATGTGCAACTGACAGGTTGTTGTTGCCTTTTGCGGACCGTGTGCAACACCGTTAATCATGAGTGAGCACGTGCCACAAATTCCTTCGCGGCAATCGTGGTCAAACACCACGGCTTCTTTGTTCTCAGTGATCAAACCTTCGTTCAACACGTCAAGCATTTCAAGGAATGAAGCCTCATCACTGATTTCGTCAATAGTGTAGTTCTCGAAATGTCCCTTGTCGGTTGGGCCAGATTGGCGCCATACCTTCAGCGTGAGATTCTTCAGATGGCTCACTTGTAGCTCCTTGTTGCAAGATGAATTGATTCAAATACCAAATCTTCGGTGTGACGCTGAGGCTTCATTGCATCGCCAGTCCACTCCCATGCAGCAACATGGCAATAGTCCTCGTCGTTACGTTGCGCTTCGCCTTCTTCCGTTTGGTACTCAGAACGGAAGTGCGCTCCACAGCTTTCTTCGCGTGTGAGGGCGTCTTGGCACATTGCCATTCCCAACTGGAAGAAATCGTCAACGCGACCGGCCTTTTCAAGCGTCTGGTTGGTGCTGTCGCCAGTTCCCGTTACACGCAAGTCGGTCTTGAATTCTTCGTATAGTGCTGGCAAATCGGTGAGTGCTTGTTGCAAACCTTCACGCGTGCGTTCCATACCGCATTCGTTCCAAATGATCTTGCCGAGTTCACGATGGAACCAATCTGGTGAACGCTTTCCCTTCACCGCTAGGTATCCGTTGTAACGAGCACTTGCTTCCGACTCTGCTTGCTTGAACGCTGGGTGATCAGTGCCTGGAATGGTCTTGCCCAACAATGTTGAGAGCTGGTTGCTGATGGTGTACGGCAACACGAAGTATCCGTCTGCCAAACCTTGCATCAACGCCGAAGCTCCAAGACGGTTTGCGCCGTGATCGGAGAAGTTGGCTTCTCCTGCTGCATACAAACCAGGAATCGTGGTCATCAACTCGTAGTCCACCCACAGTCCACCCATGGTGTAGTGCGTTGCTGGATAGATACGCATTGGCGTCTTGTATGGGTCTTCACCAGCAATGCGCTCATACATTTGGAACAAGTTGCCATAGCGCTCTTCAACCACTTCTCGACCAAGTCGATCAATCGCTGCGGAGAAGTCAAGGTTCACGCCGTTTTTCAGTGGTCCAATTCCTTGACCCTTGTCGACAAGACGCTTTGCTGCACGTGAAGAAATGTCGCGTGGAGCCAAGTTGCCATAGGACGGATACAAACGCTCGAGGAAGTAATCGCGTTCGTCTTCGGGAATTTGATCTGCCTGACGATTGTCATCTGCACGCTTT
>JNSL01000187.1_pt1 | contig 11405 bp, 9 predicted proteins | sample 210691 | NCBI WGS metagenome assembly JNSL01 (sample SAMN02808685, study PRJNA238866) | freshwater metagenome | biome: fresh water; feature: freshwater reservoir; material: water; isolation source: water column of the freshwater reservoir Embalse de Amadorio in Spain | place: Spain: Valencia ...
GCACAATTCGTCGCGCAGTACAAGTTGGCAGCTCGTGCGCCGCGACTGTGCACGAGATAGCCGCTGTACACATCGTGGGTCGGTGCAACCGCATTGAGATACGCAGCCATACGGAACGCTGACTGTGATTCGCCCATGCCAATCACAGTTGTCGGCTCGAGACCTCCGAGAATTGTGTCTGCCTGATTCCAAACTGTCGCACCCGCTTGACTAAAGATGTCGTAGCTGTAGTTGTCGCCGGGGTGATTCAAAGTTCCATATCGCTCGGGGTCGGCGATCTTTAATACTCGGAACTCACCCATCTTGTTGCCGCCACCTTCGACGCCAACGCGCTGGGTTGACACTCCGACCCATACTGAACCTTGGCGGAGCATTTCAACCCATGACAATGACCAGGTCGGGCCAGTATCTAATCCTGCGGTGACATTCAGCCATTCCACATACACCGTGCCGCTGAATTCGGAAGCGGTCACCGGACGTCGAACCAAGATTCGAGTTTTGTATTCAGCCGTGTCCTTGGGCGTGACGTTCCACATGCCGTCTTCGGTCAACGGCTGATCAGAGGTGTAACTATTTGCTGTTCCTGAGATGAAGTATTCCTCTTCGGTATAGCCAAAGCCCGAGCCATCAAAGGCTGCGGTACCGAAAACGATTTGTCCGCCACCACCAGTGACAGGTCCTTCAACTGTTGTCTCGCCAACCCCCGAAATTGCCACTGGTGTTGGAGCGAAGACAGTGGTCGTTGGTGCTTCGGACACTGGTACCTCAGTGCCGGCGACAGAGTCTCCAGTCGCAACCGACGACTCGCTCGTTGAGTCGTCACTCGAACAACTCACCAACCCCACAGCCAACATCGGAACAAGAAATAAGGCACGAATCTTCACGATGATCCCCCGATCAAAAAGTGTGTGAGCAGAATGTAGTCCAAACACCCTGAGAATGGTGAGCCAAGATCACAGCTCGTGCTTCCGGTGATGCGATATTTAGGGCCCGATGCCCAAGGTCTACTCATCAAGATTTGTCAGGAGGAGTACTGTAGAGATACCCATAGGAGACTTTCATGAACTCGCCCGATTACACATCTAAGCCAGCATCTGAGCACACGCGTGCTTTCAACGGTGCGGCTGCTACTCCCCTCGACCCCGAAGATTTCACGCGTGCTCAACGAGGATTTATCGCGTCACTTGAAGACACCAAGATCACCGATGCACTTGGACGTCAGGCTGGCGACATTGGTCGTTACGACTTCTTGAAAGGCGACGCACCCGACACTGTGCATCCCAATTTGTGGCGTCACGCCAAACTCAATGTCAATCACGGACTTTTCGAAGTCACCGAAGGCGTGTGGCAAGTTCGTGGTTACGACATTTCCAACATCACGTTCATCAAGAGCAACACCGGTTGGATCGTTGTTGACCCGCTCACCGTAGAAGCCACCGCCCGAGCTAGCTATGAACTGATCACCAAACATCTTGGCCACCGCCCAGTTGTTGCAGTGATTTACACGCACTCACATGGCGACCACTTCGGTGGCGTATTGGGCGTCACGGCACAGGCCGAAGTTGATGCCGGCACATGCCAGGTCATTGCACCGGTTGGGTTCTTGCACGAAGTCGTTGGTGAAAATGTCATTGCTGGCCCAGCTATGGGACGTCGTGCTCTGTATCAATTCGGACCGTTGCTTCCACCAGGCCCGCGCGGTCATGTTGACTGCGGACTAGGAAACTCAATACCCATTGGCCCGAACACTCTTATTGCACCAAATCGAGACATCACGTTCACTGGCGAAGAAATGGTGATCGACGGCGTGCGCGTTGTTTATCAACTCACACCCGAAACCGAAGCTCCGGCCGAGATGAACTTCTTCTTCCCCGACTTTGATGCATTGTGCATGGCGGAAAACTGTTCACACACCATGCATAACCTGATTCCGATTCGTGGAGCGTTAGTTCGCAACTCACTGCGTTGGTCAAAGTACATCAACGAAGCCATTGAATTGTTTGGCGCACAAACCAAGGTGTTGTTCACATCGCACAACTGGCCGCGCTGGGGTCATGACGACGCCGTTGAATTTCTAGGACTGCAACGCGACTTGTACAAGTGGATGCATGACCAAACGATGCGTCTAGCCAACCAAGGTCTCGTCCCTACTGAAATCGCGAGCACACTTAAGTTGCCCGATGATTTCTTGGCGCAAGAACATACGCATGGTTATTACGGCGACCTTGTCCATAACAGCAAGGCCGTGTATCAGCGTTATCTGAGTTGGTATGACGGCAACCCAGCCAACCTCAACAAGTTGCCTCCAGTCGAAGTCGGTCATCGATATGTCGCATTGGCTGGCGGCGCCGACAAAGTGATTGCTGCTGGGCGTGAGGCTCTGGCAAACGGCGACTATCGCTGGGGTGCTGAATTGGTGAACCATTTAGTCTTTGCCGATCCAACCAACACTGAGGCACGTGCACTGCAGGCTGATTTGCTTGAACAGCTCGGCTATCAAAGCGAATCATCAACTTTTCGCAATGCGTATTTGATGGGCGCTCAAGAGTTGCGTCATGGCACACCTAATTTGCCCGCCAGCCCGGCTCGTGCTCGCGGCATTTTGGTCGCGATGACCGTTGAACAAATCTTTGACACGATTTCAGTGCGCTTGAACAGTGAAGCAGTTGGTGGATTATCGCTGAAGCTCAACTGGACATTCCCCGACATGGCCGGAACTGCCGATGAGAAGTGGGTGCTCGCCGTCAATCAGCATCAATCGTGCGTTACTCATTGACATCTTGACGCAGCAGACAACGTTCGTTGATCAAATCACCGCCGGCAACATAGTTCTTGAAGGCGATGCCGAGGCATTACTGAACGTCTTCGGAAATATTGACACCAATGCTCCCGGCTTCGCCATTGTCGAACCGTAGTAACTATTGAGAAATTCTCAACGAGTACGTAATTGGCGCTTCGTGGAAATGAAGGTCGCGCCGAGCAGTGTCACTAACAAAGCGTTCAGCATCATTGAATTTGACTGACGTCCCGTCGCCGGCAAACTATCTGCAGCAACGGTCGTCGGAGTTGTCGTCGCTGGAGCTGACGTTGGTGCAGTTGTTTCCGGGCTAGTTGTGGCAGGTGCCGTTATTTCTGGACTCGTTGTTGCTGGGGCGGTCGTTGGCGGGGCGACCGGAAAGGTGGGAGTCCCCAGATACGAACCGACGTCGGTGTTGTCGACGTACATCATCACGATGCGATCACCCGAGGGCGAGAAGCGGAAGACCGGATCGGGGCCCGTGGGCGTCGTCTGGTCGGCCGACCAGTTCGCGTTTCCGCCGGCAACGGAGAGTGTGCGGGTAACCGTGTTCCCATTCGTGGAGGTCAAAAACATCGTCGATGCATCGGTGCTCGAGGTCAACTCAAACAAATACTCTTCGACGCCACTCGGCGAGATCATCGTCGCGGGACCAGACCACGCGAACCCGTTTCCGGTGAAACCCCCGAGACGCAGATAGACCTCCGATAAGTAGGTCGAGCCGTCATCTCCATTTCGATCCCAAGCGACACCAACGGTCGCACTGTCATCGGACATGACGAGAGATACAACTTCGTGATACGAGGAGAAGTTCGGCAACGCAGGATCGCGATCGCTACGGCTCACGACGGCCGGCGTGCTCCATGTCGCCGTCGAACCCGAGATCGATGCCGTCAAGTACACGATGGTCGCGATCGCGTTCGGGCCGGATCCTTCTTGCAATTTCCAGGTGACGAATCCGCGGGATCCGTCCTCGGTGACCTCCAGATTCAGACCACCGGAACCTTGTTGATTCACTCCTGCAATTACGATCGTCGCCGGGGCTTGAGACCAGGTCAGCGTGCCGTTGGCCACTGAACCGGAGTACGAAAACAGGTCACCGTTTTCGTACACGATGACGGCCGTGCGCCCGTCGGGCGAGAGCCTCAGTGCCACACTGCGGTCGAGGGAGCCGAGCGAAGCCAGCGACACGGGCGAAGCCCAGCCGTTGCTGACGCCGGCGCCCTGCGCCGTCGCGTCGTAGTAAGCACTCCTCAGGGAAATGTTCGCGTTGTCCGCCCAGATGAACGAAGCGACAGCTTTGGACCCGTCGTCGGACATCTGCACTCTCAATCTCGTTACCACGACTGGGTTCGGGCTCGAGATCATACTGTCGCTTGAAGTCGCCAAATTGCTGATGTCCCGTGAGCCGGATGAAACAGGAGCGACGTTGGCCGTCCCAAGGAACAAACTGTTTCCTTGTCCCGTTGCGTCGACGGGGTAAACGAGTGCCACTTTCAACCCGTCAGCCGAAACAGAGACAGCGCCCGGAATACTGTTGCTCATCTGCGTTCCGAGATCACGCACGGGGCCCCAGACGATTTGTGATCCACTTCCGATCGTTCCGACCGCCATTTGCATGATGTAGTTCATGGAACCCCCCGCGGACCGACGAGCCCACATGGCAACGACGGTCGTCCCATTTTCCGAAATGTCGTAGACGAGACTTTCAGGTTCGACGTCCAATCCGGCCGTTGACACTGCCGTGTCCGGACCCCAGACGACTCCGCCAGTTCCAAGATCAGCCGAAGCTTGACCGGATGTCAGGGTCAGTAGCGCTACCACTAAGGCGAGGCTCGCAAGCGATCCAAGTAGGCGACGAATGGGTTTCACAAGAGTATTCAACGACAGCATGATCTGAGATTAAGCGAATCCTCTTTTTAAAAGCAATATTCATTTTAAAATAACATTCTCGACCGTCTTTTTCCGGGAGCTTTCGGCCCCAAAATGTCCAACCAGCCCTCAATCGCTGATTGGATAGAGATCTATGTCGACTTATTCCGCAGACCTTCGCGCCACCTACAACTCGGGCCACACTCGCCCACTTGCCTGGCGCAAACACCAACTCGAGCAAATGATCAAGATGCTCAACGAGAACGAGGCCGAAACCGACATCGCTTTCATCACGGGCGAAATCAAGTTGATGCTCAAGAACCTCAAGAAGTGGAACAAGCCACAGCGCGTTCCGACCCCACTTGTCACCATGCCGGCCAAGTCACAACTCATTCCCGAACCGCTTGGCGTTGTGTTGGTGATTGCTCCTTGGAACTACCCCATTCAGTTGTTGCTCGTTCCGGCCGCTGGTGCAATCGCTGCTGGCAACGCAGTGGTTATGAAGCCGTCCGAAGTTTCGGCAGCAACGTCAGAAGTTCTCGCACGACTCGTGCCGAAATATCTCGACCAGAGGGCCATCACATTGGTTGAAGGCGGAGTGCCCGAAACAACTGCATTGCTCGCCGAGCATTTTGATCACATCTTCTACACCGGCAACGGAACCGTTGGTCGCATTGTGATGGCTGCCGCCGCCAACAACCTCACGCCTGTCACCCTTGAACTTGGCGGAAAGAGCCCCGTCATCATTGACGAATCGGCCAACATTCATGTGGCTGCTCGCCGTATCGCTTGGGGCAAGTGGCTCAATGCCGGCCAGACCTGCGTTGCACCCGACTACATCTTGGTCAACGAAAAAGTTCGTCAACCATTCTTGGATGAACTCGGCAAAGCCATCAACGATTTCTTCGGAGCCGATCCGCAAACCAGCGAAAGTTACGGCCGCATCGTTTCACCGCGCCACTTCGATCGCTTGAAGTCGCTCATGACTGGTGGCAAAGTAATTATCGGTGGCGAGACCGATGCCGAGAGTCGTTACGTTGCACCGACGGTGCTGGCCGATGTTGATATGAATTCGGCGTTGATGAACGAAGAGATCTTCGGACCGTTGTTGCCCGTTCTTTCCATCAACTCGACCAAGCAAGCCATTGAGTTCATTACGGCTCGCCCACACCCGTTGGCTTTGTATGTCTTTGCCGAGAACAAGTCGGTCGTCAAAGAAGTGTTGGCCAAGACCACTGCCGGTGGTGTAACGGTGAACGGAACTCTCATGCACCTCACCAGCCCGCACTTGCCATTTGGCGGTATCGGCGAAAGCGGCATGGGTGGATATCACGGTAAATCGGGTGTGCGTTTGTTCCAGCACATGAAGCCCGTACTGAGCCGAGGAACCAAACTTGATCCTTCACTCGCCTACCCGCCCTACACCGACAAGAAGGCCAAACTCTTCCGCAAACTCCTCTAGCCCCCTTGTGCTTCTGGTGTCATTTTCGTTGGTATTACCGAAGAAATCGGCACCAGAAGCACGAGTCAGCTCGGTATTGGGGTGGTTCCGCCGCTCATGATGTACTCGAGCCACCACTGGGGTGCATTGTCGAGCAAGTTTCCAAGGTGTGAGTAGTCGTGCCAGCGGCAGATTTTGCCGTCGCGAATTTCCATCACTGAAGTAAACGGATGCACGATCACTTCACCGGTCGGAAAGTGCCACTCTTCTTTATGTTCGGTGATCACCACGTCACCTTCGGCCAACACATGGCCGGGTTGATGAACCATCTTCGAGGTCGGCCCAAGTCCGAGCCTGAGTCGATCGGCGATGTCTCGTCCACCAACGACCGGCGGCACTGCACCCACGTCCATGTATTCGGCATCGTCAGAGAAACGACTCGCGACGTCAGCCCAATCTTTGGCATACATCGAATTCCAGTGCGCTTCCGCAACCGCCTTATTGGCTTGTTCTTGTGCCCCCACAATGACCTCCAGTAAACAACGGTATGAATACCGAGAGTAGCCCATGATGAGCGATTATCTTTGAGCGCATGTCGCTTGCTTCAAACGTTTTATCCGTTGTCTTGGCTCTCGTTTGTATCGCTTCGGCATACACCGACCTCACAATGATGCCGCAGATTGTTGACAGTATGAAAAATCTCAAAATGCCGATCCGCATTATCCCGGCGCTCGGAATTGCCAAGCTTGCTGGTGCTGCAGGGTTGATGGTCGGGTTTAACAACAACAACTTGCGGATCTACGCCGCGTTTTGTTTGGCCGTATATTTCGTTTTAGCCACATGGTGCCATGTACGTGTTCGCGACACGACCTCGAACACCATTCCGGCTTTGGCTTTGTGCTTAGTGAGTATCGCGACTTTGCTCACCAGTATCTAACCTCAGACGCGAAACTGGTGCAGAATCGTTGCGAAATACGCAACAATTCTGCACCAGAATCACAAGGTCAGTTGAGGATAAGGCGACGGCGACGCAAGTACGCCACCATCAAACCACCAACGATCAACCACAACGCAATCTGCAATGTGTTACTACCGTTGGACACACCAGTTGCTGGCAATGTTGCGGGAGTCGCCGACACCTTCAGACCAAGTGACGCCTGAACTGTCGGACTCGCAACAACCAAGGTGTGATCGCCAAGGCCAACACCGGCCGGCAACGAAGCTTGAGCCTTGATTGTGCCGTTACTTGCGACGGTATAACTACCCAGCAACGTTGGTGTCGACATGATGACGAACTCAACGGTTTCACCAGGAGTCAGACCAGAAGCAACAACACCAACCTGACCATTCCCGAGAACTTCAATCACAGCACCTGGCTGCACTTCGGTGACAGAACCATCTTGATTCAACGCCGCAAACAACGTTGACTTGTTGCCTGCTTCAACAAGCACAGTGTTTTCAACCGCCACTGGCTTATCGAGAAGACCAGTAATGGCCGCGCCAGTTGGGGTGTCTTGCACTGCAAGACCGCTGTTGCCACCAGCCGCTTGATTTAACTGGCTCACCAAGTCATCAGCAGCAGCTTGCAATGCTTGCACCTGAGCCGGTGAACGATCTTCAGGATCAACTCGCGCTGCGGGAAGATCAGCCGGAGTCTCAACAGCTACCGAGATCGACTGACCATTTACTAGAGCAGTTGCTGCGCCAGGAGTACGTGTCAGTGTCGCTTGATTGCTCGAGGTCACATTGACTGGACCACTTGGCGCCGTTGTCGTTGCCGGAGCAGTTGTTGCCGGCGCTGTCGTAGCCGGGGTGGTCGTGGTCGTCGGCACGTTATAAGTAAACAGCGTGTTACCAGCGTTTGACTGACCATTAGATGTCACCACAACACTCGCAGTACCAACGGTGCCAGGTGGCGTCGTGCACGTAATCGACGTTGCCGAAACAACACTCACACTCGTACACGCCGAACCACCAACAGTCACGGTCGAACCATTTGCAAAATTCGTACCAGTAACCGTGATTGACGTACCGCCAGCAGTTGAACCAGAAGTCGGTGACACCGCCGTCACCGTCGGGGCTGGAGTCACGTTCCCCGAGTATTTCCTGATCGCGGCGCCGTTATAGGTTGTGTACGCCAATACCGTGTCGCCTGATAGACCCAATGATGACACGAACGTGCCTTTCGTCGACCCCGATCCAGGGTTCCAACCTGTCCAGTTAGACGTCCCACTATCGACCATGTTGATAAAACCACCCGTGGACGAAAGTCGAATCAAGCCCGACTCGGCGGCCTGGCAACAAGAGTTTCTGCTGAACTTCCCACCGATCAGGATGTTGCCAAGTGGGTCTAAATCCACCGACGAAATTGATAGGGGCGCGTAGTTACCCGTGTTCACGCCCACGTCGGCCGCCTCACCGGTGTACGCGTTGAGATCAGGAAATCCATATTCGACCGAGAAGGTTCCCCCGACCACGGTCCTTGTTCCGCTTCCACAAACTCCGTTGGTGTCGTACGTGCCGTTGAACGAGATATCTGAGGTACCCGAATCGGAAACTCGGAACAAACTGACATCCCAACAATCAAAAACCCATGGATGGCCCGGCGAAAGGACATTCGCACGGAAGGGAGAGCTACCCGAAACTTCCGCAGCCACCAGGTAGCCACCGTCGGGAAGCACCACGACATCTTTTCCAATGGCATTGCTGGGCGAGGTCGAATCTCCCAACCACGCTCCCAAACTTTGATTGAAGGCAGTGTCTGGGGTTCCGTCCGAATTGAATCTGACGAGAGCTCCTAGACCTTGGGTGTAAGGCTGGATGGCCATGATTATTCGACCTTGCCAGTCAATCTCAATGTCATACACCCAGGGCGGTGAGTCGGTCCCCGATACCCCAAGTAAATAGTCTCCGACATTGGTGTTGAAAGAAGCAACATTGTCGCCTGTTGAGGTCAACTTGAGTAGGGACGCGGCTCCGAAAGCATTGGTTGCATCGAAATTCCCGGCCAACAAAATGTCGCCACCATCTAAAACTTTGATGAATCGCGGATGATTACTGAGGTATGGACCGTTGTTGATCAAGTCGACCGCGAAGTTTGAATCGACGCTTCCATCTGGGAGACGTCGACCGATGCCACCCATCCAGAATCCTGACGAAATGATCGCGCCACCCTGGGAGTCAACATCCATGGCAGTGACGTAACGGTTGTTATTCGAGCCTTGGACGTCGTAGTTGCCGAGATAGGACGTGTCCTTGGTGCCGTCCGCGTTCAATCTGACCATTCCGCCATCGGTCGCCACCAACCACTTGCCGCCGGGTGCGGGCGCCAGCGCGTTCAGAGGCGTGCCAGCTGGCAGGGCGGCAGTTGCGTTCGAGCTGAAGGAAGAGTCTCGGACGTCTATCACCGTTGCATTCGCAGACCCCGAGCCCAAACCGACTTGAGAAACCAACACCGCAGCAATACCAGTTGAAAAAGCTAGTAACGATCGACGAACTCGCTTGCTGAACGAGACTGAATGAGACATGGATTTTCCCTCCGGTGGACGACCACGATTAGAACTACAAAGCGAAATTTAACACTGTTTGTGAACAATGTTAGTAATCGTAGTGAGGGAATGGCTGAACCATTGCGAATGATGATTTAAACCCTAAAACAGCAGGTCAGATGCCTAGACCATCCAGGATGAGCGCCAGGCCTTTTTCAAAGGCCTCATCATTGTGCTGGCCGACGGCCTTATCCGATATACCCACGGACTTGAACTCTGGGTGACTCGTAGCCCGATAGCGACGTCGACGTATAGCGAGATGGTTTGGTGCAGCACCAAAATCAAAAATCGTCGACCCAAACACGTAATTTTCAATAACTCGGTACGCCGTCAATGCATCTCGTCCCCTAATTCCAGAACTTTCCAGCAAAGCAACGACCGAAAGCGTCGCCTGTGTCCCCGCGACCGCATCAGATTGATCGGATACATACACCGTGGCGAGTCGCGGGTGTCGAGCAAGAGCCCGCCGACTTGACATTGCTATCGCAATCAATTGATCCCGCGCCGAACCTCCGCTTAGGGCGACTCCGGCAATTATCTCCTCTGAGATTCGGTCAACAAGAGCTGCAATCAAATCCTCACGGGTTTTGAAATAGGTGTACACCGCGGTGTACGACACGCCGACTTGAGGTCCAAGTCGACGCAAAGTTAACGCTTCAAGGCCCTCAGCATCAACAATTCGAATCGCTGCATCCAAAAAGTGTTCTCGGGAATGCTCTCTAGGTCTCACCACAATGTCCCCCTCAATCCATCCGTGATTCTGGTGTGTAATTGTTGCGTATTTCGCAACAAATACACACCAGAATCACAACCTCAGTGAGGTTTAAGACGCTCGAAGGCGTCAGCGATTTCTTTCTCGGCCGCTTGACGACCTTCCCATCCGCGAACGGTGGTTTCTTTGTTCGGTTCAAGCAACTTGTACGTCTCGAAAAAGTTGCCCACTTCATCAAGCATGTGCTCGGGTAAATCTTCGATGTCGACATAGTTCTTGAAGCGTGGGTCATGCGACGGGACACATAGAACCTTGGCGTCGCCGCCAGCTTCGTCTTCCATCCAGAACACTGCAACTGGACGCACATACACGTGACATCCCGGGAACGTCGGTTGACCTAACCACACCAATGCATCAAGTGGGTCACCGTCTTCGCCCAGTGTGTTCGGGAAGAATCCGTAGTCAAGCGGATACTGCGTTGCAGTAAACAACGTGCGGTCAAGCCAAATAGCTCCCGTGTCATGATCCATTTCGTACTTGTTGCGAGACCCTTGCGGAATCTCCACAATCATTTCAACTTCCATGATCAGGCTGGACCCGAGAACATGCCCTCTTGCGTGCGGGCAGCACGAGTGGTGTCGTTGTCTTCGCCTTCATAACGAGCAATTTCGTTACGACCAACGACATGCCAGTGCACTTCGTCGGGACCATCAGCCAAACGCAACGTGCGCTGACTGGCGTACATGCGAGACAACGGCGTCCACTGCGACACGCCAGTTGCTCCGAACACCTGAATGGCTTCGTCGATGATTGCGCACACGCGAATCGGCACCATGGCCTTGACAGCACTCACCCAAACACGAGCTTCAGCGTTGCCCATGGTGTCCATGGCCTTTGCGGCACGCAACACCATCAAACGCATTGCTTCAAGTTCAATACGAGCCTTGGCAATCACTTCGGTGTTCTTTCCGAGGCGAGCGATTGGCTTGCCGAAAGCTTCGCGGCTCAGTCCACGACGAATCATCAATTCAAGCG
>JNSL01000188.1_pt1 | contig 11402 bp, 12 predicted proteins | sample 210691 | NCBI WGS metagenome assembly JNSL01 (sample SAMN02808685, study PRJNA238866) | freshwater metagenome | biome: fresh water; feature: freshwater reservoir; material: water; isolation source: water column of the freshwater reservoir Embalse de Amadorio in Spain | place: Spain: Valencia ...
GCCAACGTGTAGCTCTTGCTCGTGCGCTTGTCTTGCGACCGCCAGTCCTGCTTCTCGACGAGCCATTTGCATCAGTTGACGTCTCGTCCCGCCAAGACCTTCGGGACCTGTTGCCCTCATTGGTGCAGGGCTACCAAGGCTCTGTTGTCCTTGTCTCCCATGACCCAGAGGATGTCCAGGCCCTGGCCACCAACATCCTCGCTTTCGGTTAGAGCCCAACAAGAGCCCCAAAAAACTTGGTGGGGTTCACCTTCCGTTCACCTTGCCGTCGGTTGGGCGACAACTACCCCTGAGAACATCTATGGGTGATTCAAGACGACTTGGTACCCCAGCATCGAAAACTTGTTTCTTCGTACACGCTTGTTGATCGAATCTTTCGTCGTGTCGTCGTTTCCGGAGGGCTTTTCTCTCTGGTCGTTTTGGGTTTAATTGGTGCTTTTCTTCTCTATCGGGGATTTGAGATTTTCTCTGATTTCGGTTTCTCGTTCATTACGGGTGAAGTGTGGAACATCGGTGATCCGATGGATACATCAACTGCAGTTCTCGGTATCGGCGCCATGCTCATGGGGTCTGTGATTACATCTGTGATTGCAATTGTGATTGCTGTGCCCTGTGCAATTGCAGTAGCACTTTTTATTGAGTATTACTCGCCCAGAAAACTACGTTTGATTCTCACTGCAGTTCTTGACCTCGTGGCAGCTATTCCTTCTGTCATCTTTGGCATTTGGGGTTATGCGGTGTTGTTGCCAATTATTGAAGATTGGTCTGTGCCGCTTGAGCGTTGGCTTGATTTCATTCCCATCTTTAGTGTCCCATCTGGCATTTTTGGAAGGTCGCCGTTTTTGGCAGGAGTACTTCTTGCACTCATGGTGATTCCAATTGTTACTTCAGTGGCTCGTGAGGTGTACAGCCAAGCTCCACGTGACCTCATTGACGCGTCGTACGCCTTAGGCGGAACCCGTTGGGGAGCAATCCGAAATGTTGTCATCCCTTTTGGTCGCAGCGGTTTAGTAGGCGGTGCGATGCTTGGGTTGGGACGTGCGCTTGGTGAGACTGTTGCTGTCTATCTCACACTAAATCTTGTTTTCGATATTAATTTCAGAATCCTCGGCTCTGCCGGTGGAAACGTAGCGTCTCTCATTGCAACAAAGTTTGGTGAAGCCACGGAATATGAACTGAAAGCACTCATGGCTGCTGGTCTCGTGCTGTTCCTTGTGACGCTCATGGTCAACTTCATGGCATCGATTGTCGTCAACAGGAGTAGAAAAATCATATGACAACTATTCTTGATTCGGTAGAGGTGCCAGCTCCGAGGCGGCCATGGAATAAGAAACGTCAAACGTTTGTACGTTCTGCGATTCTGATTTGCATATCCCTAGTTATTAGTTGGGTTTTATCTTCGACCACAGAATTAGGTGGCGTACTCGGCTTCTATTTTGGACTTGCTGTGTGTTTTCCCATAGTTGTGCTCATCGAATCGATTCGCCACGGCCGCAACGTTGCCATAGATCGTGTTGCATCCTCGGTAATTCTGGCCATTTTCGGTGCGGTTGTCATCCCATGGATATCAATCGTGACCACGGTGTATCAAAAGGGATCCAAAGCATTTCACTCGGGGTATCTCACGACGGATATGCGCATCACAGCCTCGGGTGACCCTCTTGAATTTGGTGGAGTACTTCACGCCATTGTTGGAACACTGATTTTGGTGCTCATTGCTTCCATCATTTCGGTTCCACTGGGAATTACGGCTGCAATTTATGTCGTTGAGATCAAAGGTCGATTTGCGAGCACAGTACGGTTCTTTACTCAAGCGATGAGTGGGGTTCCGTCGATTGTTGCCGGACTCTTCATCTATTCAACCATTTGTGTGTTCTTCGGTGGTTTTAGTGCATGGGCCGGGGCACTGGCGTACACGATTCTCATGTTGCCTACTGTTGCGCGCACATCTGAAGAAGTCTTGAAGTTGGTGCCAGATGAATTGCGTGCTGCTAGCTATGCACTTGGCGCAAGTCAGGCCCGAACTGTTTTTCAAGTAGTTCTACCTACCATTGCAACTGGCCTTGTCACCTCAGCGATTCTTGGTATTGCGCGTGTAGCGGGCGAAACAGCGCCTCTAATTTTGACGGCCTCTTACTTTGTGGCCACGAGTCGAAATGTGAGTGAACCAATTGCAAGTTTGCCGATTTATATTTTCTCTAGCCTTGGTCTCGGAGATGCAAATGCCACCACTCGTGCGTGGGGTGGCTCGCTTGTATTGCTTATCGTCGTTTTTGTCTTGTTCTCGATAGCCCGTGGCCTAAGTGCCCGTTTAAGCAGAAAGTAGTGCATATATGGAAACACCAAACTTAGAAACTAAAGAAGTAATCAACTCGAACATTCAGATGGAGCCAACAGTGATGAACGACACAACTCGACGCAATGCAGAAAATCTTGAAGTAAAAGGCGAGAGCGGTCTTGAGACGCGCGGTGTACACGCATGGTTCGACAAGCATCATGCCCTAGCGGACGTATCTCTTCACTTTCCTGAAAATACCGTCACAGGCTTGATTGGACCATCGGGCTGTGGTAAGTCAACTTTCCTGCGCTTGTTGAACCGCATGCACGAGTTCATTCCAAAAGCAGCAATGGCCGGACAGGTGTTGTTTGAAGGCAAAGATATTTATGCAGATGACGTAAACGCTATTGACATGCGTCGGCGCATTGGAATGGTGTTTCAGAAGCCAAACCCATTTCCTGCAATGAATATTGGGGAAAACGTGGTGGCCGGTTTGAAACTCTCGAAGATCAAATCAGAAAACAAAGATGAAATCATTGAGGATTGTCTCACTCGTGCAGGTTTGTGGAATGAAGTAAAAGATCGTCTCAAATCACCTGGTGGTTCCCTGTCGGGCGGTCAACAGCAACGCCTCTGTATCGCACGGTCATTGGCGCTGAAGCCAGATGTTCTTTTGCTCGACGAGCCATGTTCTGCACTTGACCCAGGCTCGACCCTTCGAGTGGAAGAAACTATTGTTCAACTTTCAGAGTCCATGACAATCGTGATTGTGACGCACAACATGCAACAAGCAGCTCGCGTCTCTGACTACTGTGCATTTTTCTTGTCCGACGGCGGACCAGGACACCTGGTTGAGGCCGACCTCACTACGAATATCTTCTCGAACCCCAAAGACACGCGCACTGCTGATTACGTGCAGGGTCGTTTCGGCTGATTTTCAGTTAACTGATTGTTTACCTAAATACCCCTTGTCGTTTGTCGGCAGGTATTTTTAAGGTTAAATCCACCTCCTACGGTGCAAGTGGAATCATTTCCGATAATCCCAAGGAGAAATACAAATGACATTCCGTCGTAAAATCTCAGTCGTGGCAGCATTAGCTATCGCCACAACTGCTGCCGTTTCAACACAGGCAAATGCTGCTGCTGTTGGGCGCATCCGGCTTCAACAAGAACGAACTTGTTAACCCCGGCAAAGCCGACACAATCACATACGCGTCGGTCGGCTCATCTGCAGGCAAAACTGGATTCGCAAACGGCACATATAAGTTTGGTGGATCTGAGTCCGCGTACACCAGTGGTGCTCCAGCAAACCTTGTCTATGTTCCCTTGATTGGTGGATCAATTGCAATTGGGTATCGCGTTGATGGCATGAGCCCAGCAAATGCTCAGGTTCGCTTAACCAGCGAGACTGTCGCAAAGATTTTTGCTGGCCAGATCACCAAATGGAACGACCCAGCGATTGTTGCTTCAAACAAGGCTTCAACAGTGAACAAGAAACTCTCTGCTTCAAAGCTTGGTGTAACAGTTACTGCAAAGAAAGTGGCTGCAAACGTTACGTTCACTGTGAAGATGACTGCAGCTGCAAAGGCAAAGTATAAGAATGCAAAAGTAACAATTTCGGCAGCGACTCTTGGTGGTGCAACTAAGTCCATCCTCAGCTCTCGCTACACGAAGCCAATGACTAAGACCACTGCCTATGTGGCCAACACCACATATCAGGTAAACGTTGGTAAGAACCCAATTGGCGTACTTGCAGTTGCAACTGTGAAAGACGGCGTCACAATCACGATGCCAGATCTTGCAATTCGTGTTGTACACCGTTCCGATGGTTCTGGTACAACGAACAACTTCATTAACTTCTTGAACAAGTCGTTCCCAACAATCTGGACAAAAGCAACTAGCGATACATACAGCACGGGTTTCCCGGGCACAGTTCCTACTGACGGCTCATTCCAGTCTGCAAAGGGCAACGAAGGCCTTGCAAGTTATGTACGCGACAATAACGGTTCAATTACTTACGCAGAACTTTCCTTCTTGGAAGAGCGTGGCGTGAAGGCAGCAGCTGTCAAGAACCCATCTGGAACCTACGTTTCACCTTCACCTTCTACTTCAGCTTCTTGGCTTGAAGGTGCAGAGGTGAGTGCCGAAGGATTGGTTACTCAAAACTATGCCTACACGGCAACAGATGCTTACCCAATCAACGCTGTTTCATACGGTCTGGCAAGTTCAGCTGCAAGCGCAGATATGGCGATTTCAAAGCGCTACTTCGATTACTTCCTTAAGCAGTGTGCACCAAAGTCAGCTCCTGGAGCTGGATACACACCACTTGTTGGAAAGATTCTCGAGAAGGCCCTTAGCCAACTTGCAAAGGTAAACGGCGGAGCATAAACCCTCTACCCAGTTAGTAACTGCGAAAGGCCCGGTGCGAAAGCGCCGGGCCTTTCTGCTTGCCCTGGTCAGCCGTAGATGGGTGACTGGGGCAGAATGGTGCATGGGAAATATTCAAATTGTGAATCCTGCGAATGGCTCACTGGTATCTGCGGTACATAACCATTCTGTTCAAGAGTGTGTTGCAGCGGCAGAGGTTGCATCAACTGCATTCACAACATGGCGCAAAACCCTGCCACGTCAACGCGGCGAGATCCTGCGCAAAGCCTTCGACATTATGGTTGCCGAGCAAGAAGCACTGGCTGAGCTCATTGTGAGCGAAAACGGAAAAGTTCTTTCCGACGCAAGGGCAGAGGTGGCATATGCTGCTGAATTCTTTCGCTGGTTTAGCGAAGAGGCCGTGCGAATCGACGGAGATCTACGCCAAGCCCCCAATGGCACTAATTGGTTGGCAGTAACGCGTGAGCCTGTTGGTGTTGCTCTTTGCATCACGCCGTGGAACTTTCCTGCTGCTATGGCCACTCGCAAAGTGGGCCCTGCATTGGCGGCTGGTTGCACCGTGTTGTTGAAGGCCGCTCACGAAACGCCACTGACTGCATATGCTATTGCAGACATCTTGAAACGTGCTGGTTTGCCAGATGGGGTACTTCAGGTGATCACGCCTGATCCTCCGGGTGATGCCGTTGCAGCGTTACTTGCTTCCGGCATGGTGCGCAAATTGTCGTTCACGGGAAGTACACGTGTGGGATCACTCCTGCTGAGTCAGGCAGCTGGCAACATCGTGAACTGCTCCATGGAATTAGGGGGAAATGCGCCATTCATCGTTTGTGATGATGCAGATATTGACGCAGCAGTAGATGGCGCAATGATCGCAAAAATGCGCAATGGAGGAGCAGCTTGTACAGCCGCAAATCGCTTCTATGTACATACTCAAGTGCTCGATGAATTCACTTCTAAGTTTGTAAAGCGAATGTCTGCACTAGTTGTAGGCGACGGCATGGCCTCAACAACCACACTCGGACCATTGGTTAGCGCGGCGCAACAATCTCGTGTGTCTTCATTGGTGGAGCGTGCGATAGCTGAGGGAGCCACGGCGTTATGTGGTGCGAGTGCAACACCTGCACCAATGCATGGCTATGCAGCAACGGTGCTGGCGGGAGTGCAGCAACACCACTCAATTGTTCAACAAGAAGTGTTTGGGCCAGTTGCGCCCATCATTGAAGTGCAGGATATTGAAGAGTCAATTCCGCTTTTCAATGGTGTGGACCATGGACTTGTTTCCTACATCTACACGCGCAATCACGGGCGTGGAATGCGGCTAGCGCATGCCCTCGAGACTGGCATGGTGGGCTTGAATCGCGGATTGATTTCAGATCCTGCGGCGCCCTTTGGTGGAGTCAAGCAATCAGGACTCGGTCGTGAAGGCGGTCACGATGGTCTGTTGGCTTTTATGGAGACCAAATACATTTCTACAGATTGGTAGAACGCCGTTACAGAGCGAGGCTTATCGCTAATGAGACTTTCGGTGATGTTCTGCAAGAACATCCGCACCGAAGTCATTCACAGGGTCACGCCACACGGTGTGAACGTGGTTGCCATCTCGAGTGGTGTTGTCGTACTCGGCAAGTAGACGCGGGCCTTGAATGCGGTAATAGTGCGGTACACCAACTGCAGTGCCGCCAGCCCATGCAAAATGTAACTGCTGAAAATACTCAGATACCTTGTCTGCTTCGCGTTGTGCAAACTCATCACTGATGCGACCCACATATGTATTCACCAATGCTCGCAAGATGTCTTGCTGTGAGGTATTCATCGAAGCAGCTGCGATGCCCTTTGGGGTAGTCGAATACGACAATGCTGATGCATGTTCGGGCGAATACCCAATCTTTGCGTCTTCATTCTTTTGAAACTGTTCCACGACATTTTGTAAATCGCCGGTGAATTCGTCTCGCCAGACCTTTGCTAATGGAAGCGCCATGTCTCCATCATGGAGCTCACTTCTATTTGCTGTCACCAAGTCTGTGGGTGGCACATGCGAAACGATGGCAAGTGAACGTTGTTCATCGGTGAATGAATGCATGAGTTCGCGTGAGAAGTCTTCACACGCACCAAGAGGCCGCAGAAACTGACCACCGAGCAATGGGGAAGAGGCTGGGTCTGCGCCCAAGAAGCACGGCGTACTGGAAACGACTTCGTTATTCAGAATGGTGAAGTGCAACGACACGTGGTGTCCGCCAATGCGCCAACCCCAAGTGGATGAACCCGGATCGCCAAAGATGCGCAGGAAATAGCGCTGTGGGTCGCGACCACGTGGGAAGTTCCAATGTGCTGTCCAGCCTTCAAGCTGATCGAGTACGTTCTCGAGCCCCATGATTGTAGAAACGGTCACGTACGCAGGTCGCGAGAGTCCGGCATCAACTAATCGCATCACCAAACGAGTTTGTTCTGGAGTGAGTGTGTGCAGTGTGAGGCCACCATGGTCGGTTGGTGTGTAAAACCATTTCTGCCGTTCGTCTTCACTAGGGAAGGGCCAATGTGCCTGCGACGTATGTTCTGTATTCAATGTGGCAAGGATTGCCTGAGCAATATCGGTCATTGCGTTCGCTGTAGCGCTCATGTGCCTGGTGCTTTCAGTCCAAAGATGAGATCTGGGTCTCCAGGTACCCATGAGTTTTCAAATTGTGAGCGCCGACCAATGAGTTCGGTGCGCTCAATTAATTGATGGCCAACAGCTAATTGAGACTTCTCGTATTCGCGCAAGGCTGTGAGCAGGTCGTCGTTGCGAGTGAGAGCATCGGTGAGTGCCCATGCATCGTCTGCGGCCTTTGCAGTTCCTGCTGCAGCATGCGGGCGACCAAGATTTGCAGCGTCACCGAGAAGGCACGTGCGACCAAATGCCATGTGATCGATTGTGAGGTCAAAAACAACTTGTATGAATGGCTGCTGTGTCTTCACGATGAGTTCGGCAATGGCTGCGGGAAGGTGTGCCTTGGCATGTGTTTGCATTTCGGCAACGTGGTGTGGAGCAACAGCACCTGGCGGCAATGAGACTTCGCGTTGTACACCAGAGATATCTGTGAGCAAATCTTCTAGTGGACCGCCAGTTGAGTAATTGCGATACCAAACAAAATTGAAGAGTCGTTGTCCCGGAACTGTTTCACCTTCAAGACCGGGTATCGGGTACACCAAAATATGACTGTTCGGATAGACAAAGTACGTGATTGCGTCATCAAGCAATGTACGAGTATCGGCTGACAGTTCTGTTTCGTGCACCATGCCACGCCACGCCACATACCCTGCATATCGGGGGGTTGCGCCTGGCAGAAGAGTTGCTCGCGCAAGTGAATTCACTCCGTCAGCAAAGACAACTAAGTCTGATGTTTGGGTCTTTCCATTGGAGAACGTGATGGTCACTTCTGTGGCATCAACGTCACTCCACCCAGTCATTCCGTGATCGAGCACATAGTCGTTTGGTTTCATACACGACAACAACTGACGGTAAATGGTGTTCCAACTACTGAATCGGTAGTTGTGTTTCTCTTCGTGCATTATCGAATTGTCTGCAGACAAATAACGAATGTGTGACGTAGCAATAGAGATGTCATCTATGTCTACTCCGGCACACTCGGTGAGGTATCGCGATGTTTCGGGCAATAGGCCAATGCCTGCTCCGCGCTGAGCAAGTTCTGATGGGGAACGTTCAAATACGCGAACGTCATGGCCTGCATCGCGAAGTAGCAGTCCGGCGGTGAGTCCACCGATGGACCCACCGACGACACTGATTTTCATGTTGTGCTTTATGGCTGACCGAAGGTTGCGATCTTGTCAATCTTGCACACGAACAACACACGACGCTCATCGATTGATGGGTCACGCAAGCCGTAGGTGTCTCCACCATCGACGATGTACTTACGCCAGATTTTGTTGAGGTGTTCCGTAACTGCTGTGCCTTCTTTTGGATCGTCTTCAGAAATCTCGCGCTCAACGGTGACCTTCATGCTCATCCAGTGGTACATGTTCTCTGGGTTCATGATCAAGATGGTGATCTGAGGTGTCTTGCGAATCCATTTTGTCTTGGTGCGTTGTGAAGCAACGTTGACCAACACCTTGTCTCCGTCGTAGTCGAACCACATTGGAGTGAGGTTGGGGCGGCCATCGGAACCCATCACTGCCATGGTGCAAGCGAATGGCTTGTCGACCAGCATCTTGTACTTCGGGTCGAGGTCGTTCAACGAGTTCACTGACTCATGATCACCTACAGCAAACTGTCCTGGCTGGAGTCCGTTTGCTACGTCTCTGAATTTTGCAACTTTGATTGCCATGGTGTCTCCTTGAAATGAGGTGTGCTGTACACACAGATTTACGGTATCACCGTCCTTTGAACGGCTGTAAGACGGGGCGCGACCTTCATTCACTCAAGGCACGGTGCGTAGTAGCGTCGGGGTTGTGACTGACCAACGAATTGAGACTCAAAACGCGTGGCTCTCCCCAGAAGAGATCGCCATGGTTCGCAATCAAGTGCCGTTGGTCTACGTCGAGGCTGTGCCGGTGCGTTGTGACCCCGATGGGAAAGTCACCCATGTGGGCATGCTTTTGCAGCAGGCCGCAGACGGAAGCATCAGCCGCATGGTGGTCTCAGGGCGCGTCATGCTGAATGAACGCATCAGAGACGCTCTCATGCGCCATCTAGAGAAAGACCTGGGGCCATTTGCTCTGCCACGTGTGCCGCCAGAACCTTCGCCTTTCACGGTGGTGGAGTACTTCACCGATCCATCGATCTCTGGTTTCTACGACCCGCGACATCATGCTGTGAGTTTGGCGTATGTAGTGCCCGTCACAGGTGAATGTGAACCATCGCAGAAGGCGCTCGACCTTGCATGGTTCACTCCTCAACAAGCTGTGAGTGATGATGTCATTCGCGAAATGACGAGTGGTCATGATCGCTTGATTCGTTTGGCGCTTGCCTCCGTCGGCCAACTTCCCTGAACTAGAATTTCATGCGTGCCAGAAGGCGACGCCATGTATCGAGCAGCCGCAGTGCTGCGAACGGCCATCGTTGGAACAACAATCTCTCGTTTTGAATCAGTTGGCCTTGTGGGACCTATTCCCCAAGTTGGCGCAGCAATTGAACGCGTAGAGAATCACGGTAAGCAACTGGAAATTGTTTTTGATGATGGCATTGTTCTTCACACGCAATTTCGTTTACGCGGAACATGGCATGCGTATCACGTGGGCCAAAAATGGAAACGTCGGCGTCATCTTGCACATGTAATCATCGAAACCGAAGACTGGGTTGCCGTTGCCTTCGGTACTCGTCTTGCAGAGACGTATCGCCAGTTCGATCAGTCACGTCATCCGCGTGCAGGTGGACTTGGTCCGGATGTTGCGCGACCAGATGCAGACTTGCATGAATGCGCATCGCGTTTGTTTCACTACGATAATCAAGATTCCACAATTGCTGAAGCGATGTTGGATCCACGTGTCATGAGTGGCGTGGGGAATGTGTATCGCTGTGAAGTGTTGTGGTCTAGCGGTGTTCATCCGTGGGCACTTGTTAGCTCTGTCCCACAGTCAACATGTTTAGACATTGTTCTCACTGCTGCCGGACAAGTGCGTGCAAACCTTCAATCACCTGTGCGAGTTACCGCGCCAGATGTACCAGGTGGTCTTGCGGTGTACGGCCGCAATGGTCAGAAGTGCGTTCGTTGTGGTGATGTGATTCGTCTCACCAAAATGGGTACACATGCTCGCTTGTTGTACTGGTGCCCCGGATGTCAAGTGGGGTGTGAGCCATACCCAGAACGCGATGATTCAGATCCGATTGCTCGCATGATGGATGCTCACCCAGCGGGGTCGCAATTCATTTCCGACATCTTGCGACATCGACCAGCATCGTAAGACTTACGCGCGACCCATAATGCGGTCGACATGAATCTCGATGGCAACGCGATCAGCACGTTCTTTTGGCTCCTGATAGCGAGCGGTGTACCCCAGTACTGCTGAAGCAACGCGATCTGCGTCTGCAGTGCCGCTGACGGTTCCCTCTAAAGAAAGCCAACGGCCACCGTCTACTTGCGATACCACTGCACGGCCACCGCGTAATGCATTTTTGTATTTCACAGAAGAAGGAAACGTGATGATGCGAACTATGCCAGATTCAGCATCGTATGAAAACCCAACGGGAACGACGTGAGGTGACCCGTCTTTACGCATGGTGGTGAGTGATGCAAGGTGACGCTCCCGAAGAAACGTCAACATTTCAGCAGTAACTACAGGCAGATTCATGTCAGTTGGTATTTAGTGCGTCGAGAATGTTCACTCGAGTTGCGCGCCATGCTGGGTAAATAGCAGCAAATAAACCAACGATGAATGACATCACCATGATGACAATGGTTGGGCCGACAGGCAGTTTGAAAGATGTGAGACCTTGATCCTTTAGAGCGAACACAATGACCCAACCAAGGCCAATGCCCAGAATGATTCCGAGCACAGCACCGAGAAGTGATGTAATGACGCTTTCCCAACGCACTGTGGTGCGCACTTGAGAACGAGTCATTCCTACTGCACGCAATAGTGCAAGTTCGCGTTGGCGTTCAAACACACTGAGAAGCAACGTAATGATAATTCCGACGAATGCGATGATGATGGACAACATGAGCAAGCCATAGATGAGGCCGAGCAATTGGTTCACTTGGCCAGACTGCTTATCAATGTATTCATCCTTGGACAGCAATTC
>JNSL01000189.1_pt1 | contig 11340 bp, 6 predicted proteins | sample 210691 | NCBI WGS metagenome assembly JNSL01 (sample SAMN02808685, study PRJNA238866) | freshwater metagenome | biome: fresh water; feature: freshwater reservoir; material: water; isolation source: water column of the freshwater reservoir Embalse de Amadorio in Spain | place: Spain: Valencia ...
GATGGCTCTTGCGGCCCGTGCACCTGCAGCTACTGCTGCGCGCGCCGAACGTCTCAAATTTGCATCATCAAAATTCGCTAGCCGATTTGCAGTGGCTCGAACTTCCCGCCGCATTCGGCGCTCTTCCCAAGCTAAAACTGATTCGTGCGCCCCGATGCGTGTGAGCAACGCTCCAATTGCATCGCCATCACGAATAACTACTCGATCAACGCCTCTTACTTCTCGGGCCTTAGCCACAATGCCAAGCCGACGCGCGCTACCAACTAATGCCAACGCTGCTTCTGGGCCTGGACAAGTTATTTCCAGAGATGAGGATCTTCCTGGTTCAGTTAATGATCCATGAGCCAAGAACGCACCACGCCATGCGGCTTCGGCATCGCATAAACTCGCCGAAACGATGTGAGGTGGCAATCCACGAATTGGTCGCCCACCGCCATCTACTAGGCCAGCTTGCTTAGCTAAGTTTTCGCCTTCGTTTGCTACCCGGACTAAGTACCGACTACCTTTTCGGATGCCCGCACCCGAAAGTACGGAAATCTCACTTTCGTGACCAAAGATTTCAGCTAAGTCTCTGCGTAGCCTGCGAGCTGCTTGCCCAGTATCGAGTTCTGCTTCGACCACAATTTTTCCACTGACAATATGCAAGCCACCAGCAAACCGAAGTAATGCCGAAACTTCGGCCTTCCGGCAACATTTTTTGGTGATCGGAAGTCGGCTAAGTTCATCTTTGACTGCCGCTGTCATTGCCATGGTTCAATCCTGCCATGAGCAAATATTGAGGCGAACGCCGAGGCTAACTCAACGGGAGCATGCTGATCGATAGCTCCATGTTGATTTGCGATCTTAGCCCATTCAATTCGGGCGCCAGCAGCTTTGGCAACTCGCTCCAATTCGGCAGCGTCCACAACGTGATCTGGATCCGCTAAGACCACATCAACTCGAAAATTTGGATAACTCGTTGCTAAAACTTCCAGGTATCGAGTTGCGCTATAGCCATCTGTCTCGCCAACTTGGGGGCGCAGGTTCAAGGTCAAAATTCGCATCGCTGTGGTCTCATGAAGTGCTTGGGACATTTGTGGAACTTGGAAGTGGGTTAACACACTTGTGTACCAAGAACCTGGTCCAAGGACTAAAGCGTCCGCATCACGCACTGCGGCAACTGCTTGTTGGCAAACAGTTGGATTTTCTGGCTGCAAGGCAATGCTTTGAATTTCATGCACCGTTGTTGCAACCTGAACTTGACCACGGACCTCTTCTATTGCGCCTAACTCGGTCTTTACTTGCGCCACAATCTCGAGCGGCTCAATGCAAAGTGGTAGCACTTTTCCCTTTGCATCCAAGAGTCGGGCAACCCAATCGAGTCCAGCAACGACATCCCCGGTTTCTTCCCACAACGCAGTGATCAATAAATTCCCAAGTGAGTGTCCATCAAGCTGGCCAGTTGAGGAAAATCTATGTTGCAAAACCTTGGCCCAAGTTGAGCCCCAATTATCATCGCCACATAGCGCAGCAAGGGCCATTCGTAAATCCCCTGGTGGCACAATGCCAAATTCATCTCTGAGTCGACCACTGCTGCCACCGTCATCACTCACGCCGACAACAGCAGTTAGATGTGGTGTGACTCGACGCAGCGCCCGCAAGCTAGCGGCCAATCCGTGCCCACCGCCGAGTGCAACAACCGCAAGCGGGCGTTGTGGTGCAATTGACATCTATTCTCGTCCCAAATCGCGGTGCACAACACGAACTTCAACGCCGCTTTTAACCAGTCGAGCTGACAAGTTTTCGGCCATAGCCACACTTCGATGCTTACCGCCCGTACACCCCATCGCGATGGTCACAAAACGTTTACCTTCGCGCAGATAGCCGTCTTCGACAATTTCCAGAAGTTCGGAATACTTAGTGAGAAAATCCTGCGCTGTTGGAAAACCTACAACGTAATCGTTAACTTCGGCATCTAGTCCAGTCAGTTCCTTAAGTTCTGGATCCCAATAAGGATTTGGCAAGAATCGCATATCCGCAACTAAGTCTGCATCAACTGGAATTCCATACTTAAATCCAAATGACATGATTGTGGCTCGAAGTGCATAGTGTTCATCGTCACCGAACGAATTTTCAATTGAACGCCGCAACTCATGCACGTTGAAATTACTCGTATCAATAACGATGTCAGCCTCAGCACGCAAGTCACGCAATAGTTCTCGTTCGCGTTGTACCGCTCCTAATAAACTGTCATCCCTTTGAAGCGGATGCGGCCGGCGGGAAGATTCATATCGGCGAACTAGCGCTTCATCTCCGGCTTCCAAGAACAGCACACGTAAATCATGTCCAGCAGCTTTGATTACAGAAAGTGATTCGCGTAGTTCATCAAAAAGTTGACCACCTCGCACGTCTGCAACAAGTGCGACCTTACGCGATTGCGTGCGTTCTAATACGTAATCCACGACGTTCATCATCAGCGTAGGTGGCAAGTTATCGACTACAAACCAGCCAACATCTTCTAGTGCGCGTGTGGCAGTGGAGCGTCCAGCACCAGACATACCCGTAACCAAAGTTACGCTTAACATTTTTGTCGAAGGACTAGAGTTACTCACGATTCAATTATCTCGCCTGTTGCTGTGTTGATTGACGTTTCCTCGGTATTTGACTCACTCAAAAACTGCCAAATTTGTTCAGCTTGAATTGGTCCGATACCTGCAACTGTGGCCAACTCGGCAACATTGGCTTGAGCAACTTTCTTAAGTGATCCGAAGTGAGCCAATAATGCTTTTTTCTTAACTGGACCTAGCCCTGGGATGTCATCTAACACGCTGTCAACCATGCCTTTAGATCTTCGATTACGGTGCAGTGAGATCGCAAATCTGTGGGCCTCATCACGTACGCGTTGCAACATAAATAATGCCTCACTATTGCGCGGCAAAATCACGGGGTAAGCATCGCCCGGTCGCCAAATTTCCTCCATGCGTTTAGCCAGTCCAATTACGTGCATGTTTCCAACGCCACTTAACTCAAGAGCTTTTGCTGCTGCATTTACCTGCGGTAAGCCACCATCTATAACCAACAAATTAGGTCGATACGGCCGCAATTCCTCGTGTTCTTTAAATCTGCGGGTAACCACTTGCGCAATTGAAGCGGTGTCATCGCGCGGATCGTTGATTATGAATTGGCGATAATCCTTTTTTCGTGGAATACCGTCCTCAAATACGACTAATGATGCGACTACGTTTGTGCCCGAAATGTGCGAGACGTCGATACATTCAATTCGTAGCGGCGCATCAGGTAGACCGAGCGCTACTTGGATTTCTGCTAAAGCTTTACTTCGGGTCACCAAATCGGCAGATCGTTTAGTTTTGTGGATACCTAGCGCGCCACCAGCATTGGCCAGTACCGTTTCCATCAATATTCTTTTATCTCCACGTGCAGGAACTCGAACACTGATCTGTGCCTCTCGGATAACACCTAAGAGATCAGCCAAACTTGATGCACTTTCCGGCTCATGACTTACCAACACCTCAACGGGAATCTCTTCTTTTGTTGCGGTCGCGTAAATGTGCATCAATGCATCAGTCATTAATGACTCACTAGTTGCTTCAACTGAATTTTCCATAATGAAACCACGTTGACCAACAATGCGACCACCACGAACTGAAAATACTTGGACTGCAGACTGGAGATCGTCATGAACTAATCCGACAACATCTGCATAGGTGTCATCAGGTAAAACTACAACGCTCTTTTCAAGCACTCGCTCCAGCGCGGCTAAGTCATCTCTTAAAACCGATGCCTGCTCATAATCCTGTGACTCCGAAGCTGACTTCATTCGATTCGCTATGTCAGCCATGATCACCTTGGAATTACCAGACATAAATGACATGAATTCTTTAACTAACTCGCGATGATTCGGTGCTGAAATCTTTCCAACGCAGGGCGCACTACACCTATCAATATGTGCGAGTAGACACGGCCTTCCGGCCGCTTTTGCATTTCGGAATACTCCCGAAGTACAGCTTCGCACTGGAAATACTCGCAATAGGTGATCTAGCGAATCGCGAATTGCCCAGGCTTGAACATAGGGACCAAAGTAAGTATTACCTTTACGCTTGTCACCTCGATAAACGTAAGCCCGTGGGAATTCTTCTGCGGTTGAAAGCGCTAAGTATGGATAACTCTTATCGTCGCGATATCTGACATTGAAATTTGGGTCAAACTCTTTTATCCACGCATACTCAAGCTGAAGTGCCTCAGTTTCCGTTCTAACCATTACCCAGTCAACGCTGACCGCAGTATTGACCATGCTCTGAGTTCTTGGATGTAAGTCATTTCCAAAATACGAATTCAGACGACTCCGCAGATTTTTTGCTTTGCCCACATAAATGACGCGTTCCGCCGCGTCGCGCCAACGGTATACGCCCGGACCAATTGGGATGTCCTTTGGTTTGTCTGTTAGCTGCACAGCAGTTACTTACTTATGGGCTTTCCGGCTACGAGTAGTGGCTTTAGAAACATTGCAGTATGGCTGGTCTTATGTTTTGCGACATCTTCGGGAGTGCCTGCCACCACAACTTCGCCGCCACCAGAACCACCTTCTGGACCCATGTCGATAACCCAGTCCGCCGTTTTGATCACGTCTAAGTTGTGCTCAATCACAATTACAGTATTTCCCTTGTCAACTAGGGAATGAAGGACAATAAGTAATTTCCTGACATCCTCAAAATGCAGTCCAGTTGTTGGTTCATCAAGAACATAAACAGTGCGGCCAGTTGAACGCTTCTGTAACTCGGAAGAAAGTTTGACGCGTTGGGCTTCACCGCCACTCAAAGTGGTTGCAGGTTGGCCCAGACGTACGTAACCAAGACCAACATCAACCAAGGTCTGTAAGTGGCGCGCAATGGGCGGAATGGTTGCGAAGAAAGTTAGCGCCTCTTCAACAGGCATGTTTAGTACATCGGCAATAGTTTTGTTCTTGTAGTGAACTTCAAGTGTTTCCCTGTTGTACCTTGCGCCATGGCAAACTTCACAGGGAACATAAACATCAGGCAAGAAATTCATTTCAATTTTCAAGGTTCCATCACCTGAGCAGGATTCGCAGCGACCGCCCTTTACGTTGAAAGAGAATCGCCCTTGTTGATAACCGCGCATTTTTGCTTCTGGAGTTTCCGCGAAGAGCTTGCGTACGTGATCAAAAACCCCGGTGTATGTTGCAGGATTTGATCGTGGCGTGCGACCAATGGGACTCTGGTCGACGTGCACAACTTTATCTAGTAGGTCAACGCCTTCGACTTTTTTATGGCGACCAGGCACGGTACGCGCCCCGTTTAGATCGCGGGCTAATACGTTGTAAAGCACGTCATTGATCAAAGTGGATTTTCCGGAACCAGATACTCCGGTGACTGCCGCGAACACGCCAAGTGGAATCTCAACTGTGACATCAGCAAGGTTGTGTTCACTGGCGTTAAAGATCTTTAACTTGCGACTCGGGTCCACGGGCCTACGCGTTGTCGGAACATCGATTTTTCGCTTTCCGGATAAGTATTGCCCGGTAATAGATTCTTTAGTCTTAATCAATTGCTCATAAGATCCACTGGAAACCACATAGCCACCGTGCTCCCCTGCACCTGGGCCAATGTCTACGATCCAATCTGCCGTTCGGATTGTGTCTTCATCATGTTCCACAACAATTAGCGTGTTGCCTAGATCACGAAGCCGAATCAAAGTTTCTATCAATCGATGATTATCACGCTGATGCAATCCAATACTTGGTTCATCCAACACATACAGCACACCTGTTAAACCACTGCCAATTTGCGTAGCTAACCGAATTCGCTGTGCCTCCCCACCGGCCAAGGAGCCAGCAGAACGTTCTAGCGACAGGTAATGCAGGCCAACATCAATTAAGAACGCAAGCCGTTCATTTACTTCTTTCAAGACGCGGTCAGCAATGGCGCGCTCGCGAGGCGAGAGCTCTAGCGTTTTCAAAAATTGTGCACATTCGCCAATTGGCAGTTCGGCAATTTGAGCAATGCTTTTTCCGTTTAATGTGACTGCTAATGAAAGTGGCTTAAGCCGAGCACCGTTACACGCAGGGCACGGGACTTCCCGCATGTAACCCTCAAGTTTTTCTCTGCTTGAATCACTTTCAGATTCTTGATGCTTACGTTCAATGTACTGAATTACACCTTCGAAGCCCGTTGAATATGTACGTTGGCGTCCATAGCGATTTTTGTACTTGACTTGAACCTCGTGATCATTGCCATGTAAGAGTGCATTACGAGCTTTGACCGGAAGTTTTTTCCACGGTACATCGAGCGCAAACTCCAGTTCTTTGGAAAGTCCCTTAGTCAACCGGAAAAAGTAATCGAAAATGTGTCCAGATGCCCAAGGGTCAATTGCTCCCTCTTCGAGAGTCAAATCTGGATTTGGGATGACTAAGTCAATGTCAACTTCCATTTTGTTACCAAGGCCCGCACATTCAGGACATGCACCAAATGGTGAGTTAAAGGAAAACGATCTCGGTTCCAATTCTTCGAATTGGTTGCCATCAAACAAACAAACAAGATGCTCACTAAACATTCGTTCCCGCTCGGGATCATCCTCGGGTAAATCAACGAATTCAAGGGTGACCAAACCGCTAGAAATCCGAAGTGCAGTTTCAACGCTGTCGGTTAATCTGAGAACTGCGTCAGGCTTTACAGCAAGACGATCAACAACTACTTCGATAGTGTGCTTCTCTTGCTTCTTCAGCACTGGCGGTTCTTCTAATGGGTAAACGACACCATCGATGCGAGCTCGCGCAAATCCTTGGGATTGCAAGCTGCGAAACAGTTCTGCATATTCACCTTTACGTTCGCGCACTATCGGGGCAAGTAATTGAAACCTCGTACCTGTCTTAATCTCTAAAATCCGATCAACGATTTGTTGTGGTGACTGGCGAGCGATCGCCCTGCCACAGTCCGGGCAGTGCGGTCTGCCAGCTCGCGCGAAAAGCAACCGCAAATAATCGTAAACTTCAGTGATAGTGCCAACTGTTGATCTGGGGTTACGGTTAGTGGACTTTTGATCAATTGAAACTGCTGGCGAAAGTCCTTCAATGAAGTCAACGTCAGGCTTATCCATCTGCCCAAGGAACTGCCGAGCATAAGCTGAAAGAGATTCAACATAGCGTCGCTGCCCCTCGGCAAAAATGGTGTCAAAAGCCAAGGACGACTTCCCCGAGCCCGAAAGACCCGTGAAAACAATCAGTGCATCTCGGGGCAAGTCAATGTTTATGTCTTTGAGGTTGTGCTCTCTTGCGCCACGGACAATTAACTGATCAACCACGCCTCTATGCTAGTTGCCCGACTCCTTAGGCGCATCGGTAAGCCTTCCAGCATGTGCCTTAGCGGTTGGATCCTTGCGAACCTTAAGGATGCTCGCCACTGTTGCAAGAACTAGAATTCCCGCGATTACTGCGAGTGAAACTGGGGTAGAAATTTTAGGAATTTCCGCAACTTGTTCGTGTCCAAATAGAAGTATCAACTTCACGCCGATGAACATCAAGATTGCAGATAGGCCAAGTGATAGATACACCAGCTTGTCGAGCAATCCTTTCACTAAGAAGAACAATGCTCTTAAGCCGAGTAATGCAAAGGCATTGGCGGAAAAGACTAAAAAGGGTTCCTTCGTTACACCAAAGGTTGCAGGTATCGAATCCAAGGCAAAAAGTAGATCAGTGCTTGCTATCGCAATCATCACTAGAAGCATTGGCGTACCCAAGCGTTTTCCAGCGATGCGAACTATTACTTTTGTGCCGTGGTGATCCTCGGTGATCGGAATAATTCGGCGCACCCTGCGAATTACGGAGTTCTCGCCTGGTTCTGGATCTTCATCCCAGTGCTTGAATAAACTGTAGCCAGTCCAAATCAGAATCGCCCCAAAGATCACGAAGGTAAAGGCAAACGCTTCAATTGCGGCCGCACCAACGGCAATGAATATTCCTCGAAATACCAAAGCTAGCAACACACCAACCAGCAAAACTCGCTGATGAAAAATAGTTGGCACTGCGAACTGTGCCAAAATGATTACGAAAACAAAAAGGTTATCGACGGATAAAGATTTTTCGACAAGGTATGCCGCAAAGTATTCTGTGCCAAATGTTGACCCATATGTTTGCCAGACCCAAGCACCAAAGGCGACTGCAACCCCAATGTAGAAAATCGAAAACGCTGCTGCTTCCTTGAACATAACATCGTGCGGTTTACGACTTACCGTGACGAAATCTAGGACGATTAGTCCGGCAATAATTCCAATAAGTGTGAGCCACAACTCTAAACTGACGCTCATTTAGCCATTTCCTTAAGTTTGCGAATCCTCATCCAGTATGTGCTCAAGAGCTTCACCGCGATGTTCAATAGATTCCGAAGTAACGTGGGCGGCCTGCGTTGCAAGTGCCAACGTTGGATCCCGTTTCACTGCAGCAAGGCTTGTGATAACTGTTACCCCTAAAGTAAGCAGGATAAACATCAAAGATTGGGCAATTGTTACGTGGGGCACCTGAAGATCTGTAGTGCCATCAAGGGCTTCGAAAAATAGCTTTATGGCTATGAAACCCAAAATAATTGCCAGTCCCCTGGCTAGATAGATGATCTTTGCGAGTAAGCCATCTAGTAGGAAATACAGTTGGCGTAATCCCATTAAGGCAAAGGCGTTTGCGGCAAAAACCAAATAGGGCTCTTTAGTCAGGCCAAAAATTGCTGGAATTGAATCCAGGGCAAAAAGTAGGTCCGTGGTACCAACTGCCAAGATCACCAGAAACAGCGGAGTGATATGCCGCTTACCCGAAATCTTTACCGTCGTCTTAGTGCCTTCATAATCTCTGGAGGTTGGGACATATTTCTCTACCCATCGGACCAGGCCATTGCCTTCAAGATCCGGTTCCTCGCCATGAGATCGCCAAACCGTGATGGCGGTGTAGAGCAAAAAAGCTGAGAAGACAAAAAACGTGGCAGCGAATCTAGAAATTGCTGCGGCTCCAACCACAATCAATACGCCGCGCAGAACAATGGCTAGGGCAACTCCAATTAATAAAACCCTATGCTTAAGTCCCTCTGGTACCGCGAACGATGACATTAAAACTATGAATACGAATAAGTTGTCAACTGACAAGCTGTACTCGGTTATCCATCCAGCTAAAAATTGTTGTCCGTATTCGGCGCCAAAGTAATTCCAAACGAAAATCGCAAAGACCAATGCTCCGACAATGTATGCAACTACCCAACGTGCCGCTTGTTTAGGGCCAAACACATGTGGCCGGGCATCGACTACAAGGAAATCTAGGATAAAGGCAGCAGCCAATACTCCAAGAGTGATTGCCCAAACGATTGCAGAAACTTCCATGCCTTGATTCTACCTAAGCATGTCCAGCCAGTGTCATTTGCCGGAGTTCTTTCTTTAGTTCAGAAATCTCATCACGCAGTCTTGCAGCTAATTCAAATTGTAGTTCACTGGCTGCAGTGTGCATCTGTTCGCTAAGTTGATCAATTAGATCACCGAGGTCACGAGCTGGAATACTTCGTAAATTCTGTCTAACAGATGTTGGAACTCGCATGCCAGATTTTTGGTTGGCCATGAAATCCTCAGTGTCGTCGTCTTCACGACTAATCAAGTCTGTGATGTCTGCAATCTTCTTGCGCAGTGGCTGTGGATCGAGTCCATGTAGCAAGTTATAAGCGACTTGCTTTTCCCGACGTCGATTTGTCTCATCAATTGCCACTCGCATTGAATCGGTGATTTTGTCGGCATACATGTGAACTTCACCCGAGACATTTCGAGCCGCGCGGCCAATTGTTTGAATCAGGCTTCGGTGACTTCGCAAGAAACCTTCTTTGTCGGCATCCAAAATCGAAACGAGGGATACTTCAGGTAAATCCAGGCCTTCGCGCAGCAAGTTAATACCAATTAGTACGTCGTATTCACCCAGTCGTAATTCACGCAGTAACTCCACTCGGCGCAAGGTATCGATTTCTGAATGTAAATATCGGACTCGAATCCCCTGTTCCAGCAAATAATCAGTTAAATCCTCTGACATCTTTTTGGTCAAGGTTGTTACTAAAACTCGAGTGCCATTGCTGGCCCGAATTCGAATCTCATGAATTAGATCATCTATTTGACCCTTAGTCGGTTTAACTATGATCTCTGGATCTACTAAGCCAGTTGGACGAATAACTTGTTCAACCACATCGTCGTTCACCACGCCAAGTTCGTATTTGCCTGGGGTCGCGGAAAGGTAAACAGTTTGGCCAACACGATCTAGAAATTCAGGCCATTTCAACGGACGATTATCCATTGCGCTCGGCAATCTAAAGCCATGTTCAACAAGAGTGCGCTTACGGGAGGCGTCGCCTTCATACATCGCTCCGATTTGCGGAACTGTTACGTGACTTTCATCAATGACTAACAAGAAATCTTCTGGGAAATAATCAAGAAGACAGTTTGGCGCTGATCCAGCGTCACGACCGTCTATGTGCCGAGAATAGTTTTCAATCCCAGAGCAAAAACCTAAGTTTTGCATCATCTCTATGTCATACGATGTTCGCATCTTTAGTCGTTGAGCCTCTAGCAACTTTCCTTGAAGTTCCAATTCTGGAACCCGAATAGCAACTTCGGCTTCGATTGCGCTGATTGCTCGATTCATTCGCTCTGGTCCAGCCGCATAGTGTGATGCTGGAAAAATGTAGATCTCACTATCGTCTGTGAGAATCTCACCGGTTATCGGGTGTAGCGACATTAGTCGCTCTACTTCGTCTCCAAACATTTCAATTCGCACTGGGTGTTCTTCATAAACTGGATAAACCTCGATCGTGTCGCCTCGAACTCGAAATGTGCCACGAGTAAATGCCACATCATTTCGGTTGTACTGAATGCCAACTAATTGCCGTAACAATCCATCGCGATCTAAGGATTCCCCTACTTTTAATCGGATCATTCGATCGACATACTCCTGCGGCGTTCCCAGGCCATAGATACAGGAAACACTCGCAACAACGATTACGTCTCTGCGTGTTAGCAGACTGTTTGTTGCGCTGTGCCGCAATCTTTCAACTTCTTCGTTAACTGAAGAATCTTTTTCAATGAAAGTATCACTTTGCGGAATATAGGCTTCTGGCTGGTAGTAGTCGTAATACGAGACAAAATATTCAACTGCGTTATTTGGAAGTAATTCTCTAAATTCATTCGCAAGTTGCGCTGCAAGCGTCTTATTTGGAGCTAGTACTAGTGTGGGACGTTGCAGTTTCTCGATTAACCATGCAGTGGTGGCACTTTTTCCAGTACCAGTAGCGCCAAGAAGCACCACATTCCTTTCACCCG
>JNSL01000192.1_pt1 | contig 11213 bp, 11 predicted proteins | sample 210691 | NCBI WGS metagenome assembly JNSL01 (sample SAMN02808685, study PRJNA238866) | freshwater metagenome | biome: fresh water; feature: freshwater reservoir; material: water; isolation source: water column of the freshwater reservoir Embalse de Amadorio in Spain | place: Spain: Valencia ...
GATCTCTAACCTAAAGGCCAACCAGTTGGTTGCCCGCGGAATCGGTTTTGTTCCTCAGAACAACAACGTCTTTCCTTCTCTAACAATCGAAGAGAACCTGCAAATGGGGCTATTCCAGAATCCAAAGAGCTACCCGGAGCGCCTTGAGTTTGTAACGAGCATCTTTGCTGAATTGGGCAAGCGTCTAAAGCAGCGCGCTGGATCGCTCTCCGGTGGTGAGCGCCAAATGGTCGCGATGAGCCGAGCTCTAATGATGGATCCAAAAGTATTGCTACTGGATGAGCCATCAGCTGGTCTATCCCCAGTTCGTCAGGACGAGGCATTTATTCGAGTATCTGAGATCAACAAGTCTGGTGTGACTACCATCATGGTGGAGCAAAACGCACGTCGTTGCCTTCAGATCTCAGACCGCGCTTATGTGTTGGATCAAGGCAAGGATGCCGTTGTTGGAACCGGACGCGAATTACTAAATGACCCGAAGGTCATCGGCCTATACCTTGGAACCTTGGGCGAATAATAAAATCAAGCCAATAAAAAACCCCCGGGATTGCTCCCGGGGGTTTTTCTATCAGTTATGAATTACTTAACTGCGGTGTATGTGTTGTCGTCACCGTAGATAGAGATAAGGATGTTACCCTGTGTTGGGTCTCCGAACTCATCGAAAGTAACTGGGCTTGAAACACCATCGTAGTCAGCGACGCCGCCGCCGTTGATGATGTCAGCACACTCAGCAAAGCTGGTGCACTTGGTGCCCGAACCGGAACCTCCAGAAACTCAGCAGCTAGTGCTGCAAGAGCTAGCAGAACAACAGCGTCGTATGACTCAGGACCGTATAGGAATACGTCATCAAGTGACGCGTTTCCTTCGGCAACCCAGTTCTCTTCCATTCTGTTTAGGAAGTCACGGATTGTGTCTGGGTCAAGACCTGGAGCAGTACCCTTAGCACCGGCTAGGGTGCCTGGCTCGAAGTCCTCAGAGTAGTTGGCTAGGTTTCCGTCAACCATGTATAGGTTCTCTGCAGGGAACTGGCTAACTAGCGCAGGAATGATTGTCTTGGCTTCGTCGAAGCTGATAAGAACAATCGCGTCTGGGCTGGTTGCTAGAACTTCCGAGATCTGCGCGCTGAAGTTAGTGTCTCCAGCGTTGAATGTCGGTGCAGCTAGAACTTCTCCACCGGCAGCTTCGAATGAAGCCTGGGTAGCGTCGCGAAGACCAGTTCCGTATGCATCGTTAAGAACGATCATTGCGATCTTCTCGTGACCGTCAGCAGCCATTAGGTTACCAAGAACCTCGCCCTGTAGAAGGTCAGATGGTGCTGTACGGAAGTAAAGTCCCTTGTCGTCGTAAGTTGTCAAGGTTGGTGAGGTGTTTGCTGGTGAGAACTGTAGTACTCCAGCGCCAACAACCTGGTCGATAAACGCAAGTGAGGTACCGGATGATGCAGCTCCAACAATCGCCTTCACTCCAGCGTTTAGTAGACGAGGGATCTCAGTCTCGTAGGCCTTGTTGTCAAGGTCACCTGAGTCTCCCCACTCAACTTCAACCTGGATACCCTTGTTAGCTTCGTTGATGTCCTTGATAGCAAGGGCAACTCCAGCTTCCTCAGGTGGGCCTAGGAATGCGAGGCTACCGGTCTGCGGAAGTGCAGTACCGATCTTTAGTGTCAAGTCGCCACCTGCAGAGCCACCATCGGTGGCTGCGCAGCCAGAAAGAACTAGAGCAGCAGCAGCTAGTGTTGCAACTGCAGCAGCGGTCTTTCTGTTACGACGAGAGAATGAAAATGAGCTCATTTTTCTCCTTAATTAATGGATTTGGAGACCATGCCAAAAATCACAGGTCTCACACCCTCAACTATAGTTTGAAGGTTTCCAAATGCACCCTGAAGATTCGGGCACGGCAGGCCCTTTCGCTAGTAAAGGACGCGGATTCCGCACATTTAGTCCAAAAGAAGGGCATTTTTGGCAGCAAAGTACCCCCATTTCCGCGGATTCCGCAGATTATTGGCCCAATTCCTACAAAGGTAACAATTGGGTTTCAGAATCAGCCTGTGTCGGGCTTTAGGAGACTGGGGTCACCAACCGGGATCGATTCCTTAGTTGCCTCAAGGCATCAAAGGACAGTATCGACAGCGCAAACCAAACCATGGCAAAACCGAGCCATCTGGCCGCTGGCATAGGCTCCTGGAAAACAATGAGCCCGAGTAGAAACTGCAATGTAGGGGTTAGGTACTGCATGAAGCCGATGTAACTTAGCGGCACCCGCTTCGCGGCTGCTCCAAAGAGCAATAACGGTATAGCGGTGAGTACTCCGTAGGCAGCCAGTCCAAGTGAAGGCGCCAGTCCTGCGTAGCCAAATTGGATCTGCATCATCCCGGCCAAAACCACCAGCTGAACAATTCCTATTGGAAGTAAAAGTGTGGTCTCAACCGTGAAACTGCTCAGCGCAGAAACTTTCCCACCGAGTCGATTTTTGGCAAGTCCATAGATTCCAAAAGAAAGCGCGAGGGTCAATGCAATTACTGGTGGCTGCCCGTAATTGAAAGTGAGAATCATTACCGCTACCCCGCCGAGTCCAACTGCAACCCACTGCAGCACATTTAGTTTCTCTTTTAGGAAAATGGTTGCGAGCGCGATTGTCACAAGCGGGTTTATAAAGTAGCCAAGTGATGCTTCAAGCACGTGGTTCTCGGCAACTGCGTAAACGTAAACTTGCCAGTTGATATAAATCACAACCGCAGCAAGTGAAATCCAAAGCAGTTGCTTTGGTTGTTTGAATACCGAGAGATACTCGGAAAACTTTCTGGTCACCAAAATCACTGCGAGTCCAAAAGCGAATCCAAAGATTACTCGCCACACCACAATCTCAAATGGGTCGGCAAAAGAAAGCATCGCAATTACCAGTGGGAAGCTACCCCAGATCAGGTAGGCCGAAAGACCGTAGCCAATGCCTTTAGTCTTTTCGTTCACAAACCAAATCTAGGGGTTAAAGCTAAAACCCCAAGCCGGTTAGGGCTTGGGGTTTATCAAAGATGATTTGCTACTTGGTGACGATAGCTAGTACATCGCGAGCTGAAAGTACTAGGTACTCCTCGCCGTTGTACTTAAGCTCGGTGCCGCCATACTTCGAGAAGATAACCATGTCGCCAACTGATACGTCAACCGGGATGCGGGTTCCTTTGTCGTCAACGCGACCTGGACCAACAGCGATAACCTCGGCCTCCTGAGGCTTTTCCTGAGCGGTGTCAGGAATTACAAGACCTGAGGATGTGACCTGCTCGGCAGCCATGGGACGGACAACAATACGATCTTCAAGCGGCTTGATTGAAACCGACATTATGACCTCTTCTTTAGATAAGTTTTGGATGATTAGCAATCTCGAGGTGAGAGTGCTAACTAGAACATTAGCACGGCCTGCGGCCTCTAGCCAAGGGGCCCTGGTTGGTAGCCTCTAACAATGGAGCGCGAGGACTTTGTAAGGCTGGCAGGCAGTGCCGGCCAGGCCTGGCCCTGGTCGCCAAGCTCCGATCCGATGGCCACGACCCAGCCACTGTGGCTGCGGTGCTAACCCAGGCCAAACTGCGCAAGCGGGGACAGGCCAAATTCGGTGAATTTGCCTCCCAAATGCTCTTTACCGAGGCAGGTCTGGAGCAAGCCTCCAGGCTGAAAGTTGCTGCCTTGCACGCTGGCCGCTTTAGAGCTGCCGGCATCGCGCAAGTTGCCGATCTTGGCTGCGGCATCGGAGCCGAGTCCATGGCCATGGCTTCCTTGGGGATCAACGTCCACGCTTTCGAGCTGGATGAAGTCACGGCCGCTGTAGCAACTTATAACTTGGCCCCATTTGAAAATGCAACAGTTGAAATCGTCAACGTTGAGCAACTTGACCTGTCAAAGTTTGAAGCTTTGTTTTTTGACCCGGCAAGGCGGGAGCTTCACGGAGCAAAAAAATCCAGCACACAGCGACACTTTGATCCTGCTAACTATTCTCCTAATTACAACTTCTGCATCGAGCAGGCTAAGACCAAACCCACGGGAATCAAACTTGGACCCGGTCACGACAGAAAACAAATCCCAGAAGGCGCCGAGGCGCAGTGGGTATCGGTTGATGGCGATCTAGTTGAGATGAGTTTGTGGTTTGGAAAACTAGCTCGCGAAAACATCGCGCGCTCTGCACTTCTAATTGATGCCAACGGTCAACATGAAATCACTTCAAGTGAAATTGATAGCCCAAATGCGGAACTTGGTGAACTAGGTGCTTACGTTTACGAACCAGATAACTCTTTGATTCGATCAAGACTAATTTCAGATTTCGCATTGCCTTTGGGGCTTACGCTGATTGCACCTGAGATTGCTTACTTGAGCTCAAATGATTTGATCTCTTCCCCGTGGCTCAAGGGATACAAGGTAATCGATAACTTGGTCTTTGATCGCAAGAAGCTAAAGGCTTACGTGCGCGAAAACAACATCGGCATTCTTGAAATCAAAAAACGCGGCAGTGATATATCCCCTGAAGAGCTGCGTAAGCAATTGGCCCCCAAAGGTGAAGGCGCCGCCACTCTGATAGTTACCAGAGTGGGCGACGCCCACCGAGTGCTAGTTGCTCAACCTATTGGCAACTAAACGTTTTTAGTCGTTCCAACCCATGCGATACATCCCCATGTCATCCATGCCGTACTTACCTCTTAGGTAGGCTCCGGCAACTGCAAGGGCGATGCTTCCCAAAACCCAGAGGGCGATAGTGACGTAGCCGATGATGGTTCCAGCCAGAGCTAGTCCACGACCTGATTCCCCAGATTTCTTGATTTGGGTTAGGGCCACGTGGCCTGTGATGATTGCTGCAACTGCTCCGATGGAAGTTAGCGCCGAGGCGATTGAAACGACCGCCAGGGTATTCAGGGAGGTGAAATCGAACTTCTTGTTCTTGGTATCTGCCATTTTTTGGCTCCTTTTTATTGGTTTTACCTAGCTTTAGTTGACCACGGCCACCTGTGTAAGAGGTGAGCTGGGCCTGCTAGCTTGCTGTGAAAGCCTGAGGGCAAGCCTTGGGGCCGGAGGCTAGGGAAAACCAGCATAATTAGAGCTTCAAGACCCCACCTAAGTTCCAGGAGAAGCGTTTGTCTTCGATTCAAGGCCAAGTTCAAGTCCTAGACCCAATCGGACTTCACGCTCGCCCTGCCAGCCAGATAGTAAAGCTGGTGAAAGAATCCGGGCTTGAAATAACCATCGGAAGAGCGGGTCAGGAGTTTGCCAAGGCCAATTCAGCCCTTCGCCTGATGGCCCTGAAGATCTCAACCGGTGAAACGCTAACCGTTGAGGTTCCAACCACTGACCAAGCTTTGGCCGACAGCCTGATTTCCCAAATTCAAGAATTTCTCAAGGGCGAATAACTTGCCTTCGCAGCCAGGCGCAATTCTCAAAGGCCTTGGGGTCGGATTAGTTTCCGCGGTAGGCGATGTGATGGTTATAAAGCAATCCAAGCCCCTTCCAGAATGGACTCGCTCCACCAAATCAAAAGACGCAGAGATTGCCGAGCTGAAATCAGCGATTGAATTTGTTAGCAACCACCTCGATGAGCTTGGCCAAAAAGCTGGCGGTACTTCGGCAGAAATCTTCGAAGCTCTAAAGATGCTCATCGAAGACGAAGAGCTGATGGAAGTTGCAACAGCAAACATCAACGATGGCTGGGGCGCTGCAGCGGCCATCGGAAAAGCAGTCGATGAGTTTGCAGAACTTCTCGGGGGCGATCCAACATTCGATGAGCGAGTCGCGGATTTCCAGGACCTTTCCAAAAGAGTCCAGGCAAGAATTGCCGGAATCGAAATGGCGCTATCGATTCCTGAAAAAGGAAGAATCGTTTTAGTCGGTGAGGATTTCTCACCTGCCGATACCGCACAATTCACCGAAGCGGTAATTGGTGTAATCACTCTTAAGGGTGGACCTACTTCTCACACCGCAATCATCTGCCGATCAAAGTCAATTGCAGCTGTAGTTTCTTGTCCTGACGCAGCATCTCTTGAAACAGGCGACCGGGTTCTAGTTGATCCAGTGGGCGATCGAGTTTTGGTCAGCGACGATCAATCGCTTGCCACTAAGTCGCTTGAGTTTGTGGCGATAAATTCCGAACCACTGATTCCAGTTCGAGCCAACATCGGAACACTAGAAGATGCCAAGGCGGCAAGCGAAACTCGGGCCAACGGAGTTGGTCTATTTCGAACTGAGCTTTTGTATCTTTCGTCCAAGACCCAGCCGACGCTTGAGCAGCAGGTTGCAAGCTACACCGAGATCCTAAAAGCTGCTCCTGCAGGTCCGATAGTGGTTCGCACCATCGATGCCGGCAGCGATAAACCGGTTCCTTTCTTGAATATGCCTTCCGAGGAGAACCCGTCCCTTGGAGTGCGCGGCTACCGCCTGATTACTGAGCACAGAGACTTTATTGAAGGCCAGCTCAAGGCCCTGGAAAGCGCCAGGGTTGCCTCCGGTCGCGAAGTTTGGGTGATGGCCCCGATGATTGCAACGGCTGAGGAAGCCAGAGCCTTCGCCGATTTAGCCCGCTCAATCGGTGGCTACAAAGTCGGAATCATGGTCGAAACCCCTTCTATTGCCCTGATTCTTGACCAATTGGAAGGTGTGCTGGACTTTTTATCGGTCGGCACAAATGACCTTTCTCAGTACCTATTTGCTGCTGATCGAATGAACCCCTCTCTAGGGGCACTCTTGAACCACTGGCAGCCAGCACTTATCAAATCCCTGGCCCGAATTGCATCGGGTGCCAAGGCAGCTGGAATTTCTTCTGGGGTGTGTGGCGAAAGCGCCTCGGATCCGGCATTTGCTGTGGTGCTTGCAGGGCTTGGAATGGATTCGGTCAGCGTTTCAAAATCTCAGGTCACTGCGGTTCACAACGCTCTTTCTTCGCTATCACTTGCTGACGCCAAAGAAGTTGCGAATGCGGTCTTGAAAGAAACCACAGCCGAAGCTGCCAAGGCAACCGCGCTCCGTGAAATCGCAAACAGGTAAGTTATGGAATTATCCAACTGGCTAATTTACTTTCTAGCAGTTCTCGGTCTTACCTTTACTCCTGGCCCTAATGGATTACTTGCCCTGACCCACGGAGCGATTTACGGAACTAGAAAAACCATTGCAACTATTGTTGGTGGCTCAGTTGGGTTTGCAACCGTGATTGGTTTATCACTTTTTGGAATCGGTGCGCTTCTTGCAGCCTCAGCGCAACTTTTGATTGTTATGAAATTTGTCGGTGGAGCATATCTGATTTGGTTAGGTATCCAGGTTTGGAAATCTCCTGCCATTGGAGAAACTAAAGCGGCCGTGCCCAAAGATGTTTCTAGTCTTTTGCTTTTTCGACAGGGACTACTTGCCGCCCTGACCAACCCGAAGGGCATTTTGTTTTTCGTGGCATTCTTGCCGCAGTTTATTGACCCGAAGATTTCACTGCTTACTCAGTTTGTTTGGATGGCGCTTACATTTGTTGTAATTGAATTTTTGTATGAGCTGGCGGTAGCTTCTGCCGCAAATAAGATCAAGCCATTTTTGGCTAAGTTTGGAAAGAAAGTGAACCGCGTATTTGGCGGGATCTTTATTGCGATCGGTATAGCGCTTCCGCTAAGGGGCTAAACCGGAAGGGTTGAATAAACCCCGAAATCCAACTTGCTTGGGGCTTCCCCGGCCATAATCTTCTGGGCTCCTATGGATGCAATCATCGCCCCGTTATCGGTGCATAGGCTAAGCGCCGGGATCCGAAGCTCGATGCCAGCTTCCTGGCACCTGGCTTTTGCCACCTCCCGAAGCCTTGAATTGGCTACCACTCCACCGCCAAGGATCAGCCTTGGAACGTCATTGTCCTGGCAGGCGTTGATGGCCTTGGTCACTAGGACATCGACCACGGCCTCCCGGAAGGAGGCTGCGACATCGGCAATGGAGACCTGCTCGCCCTTGGATTCGGCTAGTTCCACGTGTCTGGCAACGGCTGTTTTTAGCCCCGAGAAGCTGAAGTTATAGCGGTGCTTCTCCTGATCTTTTGGCAAGGTAAGTCCCCTTGGGAACCTGATGGCTTTGGCGTCGCCGTTTTGGGCGGCCTTGTCGATTTCTGGTCCGCCTGGATAGCTAAGCCCTAACACGCGAGCAATTTTGTCGAAGGCTTCGCCAGCGGCGTCGTCGATTGTTTCTCCAAGCAGTTCAACATCGTTTAGTAGATCGCGAACCAATAGCAACGAGGTATGTCCGCCACTAACCAAAAGTGCGACGGTCGGAGTTTCTAATTTGCCGCGCTCAAGAATATCTACCGCAACGTGTGCCACGAGGTGGTTCACTGCATAAATGGGTTTGTCAATCGCCACGGCAAGTGCCTTGGCTGCACCAACGCCAACCATTAGCGCACCGGCAAGACCTGGTCCATTCGTGACTGCAACTGCGTCAATTTCCTTGATTGAAATTCCAGCTGTCTCAAGAGCTTTTTGCAAAGTTGCCTCGAGTGCCTCAAGATGTGCCCTGGCTGCAATTTCTGGAACTACACCTCCGAATCTGGCATGTTGATCCATAGATGAAGAAATCACGTTGGCTAGCAGTGTTGTGCCGCGGACAATTCCGATTCCGGTTTCATCACAACTTGTTTCAATTCCTAGAACAACTGGCTCGCTTTTCACATTCGTTGGAATTGTCAGACGCATCACAATCGCTGCAACCCCATCGGGCTGGTAGTACTTCTCACGTTTATCAATTTTTTCAAAGCCCAGCTGCTCATAAAGTTTTTGCGGGGCTGGCTTATCTTCGCGAACCTCTAGATACATTTCCGTAGCTGTTAACTTGGCTGCTTGCTCGATCAGCGCCTGCATAAGGTGCCGACCAATTCCGGCTCGGCGATGTGAATCACTGACCGCGATGGTTTGAATATCGGCCGATGACGAGCTCGCCACCTTGCTCAAGCCGGCGTAGCCCAGGATCTTCTCGTCTTGGTGGGCAACTAGGTAATAGGTATGCGGGGCCGTAAGCTCAGCCCGCATTGTCGGTCTTGACCAGGAATCGTTGCCGAAGCTGGCCTTTTCAAGCTCCATAATCGCCGCTAAGTCGGCCTCGGTGGCCAGGCGTATTAGATGGCTCATCCGCTTACCTTCTTACCCTTGGCAGGCACGGCGTCTGGGGCACGCAAGTAGTTGGCAACCACCGAGGTGTTTGCGGTGCCCTCTGCTAGCTGGGCTAAGCCCAAAAGACCCAGGTTTGCGGCACTGACCTGAGTGTTTGCGAGCAGGTAGTTATGCCCTGCTGCCTTTAGCTGCACTTCTAGCTCAGCCTGCTTTTTTACACCTGGGCCCAAAAGCGCCTTGGGAACACCTGCTGAAGTCTTGCCATGATAAAGACCCAAGAAAACTTCTGATCGTCTGGCGTCGGTCAAAACCAAAGTTGGCTGATCTAGAGAATTAGCAAAAGCAATGGCGTCCAAAGATCCAACTCCATAAATTGGTGCAGAGACACCTTCGGCAAACATCTTGGCAGCGGCAATTCCAACTCGAAGACCTGTGAAAGGCCCTGGTCCAACTCCCACCGCAACTGCGCTCACATCAGAAGATTTCTTCTTTGCAGCTTCAAGTACATGTTGAATTTGAATTCCAATTTGCTCGGCGTGCTGCATGGAGTTGGCATCATAGGATTCACTAGCAACTACCCCATCGACCAAAACCGCAACCGCGGTTCCGGCACTTGTGTCAATTGCAAGTAGCACCTGCGTCATTTAGTCTCACCAAAAAATTGCGCGGGATTTGAAAATCTTCCCGACCCGGTAATGCTCATTGTGCGAAGGTCAGTTTCTAAATCGCGCTCGATGTTTATCTCCAGCAACGATTCACTCAAGCCCTCAGCAAAGCCGCTTCCCCATTCGATCACCGAAATGCTTCCGGCGTAGTCAATATCTAAATCGTCTAGCTCTGCAGCTGAAGATAATCTGTAGGCATCGATGTGATGAAAAGGTATTCCAGATTTGGTCGAGTGAGTGCGCGCAATCAAAAATGTCGGCGAGGAGACATTGCCTTCGGCCATAACGCCTTCACCGATGCCTCGAGTAAGTGTGGTCTTTCCTGCCCCGAGCGGGCCATTGAGGGAAAGCAAATCTCCTGCAATCAGCAATGATCCGAGGCGAAGGCCAAACTCGTGCATTTGGTCCTCGGTCGGGATTTCAATTACTAGCGGGGCGGCTTGACCGCTCACTTGAATACCCGCTTTGCCCGTCCACCAATTCGAGTGACAATCTCGTAATTAATAGTCTCGGCCGCAAGTGCCAGCTCCTCAGCGGTTGGCTCCCCCTTGGCCCCGTTGCCAAAGATTACGACTTCATCGCCTACTTTGACCGGGTCGCTTCCAACATCAAGGATGAACTGGTCCATGGCAATTCGCGCCAGGATCGGGTACCTTTTTCCATTTAGCAAGACGCTGGCTCGACCGGTAGCTATTCGAGGCATGCCTTCGGCGTAGCCAAATGGCACAAGCGCCAATGTGCTCGGGCCGGATGTTTTGTGGAGGTAGCCGTAGCTAACTCCGTGACCTGCAGGCACTTGTTTGACCGAAACAACTTCTGAGCTAACCCGCATTGCAGGCACCAAAGAGAAATCAGCTGCCTTCAAATGAGGTGTTGGATCTAAACCGTAAAGAGCGATGCCCACGCGCACCATGTCCAGGTGCGCCTGTGCTTGATTCAAAGTTGCGGCTGATGCGGCCAAATGGCGCAGCTGAAAATCTGCTCCAAGGGATTCTGCAGTTGACACCGCTTGTTCAAAAACTGCAAGTTGATCGGCATCATCTTTCGCACTTGTCCCCGAAAGATGACTAAAGACACCAACTAGTTCAACTAGGCCTTCGTATCTAAGCTCTACAGCTTTTGCAACAACGTCTGGCCAATCACTAAGTGCTGCACCGTTTCGACCAAGTCCGGTGTCAACCTTTAAGTGCACCTTGGCTGTTCCTGAAACCTGGCGTGCAGAAACTGCAACAGCTTCTAATCCTGCAACGGTGGATAGGCCAATCTGGATATCGTTTTTGATAGCTGCAGAAAATACAGTTTCTGATCCGTGCAGCCAAGCCAGAATCGGAGACTTGATTCCAGAAGCACGAATTTCTTGCGCCTCTTCTAAATCTGCGGTTGCCAGCATGTCCACGCCAATGGATTCCAACTTTTTTGAAACTTCGATGATGCCGTGTCCAAATGCGTCGGCCTTA